>PPFU01017929.1_pt1 | contig 21701 bp, 17 predicted proteins | sample 1535991 | NCBI WGS metagenome assembly PPFU01 (sample SAMN04901290, study PRJNA319586) | Hypolithon metagenome, whole genome shotgun sequencing project. | isolation source: Antarctic Hypolithon | place: Antarctica: Miers Valley | collected 2014
TTTAAAAGCTGAAACACGATAAAAGATGACACGTATGCCAGGCCAGTCATGTAGACCAGTTGTATTAAAGGCCATTTCCATCCTTTTGTTTCGCGGTATACAATAGCCAAAGTACTCATGCATTGCATTGCAAATGCATAAAAAATAAGCAAAGAGAACGACATTGCCATTGAATATCTCACGCCTCCCGTGTCGGGATTTATCTCCGACTTCATCCTATCCTTAATCGACTTTTCGTCATCAGGATGTGATCCTATACTGTAGATGGTGGCCATTGTACCCACAAAAACTTCTCTTGCTGCAAAGGAGGTGATCAATGCTATACCAATTTTCCAGTCGAATCCCAGAGGTCGGATAACCGGTTCAATCGCCCTTCCAAAAATTCCCGCATAGGACTGCTCCAACTTCAGCGAAGCTAATCGATCATTGTACTCCTCCTCAGCATATGCTTCACCACCAAAACTTGAAATAGCCTGTTGCTCGGCCATCGCCATTTTATCCGAAGGGCCGTAACTGGCCAGGACCCAAAGAATGATAGCAATAGCCACAATAATTTTACCGGCTTCAAAAACAAAAGCCGTCACCTTCTCATATATCGTAAAGCCAACATTCTTCCATCGGGGCATTCGATATACCGGCAATTCCATGATCAGAAAGCTCTTCTGCTTGCTTTTAAGGATCACCTTCATCAGCAACGCAGAAAGTAAAGCCGCAGCAAATCCTAAAAGATACATGCCAAATAAAGCCAGCCCCTGGAGGTTGAATATTCCCCAAATGCGCAAGTCGGGAACGGCCAGCGCAATTAAAATCGTATATATCGGCAATCTGGCCGAACATGCAATTAAAGGGGTTACAAATATAGTGATGAGCCTGTCTTTCCAGTTGTCGATGCTGCGTGTGGCCATGATTGCTGGGATAGCACAAGCCACACCGGAAATAAGGGGGACCACGCTTTTCCCATTCAGACCAAACTTTCGCATAATCTTATCCATCAGGAATACCACCCGGGACATGTATCCTGACTCTTCGAGGATGGCAATAAAAGCAAATAAGATCGCAATCTGTGGAATGAAAATAACCACCCCGCCGACTCCAGGAATGACTCCCTGCGTTAAAAGGTCTGAAAGTGGTCCCTTCGGCAACACCTCGTAAAGCCATTGGCTTAAGTTTGAGAATCCAAGGTCAATGAGATCCATAGGTAATGCCGCCCAGGCAAATATGGCCTGAAAAATTAAAAATAAAATGACCAGAAAAATTAAATAACCAAAAAACCTGTGCGTAAATATATTATCAAGCCGTCTGGTAACTTTATCTTCAGAGGTAGGGAAATTATAACTTACCGTTTTCGCGACAAGATCATTGATGAGCTCGTACCTGGAAATGGTTTCTTTCGCCTGTAACCGACCTCGCTCGAACTGAAATTTGAGGTTGTGCTCCCTAATCCAGTCCTTTTCTGCTGTAGGCAGGATGGTGATATCTTCAAACTGCTGCGCCAGCTGATAGGCACGGTAGGAATTGTCGATATTAAATTTCTCACACATCAACGGTATCAGCTCGGGTGCTAAAGGCTGAACATCGTAGAATGGTGCCGATTGATATTCAGCTACATTGGCAAGCGTTTCTTTTAATTCAACCAGCCCTTCTCCTTTTCGGGCATTGATGCAAACCATCGGAACCTTTAGCTCCTTCTTGAGTGCATCCAGGTCGATCTTTATACCGGATCTTGAAGCGGTATCGACCATGTTCAGCGCCAACACCACCGGCACACCTAAATCCTTGACCTGGGTAAATAATAGAAGATTCCTTTTTAAATTGGATGCATCGACAATGACAACAGCCACATCAGGATAAAGTGGATTAGTTGCATCACTTAATATATCAAAGACTACTTTTTCGTCCAGTGAGCGGGGATAGATACTATAGGTCCCGGGTAAATCGATGATTCGGGCCTGCAAAAACTCGTTGATCTTCCATGAACCAGTTTTTTTGTCAACCGTTACACCCGGGAAATTTCCCACCTTTTGATTCATCCCTGTAAGATGGTTGAATAGTGAGGACTTCCCGGCGTTAGGGTTGCCGATTAGGGCAATTTTTATGATTGGTTTCTCTGGCATGGATATGCTATTCCAATGAAATGGTAGAAGCCTCTTGCAACCTCAAGGAAAGCTGGTATCCGGAAATCCAGATACAGATAGGATCTCCGAAGGGTGCTGCATATTTAAACCTTACTTCTGAACCAGGCAGGCAGCCCATTTCCAGCAGCTTAAGTGATAATTCAGCATCAGAAAAACCCTTTATGATACCTTTTTCCCCTGGTCTAAGGTCCGCCACACTCTTTATTTTTACCACCTTATTTAGACTAATTATAAACTGCAAGATATAGCTAAACGGCACCATTCGCAAAATATTTTCGATTTTTATAATCAATTAAATAGGGGTTTGACTTAAACTTAAAGAAGCGTATTGGAATAGACTTTGATGGAGGAGGCGATTATTCACTATAGAAAATTCGCTTTACTCTTTCACTGATGTTTGTTAATATCTCGTAAGGAATTGTGCCCAGCGAGTCCGCCAACTTTTTAATCGATTGCCCAGGACCAAAAATAATTACCTCATCACCTTCACGAGCAGGGATCCCGGTGATGTCCACCATCGTCATATCCATACAAACATTCCCAATTACCGGCACTAAAGCACCATTGATTACTACTTGCCCTTTGCCATTGCTGAAGCCGCGGCTGTAGCCATCTGCATATCCTATGGCTATTGTCGCGGTGACCAGGTCTTTTGTTGCTATCCCTTTTCTGCTATAGCCGATGGTCTCGCCCTTTTTTATTTTCTTTATCTGCGAAATATTGGTTTTTAACACGCTGATTGGCAAAAGATCCTGTTGCGCAATTTGGTTTACTTCCACGCCGTATAAGCCAATCCCCAGCCGAACCATATCATATTGGTGTGCAGAAAAACGTACAATTCCCGCAGAATTTAAAACGTGTTTGATCACCGGCCTCTGTAGTACCCTTTCGATCTGGCCCGCCATGGCTTCAAAAAGATGCATCTGCTGTTTCGAAAACTCATTATGCGCTTCCTCGTCTGCCCCTGAAAGGTGGGTGAATACCGTAGCAATTTTTACAAAAGGACATGGAATTATATTTCCCATTGCTTCCTCAATTTCCTCTGCTGCCAGCCCCAGACGATGCATTCCTGTATCAAGTTTGAGATGAATTTTTATTTCTTTCCTAATCTCGGTCATATGGGCGATTAAGTAACCTAGCTGATTCAGGCTAAAGATTTCTGGCTCCAGCTGGTATCTGAGAAGCTTATTAAAGCTATCCATTGAGGGGTTCATCACCATGATAGGAAGGTGGATGCCATTTTCACGCAAAGCGATGCCTTCATCGGCATACGCCACAGCAAGATAATCTACTTTATTAAATTGCAGTAAATTAGCCACCTCAAAACTTCCACTACCATAGGCGTAAGCTTTTACCATCACCATCAATTTTACACCAGCACGAAGTTTACTCTTATAGTAATTGAGGTTATGGGTCAGGGCATCCAGACTAATTTCAAGCACAGTACCGTGAATCTTCTGCTGAAGTTGTTTTACAATTTGCTCAAATTCAAAAACTCTGGCGCCCTTAATCAGAATAAGCTCATTGTTATAGTCTGCAGGTTGGAAAACATTCAAAAAATTCTTTGTAGTTTCGAAAAATGTCGTTCTGTCATCAAATAGCGCGTTGTGCCTCATAAACCCGGGTCCAATACCGACCAACTTCCGTACGCCCTTTCCAAAAATCACGCTAGCCACCTTCTTATAGAGCTCACTTTCGTCCATACCAGTTTGCAAAAGGTCCGACAAGATGACTAATTTATCATTCCGCTGTTTTTGTTGATCAAGAAAGTTTAGTGCAATCTGCAGCCCGGCAAAATCATTGTTATAAGTGTCATCGACCAGGTAGCATTGATTAATTCCCTGCTTTAGTTCCAGCCGCATAGCAACCTTCTTCAACCTATTCACAGCTATTTGAATTTTCGACAAAGCTATTTTCTCATGCAGCATAAAAGCGATACAATGCATGCAATTTTCTATAGAAGCTTCGTCGTTAAACGGTATGGTGAGGCTAAGTTCTGCCGATCGGTATAAAAGATTAAGTTCTGCGGACATGGGGCCTCTGTCACATCGAATGATTTTCAACTGCGCCTCGCTGTCATTCCCCCAATCCAATAATTCCTGGTTGTCGGGTCGATTTTGAACCAAAATCTCATGAATTTTTGCATGATCTCTTCGGTATATCACAAGGTCGGCCTCATGAAAGAGCACCGCCTTTTCTATGATTTTTTCCTGCTCATCCTTAAAATTTGCGTCGTGTGCAGTGCCAATATTTGTAAATATGCCAATCGTAGGCCTGATCACCTGCACTAACTTCTCCATCTCGCCAGGCATTGAAATCCCTGCTTCAAAAATGGCCAGCTCATGCCTGGCCTGCAATTGCCATACAGAGAGCGGCACCCCAAGCTGAGAATTATAGCTTTTAGGACTTTTTACGAGATTAAAGTATTCTGCCAAGAGCTCACTCAACCATTCCTTTACAATGGTTTTTCCGTTGCTGCCCGTGATGCCGACGACTGGTACAGAAAACATTTGTCGATGATACGATGCTATGGCCTGCAAAGCATCGATACAATTTGCTACCAAGAGGAAATTTGCGCCCGGAAATGCCAAAATAGAAAGCTGTTGATCCTGCACCACAAATTGCCGTACCCCTTTCTGGTACAGGTCGGGAATAAATTGATGACCATTATGCCTGGTGCCTTGAATAGCGAAAAAAACGGCACCCGGAGAAACCAACAGTTTTCGGCTATCCGTCAGGAGGTCAGTAACGACTTTATCTTCAACTAGCTGTAGTTGCTTTCCGTGGGTTATCGCATCAAGGTTGGAAAAATAAAGCATGGCTGGATTTAGCTACTCCGGGTATAGCTCATTTCGTATTGATCCACCTGATTTTCGAAACCTGCATATTTCAAGAATGCCATTACCTCTCTGGCTTTGGTATCCACATTTAATACTGTAAGATACTTTTGCTCAGCGTGCTGGTAGGCGCCGGCGACGAGTGCAGTACCGATTCCTTGCCTCCGAAATTTCTTATTTACCGCAAACTGAGAAATCCTTCCATTTTTTGGTTGAAAAACGATATACCCCGCTACTTCGTTTTGCTGCTTTACTACCAGTACCATCTCTTTTAAACCATTTGATTTCAGGTTTTCATTTGCATCTAAATAAGACGGATTTGTTTCACCGAGATTCAACCGCAGAATCTCTTCCAGATCAGTGGAAATTTCAACCCTAAATTTTTCATTTTGCTGCAGCATTTTCGCACTGGTAAGCTTATAACAATGGTAGAGTATCGTTCTGGTAAAACCGATTTTTTCATATGCACCAATGGCTTTTTCATTATCCGATATTACCTCCAGCACATGATCTTTTACCGCCGTGTCTTGTAGGATGTTAAAAACATGTTGATACAACTTCAGGGATAAATTTTTCTTTCTAAAAGCCGGAATAACGCCTGTACCGCCGTTGTATGCCACGGAATGCCCTTTATACTGACCTACACAAATAAATATAAAAGCCACCAATTTTTCTTTTTCAAATGCACCGACAGAATATCTGAAGTCAATCCCCAGTTTCTCGACGATTCTATGGTAAAATTGGTCGGAGTTTAATCTTAGATTGACTGAATAATCTGAAAACGCCTTCGTAAAAGCTTCATGCATAGCGGGAAGATCTTCTTCGCTAAGATTTCTAATTTCTACTTCTTCTTGCATTATTAAAATAAATTAACGCCATCAGGCACTGCTTTGTCCACCGAAACCAATACTACAACACCGTTCTCATCCGGAACACCTGTGAGCAAAACTTCCGACATAAATGAACCTATTTGCTTAGGAGGAAAATTGACCACTGCCAACACTTGTTTACCCCGCAGATCCTCTTTTTTGTAGTGAACGGTGATTTGAGCACTTGTTTTTTTTATACCTAGTTCACCACCAAAATCAATCTTTAATTTATACGAAGGTTTTCGTGCGTCCGGGAAATCATCAACTTCAATGATGGTTCCTATCCTTAGATCTACCTTTGTAAAATCATCCCAGCTAATCATAAATACCCGGTTTTAAAAAATAAAGGTATAAAATTACATGGCAAGTTCAGCACAACTACCACACATAAAAATCGTTAGCATTATGAAATCATATAATTTGATTATATTTGTAGCACGATGAAATTGCATTTAAAACTGACAAGTGCCTTATTACTGCTTACGATGCTTATCTCTACGATAGGTATGGCTGTAAATATACATGAGTGCTTCATGAGCGGTGAAAAGACTATAGGTTCAGCTGTTGAAGATGCTTGTTGCGATACGGAAAAGGCAAAAAAAACTGTCGGTGATGACTTGAAGAAAGCGGATTGCTGTAGTGTTTCTTCTACACATTTACATCTGGATTCTGAGACTGGCAGTACTTCTTTTTTACCATTGTCGCTCAGTAACGCCTTGTTTGTCATTTATCAGTTTCAATACCCTGAGACTACCCAAATTTCTACTGATAAGTTTACCTACTTATCAACAACACCTCACCTACCCGATCGATACGGACGCAGTTTGCTGACTTTGATTCAAAAATTTTTGATTTAAGGCTTTTAATTCAACTACTTACTCTTATACAAGCAGTTCATTTAAAAGCATTTTAGCGGTCAACTCTTTTGACGACCCTCCTTAATAATCAAAAATTAAACTCCTATGCAAAAATTTAACATCCTACTTTTTCTGATAAGCCTGCAATGGCTGCCTGCCTTTGCACAAGACCTGAAAGGCCTTGTGCTTGAGCTTGACGAACAAGGGGTAGAATCACCCCTTCCCGGCACCAACATATATTGGCAAGGAAGTACAACCGGAACTATCGCCGATGAAAACGGTACTTTTTCTATTCCTCGAAAAGAAGGGTTTTCTATCCTAATATTGAGCTTTATTGGCTATAATAACGATACGATACAGATTACCGACCAAAAATATATTAGGGTTACTTTGGCATCCGGAAAGAACCTTGATGAGGTAACCATCAAATCTTCTGCCTCCTTTCTTAATAGCCTGGAGGCTATAAAAACTGAAGTGATTACCTCCAAAGAATTGCTCAAAGCGGCATGTTGTAATTTGTCCGAAAGCTTTGAAACGAATGCATCAGTAGATGTCTCCTTTTCCAACGCTGTTTCCGGAGCAAAGCAAATTCAAATGCTGGGGCTTGACGGTACCTACAGCCAGATCATGATCGAAAATATACCATTCGTCAGGGGACTTGCAAATAGTTATGGGCTCTCTTATATACCTGGTACGTGGATTTCTTCTATAGACGTGGGCAAAGGTGCAGGTTCGGTCTTAAATGGCTATGAATCTATGACTGGCCAGATCAATGTAGAATTAAAGAAGCCTGAAAACAGCGAACCTTTCTTCCTGAATTTATATGGCAACTCCATGGGTAGGCTAGAGGCAAACGTAACCCTGGCCCACAAGCTCAACGATCGATGGAGCACGGGCATTCTTTTGCATGGAAGCAACCAAAGCAACCGGGTCGATGAAAACGAAGACAGCTTCCTGGAGACGCCATTATTTACGCAGATCAATGGCTTATGGCGCATGAAGTATCAGGGGGAGCGATTTACATCTCAATTTGGCGTCAAAGCGCTGAGCGAAGAGCGGACTGGTGGACAGACCTCCTTTAGAGCAGGTGACAAGGGATCTACCTCCTCCTATGGCTTCGGTGATGTGACCCGAAGGTATGAGGTCTTTGCAAAAAACGCTATCCTGTTTCCGCACAAACCGTATATGGGTTTGGGATTAATTACCTCAGGTACCTATCATGACCAGGATGCATTTTTTGGCTTAAATGACTACAGCGGCAACCAAAAGACGGTAAACGCCAACCTGATCTTTCAATCAATTATTGGTAATTCGAACCACCAGTATAAAACAGGCCTCTCCTATTTATTTGATGCTTACGACGAGCAGTATAACGATTCAACCTTCACACGGCAGGAATCAGTACCTGGCTTATTTTTTGAATACACCTTTCATGGACTCGACAAATTTACTTTGGTAGCAGGATACCGCATGGATCATCACAATCTTTACGGTACTGTGCACACCCCAAGATTCCACGCCTTATACGATCTCAATGCTACTACAGCTATCAGGCTATCTGCAGGGCGGGGATTCAGGGTGCCCAACGTATATGCCGAAAATTTTCCTTTGCTGATAAGCGCACGAAGAGCCGTGGTGGAAGAAGAAATACGACCGGAAATTGCCTGGAACATGGGGGCAAGCATCAATAAAACTTTCTATATCAGTGATAAAGTTGCCATCTTAGATCTTGAATTTTTTAGAACGCAGTTCAATAATCAACTCATAGCAGATCGAGACACCGACCCGAATCTGATACGTTTTTATAATCTCGAAGGAAGATCTTTTGCAAACAGTTTTCAGGCAGAAGTGAGCTATGATTTGTCTAAAAGTCTGAGTATGAAAACTGCCTATAAATTTTACGATGTGAGAGCTTCTATCAATGGAGCCCTTCGCGAAGTACCGATGATCGCAAAAAATCGGTTTTTCATCAATGCTTCTTATGTTACACGCTTCGACATCTGGAAAGTCGATTTCACGGCAAAGTGGGTAGGCGCACAACGACTTCCTGATGGAACAACGGACAGTCCTGCGCTATCCAACAAAAGATCATCGCAGGATTTTTTAACAATTAATACGCAGGTGACCAAGGCTTTTAGAAAGTGGGAAATCTACGTAGGGATCGAAAACCTGGGAAATTTTAAGCAGAAAAACCCGATTTTAGGTTCAGATGATCCTTTTGGTACCGAATTTGATGCATCGATGATTTGGGGACCGATTATTGGCCGCATGTATTACGCCGGACTACGATTACCTTTAAATAAATAACAACGAAACACCGTACATTAAAAATTAAGATTATGAAGAAATTAATATTTGGGCTTGCATTGCCATTATTTATGTTTTCCGCAGCATTTGCTCAGGATAATAAAGATGGAGAAGTAAAAATTCAAACATCTGCTGTTTGTACTATGTGCAAAGCAGCTATTGAAAAAGATTTAGCTTTTGAAAAAGGAGTGAGTAAGGCTGATCTGGATGTGGAGTCGGGAATTCTTACAGTTCACTACAAATCAAAGAAGACGAACCCCGGGAAAATAAAGCAAGCCGTCAGTAAGGTTGGATATGATGCAGATGATGTTGACGCCGATGCAAAAGCCTATGATAAGCTACCAGCCTGTTGTAAAAAAACGGCAGGAAAGCATAAAGATTAATAAAGGATATCCCTTTTCTGCAAATTTTTGAAGGTTACATCACTATTGATGTAACCTTCCAATTTAATAATTTAATAATGGAATATTATTAAAAGCCTATTTGTAAATGATTTATTTTTCTTATCTTTGGTCATGATAAAGTTCTTGTCGCAGATATCCTTATTCCTTGTGCTATTTTTAATAGGCACGTTTGGTTTATGTATTGCTGGCAGCAGTACGATCAGCGCAGAATCCAAGGATAATAATAATACTGAGCATGCAAGTATTAAAGCGGAAAAATCTACTACTGAAGGGGCAACCTCTGTCGCGGTAGACCAAGTGCAATTTAAACCGCATGCAACCGCGAAGCCAAGTGCTAAGGATGACGCTTCTAAAGCAATCGCAAAGCCTGAAGATACCTCTGCAACAATTTTGTCTTATAATTTCATTTTTTACATCATTCATAAGTTTAAACACACAGACTTCCTAGGTGAATCGGAAAAGAAAGACAGAAATACTAATTCTTTCAAGCTTACAGAAAAGCTGACCGATCTGGGTTACAGCCTGATTCATTTCTTTACCTCCAGGATCTAATTATCCTTTTCTCTTTTTTTATCCATAGCCTATTTATCATCCTCATAAAATAATTGTCCTTTTTTCTTTTGCAACATTATTGCATTACCTATATTTGCGTTTGAATTCTTGAAATTAGCTACTATTGAAGTCGATCATCTTGTTTTTCCTCATCATATTCGTTCTAGCTGTTTCTGCGCTGGCGCAGGAGATAGGAGGCAGCAATTGTAATTTGGTACTTAAGGGAATTTTACTTGATGAAAAAACCAAAAACCCTCTGGCTTTGGCTGCTATTTGGATTGATACATTGAATAGGGGTACAATAACCAATGACGATGGAACCTTTGAAATAAGGGGATTTTGTCCAGGTGAATTCGTAATTGACATTCATTACCTTGGATACAAAGAGCTTCAGCAAACCGTGATGTTTACCGAAGACCAACCCTATACATTTTTTCTGGAGCAAGAATCCAAGGTGCTGGATGAAATAACCGTTTTGGGTGTTCAGGAAGCGAAACCCATACAGCCTAAAGTCACACTATCGGCGTCTGAAATGATGCGCAGCAGTGGAACATCATTGGGAGAATCCTTACAAGCGTTAACGGGGGTTACCATGCTACAAACGGGCCCAACCATTTCCAAACCTGTAATTCATGGCTTACACAGCAACAGAATACTGATATTAAATAATGGGATTAGGCAGGAAGGCCAGCAATGGGGATCAGAACATGCTCCTGAAATAGATCCATTTATAGCGACGGAATTATCGGTGATTAAAGGCGCGGAATCTGTGCGATATGGTGCCGACGCCATTGGCGGAGTTGTTCTGGTAGAGCCGGCCCCTTTACCCGAGGCACAGGGCCTATCTGGTGAGTTAAACCTGGTGGGCATATCTAATAATGGCATGGTCGTCTTGTCTTCGTGGATTGAGGGTGGCAGTGCGAGATTGAAAGGGCTGGGATGGCGATTACAGGGAACGTTAAAAAAAGCGGGCGATGCCCAAGCTGCCGACTATAGATTGACCAACACAGGGTTGGAAGAGCTTAACTTTTCTGCAGCTACCGGCTTTCATAACGCAACCTGGGGTGCTGATCTGTTTTACAGCTATTTTAGTACCGAGCTGGGTATTCTTAGAAGCGCCCATGTGGGTAACTACGAAAATTTTATTACTTCTATTCAGACTCAGAAGCCACGGTATGAAGATCCATTTTCTTACGATATCAACAATCCTAAACAGAAAATCTCCCACCAGCTTCTGAAAGCCTCCATCCATCGACAATTTTTCGATGTAGGTAAAATAAGTCTAACATATGGCGGACAATTCAACAATAGACAAGAGTTTGACATTAGACGAGGTGGTCGATCTGACAGGCCAGCACTCTTGATGGAACTTGGCACCAGCACATTGGATGCTGTACTAGAACATGACGCTATAGGAAAGTTGAACGGAGAAATTGGTCTGCAGGGTATGTTTCAGAAAAACGAAAATGATGTGGTTGAAACAGGAACAAGGCCTCTGGTACCAAATTACAAAAATTATTCCGGTGGTATTTATATCATCGAAAATATCGCTCTCGACCGACTAAGCCTGGAAGCCGGACTAAGATACGACTTTCGTACCCTTCAGGTAGTAAGACGTGACCGAGAAAACGAGGTGAAAAGGTATAGTGGAAACTTCAACAATGTTTCTACTACAGTAGGTGCTTCCTACCAGTTTTCCGACCATTTCATTCTCCAAACCACCCTTGCCACAGCCTGGCGGCCTCCAAATATCAATGAATTATTTAGTGAAGGGGTCCACCATGCCATTGGCAGAATTGAGGAAGGTTTGATCATTAAAGCTGAACCAAACCAACTTGGTATCAACGATTTTGATACCGAACAGGCCCTGAAATGGATAAACACGCTGACCTATGAAACAGGTCCACTTAGCGTTGAGGCTAGTGTCTATTATAATTACATCAGAAATTTTATATACCTAAGACCGACCAATACACGCCTTACGATCAGAGGATTTTTTCCTGTTTTTCAATATGAACAAACGGCTGCAGAATTCCATGGATTGGACCTAAGGGCAAAATACAACCTTACTTCTTCCATTTTTTATGAGGGTAAAGCATCAATCGTTCGGGCAAATGATAAAAAGAAAAGTGATGAACTCATCTTCATTCCGGCAGACCGATTTACGCATCGCCTTGAATATGGTTTTAAAAAGGCTGGAGCTTTTGAAGATATTACGATCTCTACGACGTTGACAACGGTTTCCAAACAAAGAAATGCACCACCTTCGCTTGAAGATTTCTACACCATACCCGAAGGAAGAAGCTTTGACTTCGCACCTGTACCAGATGCCTATCAACTGGTAGGATTCGATGCGGGTGCAACAGTGGCGATCGGAAAACAGACAATCAATATAGGCTTTGAAATTGCAAATTTGTTCAATGTCGCTTACCGGGATTACATGAACAACTTTCGATATTATGCTGATGACCCCGGCAGAAACTTTATCCTTCGGTTGAAATACAACTTTGGAGGAACACGATAATTTTTTTTATTTTTTACTTTAACTATTTACAAAATGAAGTTTTACAATTTATTTCGCTTAGTGCCTATGGCCGTAATTTTTGGAAGTTTAATGATGGCTTGTGACAATGATGATGACACGCCACCACCCATTAACGAAGAGGAACTTATCACCACCGTTAATCTCGTGTTTACGAATAATGCAGACGCTACAGATGTGGTGACGGCTTCTTACTTTGATGAAGATGGGACTGGCCCTACTGCCCCTGTCGTAGATGCTATCGTATTGAAGGCAAATTCTAGTTATAGCGTTTCTGTTGCTTTTTTTAATGAAGAGGAAACTCCTGCAGAAAACGTTACATTGGAAGTTAGAAAAGAGGCCAAGGAACATCAGATATTTTTCGAGGTATCCGATAACCTGATGCTTAGCCATGCTTATGCCGACGATGACGATGGTGGCAATGGCAATCCGCTGGGCCTGGAAAATACCTTTAAAACTACCAGCGCCAGCACAGGTACGTTGAGAGTAATATTAATCCACTTGCCCAATAAAGGGGCGGATGGCGTTTCTGACGGAAACCGTGCCAATGCAGGTGGCGAGCCTGACGTTGATACCACGCCTCCATTTCCAGTGACTATACGTCAATAACAGAAAGTTTGCAGGTTGCTATTGAGTAGCCTGCATACTTTTACTTATCTCCGATTTTGAATTAGCTGTGTAGGATAAATTATATATTTACACGATATTATTTTTTTAAAGCACTAGCCGTTGACCTTTTTTTCGACGTGTCAGTCCAGCGGCAGGCTTATCACTCTTTTTTCGTAATGGCTTTGCATGGCCACCTGAATTATTTCGATTACTAATCTCGCTTCTTCAGGTTTTACCTGCAGTTCCTTTCCTTCTCTGATAGCTTTAAAAATATTGGAGTAGTAATCGAGGTAGGAAGCCGGTACCGAAGGAATTTTTCCTTTCACTGTAATTCCCTTTAAGGAAGTAAATATTTGGCCCCAATTTTCTTCTGGTTCCAAAACTTTAGTCAGAACAAGCCCTTCTTTTAAATGTGCTTCCTGCACATCCATATGGTATTTTACATACGACCCTTCCTGACCAATCACCTGCAACCTTGGGAGCGCATGCGGAATGAGCATGCCTGCCTTCAAGGTTACTTTAAGATTGGTATAATATAAAATAATCTCAAAATTGTCGTCTGCCTCTGCATGATGCCGTTGTGTTCTTACATCAGCAAACACTTGGTTCGGCTTGCCAAACAGATGTACAGCCTGATCTATAAGATGCGACCCCAGGTCATAAAGGATTCCCGCCCCAGGCTGATCTCTCTCTCTCCATGCCTCAGGCTTCAACTCCTTTCTGAACCTGTCGAAGTGTGAGACATACTCCACTACATCGCCAAGCAAGTTCTCTCTAATGATTTGGGCAACGGTTTGGTGGTCGCTATCCCAGCGTCTGTTATGAAAAACACTTAGAACACGTTGGGTTTTTTCGGCGATTTCGATGAGCGTGGCAGCATCTTCAGCATATATGGTGAAGGGTTTATCTACTACCACATGTTTCCCCGCTTCCAGCGCCTGCCTGGCCTGCGGAAAATGGAGCTGGTTAGGTGTCGTGATTACAATCAATTCAATATCCGGATCAGCGATCAACTCGTCAAATGACCGTACTATGGTCACTTGTGGATATAAATCCCTGCTATTTTCTTTGGTCCTTTCCACAACAGAAGAAAGTATAAAATTGGGGTGTGCATGTAACAGGGGGGCGTGAAATATTGTAGATGCCTTACCAAATGCGCTTAAGCCGACTTTAATTGGTTCTCGCATAAAAAAAATTTTTGACGTTTAAAAGAACCTAAATTTAAGAGATTAGATCATTCCATCAATGTATTTGTTATTTTTGTAGCGTATTGGGTAAAATAAACTATGATAGCATATCAACATTTTGTTCTGGCTAATGGCTTGGAAGTATATGTCCATGAGGATAAATCGACTCCATTAGCGGTTCTAAATATTTTATATAAAGTTGGATCAAGGGATGAGGACGAGGAAAAAACAGGTTTCGCCCACCTATTCGAGCATCTGATGTTCGGCGGGTCAAAACATATTGCATCTTATGATGAGCCTTTGCAAAGGGTGGGAGGGGACAATAATGCTTTTACCAGTACTGACATCACGAATTACTATATCACTTTACCTGCTGAAAATATTGAAACCGCATTTTGGCTAGAGTCCGACAGGATGCTGAGCCTATCTTTCGACCCCGGGGTGTTAGAAGTTCAGCGCAAGGTGGTGATAGAAGAATTCAAACAGCGGTATCTGAACCAGCCGTACGGAGATGTCTGGTTAAAATTACGGCCCTTGGCCTATCAGGAACATCCCTATAAGTGGGCTACCATCGGAAAAGACATTTCACATATTGAAGAGGCTACCTTACAGGATGTGGAAGCATTCTTCTACCAATATTACGTACCAAATAACGCCATCATGGTCGTTGCCGGAAATATAGATTTCGACCAGGTAGTCGCGCTGGCTGAGAAATGGTTCGGTCCCATACCTGGTGGGAAACGTGATAGTCGGACACTTCCCGTGGAGCCTCCTCAGCAAGAAAAGCGGGTGATGCACGTAGAAGCTGATGTACCACTTGATGCCCTTTATAAAGTTTACCACATGCCGGGCCGCACCTCTGAGGATTATGAAGCGGCAGATTTACTCAGCGACATACTAGGCAGAGGAAACTCCTCCAGGTTATTCCGTAAATTGGTAAAAGAGAAAGCTTATTTTAGCGAACTGCATGCTTATGTAACAGGTTCGGCCGATCCGGGTTTACTCGTGATCAGCGGGATGCTACACGAGGGAATAACACTGGAACAAGCGGATCAGGAAATTGAAGCTATATTGGAGGAGATAAAGCAAGAGTTGATAGAAAGCGAGGAACTGGAAAAGGTAAAAAACCAGGCAGAGACTACACTTGTTTTTGGTGAAGTAGAGCTTCTAAGCCGGGCGATGAACCTGGCCAATGCGGCTATGTTGGGCGACCCCGAAACGGTAAATCAGGGATCGGCGCGTATTCAACGCGTAACAGCCGCAGACATACAACGTATGGCACGAACTATTTTACGGGAAGAAAATTCCTCTACGCTGCATTATGCAGCGAAAAGATAGTCGCTTTGCCGCGTCAAGGATCGCAGAGGAAACCCCGGTAAGGGAGGGGCTTAGGGAGTGCCCGGAGTTGTATCGAAGAGCCTGCCCGGACGCCCAAATTAAACTTAAAAAATATCTCTATGAATATACGCGTTGGATTTGGGTATGATGTACATCAATTGAAGGAGGGACTTCCTTTCTGGCTGGGAGGTATTGAGTTGGCGCACTCAAAAGGTGCGCTGGGGCACTCCGATGCCGATGTGCTGATACATGTAATCTGTGACGCTCTCCTTGGGGCTGCCAATTTACGTGACATTGGCTTCCATTTTCCGGATACGGATGGTGCTTACAAAGGGATTGACAGCAAAATACTATTGAAAAAAGTGATTGACTTGCTGCGTGGGAAAAATTATGAGGTGGGTAATATCGATGCAACGGTTTGCCTGCAGCAACCTAAAATCAATCCATATATTCCAGAAATGGTGACAACACTTGCCAAGGTGATGGCGGTGAGGGAGGAGGACATTAGCCTTAAAGCAACCACTACGGAGCGACTTGGATTTGTGGGACGCGCGGAGGGGGTATCGGCCTATGCCACTGTTTTAATCTATGCCGTTGAAGTGAAGCAGGATAGCGATCAGTTGGGAGGCGCATAATATGCCAGCAGTACAGATTATGGCTACAGAAGACGGCTCATTTACTTTGTATGTACCCGAACTCGACGAAACCTACCATTCCTTTCACGGTCCTGCGCAGGAATCGCAGCATGTTTATATCGACATGGGCCTGCGATATCAATTGGCAGTTCAGCCCATTCAGCCTTTACAAATTTTGGAGATTGGTTTTGGTACAGGATTAAATGTGCTGTTGACCTGGCAACATATGCGAAACGATCACCACCGCATAGACTTTACCACCCTGGAACCCTTCCCCCTGGACCTGTCGGTGATAGATCAGTTAGCGTATGTTAAAAAAATTGCGCGATCTACAGAGGAGGAAGCGAAAATGCAGGAGCTCAATCAGCGGCTGCATATGTGTGAATGGGAGGAGCCAGTCGCTATTGATGAGTGGTTTCATTTCACCAAATGGCCACTAAAATTTGAAGATTTTAAACCTCAGGAATATACATATGATCTGGTATATTTCGATGCTTTTGCACCAAACAAGCAAGCGGAGCTTTGGGAGATTCCAGTACTAGAGAAATTATATAGCATAATGAAGCCGGGAGCCGCTTTGGTGACCTATTGTGCTAAGGGTCAATTTAAGCGCGACCTGAAAATGGTTGGCTTCGATGTAGATGTTCTTGCTGGGCCACCTGGAAAATATCAAATGGTTAGGGCAATAAAACCAACTGTGATGTAGGTGACACGTCTAAGGCTACTTTGTTATTTTTTCCACACTATCGATAGGTTGCAGTTTAACAGCTTTATTTGGGCTAATATGCCAGCTACCAGGCCAGATAAAAACACGAAGCCTAGCGCGGAGGAGAAAAAACCAAAGGGGAAAATGTTACTTTTGCTATGGAACTCTTGAGATGGTCGATGGTCATGATGATTAGCATTAACCCCCTCAAAAAGTCAAGTTGATAGTATCTCACGGTTGGCTTTTAAACATCAAATTTCTGTAAATGACTAAAAATAAAGCTAAAATATAATGTTTTAATTAAACAAAACATAAATATAATTCTCTTTATGGGTCGAGTAACAGTATAGCATGGATGAAGTTGCGTTTAAAATAGCCTTCATCCCCCTCTGGTATTTTTCCTAAAATTTGTACACCTGCTTAGGGGTAATGCAATAGTCGAGCAGCATATCTCCAGGATGAACATCAGGAATATAATCCACCGGAGCTTCGAGAGACAGGCCCACCTTGATAACATCTTTTGCGCATTTTTGTACAAAACGATCGTAAAAACCCTTGCCGTATCCTACCCGATGACCTTTTTTATCAAAAGTGAGCAGTGGCACCAAAATCATGTTTATTTTTTGGTCCTCGAACGACTCCGCATAGTCAGGCTCAGGAATGCCCCACCTGTTGGCTGTAATAATTGTTTCTGGTTTTAAAATAAAGCTTGTCATGGTAAAGCTACTTAGGTCACTTTTCGACGTGAGTATAGTTAGCTGTGGCTTCATAGCTCGCAGCTGGCTGATGATAGGCCAGACGTTAATCTCATTATGCTTTGTTATTGGTAAAAATGTATGCAGCACATCTACCTTTTCAACAGATATCTCTTGAAAGAATAAGATTTTAATTTTCTCATTCCTCTGATGCCATTCCTCCTGGGTCAATTCTACCCGCTTTTCAAGGAATTCTTTCCGAAGTTCAAGCTTGTTCATCCTCAATAAGTATGTTGAAGCGGTAATCGAATGGATCCAAAACGGCTTGAATAGCGCCGATAAAGTCGGGCGTATTGATCTGAAAGCTAAGAAAGTTTTCTACCCGCTCCTGAAGTCCATTTCCAGGGAAAAGCGCTGCTTTTAAGGCATCCAGTTGCCCGAGACTAATTTCATGGTGTTTTTCTTCTGCCTTTCTCATTTTATTCTCCATCCTTTCCAACAATTTTATCGCGCTTGCACCGGCAGCACCTACATAGCCTTTTAACGAGGGATCTATGCTAGTAGCCTTTACCTGCAGGGCGTTGAAAACCTGCTGGACTACCTGATTCTCCCGCTCGATATTATAACTCCCGTGGCTATTTGCCTCTACATATTGAGCGCGTAAAGCCTGCTTTGGCAGAAACAAGTCAGGTAGATGAATCCCTAATTTATAGAGCCTTTTTGCACACACCCTGTTGATAATCAGCGCAAAATTACGTGGCATCAACAAAGGAAATGGCGTTTCATATTTCTCAAAGACACCTTTCAGCTGAAGCCAATAAGCTAATTCACCAGGTCCGCCGATATAAGCAAGATTAGGCAGAATTACTTCCTGATAGAGCGGGCGCATGACCACATTGGGGCTAAATTTTTCGGGATGCTTGTCCAACACATCCAGCAATTCCTCTTCTGAAAATTGCAAATCTGTATTCAATACAAAATAAGAACCAGCTTCCTTAACCAGACGTTCTCTAATACCTTCATCTAGATAGAAAAAGTTGATCTCACGTGGGTGTACTTGCGCTTTGTAGCCCAATTCTTCCAGTTCTTCTGATGCTTTTCCTGCCAGGCTAACGGCGTGATGGTTTAACAAATCGTCTTTTATAACAGGTTTCAACAACGCCTTTAGATCTGCATGATCGGCATTTAAAACAACAAGCCCGGACTCACCGAAGAGCGCATTGACAAAATACCGGGTTGCATCTGCGAGTGTTGCTTGTTGGTAAGCCTTTTCAAAAAGCGGCAATTTCTCAGGAATAGTTTTAAACAACTGTTCCATGTCTGGCTTGAACCTTCCTACCGCACCCGTTTGGGCGGTCTGCCAAACATATGTATTTCCAAATAGCGAGAAGTGGTTGATCTCCTCAAAATCATGATCTTCAGTTGCCATCCAATAAACTGGGACAAAACGGTGGTGAGGATATTTTTCCTGAAGAACCTTGCATGCGTTGATCGTCGTTACTATTTTATACACAAAATATAACGGACCGGAAAAAATATTAAGCTGATGACCTGTCGTAACCGTGAATGTCTGACTTTGTAGAAGTGCATCGATATTTTGCTCTACCGCTGTATGAACTGTCAAACTCAGATATTGTTGTTTTAAGACCTGATGGAGTATTTCTCTGTTTGCTTGGGAAAACGCTTTGCCTTGTATTTTTTTTTCAAAACTGTCAGGGGTAGGGGGGGAATCATAAAAAGGTTGAAGGGACGGCTTTCCAGCTATATAATCTAAAAAAATAGGAGAGAAGTTACCCGTCTCTCCTAAACTTATCTTTTCTAGTTTCATAGGTATTGATTGTGCATCTTTGATCAGTGAAAAGGATGAATAAGCAGAAAATTCAGTTTATTATAGATCGAAAACTTGAAACTTTCGATAAATGTGAGGAATAATACTGTTGCTAAACCTCTAGACTTTACCGTATAAATCAAATTCTGTAGCGTCAGTTATTTGCACATTTACAAAATCGCCAATGCGCAGATATGTATCCTTTGCTTCTATGAGTACCTCATTATCAACTTCCGGAGAGTCAAATTCAGTTCGGCCGACATAGTTGCCGCTTTCCTTTCTGTCGATCAACACTTTTAGATGCTGGCCTATCTTATCCTGGTTTTTCTGAAAGGAGATTTGCTCCTGCAATTCCATTACGATATTAGCGCGTTCTTGTTTCACCTCGGTAGGCACATTATCGTCCATACCGTAGGCATGAGTTTGCTCTTCGTGAGAATACGTGAATATTCCCAGCCTTTCAAACCGGGACTGCTCGACAAAGTCAACCATATCCTCAAAATCATCCTCCGTTTCGCCAGCGTGGCCAGCGATCAACGTGGTTCTTAATGCTATTCCAGGAACCTTTTCCCTAATTTTATAAATCAGGTCTTCCGTCTTTTCCCTTGTAATACCCCTTCTCATTAGCTTCAACATGCGCGTAGAGCCATGTTGCAGCGGCATGTCAAGATAGTTGCAAATATTCGGCCGTTCGGCCATCACATCCAAAACATCCATTGGGAAACCTGCCGGAAAAGCGTAGTGCAAACGGATCCACTCGATACCCTCCACATCAGAAAGATTTCGCAGAAGGTCCGCCAAATTTCTCTTTTTGTAGATATCCAGACCATAGTAAGTTAAATCCTGGGCTATCAAAAGCAGCTCTTTGGTGCCGTTTTTGGCCAAATTCTTTGCCTCTTTAATAATCTCGTCTATGGGCTTAGAGACATGTTTCCCGCGCATCAAAGGGATAGCACAGAATGAACAAGGTCTATCGCATCCTTCGGCAATTTTTAAATACGCATAATGATTGGCCGTAGTGATGATACGTTCGCCTACGAGTTCTTGCTTGTAGTTTACCTTGAATTTTTTTAGAAGCATTGGCAGATCCCGTGTTCCAAAAAACGCATCAACTGCAGGAATTTCTACTTCAAGTTCGTCTTTATATCGTTGAGAAAGACAGCCTGTGACGTATACCTTATCTACCTCACCATTTTCCTTGGCATCAACATATCTTAGAATTGTATCAATAGACTCTTGTTTAGCATTGTCTATAAAACCACAGGTATTGATGATAACGATATTTGCACCATCTTTTTTGGCTTCGTGGGTTACTTTGATACCATTTCCGCGCAATTGAGTGAGTATTTCCTCGGAATCCACCAGGTTTTTAGAACATCCCAGGGTTACTATATTAACTTTATCTTTTTTTATGCTTTTCGTCTTCAATACAATTGTCTTAAATAGGAGTGCAAAAGTAACAAAATTTTGTGATAAAAAATTGCAACTACATGCTACCAGCCTTCCATCACAAAACATCAAGGATATCTGGGTCTACCTCATCGAAAAAGGATATCTGGGTCTACCTCATCGAAAGGGAAGGATCGAAATCAACAGAAGGTTAAAATCCGTCATCATCACCGGTTTCTTCCGATTTCTTATCTTCCATGATCGTGTTGAATTCCTCCTTATCGTCCACCAATTCTGATGGCATGTTCAATTGGTAGGGTTCATTGATATCAAAATAGGTTTTTCTGAACCTGTTTACAAAAGTGAGGGCTTCAGCAACATCACCATCAACAAATACAAATTCTCCGATTTTCGCTTTAGATGCATTGGATTTCGAGCGAACCAATCCGTTGAAGTCGTCGTTGGATGATGATAATATCAGTCTATTATTTTCAAAGTTAAATGCATACCAGGTTGCTGGAGATGCCTGAATAAAAATATTTACAATATCTCCGAGGTCCGTCTTTTTAATCTCCATAAACCCATCCAGCCTTGCATTGATATCGGTGCGAAGTATATTCGAAATCGATATTTTACTTGTACTATACCAGGCTTTTTGCTTTTCTGACCATTTCAGATCAACATCAGAGATTACCAGGTTCCTAATCAGCTCATTGGAACTTGTGACAAGTGGAATATAATCTTCCAGGGAAGCCTTTTCATAAGCTTTTGCTGCCTTGTCGCCAATAATTTCCGCAGCTTTGTAAAGCAG
>PPFU01011428.1_pt1 | contig 21665 bp, 21 predicted proteins | sample 1535991 | NCBI WGS metagenome assembly PPFU01 (sample SAMN04901290, study PRJNA319586) | Hypolithon metagenome, whole genome shotgun sequencing project. | isolation source: Antarctic Hypolithon | place: Antarctica: Miers Valley | collected 2014
TCATCTGATCCGGGCCCCTCGCGTCATGTATGCTGGATTCGCCGGGGCCGCGCGGCCCCGGATTCTAAACGCCGTGCCGCTCAGTGCAGGTCTGGTGACGACTCCGGCCGCTCGCGGCTAACGCCTTCGGCTTCGGGCATCAGCTGCGACCCGGCCTGCGAGGGCGTCGAGCGCATGCCCTCTCGTGGTTCCGGCTGATCGCCCGATGAGGCGCCATCGCCGCCGCTCTGCTCGCGGTCGCGGCGCTCCGTTCCGGAGTCGCCGCTCCCCTGGTCGTCGGAGGCACCCTCGGTACCCCCCGTCCATCCGCTCGACCCCCCGTATCCACCCTCGCCTTCGCCCCGCTCCGTGTTCGCGCCAGCTGCATGCCCGGCATCGGGGGTGCCCTGATCAGCGATCCGCTCGTCGCCGCCCTCGCTATCCGCACCGCGAAAGCCGTCGCCCTGCTGTTTGGCCGGCCCTGGGTTTTGCTCGCGCAGATCGTCCGGCGTCCGGCCCGATCCCTTCGTCCCGCTCTGCTGCTGGTCGTCCCGGTCGCGCATCTGGTCAGCCATGGCGCTCCTCCTGTGTGTGTTCGGCGTGTTCCGCCGCGCCCACGAGATCAGGGCCCCAATGCCCCCGACACGCCCCTTCCCGTAGGGCAACGCATGTGCCACGCAGTCCGACGTGCGCCGCCGAGCGCGGCGGTGCACGTCGGCTCGTCAGGCGTGTCGCGTTGCCCGCGGGAGCATTCGCCCGTACGTTCTGCACCAATCGCAGCCCCTCCCCCGACGCGAGTCCAGATGCCGCTCCGCCTCCCGCCCCCGCTCGCCCCCGGCGCCCGCGTCGCGCTCGTCTCACCGGCGGGGCCCCTCCGCGGGGCGGCAGACGTCGACTGCGCGCTCGCCACGGTGCACCGGCTCGGGTGGGAGCCGGTGGTGGGACACCACGTGCTCGACCGCCACGCCTACTTCGCCGGGCGCGACGAGGCCCGTCTCGCGGATCTGAACGCCGCCCTGGGCGATCCGACCGTCGACGCGATCTGGTGCCTCCGCGGTGGATACGGCGCGATGCGGCTCCTCCCCGGCATTGACTGGAACGCGCTCGCGACGCGCCCCCGCGCCCTGATCGGATTCTCCGATGTTACGGCGCTGCTCTCCGGTGCCGGCACGCACTCGGGGGTCGGCGGCTTCCATGGACCGGTGGCCCGGAATCCGCTCACCGCGTTCTCCGAGCGGTCGTTCCTCGCGGCGGTGCAGGGCGCCGGACAGCCGTGCGGCCGCTGGAGCGGCGGCCGAACGCTGCACTCCGGCGCGGCGGACGGCTACCTGGCCGCGGGGAATCTCGCCCTCCTCGCGGCGCTCGTGGGCACGCCCTACTTCCCGGATCTCGACAGGACGATTCTCGTGCTGGAAGACGTGAATGAGGCCGCGTACCGTGTGGACCGGATGCTGCGCCAGCTGCTTCTCGCGGGCGTGCTCCGGGGGGTGCGCGGGGTCGTGGTCGGGCAGTTCACCGGATGCCCGGAGCGGGCCGACGACGACGGCGCTCGCTCGATCGACGAGCTGTTCACCGAACTGGCGGTCGCGCTCGGCGTTCCCTGCGCCGCGGGCGCTCCGGTGGGACACATCGACGATCAGTGGACACTCCCGCTGGGCGCGCGCACATATTTCGATGCGGACGAGCAGCTGCTGGACGCTCGTCACATCGTCGCACCCTGAGTCAGCCTTGCAACAACGGCGGCCCCGCCGCCCCGTACCCCGCTCCCCAATGCCCCAGAAATCCGGGATGGACCTGATCAACGATGCCAAGACGCGTATCGATGAGGTAGAAGCGTCCGAGGTGAAGACGATGGTGCAGTCGGGCACGTCGGCGGTTCTTCTCGATGTGCGCGAGCCCAACGAGTGGAACCTCGGCCACATCCCCGGCGCCATCCACATTCCGCGCGGGACGCTCGAGACCAAAGTTGAGCAGATGGTGCCCCGCGATCGCGAGGTGGTCATCTACTGCGCTGGCGGCAACCGGTCCGCCCTCGCCGCCGACACGATGCAGCAGATGGGCTATGAGAAGGTGTCGAGCATGGCTGGCGGCTGGCGCGCCTGGACGGACGTCGGAGGGCCGGTCGAAGATTGAGCGACGTGGCCGTTCCGTTCTCGATCGACACGCCGTCAGGCATCGTGCGCGGCGAAGCTCTGGTGCCTGACGTCGCGCGCGGAACGGTCATGTGCTGCCACGGCTTCAAGGGTTTCGCACACTGGGGGTTCTTCCCCCTGCTCGCGACCCGCCTCGCCGAGTCGGGGTTCGTGGCCATCACCTTCGACGGCTCGGGGAACGGCGTCGGACCGGATCGGGAGTCGTTCAGCGACGCCGACGGCTTCTTCGCGAACACGTACGCGCGCGAACAGCAGGACGTCGCCGCGGTCGTGGAGCACGCCGGCGCCCGGGGCTGGCTGCCTCACGATGGACGATATGCCCTGGTGGGCCACTCCCGCGGCGGTGCCACCGCGCTCCTGCGCGCGGTCGAAGCCGGCAATCGCGTGTGGGCCCTGGCTACCTGGGCGGCCATCGCCGACGTTAGGCGGTGGACGGATGACCAGCGGCGCGAGTGGCGCACGCGTGGCTGGCTGGACGTGGTGAATGCGCGCACGGGTGAGGTGCTCCGGCTCGGCACCGCCCAACTGAACGAGATCGAAGCGCACGCGGAGGGGTGGCTCGACCTCGCCGCGGCCGCCCGTCGCCTGACGATTCCCTGGCTCATCGCGCACGGGCTCGAGGACGAGACGGTCTCCGTTGGGGACGCCCACCGCCTCGGCGCGGCTGCACCGAGCGCTGCGCTGCACCTCGTCGCGGGTGCCGGGCACACGTTTGGTGCCTCGCACCCGCTCGGCGACCCGCCGCCGCCGCTGCAGGATGTGCTGGCGCGAACCCTCGTCTTCTTCGGCAATCACGCCCCATGACCAACGTCGGCGCGGAACCGCTGGCGCGGCGTATCGAAGCGGCCCTGACCGGGCGACCCGGCGCGCTCGCCGACACCGACGGCGCGGTGCGGCGGGCGGCGGTCGCACTCGTACTCGCGCCCGGCGCGAGCGGCTTCGACCTGCTCTTCATCAAGCGGGCCGAGTTCGCCGGTGATCCGTGGAGCGGCCAGATCGCGCTCCCGGGCGGACGGCGGGAGCAGGCGGACGAGACGCTCTGGCACACCGCCGCACGCGAGACCTGGGAAGAGACTGGGGTCGAACTGCTGCAGACCGGGCGCCTGCTCGGCACCCTCGACGAGATCTACCCTCGAACCCCGGTGCTGCCGCCGATCGTCGTCCGCCCGTACGTGGCGCTCCTCGACCGACGGCCGCCACTCACACTGAGCCAGGAGGTGGACGTCGCCTTCTGGGCTCCGCTGGCATTGCTCCAGCATCCGTCGTCGACCTTTACGGCCACGGTGGTCGTACGGGGCGGGGAGCTGCAGGTCCCCGGCATTCGACACGGCGGATACACGATCTGGGGAATGACCGAGCGGATTCTTCGCTCCCTCTTCGCGCTGATCGACTGAGATTGGGTGACGGGTTGCGGATCAGCCCGTTGCGGAATTTTTAACCGACCTTAAACTTCGGTTACGGTCTGCTCCAATCTCCTCGTTCCGGCCCCGCGCCGTTGGTCCCCGTGCTCCCGGTCTTCGCGTTCCCGTTCGCTCCGCCCCATGCACTCCGCCGCCGATTGGCGGCAGGGCTCGTCGGCGTCGTCCTCGCGCTGACGAGTTGCGTCCCGGCCGCGCCGGCGCCAAACAGCGGGCGTCTGCGTGTGGTGGCCACGACCGGGATGATCGCCGACGCCGCACGCCAGATCGGCGGCGACCACATCGAGCTCTATTCGCTGATGGGGCCGGGCGTCGATCCGCACCTGTACAAGGCGACGGCGGGCGACGTGCGCGCGATCGGCGCGGCGGAGCTCATTCTCTTCAACGGCCTGCATCTGGAGGCCGCGATGGGGGAGGTGCTCGAGGAGATGGGGCGCCGCACGCGGACGGTGGCGGTTGGCGAGTCGGTGCCTGACGACCAGCTCATCGGGAGCGCGGTGTTCGGCGGCACGCACGATCCGCACATCTGGTTCGACGTCACGCTCTGGCGGCACGCCGTCCAGGCCGTGGCGGATGCGCTCGCGGAGGCCGATGCCGCGCGCGCACCCGAGTATCGTGCGCGTGCGACCGCCTATCTCGCGGAGCTGGCCGCGCTCGATGAATGGGTGCGTGCCCAGATGGCCACGATTCCCCCGGACCGGCGGGTGCTCATCACCGCACACGACGCGTTCGGCTACTTCGGCCGCGCGTATGGCGTGGATGTCCGCGGGCTGCAGGGGATCAGCACGGCCGCGGAGGCCGGCACGGCCGATGTGCAGGGGCTCGCGCGGCTCATCGCCGAACGACGAATTCCGGCACTGTTCGTGGAGACCTCGATTCCGCGGCGCACGATCGAGGCGGTGCAGGCGGCGGCGCGCGACCGCGGAGCTACGGTCGAGATCGGCGCCCCGCTCTACTCCGACGCGCTCGGATCGTCAGGCACGCCGGCGGCCTCGTACATCGGGATGGTCCGGAGCAACGTCGCCGCGATCGTACGGGGGCTGGGCGGCGCGGCCGTGATCGCCCGAACATCCACCATGGAGCGCACCGCGGCATGAGTAACCGACAGGAGGGACATCGCGCGCCGTCAGGCATCGCGGCCAACGGGACGCGCGGCGGCGCGGCGACCGTGGCGGACGCACATGCGCGCGACCGCGCGGCCGCCTCACGTGCGGGCGTCGAGCTCCGGCCGGACACCGTCGGTCCGGCCGCCATCGAAGTGAACGACCTCACGGTCGCGTACCGCGAGCAGCCTGTGCTCTGGGACGTCGATCTCACCGTGCCGAACGGCGTGCTGATGGCGATCGTCGGACCTAACGGCGCGGGGAAGACGACGATGATCAAGGCGATCCTCGGCCTGGTCAAGCCCGCTGCCGGGCAGGTGCTGGTGTTCGGCCGCCCGTACGCTGAGCAGCGAAAGCTCGTTGGGTATGTGCCGCAGCGCGGGAGCGTCGACTGGGACTTTCCCACGTCGGTACTCGACGTCGTGATGATGGGGCGATACGGCGCACTTGGCTGGTTCCGTCGCCCCGGCGGCCGCGAGCGCGCACTCGCCATGACGGCGCTCGAGAACGTGGGAATGCAGGATTTCGCAGACCGGCAGATCAGCCAGCTCTCGGGTGGGCAGCAGCAGCGCGTGTTCCTGGCGCGCGCGCTCGTTCAGGATGCGCGGATCTACATCATGGATGAGCCCTTCCAGGGCGTGGATGCCAAGACCGAACGCGCGATCGTCGATGTGTTGCAGGACCTCCGCGCTCGCGGACGGACGGTCGTCGCGGTGCACCACGCCCTGCAGACCGTGCCGGAATACTTCGATTGGGTGGCGCTGCTGAACGTGCGGCGGATCGCCGCGGGGCCGGTCGCGGAGGTGTTCACGGAGGAGAATCTCCGGCGAACGTATGGAGGGCGTGTGCCCTTTCTCGACGGCACCGTTCCCGCCTGACGCGATGTCACTCGTCTCCCTGCTCGAGTTCTTTAGCGACTACACGGTCCGGACCGTTGCACTTGGCGCGATGGCGCTCGGTGCATCGAGCGGTGCGCTGGGTTCGTTCGCCGTGTTGCGGCGTCAGAGCCTGCTCGGCGATGCCATCTCGCATGCAGCGCTGCCCGGCATCGTGCTCGCGTTCATGATCACTGGCACCAAGGCGACGCTGCCGCTGCTCGTCGGCGCGGCACTGGCGGGCTGGCTCGCGACGTTGTTCGTGATCGCGGTGGTTCGCACGACGCGCCTTCCGGAGGACAGTGCGCTGGGCATCGTGCTCTCCGTCTTTTTCGGCGCGGGACTCGTGCTGCTGACGCACGTCCAACGGCGGGAGGATGCCTCACAGGCCGGCCTCACGACGTTCCTCTTCGGCCAGGCCGCGACGCTGCTCGAACGGGATGTCTTCGTCATTGCCGGGCTGGGCGGATTCGCCGTGCTCGTGCTGCTGCTCGGGTGGAAGGAGTTCAAACTCCTCGCCTTCGATCCGGAGTTCGCGGGTTCGATCGGATTTCCCGTTCGCGCGCTGGACGTGCTGCTGGTCAGCGTGCTGGTGATCGCGATCGTGGTCGGGTTGCAGACGGTCGGCGTCGTCCTGATGAGCGCGATGGTCGTCGCGCCCGCGGCGGCTGCACGCCAGTGGACCGATCGACTGGGGATGATGGTGTTGATCGCCGCCGTGTTCGGCGCGCTCGCGGGGCTCGTCGGCGCAACGGCGAGCGGCGTCGCCGCGAACGTTCCCACCGGGCCCGCTATCGTTCTCTCGGCGACAGCAATCGTCGTGGTATCGCTGCTCCTCGCGCCGCAGCGGGGGCTCGTCTGGAACGCGGCGCGTCAGGCGCAGAATCGCCGCGCGCTCCGCACCGACACGGTGCTTACCGATCTTTTTGCGCTCGGCGAGCAGCATCGAGGTGAGGTGCACGGGCACGACGCCGCCGTGATTGCCGCACTCGGCCCCACGCGCGGAGCAGTCGGACCGGCGCTGGAACAACTCGCCGCGCGCGGTCTCGCGGAACAGCTGGAGAACAGGTCCTGGCTGCTGACCGGGAGTGGGTCCGCCGAGGCACGCCGAATCCTCCGTCATCGCCACGAAACGGATCCCGACGGTGTTCCCGCGGTCGAGGATGAGGAGCGCTGATGCCGATCGCCGTCGAGATTCAGATGGTAGCAGTGCTCACGGCCGTGGCCTGTGCGATACCCGGCGCCTTCCTCGTCCTGCGTCGCCTCGCGCTGCTGAGTGACGCGATTAGCCACACGGTGCTACTCGGCATCGTACTCGCATTCTTCGTCGTCCGCGATCTCGCATCGCCGCTGCTCATCGTGGCAGCGGCGGCGACTGGCGTGCTGACGGTGGCGCTGGTCGAGACCCTCACGCGCACGCGACTCGTTCGGCAGGACGCGGCCATCGGCCTCGTCTTCCCGGCACTCTTCTCGATCGCGGTGATCCTCGTCTCGCGTTATGCGGGCAGCGTTCACCTCGACACCGACGCGGTACTCCTGGGCGAGCTGGCCTTCTCTCCGTTTCGTCGCATCGAGATCGGTGGGCGCGACTTCGGGCCGCGGGCGCTCTGGGTGATGGGGAGCGTGCTCGCCCTGGTCCTGGGCTTCATCGCCGCGTTCTACAAGGAGCTCAAGCTCTCCACCTTCGATCCGGCGCTCGCTGCCGCGCTCGGCTTTTCCCCGACGCTGCTCCACTACGCCTTCATGGGTCTCGTCTCGGTCACCGCCGTCGGCGCGTTCGACGCCGTCGGGTCGGTGCTGGTCGTCGCCCTGATGATCGCTCCGCCATCGGCCGCGTACCTGCTCACGGACAGCCTCCCGCGTATGCTGGTCTACAGCGCGCTCATCGCGGCCGCGTCGGCCATCGCCGGCTTCTGGCTGGCCTGGACGGTCGACGCCTCCATCGCCGGTGCGATGGCTACGATGGCAGGCGTCGCCTTCCTCCTCGCCTTCGGCTTCGCCCCCGAGCGCGGCCTCGTCGCGCTCGCGCGCCGCCGCGCGCGCCAACGCGTCGAGTTCGCGCAACTCATGCTGACCGTGCACCTCCTGCATCACGAGAACGCGCCCGGCGCCGAGTCGGAGTCCGAATCCGAGCACCTCGAGGAGCACCTCCGCTGGACCCCGGCCTTCGCGCGCCGCATCGTCGACCGTGCCGAGCGCGACCGGTGGGTAGAGCGTGAGGGACGCCACCTGCGCCTCACCGGCGAGGGGCGGACGCGGGCGAGGGCGGCGCTGGGGTGATTGCGGGTGTCGGGTGGCAGGGGTCGGGTATCGGGTATCGGGTGTCGGGTGTCGGGTGTCGGGCGACGGGCGACTAGGGGCGGGCGCCGGAGTGCGTCGCGTGTCACGGAGTGCGCGTCGACCCGCACAGTTCTTTCTCCCGCGCTATCCCCTCTTTGTCTCCCCGCAGGAGCGCCGAGAGGCGCGAGTGCCGGGGCGCCGAGAGGCGCGAGTGTCGGGGCGCCCCGGTCGAGATCTTTACCCGACGCGCCCTGGTGCCGGAGTGCAGCAGAGATGGACGTTCGGCACCGTGCCCCCTAGCTCTGATCTCGACCAAGCGCCCCGACACTCGTTCGCTGCGCTCACTCCTGCGGGGAGACAAAGCTGCTGTGGCTGAACGTGCCGGGATCTTCCTCCCGCGCCACTCCCTCTTTGTCTCCCCGCACGAGCGCCGAGAGGCGCGAGTGTCGGGGCGCCCGGTCGAGATCCATCCAAGCGCACCCCGGGCGGGGGGGTGGAGAGAGGATGAGGTTGCGCACCGTGGCCCGGAGCCTCCGGTGCTCGACCAAGCCCCGACGCTCGTTCGCTGCGCTCACTCCGGCCGTGAGACGCGGCGAGACGGTGTGGCCCGCTGGTCCGTGCCGCTAACCCCCGACACCCGACACCCGACCCCCGCGCCAGCAGCGCCGTGCGGGGCGCAGGAGGAACACGGAGGCGCTCCGACCGGTTTCATTCCCTACATGCTGCTCTCGCTTCTCCTCGCCCTCCAGACCGCTCACGCCGCGCCCGTTCAGCGTCCGGCGGGCATCGATTCCGTTGCCCCGGCGATGGGAGTTCGCGGGATCGCGATCGACGAGCGGTTCGCCGAGGATCATGCGCTGGCGGTCGGCGACCGGTTCGTCGTCGCGGCGGAACCCGGGGCGCCGGGCGACACGGTCCGGGTCGAGGCGATAACGCGGCGTTCGGCGGACCCCTCCGAGATTGCGCGGTCGGAGTTCCGCGTTCGGCTTCACCTCGACCATCTGCAGACGCTGCTCGGCTACGGGGACCGGGTCGACCGGTTCGCCGTGGCCGTACCAGATTCAGCGGCGGGTGAGCGGGCCTTGGCGTCGATCAACGACGCGGCGTTCGGATTTCGAGCGTACCGCTCGCGCGAGATCGCCGTCGAAACGTCGAGCACCTTCGCGGTGGTGAGCCGCTTTCACGACGCGATCGGCGTCATCACGATCGTGGCCAGTGCGGTGTTTCTGCTCTGCATCATGCTGTTGCGCGTTGAGGAGCGTCGACGCGACGTGGGCGCGATGCGGCTCATCGGGGTGTCGCGAGGCAGTGTGGTGCGGGCGGTGGTGTTCGAGGCAAGCCTCATCGCCCTGTTCGGGGCGGCGATTGGCGTCGGCGTCGGGTGGACAGCGTCGTGGCTGGTGAACGCCCACTACCAGGTGGTGTATCGAACACCATTGGTATTCGCGCTCGTGACGCCGGAGATCGTCATGCTCGCCGTGGGGCTGTCCGTAGTGCTCGGCATCGGCGCCGGATTTCTGGCCGCCTGGCGACTCGCCCGCACGCCACCGCTCGCGCTGATGGGCCGATGACCGCCGTCCGCATCCTCCTCGGGAGACACGTCTGATGCTCGCTCGCTCCACGATTGCCGCCGCGCTCGCGCTGCCGATCATCATCGGCGGCGCGCTCTTCGCCGCAACCCGGGCTGGACCCGATGCGTCCGCGGCGCAGCTCTCGGCCGCGCCAGCTCGCGCAGATCCCACGCCGGACGCACTCGACTCGACAGTTCCCGTCGACACCATGCTGCCGACGCCAGAGTGGCCGCAGCTCTCCGTCAGAGCGCGGTCGCAGCTCGCCGAGGTCCAGGCCGCTGTTCGGAGTCTGGACACGCCGGAGAAGGCACGCGCCGCTGGCTTCCGCCCGGTGCTCGGCTGGATCCCGACCATGGGCACGCACTGGGTGAGCGAGGATCGCATGCGCGCCGGATTCCAACGCGATGCGCCCGATCACCTGATGTTCAGTCGTGTCGGCGATGCGCAGCGGTTGGTCGGTATCGCCTACGCATACTGGGACGCGGCTGACGCCGAATTGCCTGACGCGTTTGAGGGGACGCTCGACAGCTGGCACGAACATCCCGAGCTCGCGCCCGAGGGGCAGACGCTCATCATGCTGCACGTCTGGTTCGCCCCGTCCATGGACGGCCCGTTCGCCGGACACAATCCGTGGCTGCCCTACTGGGCCGCCAAGATCGATGGGCCTGACCCGCGCTGGCTGCGCACGTCTGACGACACCGTCGTCGCTCGCAAGGCGGGGCTAGCGATCGGTGAGGCGGTTGCGCCGAGCGGCTTCGCCGTACTCGCGGAGCGCGGCGGCACGCTCGGAGAGGACGCCGACCGCGCTCGCTTCACCGTGCGCAGGTTGATCCCGACCCTGCGTGCCGCACGTGAGGCGAACGACCGGACGGCCTGGCTGCAGACGGCGCGCATTGCGGCCGCCTCATGGGATGAGATTCGCACGGCCTACCTCACGGCGGCGCTGCCATATCCGGAGGCACACGAGCAGCTCAGTCGGTTTCTCGGGGAGATGGAGACCGGCGCTCACGCTGTTCATGGTACGAACGAACATGCGGGACACGGTGAGCACGACGGGCATGACTGACGCGCTTGGCCGCGCCGTATCGCGGCGGCGCTGAGCATGCCCTTCCTGTTGGCCGCCGCGGCGCTGCTGCGGCATCGTGCTCGCACCCTCCTTGCGGTCTTCGGTGTCGCGATCGCCGCCGCGATGCTGCTTGACATGGTGATGCTCGCCACCGGGATGCGTGTGTCCTTTGCGCAGCTCCTGGAGGATTCCGGCTACGAGATCCGCGTCACACCTCGCGGAACGTTGCCGTTCGACACCGAAGCGACGATCGGCGATGCCGCAGCTGTGCGGGCGGAGTTGCTCACGCTTGGCCCGGTTGTCGCGGTCGCACCTGTGCTCGGTGCGGCGCTCCACGTGCCGGGCGATACCGCCGCCGTCTCGGCGTTCGGCCTCGGCGTGGACCCGCAGGTGCAGGGCGACTATACCGTGATCGTGGGGCGCAACAGTACCGCGCCTGACGACGTGGTGGCCAGCGCGGCCTTCCTCACCGCCACTGGCGCAGCCGTTGGTGATACGGTGGAGATCTTCGCCGGCTATGACGCGCAGCTCCGAACGTTCAGCGGTCGCCGGCAACTGGTGATCGCCGGCGAGGGCCAGTTCCGCTACCTCGGAGCCGATCAGCGGGCGGTCGCGCTCCCCCTGCCGACGCTTCAGGCGATGGGGGATGCCTCACGCCGGGATCGGGTCTCGCTCTTCATGGTCGGCCTCCATGCCGGCGTCGATGCCGACAGTGCCGCGGCGCTGATCGACCGCGAGGTGCCACGCGTGACGGCGATCTCGACGCGTGAGGCGGTGGCGCTGGCGGAGGAGCGACTCAGCTACTTTCGGCAACTTGCGCTGATCCTCGGGGCAGTGAGCCTGATCGTTGGCTTTCTGCTCGTGACGACCATCGTCACCGTTTCCGTCAACGAGCGAATTGGCGAGATCGCCGTGATGCGCGCGATCGGCATCTCGCGACGCAGTGTGCTCATTCAGATCGTGACCGAAGGTCTCGCGCTCTCGCTCGTAGGCGCGGTCCTCGGCCTCGGCCTCGGGCTGTTGACCGGCCGCTATCTGGAGTCGATCCTGGCGAGCTTCCCGGGGCTGCCCGCGGCCATCCGCTTCTTTCTCTTCCAGCCGTCCGCCGCGTTCATGGCGTTAGGTATGCTCGTAGTCAGCGGCGTCATCGCCGGGATCTACCCTGCGTGGCGGGCAGCGTCGCTGCCAGTGGCGGCCACCCTCCGCGAGGAGGTGGTCGCATGACCGGTGTGCCACCCGTCGTTGCCCTGCGCGACGTCGTCCGCGGCTATCGACGCGGCGCGCAGACCGTACAAGCCGTTCGGGGCGTGACACTCGAGGTGCACGCGGGGAGCTGGACGTCGATCATGGGCCCGTCCGGGTGCGGCAAGAGCACGCTGCTCAACCTGATCGGCGTCATCGATGCACCAACCTCCGGCACGGTGCTCATCGACGGGCGCGACGTCGGCGCGCTGGATGATCGTGAGGCGACGCGGTTCAGGCTCGAGCGGATCGGCTTCGTGTTTCAGCGGTTCTATCTGATGACGATGCTCACCGCACGCGAGAACGTCGAACTGCCGATGGCGGAGGCTGGTATCGATCGCCACACGAGACGCGCGCGGGCCAGCGAGCTGCTCTCCTACGTGGGGCTCGGCGGGCGCGAGACGCACCGCCCGTCCGAGCTATCCGGCGGCGAGCAGCAGCGGGTCGCGATCGCGCGCGCACTGGCGAACCGGCCGGCGCTCCTCCTCGCCGACGAGCCCACCGGAGAGCTGGACGCGCGCACGGGCGGCGAGGTGATCGCGCTGCTGGAGCAGCTCAGCCGCGACGGAACGACCATCGTCGTGGTGACACATGACGAGCTACTGGCGCGCGCCGCACGCCGAGTGGTGCACATGCGCGACGGCACCATCGTGCGCGAGGAGCATCGGGACGATACTGCCTGGAGCGACGCGGCCGCGCCAGCGCCGCTCGACGCCGTCGGCGGCCGATGATCCTTCGCCTGGCGCTGCGCAATCTGATCCTCCGCCCCTGGCGCTCGGCCTTTCTGCTCTTCGGGTTCTCGCTGGGCGTGGGTGTGATGATCGTGCTCCTGAGCATCGGTGCCGCGATGTTGACGCAGGCCAGCGACGAGAAGCTCGTCGGCGGTGGGGAGATCACGGTGCTTCCCGAGGGCATCGACATCGAAGTGCTCAAGACCGGCGGCGTCGGCGGACTGTTCTACTCGATTCCCAACGCGCGCTTCGTCGATCTGCAACTGCTGTCGTCGCCGCGACTCGCCTCCAGCATCGCGGCCGTCGCGCCGCAGATCGATGGCAAGCTGCTGTACGCCCGGCTCGCCGACGGCCGCGAGATTCCAGTGCGGGCCACCGGCGAGATTCCCTCGGCGAGCCGCGCCGCCGGCGGGTTGCCTGAACTCGCAGCCGGCGTGTGGCAGGACGACCGCTTCGACCGGCGGCTGCGCACTCCCACCGCGTACGAACTGCGCCACCAGATCGATCGCTTCCACCTGCCGCCTGACGACGCGGCGCGCAGAGAGACCTGGGGTGAGTGGCACTATTTTAACGTGCTGACCGACGACAGGCGGCGTTGGGCCTTCGTCACGCTCGCGGTAGGCGGTGATATCCCGAATGGCGAGTGGGGCGGGCAGGTATTGATCACCACGCACGGCGATGCGCGCCCCGACCGACGCTTCGTCGCGACCGCTATGCCAGCGAACGTACGCTTCTCGACACACGATGCCGATCTTCGCGTGGGGCGCTCGTCGGTCACCGTGCTGCCCGACGGCCGCTATCATGTCGTCGCAGAGGCACCGGAAGAACGTGGTGCCGGAATCGCCAGCGTCGATCTCATCGTGTCGCCCGCCGACCGCGCGTACTTCCCGGGGGTCAACCTCGGCGGCGATGATCTCGTGTCCGGGTATGTCGTTCCCGCACTGCGGGCGACGGCCACCGGCACGCTCTGCGTCGACGGGCAATGTGAGCAACTGCGCGGCGTGCAGTCCTACCACGATCACAACTGGGGTATCTGGAGTCGCGTCGACTGGGAGTGGGGCGCCGTGCAGGCTGGCGACCTGGGCGTGCTCTACGGGCGGGTGAATCCCCCGGACGATGTCGCCGATCCGCCGCCGTTGCTGCTCTACGTCACCGACTCACTTGGCTTCGTCGCTCTCTTCCGTCCGACCGCCGTGACCTATGTGGAGGGCGGAACAACAATGGTGGACGGGCGGCGTGTTCCCGTGCCGAGCCGCGCGATTCTCGCGGACGCGCGCGGCGCCGACACGGTGCGCCTGGAACTCGATGTCGAGCATGCCACCGCTACCGATACGCGACGCGGCCTGTTGCAGCGGGGCGATACGCTCGCCGCACGCGGCCTCGACCGGCCATATTTCATTCAGATGAAAGGCACCGCCCACATCACCGGCCGTGTCCGGGGCCGCCGGCTCGATGTGCGTGGCAGCGCGTTCTTCGAGACGTACCGCTGACCGGCCTCGCCGCTGCGGAGCGCTGGCACGAATGGTGTACGCGCTGCAGGATGTACCGCACGCGCGCACATGCCGCTCTCCACGTACCGCAGCCATGATCCGTCTCGGGACGCAGGGTTGGAACTATGATGCCTGGCTGGGGACATTCTATCCCACTGGTACGCGTGCGCCCGACTACCTGGGTATCTACGCGAGAGCGTTCGCGACGGTCGAGGTAGACTCGACCTTCTATGCGATTCCGTCGGAGCGATCGGTGCGCGGCTGGGCGGAACGCACGCCGCCGGGTTTCGTGTTCGCCCTCAAGCTCCCGCAGGAGATCACCCACGAGCGTCGGCTTCGCGATGCAGACGATGCCACGGCGCGCTTCCTCGAACGCGCTCGGCTGTTGGATGACAAGCTCGGGCCCGTGCTCATACAACTCGGCCCGGACTTCGGGATTGACAACCTCCCCGCACTGGCCGAGTTCCTGCCGCGTCTCCCGAACGACATCCGCTTCGCGGTCGAGTTCCGGCGCCCCGAGTGGATCACCAAGGGTGTGCACGCGCTGCTGGCCGAGCACGGGGTCGCGATCGCGTTGAACGACGGCCGCTGGATTCCCCGCTCGACGCTGCTTCAACTCGCCGAACGTCCTACAACGGACTTCGCGTACCTCCGCTGGATGGGCCCCGATCGGAGCATCACCGACTACTCGCGCATCCAGGTCGACCGCTCGCGCGAACTCGAGGCCTGGTCAGCGGCGCTGGAGGCCCTCGCCGCGAACGGGCGTGAGGTCTACGGCTACATCAACAATCACTTCGCCGGTCACTCACCCCAGAACGTCCGCGAACTCCAACTCCTCCTCGGACAGGAACCCGTCCCGCCAGATCAACTCGGACCGCAGATGACCCTGTTCTAAGTGGGTGTCGGGTCACGGGTGTCGGGTGACGTGTTTCTGGTGACCGTACGCGATGCACTTGAGCGCCACACGAGTCCCTCTTTGTCACCCCGCAGGAGCGCCGAGAGGCGCGAGTGTCGGGGCGCCCGGTCGAGATCGTTACCTTGCACGCCACGCGAACGGCATCGCTGGCGAATGCTCGGCACCGTGGTACCGAGCCTCCAGTTTTCGACCAATCGCCCCGACACCCATTTGCCGCGCTCACTCCTCCGGGGGTACAACACGGGTGACGGGTTCCCGGTGTCCGTGCGCGATGCACGTGAGCGCCACACGAGTCCCTCTTTGTCACCCCGCAGGAGCGCCGAGAGGCGCGAGTGTCGGGGCGCCGGTCGAGATGATTACCTTGTACGCCACGCGAACGGCATCGCTGGCGAATGCTCGGCACCGTGGTACCGAGCCTCCAGATCTCGACCAATCGCCCCGACACTCATTGCCCGCGCTCACTCCTGCGGGGATACAACACGGGTGCCGGGTTCCCGGTGTCCGTGCGCGATGCACGTGAGCGCCACACGAGTCCCTCTTTGTCACCCTGCAGGGGCGCCGAGAGGCGCGAGTGTCGGGGCGCCCGGTCGAGATGATTACCTTGTACGCCACGCGAACGGTATCGCTGGCGAATGCTCGGCACCGTGGTACCGAGCCTCCAGTTTTCGACCAATCGCCCCGACACTCATGTGCCGCGCTCACTCCTCCGGGGGTATAGCACGGGTGACGGGTTCCCGGTGTCCGTGCGCGATGCACTTGAGCGCCACACGAGTCCCTCTTTGTCACCCCGCACAGAGCGCCGAGAGGCGCGTGTGTCGGGGCGCCGGTCGAGATCCTTACCTTGCACGCCACGTGAACGGCATCGCTGGCGAATGCTCGACACCGTGGCCAGGCCTCCCGTTCTCGACTAAGCGCCCCGAAGCGTTCGCTGCGCTCACTTAGGCAGGGAGACAAGGAGAACCCGCGTCGCGCGCTGGTCCGTCCCGCTCGACACCCGACACCCGACACCCGCATCTCCCCACCACCCTCAGCTCGCGTCCGCCGTTCCAGGCTGCGGTCCGACCGCACCGTCTCCCGTGAGCCCGCGCGCGACACGGGCCGCGCTCCAACCGAGCAGGGCGGGGAAGAGCAGCGTGAACCCGACGACCACGAGCCACGGAAGCTGGAGCACGCCGCCGAGTCGCTGGGCGAGATCCAACACCGGGCCGCGGGCGGCGGCAAGGACGAGAAGCGCGGTCGAGCCGAGCATTGCCCCGAGGCCGATGAGCAGCGGAGCCGTACGGTAGCGTCGCGCGCGGATCCCGGCGATCAGTGCGATGGCCGGAACCGCGGGCCAGCCGATGAGCCACGTTCCGACCGCGACGACGAGCGCGATCAGCACGACGAGTGTGGCAGTGCGCATGAAGGTCATCGGGAAGGCGTGAGGCGCAATCGTTCGATGCGCCGTGCCGCCGGGAGCGCCTCGGCCGTGCGTGGGAGGAGGATCGTGTCGAGCTCGCCTGCAGACCATCCGGCAATGCGGTCGTCATAGCGCGGGCTTGCAGGGTTCCCCGACTGGCCGCCCGGGTACGTTGCCCAGGCCCGAACCTCCGGTCCCATCTCGACCACCATACGCCAGCTCGCGCCATGGCGGCCGCTGCCTGACGATGGATTGAGCAGCCCTGGACCGCCCTGCACGGTCACCCCTGTGCGCCCGAACGGGGTCAGGCCAAGCAGATGACCGATGGTCGCATGACGGATACCGCTCCAGGTCCAGCCATCCTCATCCGGTTCGCCGCGCGTCTCGATCGTTCGCGCAAGTCCGAGCCGGAGCGCCTCGCGAAGGATGTCGTCACGCTCCTCCAGAGCGGGCGTCGCGCGGAGATCCCACCATGCGCTGGCTCTGTCGTCGAGCAGGACAGCGAGCATTGCGTCGCCGGGCGTACGTCCGGGCCGCGCCGAGTCGCCCGGCGGTCGCAGCTCGTCCCACGTCAGGCGGCCGACGTCCTGCATGACGGCTTCGAACAGCACGGCCCGCGTGTTCTCCCGCGTGTAGCGGCGGTCCCAGTCGCCGAGCAGTGCCGCGGCCCGGTTGGCCATCGTGTCGGTGGGCCGAGCGCGCGCGGCCGCAATGAGCGCCGGCACGAACCGCTCCGCACGCTCCGAGCCCGGGTCGGTCTGGTAGCGCCGCATCGCGTCCGGCGTCACGGCCGAGTCGGCGCGGAGCAGGGCGTTGATGCGCATGGCGCGCCACGGGGTCGGCCAGTCGGAGCCGAGGTAGCGCGGCGCATCGTCAGGATGCATCGGCTGCTGATTCGCCGAAGCCACGTAGCCCTGCGCGGGATCCACCGCCTGCGGGTACTCGTCAGGCGTCCACCACCCGATCCAGTCGCTCGCTCGGGTGGATCCGTCCCGAATCACATTGCCGCGGCCGTCGCCCGGGCGAATCGGGTAGCGCCCGGTCGACCGAAGCGCGATCGATCCGAACCGGTCCGCGGCGAGCAGGTTCTGCGCGGGCGCTCCATAGCCCTCCGTCGCTGTCAGAAACTCAGCCGTGGTGCGGGCGAGCGCCGCGTCGCGGAAGGCGCTCACGTCATCCCCCTGCTCGAGCACCGTCCAGCGGAGCGAGTACCACTGTCCGTCGGCACGCCGCATCGGACCGCGATGCGTGTAGCGCACGGTGTCAGTCGCCACAGGTTGTCCGGCGGGGTCGCGGAAGATCTCCTGTCGCAGCTCGAGCGGCTGCCACGCACCGTCGAGCCGGTAGCGCGTCGGACGGGCGGAGTCATCGACGGTCTCGCGGTAGAAGTCAGCGACATCGGCCCCGACGTTCGTTACGGTCCAGGCCACGTCAGGCGTGAAGCCGATGATCACCTCGGGCGAGCCAGGAATCGTCACGCCGTAGACGTCGAGCGAATCGGCGACGACGATGTGCGTTTCGTACCAGATTGACGGGAGCGTCAGTTCCAGGTGCGGATCGCCAGCCAGCAGAGCGTGTCCGGCCGCCGTGCGGTGCGCCGCGACTGCCCAGTTGTTGCTGCCGAGCACCACGTCGCTCGTTCGATCGCCACCCTGCGGCAGCCACGAACGCAGGCTCGCGAGTTCCGCATCGAGCTGCGCGGCCGCAGAGTCCGGCGCGCCTGGCGGCGGTAGTCGCACGGCAATGCTCACCGCTCCGGCGCTGGCCGGTTGGATCGGCTCTTGAAACGGCGCCGCTGTCGGGAACAGCGCGTCCGCCGCTTCGGCGCCGATCAGCGCTCGGGCGGCGATCAGGTCGAACTCGACGGCATCGTAGGCGAGCGTGAGCCCCATGCGTTTGAACAGATGCATCGTGTTCAGCGGCTCCCAACGGGCCGGCGTGCGGCCGAGCAGCCGGTACTCGACAGGGATATCGCGTGAAGCAAGCTGGTCGATCCGCGCATTCACTCCCGCCGCGAACGCCGACAGCGCGTCGCGCGATTCCGTACTCAACGCCTCGAGTTGCGCCTCCGCCGAACGAGGCATGCCCAGCCGGCGCGCGGAGCGATCTGCTTCCAATGCGCGCGCGCCGACGAGTTCCGTGAGCGTACCAGCCGCTGCGCGGGTCTGCAGCTCGAGTTGAAACAGCCGATCGCGCGCCACGACATAGCCCAGCGCGCGATAGGCATCGTGCCGGTTCCGCGCGTAGATGTGCGGCACTGCGCGGTCATCGACCATGACCATGACCGTGTCGGTGAGTCCCGGAATGGTCGCCTCGGTATCGCCGCCGCGCGGTGGAACCGCTGCCGCCCAGACCCCGTGCGCCGGGTCCAGGAGCGCGCCGAGCGGTGGGATCGGACCGATCGGGCGAACGGCCGCGTAGGTCAGCGCCGCGAGCGTCGCGGCCGCGGTCAGCAAGGAGAGCACGCGCATGTCGGGGGTGGCTTGGGGGCAGAATGCGTACGGTATCAGCGACGCCCGCCCCCCGCCAGCGGTCCAGCACGGTATCTTCCGGTGGAGACTCCCCCACCCGATCCGCCATGAACCGACGTTCCCTGCTCCTCTATGCCCTCGCCCTGGTCGTCGCGGTAGTCTGCGCACGACTTGGATTCTGGCAGCTCTCGCGCATGCGCCAGCAGAGTACGCACAACGAGCTCGTCACCGCGCGTCTCGCCAGCGCGCCGGTCGAGCCGTCGCAGCTCCCCACCGACAGCGCCGCCCGCCACTTCGCCCGCGTGCGCGCCGTCGGCACGTTCGAGCCGAGCGGCGAGTGGGTGCTGACGAACCGCGGACGGCAGGGGTCCCCTGGCGTGAACTTCATGACACCGTTGCGGACCGACGATGGACGGGTGATCGTCGTCAATCGCGGGTGGGCCTACTCGCCTGACGGGAGCACCGTCGATCGCGGCCGCTGGCGGGAAACGGGGCGCGCGGTGGTTGTCGGCTACGTGGCGGAGTTCGCATCCGAGGACGAAGGGCCGCGCGACGTCGCCGAGCAGCGACTGTTGCGGCGTGCCCGCCGCGCGCCCTTCGCGACGGCCGAGCCGGACGTGGCGCCGTACTATCTCGTCGCGCTCGAGGTGCTCGCCGAGGAGACGCGCTCGCCAGGCGCGCTCGCCGACAGTACCCCCGTGCGCCTCGAGCCCCCCACGCTCGATGCGGGCCCCCATCTGAGCTACGCCATGCAGTGGTTCGCCTTCGGCGCCATCGCGGTCGGCGGCTCCATCCTGCTCGGCCGCCACCAGCAGCGGCGTGCATCGTCGTCAGGCGGTGACGGGCCGCGGGACGACCGACCTACGCCGGATCCCGATCGCGCGCCCGTCTAGAGCGCTTCCCTACGGCACGACCGTGACGAGCAGCTCGCTCAGAAGCAGGACGACGAATCCGAAGTAGATGATCAGCCCGGTCACGTCCACGAGTGTCGCGACGAACGGCGCCGAGGCGGAGGCCGGATCGAGGTGCAAGCGTCGCAGCAGGAAGGGGAGCATCGATCCCGTGAGCGAGCCGAACGTCACCACGCCCAGCAGCGCAAACCCGATCGTCATCGCGACGCGCAGGTAGCTGTCGGTGTAGTCGTACCAGCCGGCCCACTGCCACACGACGATCCGTCCGAACCCGAGCACGCCGAGCACCGCCCCCAGGGCGATTCCGGAGATCAGCTCCCGGCGAGCGACCCGCCACCAGTCGCGGAGACCTACCTCGTCCAGTGCCATCGCGCGGATGATCAGCGACGTGGCCTGCGAGCCGCTGTTCCCGCCGGAGCTGATGATCAATGGAATGAACAGCGCTAGGAAGACAACCTGATCGAGCGCGGTCTCGAACCGCTCGATCACCGTGGCCGTGATGAGCGATCCGAAGAACAGGACGCACAGCCATACGACGCGCTTGCGGAACATTTGCGGTAGCGACATTTGCATGTACGGCTCGTCCAGCGCCTCCATGCCGCCAAGCTTCTGCACGTCCTCGGTCTGCTCCTCCTGGATAACGTCGATGACGTCGTCGACGGTGATGACCCCGAGCAGGATTCCCCGCTCGTCCACGACCGGCACCGCGTAGAGATCGTACTCCGACGTGACGCGGGCGATCTCCTGGCGGGACGTGTCGACGTTGATCGTGACGACCTCGCCCCAGGCATTCTCGCCGATCGTGGTGCCTTCGGGGGCGGCGAGCAGTTCGCGCAGCGAGATCACACCACGGGCGCGTCCGGCCTGATCGGTGGTGTAGACCGCATACATTGCCTCACGCCGACCCGATCGCGCGGCGACACGCACCTGGTTGAGCGCCTCTTCCACCGCCGTCTCCTCCGGCACGGAGATGAACTCGGTCGTCATCAGTCCGCCGGCCGTGTCCGGATCGTACGCGAGCAGCTGCTCCGTGATCCGGCGCTCCTCTGCCGGAATCTGCGCGAGGATGTCGTCGGCATGCGACTCCTCCAGCTCGTCGAGCACGTCGGCGCGATCGTCCGGCGTCATCTCGGTGACGATCGTCGCCGCCTGACGCGCCGTCATCGCTTCGAGCACTTCGGTCCGCAGCCCCTCATCCAGATATTCGAGAACGTCCGCGGCGCGCTCCGGCGCCAGGACCGCGAGCAGCAGCGCGACGCGCTCCCGCGGCAACGCCTCGGCAACGTCGGCGAGATCGGCCGGGTGCATCTCCTCGGTCTCGGCCGCGACGCTCGCGGGATCCTCCTCGAGCAGCGCGAGGAGATCCGGGGCGAGCAGTGCCGCGATCGGCCGGTCGGTACGCTCGTATGCGTCCATACTACGCTCGGACGGCGCCCCGGGAGGGCGCACGACGGTGACAGGACCGGGAAGGGGCCGGCGCGCGAGACAGAGCGGGCGCGCCGGGCGGCGAGGGGCAAGTTAGACGCGCGACGGGGCGGGGTTCAAGGCTGCCCGGCGCGGGCGAGGAGGACGAATGCGGGGTGCCCGTTGTCGGGGACCGACGCGTCGTCCCGCGCTTCCCTACAGGACCGGCAGGGTCCGGCGCTGTGACTGGCAGTCGGTGGCGCGGTAGCCGACGAGTGCGACCGCATCGGCGATCGCTGCACAGGTCGTCCGACCATCGTGATCGATCGTGGCGCGCCCACGCTCCACATCCGCGGTGGTGATCCCCTCGACGCCCGCGAGCGCGGTGAACACGGCCCGCACGCAGTGAACCGTGCGCATGCCCTCGATACTGACGACGAGGCGAGCAGCGGGAGTGGGGAGCATGGGACGAAGATAGCCGCGTCAATCCGCGCGCCAAGCCCGCCGCTTCCAGCCGCGGACGACTGCGCACGCGGCTCCCGACTCCGCTAGCTTGCCGCGCGTCCTCGCGCACTCGCCACCTGTCCGCTCCCGCCCATGAACGTTGCGTTTCTCGGCCTCGGCGCCATCGGTCGTCCGATGGCGGGGCATCTCGC
>PPFU01022932.1_pt1 | contig 21593 bp, 22 predicted proteins | sample 1535991 | NCBI WGS metagenome assembly PPFU01 (sample SAMN04901290, study PRJNA319586) | Hypolithon metagenome, whole genome shotgun sequencing project. | isolation source: Antarctic Hypolithon | place: Antarctica: Miers Valley | collected 2014
GGGCGCGCCGGCTCGTCGAGGCGAGCTGGCTGCGCCGCCTCGAGACGATGGACGGGCAGGCGACCTACCTGGCCGAGTGGCAGGCGGTCGGCGACTGGCAGCTGGGCACGCGCTATCTGGAGCAGCTGTTGGCGTGCGACGCGGAGCAGGTGGCGTCCGCAGTCCGCGAGTACCTCACGCTGGACCGCATGGGGGCCGTGGTATATCGGCCGGACGACGCGCCGGTGATTGCCGATGACGCGGCGAGCTTCCGTGCCGCGGTCGAACGTGTGCACCTACCCGCGCCCTCTCTGCCGATCCAGCCATCCACGACCGACTCCGTGGCCGCGGCGCTGGAGCCGATGACGCCCGAGCGGGTCGTCGACGGGGTGCACATCTTCAGGACGGCGCGCGGAGTTCCTGTACTCGTCAGGCGCAAGCCGGGGGCTCCGGTGACGCACGCAGGCGTGTACGCCGCTGGCGGCGCGCCTGACGAGGGCCGGGAGCGGAGCGGCCTGACGAAGCTGCTCGTCCGTACGGCGCTCAAGGGGACCACCACCAGAGACGCTGCGCAACTCGCCGCGGAGATCGAGCTATTGGGCGGGAGCATGGGCGCGAGTGTCGGGTCGGAGTCGTTCGGCTGGACCGTCTCCGCGCCCGGTCGGCATCTGGCGGCGGCGCTCGACCTTCTCGCCGACGTCGTGCAGCGCCCCGCGTTCCCGGATGATGCGCTGGAGACCGAACGCGCCGTCGCCCTGGCCGACGTCACCGCGCTCCGCGACGACATGTTCCGGTATCCGGTGCGGCTCGCCCTGGAAGCCGCGTTCGGCGACCACCCGTACGGCGTCTCCTCGCTCGGCGACGAGCGGACGTTGCGGGCGATCGATCCGGTGGCGCTCGACGGGTGGCATGTGGAGCGGGTACTGCGCGCGCCGGTGGTGATCGGAATCGTCGGCGATGTGGAGCCCGCCGAGGCCGCGGCTGCGGCCGCCGCACGATTCGACCGTTTAGAATTGCGCGACGCGTCAGGCGTTCCGTCGCCGGCGTGGCCTGCGGCTGGAGCTACTCGCGTCGAGGCGCGCGAGAAGGCCCAGACGGCGCTCGCGCTCGTGCTGCCGGCGCCCTCGCGCCGCGACCCCGCCCGCTTCGCCGCCGAACTCCTGGCCGATGTCGCCAGCGGACTCGGTGGCCGGTTGTTCGAGGAGCTGCGCGACCGGCGGTCGCTGGCGTACTCGGTGTTCCTGTCGAGCGTCGCGAGGCGTGAGGCAGGGTTGTTCGTGGCCTACATCGGAACCGATCCGGAACGCGAGGACGAGGCGCGCGAGGGACTCCTGCGCGAGTTCGGCCGATTCGCGGAGGCCCCCGTCACCAACGAGGAGTTGCAGCGCGCACAGAGCTACTCGATCGGAACCCACGCCATCGCCCGCCAGAGCGGCGCCAGCCTCCTCGGCGAGATGATTGACGCCTGGCTGTTAGGTGAGGGGCTCGAAGAGCTGGACCAGTACCCCGCCCGCATCCGGGCCGTCACGCGTGAGGCAATCCAGTCCGTCGCAGCCGACTCACTCCGCGGATCCTGGATCGAGGGCGTGGTGCGCGGCGAGAAGCCGTAGGACGGGTGTCCGGGTGTCAGGTGTCAGGTGTCAGGTGTCAGGTGTCAGGTGTCAGGTGCCTTTACGTCGGGGGCAGTCGCTCGTGCGGCACTGCAGCCCCGAACAGGCAACTGCTGTCTGCTGTCTGCTGTCCGCGCCTGCACGTCGGCATCATCTCGTGCGGCACCGGCGCCCGTCCTCTCAGTCCCTGACACCCGACACCTGACACCCGACACCAGCACACCCGTGCCTCACCCTCCCCCGTCACGTCGGCCGACCATCTCGTCGACGGCGGGACGGAGGCGGCCGCTGGGGACCCGGAGGCCGGTCAGGCGGCCGTAGTCGGCGGCGTCGGCGATGATGAAGGCCCGGATCGCGGGTTGGCGGCTCGCCCAGGCGAGGGTGCGGCGCAGCGTCAGGCGTTGGCTCGACTCGCCGAACGAGTAGGGGAAGCTTCCTGTCGCGCTTACCCAGTGCGGCTTGCGAGGGCGGGGACTCGCGGTAATCCACCGGTTGGCGGCGTTGAGGCGCGCGTCGAGGCCAGCGGCGCCATCGAAGCTGGGGAAGAGCGCCAGCCCAACCAGGTCGACCGGGGCGTCGCGCGCGGACGCCCAGGCGTAGAGCGCGCTGTCACGCCCATCGTAGCGTGAGAGGCTCACCCCCACCCGCGTGCGCGGTCGCAGACGGTGGATCTCATCCGCGGCCGCGGTGAGATACCCCGTCCACCACTCCAGCGGGAGATCGGCCTGCGTGCGGCCCTGCGCCGCGAACGGCGGAGGGGCGGGGAACACCACGTCGGGACGCACCATCCGGACGATCGCCGACAGGCGCCGGATCCGGTCCGCGGCGTACGCATCGGGCGATGCGAGATGTGCGGCCGCATCGTCGCGGCCGTGGCCCAGCGTCACCGCAACGATCAGCGGCACGCTATCGCTGCGGTACGGTGCAAGCGTTCGGGCGAGCGAGTCCAGTGCCGCGATCGTTGCCCCCTCGGGCCGGACTGTGATGCTCGCGACTCGTCCGCCGAGCGTGTCGAGCAGCGCCAGGTCGTTGCGAACGGCGAATCCAGGCGGGGGGCCGTCGAGCTCCCCGAACAGTTCGAGACCGATCAGCAGGGCGGGCTCCGCGCCGGCCACGGGTACCTCACGCTCGAACGCGGCGAAGCCGCCGGCCGCACGGACTGCGCGCGGCAGGGCGACGACGAGCAGCAGCACCGTCCACCCCATGGCCAGCACGGCGAGCGTCGGCCGGGCGATGCGACCGATTGCCCATCGGGCGGGGAAGAGGGGCGCGATCATGGGGACGAGCAGCCCCATCCCAGATTCCAGCGCGGCCGCGCCGAGGAAGGGAGCCGTTGCCGCACTCTGCGCCGCGAGGAGCGCTGTGCCCACGTCTCCCGGATCGAATCCGACCCCGACGCTCCAGCGCGAGGCCGCCAGCAGCGCCACGACGCCATTGTAGATCGTGAGCGGACCGGCTAGCCGGATGGGAGCGTAGCGGAGCGCGAGCACCAGCAGCGCCTGCACCGTGCACATGATCGCGACCAGCGGCCAGAGCCAGCCGACCACGTGCAGGGTGCGTCCGGCCAGCATCGACGGACTGGCCAGCGCGACGAGCACCGCAGGTGCGATCAGCAGGCCGCACAGTGCCGTCAGCCCTACCAGCCCCTCGCCGGCGCGGCGCACGCGCGCTGATTGCGAGGCGGTCGCGATGTTCCAGATCAGGATCAGGACGATCGCCGTCCAGTACAGTGCGGGGAGGATCGCCGCGAGCGACGAACCGCCGCTCATCCGCGCCCTCGCTGGTCGGCCCGAACCTCCCGCGCGTGGAGACGTCGCGCGAACACGTCCAGCGCCTTGCGCACGTCGAGCGCCGCCGGTGCGAGGACGTCCAGCAGGAGGAGTTCCCGGGCGGGGAACGCATGCAGCGCGATATGACACCCGTCCAGGGCGAGCCAGGCGGCCACATCCTCGTTCGGCAGCCGTCTCACCAGCGGCGCCCCGATTGTTGAGAGCCCGGCCGCGCCGGCGGCAGCGATGAGCAGGCCGCTGAGCAGCGCATCATCGCGAAGGAGCGCAGGCGAGACGCCGAACAGGTCCGCCGTGCCATGCGTGAACCCTGGTGTCCCGCGGCCGGCCGCGGTTACCGCCGTCATCGCTGGGCTCGTGGGCGCGGCGTGCGGCGGCGCAGTACCGGCCTCAGCCCGGAGCAGGCACGCATCCGGGAGCATTCAAGTGAGGCGGGCGCGGCGAGGGGCATGGGCGGCAAGCTAGGATCACCGTCGGGGGGAGGCAAGCGACCGGTGGGTGGCTCCCCTGGGGGATGGGCGGTAGCTTGCGCGCATGCGAGGCCATCCACTCCTCACTCCGCCCAACCTGCTGTCGCTCTCACGATTGGTGCTCGCGGCGCTGTTCGTGGTGACGGCGAGTGCCGGCTGGCGCCTCACGCTGCTGGTGACGGCGGCCCTCACCGACTGGCTGGACGGCTATCTGGCCCGCCGCAGCCAGCTGACCTCTCGCCTCGGCGCCCTCCTCGACCCGGTCGCCGATCGCGCGTTCGTGGTGGTGGCGGTGCTGGTGTTCGTCGCGGAGCACCTGTTCAGCGTCGGCCAGCTATTCGTCTTTCTCGCCCGCGACATCGCCACCGCCATCGGCTTCCTCGTTGCGCGGAGTGTCGACCGATTGCGCCCGGTTGCCTTCCAGGCGCGGACGCTGGGCAAGCTCGTGACGGGCCTCCAGTTCCTGACCCTGTGCGCGGCGCTGGTACGTCCCGCATGGATCGGCGTGCTCGTCGGCGCGATCGGCGTGATCTCGGCGCTGGCAGTCGTGGACTACACGCTGGCGCTCTGGCGCGCCTCGCGCCGGTTCCCGGGTGCGGTCTGACGTGGAACGGTGGCGCGCGGGGCCGGGTCCGCGGGCGCTGACGCTCGCCGTCTGCATTCTGAGTGGGGCAACGGCGTCGGGCGCGGGGGCCCAGGTGCCGCAGGTCCCGCTGCCGGGCGGTTCGACGGGCCAGCTTGAGATCCGCGCCGATGTCCGCTGGTCCGGGGCGCCAGACGTCACTGGCGCGTTGGGGTGGTCGCGTCCGGTGAATCGGGCGGTTCGCGCCGGGGCGATCGTCGGCGGTGGCGCCGAGCGTGACGTTGGAGGCGCGCGCTGGGCGGCGGTGGCGGAAGCGCACGTGCGCTTTCATCTCGACCCGCTCGCCGAACGACCGTGGGGGTGGTACGGCGTCGCGGGGCTTGGCGGCCGGCTGACGGCGTCCCGCCCCGGCGGTGCTCCCGACGCGCGCGCCTATCTCCTGCTGCTCGCGGGCGTAGAGGGTCCGCCGATCGCCGGCCGGTGGCGTGCCGCGCTCGAGGCGGGGCTGGGCGATGGCGCGCGGATGGGGCTGGTGTTGCGCCGCGCGCGGAGCCGAGCGCGGTAGCCGTGTCATAGCCGGTTCAGGCGAGCGGTTCGACAATCGTGTCGGACGCATATGGGGCCCCGCTCGCGATGCGAACGGGGCCCCATGTGACAAATACCCCGCGGACGAGGTATTCGAGATCGCTCAATCAGGCGGCGTTGGTGGCCAGCTCTTCAGGCTGACTCGTTTCTTCAGGCTGGCTGGTCTCTTCAGGCTGGCCCGACTTGGGCGGCTGCACGAAGCGATGACCGAGCGTGCGAAGCTGCTGCACTTCTTCTCCCTTCAACTCGGGATACCGAGTTGCGATGAAGCTCATCGTCTCTGCGAACCACTCTTCCTGATGCTCGGCAATGGCATCGATGACGCCGCACTGCATGATGTGCTGGAACAGCTCGTCGCGCGCCTGCTCAAAGGCTGTCGGCGCCGCGACTTCCCTTCTCCGACGGTTCTTTTTGGCCATTAAATTCGCGACTGAAGGTGAGTCTTTCAATATAATCACTCTCGGTTTGAGATTCCAGAAGGTAGCGACCAGTTAGAATGGGGACATGAGACCGTGAGGAGACGTCGACGTCGACTCTCATCCCACGTCCCGTGTCCCACCTCGCCATCACGTCTCACGCGCTTCGCGCGCCATGAACAATCTATACCGCATACTCGGGAGAACTGTTCCCCTCTGCAGCAATCATTTCCGTCGCGGTGAGATCGGGAAGTTCGTCGTCGGTGCCGAACGCGTGGATGAGGCGTGCCATGAGCGCCGGTCGTTCCTCCGGCAGCAAGCGGGCGGCGTCCGGCACGCGCACCAGTCGAGCACCGGGAATCTCGGCGGCCAGGCGCGTGGCGAGCGCGTCGTCCAACCACCGGTCCTGCTCGCCACGCACGACGAGCGTCGGGGCTGCGATCGTGTCCAGCTGGATGTCTTCGACGTCGGCGGTGCGGAGCGCCCGCGCCAGCGTGTAGAGTTGCGCCACACCGTCGCGGCCGACATACGGCGCCAGGTACCGCGCGACCAGCCGCGGCGGCATGTGCCGCGCGGGATCCACCACGCTCCGCTCCAGAATCGGCGTGAGCAGGGGGGCGGCGCCCATCACCGAGCGCGAGAGCCGCAATGCGAACTTGAAGGTGCCGCGGTCGAGGGCGCGCACGTCGCGGCCAGGGAGCGCGTCGAAGGCGGGGGTATTCACCAGCATCAGCCGTTCGACCCGATCCGGGCGCGTGGCGGCCAGCCGGAGCGCGACGGCGCCGCCCAGATCCACCCCAACGATCGTCGCCCGCGCGACCCGCAGCGCCGTGAGCGCCCGATCCAGATACTCGGCCTGCGCGGCGATGGTGAAGTCGGCGTCGAAGGGGCGGTCGGACTCGCCGTAGCCGAACAGATCCGGCGCGTAGGCGACGTGGCGGAGCCGCGCCAGGCGGAGCCCCACGTCGCGCCAGAGGAAGGCGCTCGTGGCAAAGCCATGCAACAGCACGACCGGCTGCCCGCCGTGGCCGTATCGGTCCACATTCAGGGCGCCGGGGCCGACGGGGATACGTAGGGAATCGGGGGTGATCGGGTCCTCCGCGAGCTGCGCTGCGAACCGGGGTGGCTGCTCGGGGTAGTCTTACCGGCAGGCCGGGAGCGGACAAGGGGGCGGTGCGAGAAGCTCGCCGCCATCGCACCGCCTGCCCCCCAGTCGGGGCTCGCGATCTTCGCGCCGCGGCGGCAGCGGGTGAGCCGCGGGGCGCGTATCAATGGCGCAGGGAGCCCGCGCCTCGAGCCGAACCTTCGAAACCCCGGGTGGTGCCGCTACTTTAGCAGAACGCGGTTCTGACTCGATGCTGGGACGGTGACCGATGTCCGAACAGACGTATGACGATGACCGCGCCCGCAACCTCGAACAGTTGCTGCGAACGCTGGCCGGCCGGATTCGCGAGCTCGACCAGGGCGGTGCGCTACTGAACCATGCGGGCGAGCTGATGCGCCTGCTGGGCGATGTCCGAAGCGAGCTGTTCCACTACGAGGTGCGCGCGACCTACGACTCGCCGGAGATCGCCGAATCCCGGCGCATCGTCCGCGACGCGCAGCATCAGAACGACGACCCAGCCCGGGACGCCAACGAGTGGCGGCCGGGCGACGACGAGGAACCACGCTGGTGAGCGCAAAACGAACTCCACAGGTGCGTCCGCAGGGGCGGAGCCGGACCCCGTTCTACGCCGTGATCGGCGCCATCATCGTGGTGGGCCTTGGGGCCTTGTACTTCGCCACCAACCGTCCCCGGAGCGACACGTTCGATGTCGACCCGGCCACCGTTGCGCTCGCGGGCGGCGTCGCTCCGGAAGGCTTCCTGATCGGCGATCCGAACGCGCCGGTCGAGGTGGTGGAGTTCGCCGACTTCGAGTGCGGCGCCTGCATGCAATTCGCGACGATCACCGAGCCCGACGTGCGGCAGCGGCTCGTCGAGACGGGACAGGTCAGCTTCCGCTACTACTTCTTCCCGCTCGAGATGCACCAGAATGCCGGCAACGCGGCGCACGCTGCCGCCTGCGCCGCGGACCAGAACCGGTTCTGGGAAATGCACGACGCGCTGTTCAACGGCTTCAACGACTGGGCGCTCGGCGCCGCCCGCAACCCGCGTGGCGTCTACGAGCGGTATGCGCAGAACATCGGCCTCGATCTCGCGGCCTGGGGGAGCTGCTATGACAACGAGACCCATCGCGAGCTGATCCTGTCGCACAAGCGCTACGGCATTGCGCGCGGCGTCAACTCCACCCCCACCTTCGTGATCGGTGATCGCCTGGTCGCGGGCGTGCTCCCGTACGACCGGTTCAAAGCTCTCGTCGACAGCGCCGCCGCCCGCTCGCGCGGCCCGATCGCCCCAGCCCCGGCGAACGACACGCGCCCGTCCCAGCCGGTTGGCGTAGGCGGAATTCGCCCATAGCAGGGTGTAGGTGCCGCGGGCGCAGTTCCCCCGGCACCCGACACCGGCGGCGACAGCCGCCCGTAACCCGCCACCAGCGTAGGCGGCGACAGCCGCCTACGCTCGCTTCGCCGCGCGCTGCGAGCGGGCGTCAGCGGCCTCGTTGAGGCGCAGTTTGGGGCGGGTGTCGTCGGCGGCCCCCTCATCGTCGCGGGCACGGCGGCGGTACGGGACCAGGTCCTGGCCAAGCACGACGAGCGTGCGCGTCGCCACGGTGCTGGCGAGGGGCTCGGGAATTCCCATCAGCCGAACGTAGTTGTCGATCGCCCGGTCGAAGGGGAGATCCTCCGCCAGCGTGTCGACGAACATCAGCGCGTTGTCGACGTGGGCCCGGATGATCGACTCTTCCGCACGAGCTTGCGCCAGCCGCAGGCGACGTTCCGCCGAGGGCGAGAGGGTGCGCGAGAAGATCGCTTCGGGGAACAGCTGGCGCAGCATGGGCATCTGCCTGGTGGACGTCGGAACGCGACCTCGGGACGCGCCGACCTGCCGGAAGACCGGACGCCGGCGAAGCATAACGCACGCAGCGTTCCACTCGAAGCGAGGCAGGTCACCGACCGGACAGGTGGGGCGCGTGTACCAGTGACAGACCTCGCCACCCGCGCTGGTGTCACAACCAGTCAGATGGCCACGACCAGCCGCTATTCCTTGTCCTCATACTGCTCCTTGAGCTGCGCGACGACGCCAGGATCGGCCAGCGTGGTGGTGTCGCCGATGGCGCGTCCCTCGGCGATGTCGCGGAGGAGGCGGCGCATGATCTTTCCCGAGCGTGTCTTTGGCAGATCGCCGGAAAAGAGGATGTCGTCGGGGCGGGCGATCGGCCCGATCTTCTCCGCCACGAACTCGCGCAGCTCGTCGCGCAGTGCCCTGGACGGCGGGTGCCCCTCGCGGAGGGTCACGAAGGCGGCAATCGCCTGACCCTTGAGCTCGTGCGCCTTTCCGACCACAGCCGCCTCAGCTACCGCTGGGTGCTCCACGAGCGCGGACTCGACCTCCATCGTGCCGATCCGGTGGCCCGCCACGTTGAGCACGTCGTCGACGCGGCCGAGGATCCAGAAGTAGCCGTCGGCGTCGACCTTCACCCCGTCGCCGGGGAAGTAGAGGTCGGGGCGCCCTTCCCACTTGGTGAAGTACGTGTTCACATACCGCTCATCGTCGCCCCAGATGGTGCGCAGCATCGACGGCCAGGGCTCCGTGAGCGCCAGCAACCCGCCCCCGATCTCTACCCGTTCGCCGAGCGAGTCGAGCAGTGCCGCGGAATAGCCGGGGAGTGCCTGCGTGGCGCTGCCAGGCTTCGTGGTCGTGACGCCCGGAAGGGGCGAGATGACGATCGCCCCCGTCTCGGTCTGCCACCACGTATCGACGATCGGGCAGCGGCTGCCGCCGATATGCTCGTGGTACCACATCCACGCTTCGGGATTGATCGGCTCGCCGACGGAGCCGAGGAGCCGCAGCCGGGAGAGATCGTGTTTCGCGGGGTGATGCGCGCCCCACTTCATGAAGGCGCGAATGGCGGTCGGCGCGGTGTAGAGGATGCTCACGCCATGACGTTCGCAGATCTCCCAGAACCGGTCGCGCTCGGGCCAGTCGGGTGCGCCTTCATAGACCACGCAGGTCGCGCCGTTCGCCAGCGGCCCATACGTGAGATAGGAGTGCCCCGTAATCCATCCCACGTCGGCGGTACACCAGAACACGTCATCGTCCTTGAGGTCGAAGACGTACTTCGTCGTCATGGCGACACCGGTCATGTAGCCGCCCGTCGTGTGCACGATGCCTTTCGGCTTGCCGGTGGTGCCTGACGTGTAGAGGATGAACAGCTCGTCCTCGGCGTCCATCTCCTCGGGTTCGCACCACATCGGCGCACTGGCCATGACGCGATGCCACCAGTGATCGCGCCCATCGACCATCTGCGCGAACGATTCGTCGGCGTCGCCACCGCGCTGCCGCCTGACGACGATCACCGCCGAGATCGAGGGCGTGTCTTCCAGCGCGCGATCGGCGTTTCGCTTGAGCGGCACCGTCTGTCCGCGACGGAAGCCACCATCGGCTGTGATGAGGAGCTTGCATTCCGAATCGTTGATCCGGTCGCGCAGCGATTCCGGGGAGAAGCCGCCGAACACCACCGAGTGGATCGCGCCGATCCGCGCGCAGGCGAGCATCGAGATCACTGCCTCCGGGATGAGTGGCAGGTAGATCGCGACCCGGTCGCCCTTCCCCACACCAAACCGCTTCAGCGCGTTCGCGCACCGGTTCACCTCGACGAAGAGATCCCAGTATGTGAGCGTGCGACGGTCGCCAGGTTCTCCCTCGAAAATCAGCGCCGCCTTGTTGCGCAGCGGTCCGAGCGCATGGCGATCGACGCAGTTCACGCTCGCGTTCAGCTTCCCCCCGACGAACCATCTCGCGTGTGGCGGCGTCCACTCGAGCACCGTGTCCCACGGCTTCGACCAGCGGAGCGCACCCGCCATCTCCGCCCAGAACCCTTCCGGATCGGCGGCGGCCCGCTCGAACATCGTCTGATCGTTCACCAGCGCATCCCGCGCGAATGCCTCGCTCGGCGGGAAGCGGCGCGTTTCGGTGAGCAGCACATCGATGTCGGAGTCGTTGGACATGGGGCCGGTCGCGGTGAGGTGGCAGAGGTTGCGCGTCACCGCAGTTTGCGCGCGCGCTGGGGCGAGGACAAGCGGCCGGGGCGAACTCCGCCGCCGTGCCCCTCGCTCGGACTCGCCGCGCGGCCTATCCTTCGCCGCGTGCGTTCACATGCCCCCCCTCACTCCGCGGAGTCGCTGGTCGTCGTCGATCGCCTGACGCGCTCGTACGGGCGCCGGCGCGCGCTCGACGCGGTGAGTTTCGAACTCGCTGCCGGGGAGTGCCTGGCGCTGTTCGGCCCGAACGGGGCGGGGAAGACGACGTTGCTCCGGGTCCTGGCCGGGCTCCTCCGTCCGACAGGCGGGCGTGCCACCATTGGCGGGGTCGAGTTGCCGGGCGAGGCGGCGGTGCGCGGCGAGGTGGGGCTGATCTCGCACCAGAGCATGCTCTACCCGGCGCTCACGGCGCGCGAGAATGTGGTGTTTGCCGCCCGCCTGCAGGGAGTCGCCGATCCCGACGCGGCCGCGCACGCCGCGCTCGACCGATTGGGGCTGCGCGACCGCGCCGATGCGCTCGTGCGCGCGCTGAGCCGCGGGATGCAGCAGCGCGTCTCGATCGCCCGGGCCATCGTCCACGCCCCGAGCGTGCTCCTGCTCGACGAACCGTATACCGGCCTCGATGAGCTGGGGGGGCGCGCACTCACCGAGCTGCTGCGGGCGCAACGCGAGGCCGGGGCCACGCTCGTGCTCGTGACGCACAACCTTGCCGAGGGGCTCGCGCTCGCCAGCCACGCCGCGATTCTGCGCGCCGGGCGGCTCGCGCGGCTGGATGCTCGTGCGGCAATCGAACCGGCGGCGTACGCGGCGGACTACCGGGAGCTCGTTGGTGCTGCCGGCTGAGGTGGCGCGCACCGGCCCGGCGGGGGCGACGGAGCCCAGGCGGCGTGCGGCGCGCGCCGCGCCGCCTGGGGCGCTGCGCGCGGCCTGGATCATCGCGCGCAAGGATCTGGCGATCGAGTCCCGCACGCGGAGCGCGTTCTTCGCCGCGCTCGCCTTCTCGATCATCGGCGTGGTGGTGTTCCGCTTCGCCTGGGACCCGACGCGAGTGGCGGCGATCGATCTCGCGCCGGGCGTGCTCTGGGTGATCTTCACCTTCAGCGGGTTGTTGGGGCTGTTCCGGGTCTTCGGCGTCGAGCTCGCGGACCGGGCGATGGATGGGCTGCTGGGCGCGCCGGTTCCGCGCGAGTCGATCTTCCTCGGGAAGATGTTCGCCAACCTGCTGTTCGTGCTGGCGGTGCAGCTGGTAGCGGTGCCGGCCGTGGTGCTGTTCTACAATCTGCCGCTGACCGGCATCTGGCTGCCGTTCGCCGGCCTCGCCATTCTCGCGGCGATCGGGTTGGTCTCGGTGGGAACGCTGTTCAGCGCGATGGCGCTGAACACCCGGCTGGCGGAACTGTTGCTGCCGGTGCTCACGCTCCCCTTTTTCATCCCCGTGGTCGTGCCGGCGGCCCAGGCGACGGTGGTGCTGCTCGCCGGCCGACCGATTGCCGAGGCCATGCCGTGGCTGCGCATTCTGCTCGCGTTCGATATGGTGTTCCTGTTCGCCTGCACGGCGATGTTCCGCTTCACGGTCGAAGAATGATCGCGCGACCGCATTGCACACGGTTCCGGCCAGCCGCCGCGAGTCCGCATCGGAGCATTAGATTGGTGGCCGGGCGTCGGCATCTGCGACGCACGCGCCGCTTCGGCTGGCGATTCCCACCTCCATCTGGTTGATGTCCGACACCATGCTCGATCGGGCTCGCGGCGCGTCGTACGCGCCGCCGCCTGTTGCCGCGGCGCCCGCGCCGGCCGGCGTCGACTGGCTCTTTCTCGCGGCGGTCCTCGCGGTCGCCGGCGCCGTCGTGCGCGCGATCTGGTTCACGCCGATCGAGCGGCTGCAGGGGCCCGCGCAGAAGATCTTCTACATCCACGTTCCGGCCGCCTTCATCGGCATGTACGTCGCCTGCGGGCTGGTGGCCGTCAGCAGCGTGCTCTTTCTCTGGCTCCGCGATGAGCGGCTGGATGCGATGGCCGAGAGCGCCGGCGAACTGGCGTTCGTCTTCCTGTCCGTGGTGCTGGTGACGGGGCCAATCTGGGGGCGCCCGGTCTGGGGAACCTGGTGGGAGTGGGAGGCGCGCCTGACGCTGTCGCTGATGCTCTGGTTCGTCCTGCTCGGCTACATGCTGCTGCGCAACGCCGTGGAAGATCGGGCGATGCGCGCGCGGTTCTCTGCGGTGCTGGCGGTGCTCGCCGCGCTTCTGGTGCCGTTCATCCATTTGAGCGTGTATCTGTTCCGCACGATGCACCCGATGCCGATCGTGCTGAAGCCCGAGCGACCATCGCTGCCCGAGCCGATGCTCCTGACCTTTCTGCTCTCGTTGGGCGCGTTTCTGCTCCTGTTCGCCGCCCTCTTCCGTATGCGCTACCGCTATGCGCTGCACCGTGACGCCGTCACCGCGCTCGAGGAAGAGCTCTGATGCCTCCCGACAACGCAGCATATTTCCAGGCGGCGTACGTCGTCACCTTCGTGCTGTATGGTGCCTACTATGCGTCGCTCCGGTGGCGTCGGCGTGCACTGGCGGCGCGTGCGGCGGCCATCGATGCGGCGCGCAGCCGCGGCGGCGGCGCCCCTAACGGTGGAGCGGGCGCGTGACCGAGTCCCGGGTGCCCGGCGCCGACTCCGACGACGACTTCGAGCCCGCCGAGCCGCTTCGCGACGCCGGCTGGATCGATCAGTTCGTGGAGGAGGACCTTCCTGCTATCCCGTCGTACACGGTGGAGCCCGGCGGAGTGGTGTATCTCGTGGGGGCTGGCCCGGGCGATCCTGGGCTGCTGACCGTGCGCGGACGCGAACTGCTCGACGTCTGCGACGTGATCGTGTACGATGCGCTCGTCGATCCATCGCTCCTCCAGCGACGCGATGCGACACGTCCGCCGCCGGAATTGCTGGATGTCGGGAAGCGCGGCGGCGATCCAAAGTCCGCGCGTCAGGACGACATCAACGCGATGCTGATCCGCCTCGCGCGCGACGGCAAATCCGTCGTGCGGCTCAAGGGGGGCGACCCGTTCATCTTTGGCCGAGGCAGCGAGGAAGCGCAGGCGTTGGCCGAAGCCGGCGTGCAGTTCGAGGTGATCCCCGGGATCACAGCGGGCATCGCGGCCCCGGCCTATGCGGGCATTCCGGTGACGCATCGCGGACTCGCCACGTCGGTGACGTTCGTGACGGGGCATGAGGATCCGGAGAAGCCGGGGACGCAGACGAACTGGGCCGCGTTGGCGCAGGCGGGGGGCACACTGGTGCTCTACATGGGCGTGAAGCGACTGCCGGCCATCGCGCGTGCACTTACAGCCAACGGCCTCCCGGCCGAGATTCCGGCGGCCGCAATCGAGTGGGGGACATATGGCCGGCAGCGCACCATCACCGCGACACTCGGCACGCTGACGGACGCCTCGCGTGAGGCGGGGCTGCAGGCGCCAGTCATCGTCGTGATCGGCTGGAGCGTCGTGCTGCGCGACGAGATCGCCTGGTTCGACCGGCGGCCGTTGTTCGGCTACCGCATCGTGGTGACGCGGCCGGCGCAGGGGTCGGGCCTTGCCGACCGGCTCCGCTCGTTAGGTGCGGACGTGCTGAGTGTGCCGGCCACCCGCATCGAGCCGCTGAACTACACCGCGCTCGACGAAGCGATATCGACGATCGAGGACTACCAGTGGATGGTGTTCACGAGCCGCAACGCCGTGCGCTATGTCTGGGAGCGGCTTCGCCAGGCGCAGCTGGACGCCCGGGCACTGGCCGGCATGCGGATCGCCGTGATCGGATCGGCGACCGCGGCTGCGCTGCTCGAGTACGGCATCGTGGCCGATGTCGTCCCGGAGCGATTCGTCGGCGAGGGGGTGATCGAGGCGCTCCGGCTGCGCGGCGACGTGGACGGTGCCCGGGTGCTGTATGCGACGGCCGAGGGGGCGCGGGACGTACTGCCGAACGGACTCGCCGAGTTGGGGGCCGAGGTGGACATGATCCCCATCTACCGCTCGGTGCCGGACGACACCGGCGCCGAGCCGTTGCGGCTGACGCTCGAGGCGGACGAGGTGGATCTCATCACCTTCACCTCAGCCTCTACCGTGGACGGATTTGTCCGCGCCGTCGGGCCGGACGCGGCGGCGCGGGCTCCGGCGGTGTCGATTGGGCCGGTGACCTCGACTGCCGCGCGTGAGGCGGGGCTGGAGGTCGTGGCGGAAGGAGACCCGTCCACGATCGACGGACTCGTAAGCGCGGTGCTCGCATGGGCGCGGGTAAATGCGCCGCGCCGCCTGAGCGGCCATGCCGTGCGTGCCGCACTCGGCGCCGCGCCGCCCCTGATCGGAGACGACAGCTGATGGCCCTCTCGGAACAGTCGACGGAATCGGATGACGTGATCGCCGTCGCACCGTCACGCCCACTCCGCATCGCCACCCGGAGCTCCGAGCTGGCGCTCTGGCAGGCGCGCACGGTGCAGGCGGAGCTGGCGGCGCGCGGCCTGACGAGTGAACTCGTCACGTACACCACCACTGGCGACCTGAAGCTGGATCAGCCGCTCAACGAGATCGGCTCGAAGGGGCTGTTCACGGCGGAACTGGAGGAGGATCTCCTCGCTGGTCGGGTGGACTGTTGCGTCCACTCGCTCAAGGACCTTCCGACCGCCGATCCAGCCGGACTCACTATCGCCGCACGTCTGGAGCGCGCCGACCCGCGCGATGTGCTGGTCCTCGCGCCCGGCATCGTGGCGAGTGCGGTCGGGGATCTGCCGCCGAACGCGCGCGTCGGCACGTCGAGTTTGCGGCGGCGCGCGCTGCTCCTCGCGCTCCGGCCCGATCTGAATGTCATGGAGCTGCGCGGCAACGTCCCCACGCGCGTGCGGAAGGTAGTGGAGGGGCAGGTCGACGCCGCCATTCTCGCAGCGGCGGGATTGATCCGTCTTGGCATGGAGGCACACATCGCCGGCTATCTCGAGCCGCCAGTCTGGACTCCCGCGGCGGGGCAGGGCGCCGTGGCCGTGCAGGTCCGTTCCGACGATGCGGCGATGGTCGCAATCTTTCGCACGCTCGACCACGCCCCAACCACGCGCGCGGTGACGGCGGAGCGTGCGTTTCTTGGCGCCCTCGAAGGTGGCTGCCAGGTACCCATCGGCGCCTGGACATCGTGGGACTCGCCTGGCGGGCCGGTGCTGCACGGCTTCATCGGGCACCCGTCAGGCACCCCGGTGCTGCGCGGCGAGCAGCCGATGGGCGGCGATCCCGCCACCGCCGGGCGGACGCTCGCGTCGGCGTTGCGGGAACGTGGTGCGGAGACGATTCTCGCGGGCCTCCGGACCGGCGGGTAGGAGTGTGGGAGGCGGCCGGAACGCGGGGCGACCGCGGGTCGCCCCTGCTATCTTGTGGGGGGGTGGTTTCCCACGCTCCCAGGGCCGTTTCCCCGTTTGCCGCGACGATGACCGTCTCGACCGATCCGTACTCGCTCCCGTCCGCGCCGCCGCTCCGCGCAGGGGCGACGGCGCTGCTGCAGCGTCCACGCCGCCTGCGCCGCTCTACCGCATTGCGCCGGCTGGTCCGCGAGACTCGCCTGGACGCGGCCCAGCTCGTCCTGCCGCTGTTCGTGCGGCCGGGACAGAAGGTGCGCATCCCCATCGGCTCCATGCCGGGGGTCTTCCAGACGTCCGTGGACGAGCTGCTGCGCGACGCCGAGCGCGCGCTCACTGTGGGTGTGGGCGGCGTGCTGCTGTTCGGAATTCCCGAGGTGAAGGATGCCATGGGGTCAGGCGCGTGGCATGAGCACGGGCCCGTACAGGAGGCGGTGCGCGCGCTCAAGCGCGAGTTCCCCGCGCTTCCCGTGATCACCGACGTCTGCATGTGCGAGTATACGGACCACGGGCATTGCGGACTGCTCACGCCCGATGGCGACGTGGACAACGACGCCACGCTCGAACTTCTCTCGCGTGAGGCCCTCTCGCACGCGGAGGCCGGCGCCGACATCGTGGCGCCGAGCGACATGATGGACGGGCGCGTAGGCCACATGCGTGAGGCGCTAGACGGTGCGGGTTTCGAGCGCACGGCGATTCTCAGCTATGCCGCCAAGTACGCTTCCGCGTTCTACGGCCCCTTTCGTGAGGCAGCCGAGAGCACGCCCGCGTTCGGCGACCGCCGCAGCTACCAGATGGACCCCGCCAACAGCGACGAAGCGATCCGCGAGGTGCTGCTCGACATCGAGGAAGGCGCCGACATGGTGATGGTGAAGCCGGCCGGTCCGTACCTCGACATCGTTGCGCGTGTCAAGCAGGAGACGCGCTTCCCGCTGGCGGCCTACCAGGTGAGTGGCGAGTTCGCCAGCATTCGCGCGGCCGCCGAGCGTGGGTGGATCGATGGAGACCGGGCGATGATGGAGTCGCTCCTCGGCATCCGTCGCGCCGGCGCGGACGTGATCGTGACCTACTTCGCGATCGAAGCGGCCGAAAGCTTGCGAGCACGCCCTATCGAGTGACACCCGTGCACGCGGCGACGTCGTGCCGCGGTGCCGGCTCAGCACATTCCCCTGTCTCGATCCCGAGTTTCCATGCGTTATCGCTCCTTTCCCAACACCGACCTTCGCGTGAGCGAGGTAGGCTTCGGCACCTGGACGCTCGCCACCGGATGGTGGGGCGAGAAGACGGACGATGAAGCGATCACCATGCTGCGTGAGGCACTCGACACGCATGGTATCAACTTCTTTGACGCCGCGGATACCTATGGCAATGGCCGCTCCGAGCATCAGCTCGCCGCCGCCTTCGCCGGCCGCCGCGACGAGGTGGTGTACTCGACCAAAGTGGGCTATGACATCTACGACGAGGCCGCCGCACAGGCGCGCCGCGGGCAGATGGAGCTGCCGCAGCGCCTGGATCGTGCATACATGCGCATGGCCGTTGACCGATGCCTGGAGCGATTGCAGACCGACTACATCGACGTGCTCCAGCTGCATAACGTGAAGATGGAACACGTGCGCGATCCCGCTGTCTGGGAGAGCTGCCGCGAACTGCAGCGGGAAGGGAAGATCCGCGTCTGGGGCGCGGCCTTCGGACCGGCGATCGGCTGGCTGTACGAGGCGGTCGAGCTGTGCGAGCGTGAGCCGGATGTCGGGACGATCCAGATGATCTGGAATGTGCTCGAGCAGCATCCGGGCACGGCGATGATCGAGGCCGCGCGGACATCGGCGCCTGACTGCCGCTTCAACATCCGCGTGACGCACGCCTCGGGCATGCTCGAGGGGAAGTACACGGAAGAGACGGTGTTCGCCAAGAACGATCACCGCCGGCACCGCCCACGGTCCTGGCTCGTCAACGGACTGAAGAAGATCGAGACCCTCGACTTCCTCGCATCCGACATGACGCTCGGTCAGGCAGCCCTCAAGTGGCTGCTGGCTGATGAGATGGTGATCTCCACCCTGCCGAACATCTACGACAACGACCAGCTCGTCGAATTCGCGCAGGCCAGCGAGAAGCCTGACCTGTCCGACGATCAGCTTCGACGAGTGCTCGAGCTGCATGCCACCAACTTCGGCGTCGAAGAGGAGCCGATGAACTACAAGGGAACGATGACCCGGGACGAGACGACGGCCAGCCTGACCGCGGAGGCGCGGTGATTCATCCCTGGAAGGATCTCCCGCCCGGCCTCCATCCGCCCGACTCCGTCACCGCCATCGTCGAGATTCCGGCGGGAAGCCGGAACAAGTACGAGCTGGACAAGGATTCCGGCTTCATGCGCCTGGACCGCGTGCTCTACTCGGCGGTGCACTATCCGGGCGACTACGGCTTCATCCCCCGCACGCTACACGAGGACAACGATCCGCTCGATATCCTCGTCAAGATCAACGAGCCGACCTTCCCTGGCTGCCAGATCGAGGTCCGCCCGCTCGGTGTGCTCAAGCTCCTCGACCTCGGCGAGCCTGACGACAAGATCATCGCCGTTCCGATCGCGGATCCCTACCATCGCGAGCTGTTCGACATCGCCGACATGCCGCAGCACTACCTGCGCGAAGTCGAGCACTTCTTCGGGATCTACAAGGATCTCGAAGGGAAGCGCATGACGATCCTCGGATGGGGCAAGAGCGACGAAGCGATGCAGGTCATTCAGGATTCGATCGAGCGCTACGAGAAGAAGTTCCTGTCGATCGGACCGTGACTGCGGGTTCCGGGTGTCGGGTGTCAGGGAACAGACCGGCGGGTGGCACTGGTGAGGGGGAACGCACCCGGCCTTCCCCGACCCGGCACCCGACACCCGGCACCTGACACCTGACACCCCCTACCCTTGCAGCGCTCCGTGATTCACCGGCTCGACGGAGCGGCGGAGGAAGAGCTGGTCGTAGAGCACGCCCGCCAGGATGCCGCCGAGGATGGGGGCGAACCAGTAGATGAGCTGGGCCTCGTAGACGCCGGTGACCACCGCAGGGCCGAAGGAGCGGGCGGGGTTCAGGCTGGCGCCGGTCATCGGGCCGATGGCGAGGATGCCGACGAACATCATCAGGCCGATCGCGAGGCCGCCAACGCGGGGTGAATCCGGGTCGACGGCGGAGCCGAAGACGACGAACACCAGGAAGAACGTCACCACCATCTCGAGCACGAAGGCCTGTGTCCCGGTCACATCCAGCGAGATGCTCTGGCCGGCGCCGCGCGTGGCGGTGAACAGTGCGAGCGGCACGACCGCGCGGTGCAGGTAGGACGCGCCAACGGCGCCGAGCACCTGGCCAGCGAGATAGACGCCGGCCATGGCGCCGTCCAGTCGCCGCGCCGCGAGCAGCCCGATCGTCACGGCTGGGTTGAAGTGCCCGGAGATCCGCATGAGCGCCGTCACGAAGACGGCCAGCGTGATGCCGGTCCCGGCCGCGACGACGAGCAGGGCGCTCCCCGAGTTCATGCCGAGCGCACGCGACATCATGATCGTGAGCCCGCCAACGAAGACCAGCGCGAACGTGCCGATGAACTCGGACACGAAGTGTCGCAGTGCATGCCGCATGGGTGGAGACTCCCCGGTGGGTTGAAGGATGCGGCGAGAAGTTAGAACCCGGACGGGGCGAGCGGGAGTCGCGGCCGGGGACCGCATACTCTCACTGCAGCAGATCAGCTCGCGCGGCCGAACACCAGACTCGCGTTGATCCCGCCGAATCCGAAGCTGTTGCTCAGGATCACCACCGGCTGCAGTTCGCGTCCGGCACCGGGCACGTGGTCCAGATCGCACGCGGGATCAGCGGTGCGCAGATTCACCGTGGGGGGGATCCATCCATGCATGAGCGAGAGCGCACAGATCGCCGCCTCGATCGCGCCCGATGCGCCGAGTGCATGGCCATAGTAGCCCTTGGTGCCGCTCACCGGGATGCGGTAGGCGTGGTCGCCGAGGACCTGCTTGATGGCGAGCGTCTCGGTCGGGTCGTTGAGCGGGGTCGAGCTGGCGTGGGCGTTGATGTAGTCCACCTCGTGCGGCGCGAGCGAGGCGTCGGCCAGTGCCTGGCGAATGCACCGTGCCGCCTGCGATCCATCGGGGAGGGGCGCCGTCATGTGATGGCCGTCGTTGGTCGTGCCGAACCCCAGCACCTCCGCGTAGATCGGCGCGCCCCGTGCGATCGCGTGATCGCGCTCCTCGAGCACCAGCACCGACGCGCCCTCGCCCATTACGAAGCCGTCACGATCACGGTCGAAGGGGCGTGAGGCGGCGATGGGATCGTCGTTCCGGGTGCTCATCGCGCGGATAAGCGCGAACGCCCCATAACAGAGCGGCGCCAGCGGTGCCTCGGCGCCGCCCGCGAGCACGATGTCGGCGTAGTTGTCGCGAATCGCGCGGAATGCCTCGCCAATGGCGATCGCGCCTGACGCGCAGCTCATCGCGTTCGTGGAGTTCGGCCCATGAATCCCGAACTCGATCGCGATGTTGCAGCTCGACGCGCCCCCGAAGACGGCCAACGCGAGCGTGGCGTCGACTGCGCGGATCCCGCCGCGACAGAGAAAGTTACCGAGCTGTTCCTCGGCGTAGCCGATCCCGCCGAGCGCCGTACCCATGAGCGCCCCGACGCGGTCGCGGTCCTCATGCGCCAGGTCGATCCTGGAGTCGTCGACGGCCATGCGGGCGGCCGCGACGGAGAACTGTCCGAAACGATCGAGCCGCTTCACCCTCTTCGCGTCGATGAACTCCTCGGCGTCGAAGTCGTCGACCTGGGCCGCGTTGTGGCTCCGGAAGATCGTCGGGTCGAAGCGGGTGATGGTGCGCACCGCAGACTGCTCGCGGCGCAATCCGGCCCAGAAGGCATCACGGCCGATGCCGATGGGCGTGATGGCCCCGATCCCGGAAATGACGACGCGACGGCGGGGTGACATAGACGGCTGGTCCTGGAAAACAGAGCGTGAGAGACGCGGGCGAGCGCCCGCGGCGCGGGTCAACCGCGTTCGGCGATGCGGGCGAGCCCGGCGAGCGTGCGCGAGGCGATTCCGTGAACGAACACCGGACCAATGACCGTTGTTGCCGCAACGACGCCGATCAGCGGCCAGTGCGGGCCGTCCCAGACGTGCAGGATGCGAACGTGCGTTCCGCCATCGGCAGCACGCTCGAAGCTCCACTCCACGTCCATGCCGGTGGTGATGCCGCCGATATGGCGGAAGCGGATGGCGGGCGCGTCGGAGTCGACGCTCATTTCGGACAGCCACCATGTCGGCCAGTGCAGAGCGCCGAACGGTCGGTTCGCTGCCATTTCCACGATGCCGCCGCCATCGCTCGCGTGCTCGCGGAAGCGCACGAACCGGTAGTGCGGCAGGTACGCCGGCCAGTGCTCCACGTCGCGGGCGATCGCGAATATGCGGTCGATGGGCGCGCGGACGAGTTGTTCGTCGAGCGTGGTCATCGCGCGCCCGACGGGCATGGGGCCGAGCTGGAACGGATCGCGTGGGCGAGCGGAGGCGGTCATCGGGCGGCTCCCGCGATTGTGGTCGCGCCTGCGGCGCCTGCGGTAGCGCGGCGTGCCGCGTCAGGCAGCGGCGCCCAGCTGGCGA
>PPFU01005094.1_pt1 | contig 21587 bp, 20 predicted proteins | sample 1535991 | NCBI WGS metagenome assembly PPFU01 (sample SAMN04901290, study PRJNA319586) | Hypolithon metagenome, whole genome shotgun sequencing project. | isolation source: Antarctic Hypolithon | place: Antarctica: Miers Valley | collected 2014
TCCATCTGAGTCCCGCCCCAGCGGCACGGCGCGATCGATATAGGCGATCTGGCGCACCTCGGCCGGGACGAACTCCTCGCGCGGCACCTTGAGCATGCGTTCGAGGACGAACCGGGCGTTGACTCCACTCGGGCGCAGCTGGCTCTCGACCATCGCCCGGCGGGCGGCGCCGAAATCGAGGGGGTCGGCCCGGGGTGCGGCGGTGTTCGGGGGTGTCTCATCCACGTTGCGAAATCTTTCCGTCCCCAGCCACTTCTAACGCCTCGCCCAGCGCCTGCTCCCGCGGGCGTGCCTTAGGCGGAACGCCGGGCGAGGCCAAGCGCTTTGACCTTGGCAGGAGGACGCCCGGCGGCTTGACCACGCGTCCCGCCGCGACGCATTGCCCGGAGCGCGGCGCAGGTGAATGCGCGTTCGACATACACAAGAGGCAGCCCGATGAACGACATGATCACGATAACCGAGGACGACCTCGTCGAGACCGTGGCCGATGCGCTGCAGTTCATCTCCTACTACCATCCGATGGACTACATCACCGCGCTCGGCGCGGCTTACGAGGCCGAGATGGGCCCGGCGGCAAAGGATGCGATCGCCCAGATCCTGACCAACAGCCGGATGTGCGCCGAGGGGCACCGGCCGATCTGCCAGGATACCGGGATTGTGAACGTGTTCGTGCGCTGGGGACAGGAATGCCGGTTGGCCTCGGAGCGCTCGCTCCAGGAGGTGGTCGATGAGGGGGTGCGGCGCGCCTACAACCATCCCGACAACAAGCTGCGGGCCTCGATCCTCGCCGACCCCGCGTTCACCCGCCGCAACACGCGGGACAACACGCCGTGCGTATTGTCGGTGGAGATGGTGCCAGGAAAGACTGTCGGGATCGACGTCGCGGCGAAGGGCGGGGGCTCGGAGAACAAGAGCCGCTTCAAGATGATGAACCCGTCCGACGACATCGTCGCCTGGGTGCTCGAGCAGATCCCGCAAATGGGCGCGGGGTGGTGCCCGCCAGGCATGCTGGGGATCGGCATTGGCGGAACGGCGGAGCATTGCATGAAGCTTGCCAAGCTCAGCCTGATGGAGCCGATCGACATGGCGCAGCTGAAGGCGCGCGGGGCCGAGACCGACATCGAGAAGCTGCGGGTGCGGATCTATGACGAGGTCAATGCGCTCGGCATCGGGGCTCAGGGGCTGGGCGGCCTCTCGACCGTGCTCGACGTCAAGATCCTCGATTGGCCGTGCCACGCGGCGGGCAAGCCCGTGGGCATGATCCCCAATTGCGCCGCCACCCGCCATGCGCATGTGACGATCGACGGGTCGGGGCCGGCCTTCCTGCCGCAACCCGACCTTGATAAGTGGCCGAACGTCGAATGGGTGCCGGACGAAGCGGCGCGCCGGGTCGATCTCGACTCGCTGACCGCCGGGGAGGTCCAGTCCTGGCGCGCGGGCGACCGGCTGCTGCTGTCGGGCTCGATGCTGACCGGGCGCGATGCGGCGCACATGCGGATCGCCGACATGCACCAGCGGGGCGAGGCGCTGCCGGTCGATTTCGCCGGGAGGGCGATCTACTACGTCGGCCCGGTCGACCCGGTGATGGGCGAGGCAGTCGGTCCGGCCGGCCCGACCACCGCGGGGCGGATGGACAAGTTCACGCAGATGATGCTCGAGCTCGGCCTGTTCGTGATGATCGGCAAGGCCGAGCGCGGTCAGGGGGCGGTCGAGACCATTGCCGAGCACAAGGTGGCCTATCTGATGGCGGTCGGCGGCGCGGCCTACCTTGTGGCGCGCGCGATCAAGGGGGCGAAGGTGGTTGCCTTCGAGGACTTGGGCATGGAGGCGATCTACGAGTTTACCGTCAAGGACATGCCGGTGACGGTGGCGGTCGACAGCACGGGCGCCAATGTCCACACGTTGGCGCCGCTTCACTGGCGCGAGAAGATCCGCAACGAGCGGCTGCTCGAACGGTCCTGAACGGGCCCGTCGCGCAGCGTATGCTCGACCGGCGGCCGATTCCGCTCGACCTGCCGTGTGCGCGGGGCTGTTCGCCCCTTCGCGGCCGCTGTAAGGCGCAAGGATGCAAATCGATATGTCGCGCATGCGACCGGCACGCGTTCCGTTCGCAACCGTGCTCGCCTCCATCATCGGGCTGTGGCTGTGCTACTTCGTCCTGAGCACGCTGCGCGCCGAACTGCTCGACCTGGGCTTTGCCTGGGACATGATGCTGCGGCGCGCCGCCTCCTCGGCGGTGGGCGTCATCATCACGCTCGGCCTGTGGCTGGTGCTGCGGCTGTTCGACGACCGGCCGCTATGGGCCAAGATCGCCGCCGCTCTGCTGTTCTCGGTGCCGGTGGCGCTGTCGATCGCGCAGGCGAATTACCTCATCTTCCTCGATATGCGCGACCGGATCGCCGCGCGGCCGGGCGTGCTCCCCGCTCCTCCGGCGCCGCCCACGCCGAGCGATCACGACGATATCCTGGTCGACGTGCCTGCGCTGGCCCCCGACGCCGAGCCTGCGATGATCGACGGCGGGCGGATCAGCTTGGTCGAGCTCACCTTCAGCCGCTATTACCTGATGCTGGCCTGGTGCGCGCTCTATCTGGCGCTGCTGACGGGCGAGAAGGCGCGCACCGCCGAGCGGCGCGAGGGCGAGTTCCGCCGCGCCGCCAAGGCTGCCGAGTTGCGCAGCTTGCGCTATCAGGTGAACCCGCACTTCCTGTTCAACACGCTCAATTCGCTCTCCGCACTGGTGCTGACGGGGCGCACCAAGGATGCCGAGCGGATGATCCAGACGCTGAGCACGTTCTACCGCCATTCGCTGACCGACGACCCGACCGGTGACGTCTCGCTGGCGAGCGAGTTCCGGATGCAGCGGCTCTACCTCGATATCGAGGCGGTGCGCTTTCCGCAGCGCCTGCGCGCGGTCTATGAACTGCCCGATCCGCTGGAGCAGGTGCAGATCCCGGGGATGATCCTCCAGCCGCTGGTGGAAAATTCGGTCAAGCACGCGGTCGCCACCACCGCCGATCCGGTGACCATCACCCTGGCCGCGCGCGAGGAATATGGCCGGCTGGTGGTGACAGTCGTCGATAATGGCCCCGGAGCCGCGGCGGGGGCGACCAAGCCGGAGAGCCACAACATCGGCCTCGCCAATGTCCGCGAGCGGCTCCAGGCGCGCTTCGGCCACGAAGCGAGCATGGTTTCCGGCGCGAGCGAGACCGGCTATGCAACGATCCTGAGGATACCGATCGTGCATGGGGGGAGCAACGCGGATGACCGTGATGAGGAGCGCAGGCGCAGGCGAGGTTTCCGGAGAAACGTTGCGCACGATGATCGTCGATGACGAGCCGCTGGCGATCGAGCGGATGCAGGTGCTTGCCGCCGAGCTCGAGCACCTGGCGGTGGTCGGCACCGCGAGCGACGGCGCCTCGGCGCTGCGGCTGGCCGAAAAGCTGAAGCCCGACCTCTTGCTGCTCGACATGACCATGCCCGGGATGGACGGCCTCCAGGTAGCGCGCGAGGTCGCCCGGATGGACTGGCAGGGCGGCGCCGCGCCGGCGGTGATCTTCGTGACCGCGCACGAGAACTTCGCGGTCGAGGCGTTCGACCTGGAGGCGATCGACTATGTGCTGAAGCCCGTCGCGGGCGAACGGCTGGAGCGGGCGATCGAGCGCGCCCTGGACCGCCGTGGGCGGGTAAGGACGGGGACGCAGTCCGAGTGGCTGACCGAGTTCTGGGTGCCGCATCGCTCGGAATTGCTGCGTATCGAGGCAGACAGCGTCCACCGGATCGATGCCGAGCGCGATTACGTGCGGCTCAATGTCGATCCCGCCCCGGGGCAGTCCGGCAATGGCCCGAGCTACCTGCTGCTGCAAACGATCGCCGGGCTGGAAGCCAAGCTCGACCCGGCGCGCTTCATCCGCATCCACCGCTCGACGGTGCTGCGCCGCGACTTCATTCGCGGGCTGAGGCACGAGGGATTGGGCGTGTGGTGCGCCGAACTCGCCGATGGCGAGGATGTGCGCATCGGGCGGACCTATTTGAAGGCCGTCAAGGCGATGGCCGGGCGCTGAACTCTACCGATTATGGTCGACTTGGAGATAAGGCCCGATCGCCCCCTCCGCCATTCCCGACCGGGCGGGAATGGCGGAAGGAGGGAAATCAGCCACCGCGGCGCTCTTCACTGATGAGAGCCGCGAAGTCTGCGTTCATCCGCGTGCGGGTTTCGTCATAGCATGCGACGGCGCCGAGCGGGGGCAGCCGCGAACCGGTGGTCTGCTCGTCCATGCCGCATACTGCCCGGGCGGCCCGGTTGAGGCGCTCGGAGAGGACCTTCTGGCCCTTCGCGCTGGCGAGGTTGAGGTCGCTATATTCGACCGCAATCGAGCGGGGCTCGGTCTGCGCAACAGCGGGGGTGGCGGCGGGCACTGCCAGCGCGGCGGCCGTCAGCGCGAGCGCGAGCTTCTGGGTGATCGAACGGTTGCGCATGGCACATCTCCTTGGTTTCTTCGGTTGCGCCGCGACCGGTGGGACTGGTGTCCGGCCGCGGCGCACGAACAGCGATAGCGGCACCGGCCAGAGGTTTCCGCTGGCGCTCGACCTGGGGCCGAAGGCTGTCGGCGGATGACGCGAGCGGCCTACCAAGCGTTGACCGGCATCCACGAATGTCGATTGGCAGGGCCAAAGTTGCGCGCCATGATGTCCTCCTATGGGAATCCTGATCACGTTCCTGCTGGGCATCGGCAATTTCGCGCTCAATCGGGCGGTGCTCGAAAGCGGCCACCCGGCGCTCTCCGCCTGGCGCTGGGATCGAACCTCGCTGCTCGGGCGGATGATGCTTGCCTGGGAGTTCGTGCTGCTGCTCGCGGTGATGCTGCTGGTGGCGGGCGGGCGGACCGGCTGGGGTATCTTCTATGTGCTTTATACCGCGCTCAACGGGCTCGCCGCCTGGGCCATCCTGACCCGGCGCATCTGACGGGAACTGGCCGCTGGCCGGGCCGCTTAGGGAGCATGGCGGACAAGCGGCGGCTCTGGCTGATCGACAACCAATCGAGCGGGAGCCACACGGCGGAGGCGCGCAGCCTGCTCGCCGATCGCTGCGGCGAGCACGGCTTCTCGATCGCCCAGCACACCGATTTCCCGCGCTGCGAATTGCCGGACCCGGCCATGCTCGATGCGGCGGGCGTGGACCTGGTGGCGGTGTTCGCGGGCGACGGCACGATCAACAGCACGATCAACCACCTCGCCGGCTGGACGGGCGCGGTGCTGGTGCTGCCGGGCGGAACGATGAACCTTCTGTACCATCGCCTGCACGGGAATCGCGAGATGGAAGAGGTCATCGGCGCCGTCGCCGCCGGCTTGGCCAGACGTGTGCGCCCGACGATGGTGCGCGGGCAGAACTGGAAGGCGTTCGCCGGCCTGATGGCCGGCCCCGGCACGAGCTGGAACCACGTGCGCGAGGCGATGCGCGACAATTCGATCATCGAGATGGCCGGGCACACCGTCGAGGCGATCGAGCAGTCGCTGGGCGGGGCCCTGATCGCGTGCAGCGAACCCGCACTCGGGCGTCGCGAAGGCTATCCGCTGATCCTGCTCCATCCCACGGCCGAGGCGATCGAGGTGCTAGCCTACCATGCCGAGACCGCCATGGATTATCTCGGCCAGACGCTGGCACTGCTGAAGCGCGATTTCCGCAAGGGGCCGCACGACGAGCTGGGCCGCGTGCAACGCCTGGTGCTGGCGAGCACCGACGGGCGGCCGTTCGGCATCCTCGTCGATGGAGAGCCGTCGCGGGCCGAGGAGACCGAGACCGCCTTCGAGCTTGCGCAAAGCGAGGTCGATCTGTGGGCGACCGAGGCGGAGCCCGACGGGCATGGCTGAGCGGGCGGTGTTCTATCACCTGTCGGACATTCATTTCGGGCTCGAGGACAACCGCGCGCTCGACTGGGTCAAGGCCGAGATCGCCGAGAAGCGCCCCGACGCGGTGGCGATCACCGGCGACCTCACGATGCGCGCGCGCCATTCCGAATTCGCCGCCGCGACCCGCTGGATCCGCGCGCTCGAGGCGCCGACGACGGTGATCGTGGGCAATCACGACATGCCATATTTCAACCTCGTCGAGCGGTTCCTGCGCCCCTATGCCCGGATCGGCGCGATCGCCGACAAGATCGAGGCCGAGATCGACCTGCCGGGGCTGGCGATCATACCGCTGAAGACCGCAGTGCGCGCGCAGCCGCGCTTCAACTGGTCGAAGGGCTGGGTGACCGGCGGCGCGCTGAAGCGCTGCCTCGCCGCGGTCGACGCGCTGCCCCGCAGCTGCCGGGCGATCATCGCCGTGCACCATCCGCTGCGCGAGGTCGGCACCGAGGGAACGGCTCTGACGCGCGGGGGCAGGAAGGCGCTGGCCGAACTGGCGCGGCGCAATGTGCTCGCGGTGCTGTCGGGCCATGTCCACGACGCCTTCGACATCACCGAGGACACGATCCATGGCCGGGTGCGGATGATCGGCGCGGGCACCTTGTCGCAGCGGGTCCGCTCGACCCCGCCGAGCTTCAACGAGTTGACCTGGGACGGCGAGAAGCTGTGCGTCGAGGTTCGCAACCTGGAGTCGGTCGAGACGCGGGACATGATGATCGAGGACGTGCCCGAGGACGCGCTGCCGCCGCGCCGGCCGGGCCAGCCGGTGGCGCCGGTGGGCGCGGTGCCGCGGACCGATCCGCCGGTTTATTGATGAGAGTGTATCGCCATGCGGGCAGCACCGTCAGCCAGATCGCCTGCCGTCGACCGGATTGAAACTGCACGCAGTCACTCGTCGCTCAAAGAAGTCCGGGTCTGCTTCGGATCGAAACCGAACTGAGTTCGAGCAGCGACCGGGTGCAGACCGCCTCCGCCTCGCGCGGATGCGATGCGCTGCTGGCGAGCGACGAGAGCTACCGTCATCGACACCGATAGAACAGGGGCGTGTTCCATCGGCCGGGACCGCCCCCGCCCAACGATTATCGTCTACCCGCCGCGCGCGCCATGACCGCCCGCGACGGGTATTGGTTCAGTCCTGCTTGACGGATTCGCGCTCCCAGAACCGCAGGGCTCCGCATTTCTCGATGAACTTCGCGGGCGCATCGGCGCTCGCGGTGAGGTCGACGAAGCCCTCGTCCATCCGGTTCCACACGCCCGCGGTCTCGAACAGCGGCTTTACCGCCGGAACATAGGCCACGAACTTGGCGTGCGCGAACGCATCATTGACGAAATCCACGCTCGGCTTGTCAGTGTTATAGCGGCTGGCCGAGGCCTCGCTCATCACCACCGCCACCGCATCGTAAGTAACCGATGGTCCGCCATCGATCTTCTCGTCGGCCGCCATCATGCTCCCGTCCGAGAGCCTGGCGCCGGCGATATGCGGAGCGATGATCTCGGCCATCGCGCCCGCAGCCGCTACCGCCTCCTGCAGCGCCTTGACCACGCTCGCATCGGCGCCCTCGGCGATGTAGATGCCAAGCTTGCGACCCTTGAAGCTGTCCGGCCCGTTCTTGAGGATCGAGAGCGCCGGGCTTTCGGGAAGGTCTGTTATCGGCTTGCGGGCGAGGGGCACTTTGGGCGGCATTTCGGCAAGACCGATCCCATCGGCGACTTCCTTGGCAAGCCCGTCGTCGATGTGCCGCAGATGGCCGATCATCCGCTGGCGGATTTCCATTCGCCCGACCTTGCTGAGCTCGAAGGTCAGCGCGTTGGCCATGTGGCCCTGTTCGATTGGCGTCTGGCTGACATAGAACTGGCGCGCCTGGCTGTAGTGATCGGCGAAGCTTTCGGGCCGGACGCGCAGTTTCTTCCCGCCGACTTCGGCCGGATAGGAGGCGAAGCCGTGCGCCGGATCGGCCCGAGGCCCGCGTTGCTCGCGCTCTGGATCAGCATCCTGCCCGCCCCACGAATTGGGCTCGTAATTGACCCGCCCCTTGGGGTTGGTCATCGCCATGTGCCCGTCCTGCTGGAAATGGCGCACCGGGCAGCGCGGCGCGTTGACGGGAATGTGCGTGAAGTTGGGGCCGCCGAGGCGCTTCAACTGGGTATCGAGATAGGAGAAGTTGCGCCCCTGAAGCAGCGGATCGTCGCTGAAATCGATGCCGGGCACGATGTTCTGCGTACAGAAGGCGACCTGCTCGGTCTCGGCGAAGAAATTGTCGACATTGGCATCGAGCGTGAGCGTGCCGATGAGGCGGACGGGAACCTCTTCCTCGGGGATGATCTTGGTTGCGTCGAGCACGTCGAATGCAAAATCCTCGGCGAATTGCTCGTCGAACACCTGGATCCCCAGGTCCCATTGCGGGAAGTCGCCGGCGTCGATCGAGTCCCACAGGTCGCGGCGGTGAAAATCGGGATCGGCGCCGTTGATCTTGAGCGCCTCGTTCCAGACGACCGATTGCAGGCCGAGCCGCGGCTTCCAGTGGAACTTGACGAACTTGGCCTCGCCTTCGCGGTTGACGAGGCGGAAGGTGTGGACGCCGAAACCCTCCATGAACCGGAACGAGCGCGGGATAGTGCGGTCGGACATGATCCACATCACCATGTGCATCGATTCGGGGCTGAGCGAGATGAAGTCCCAGAAATTGTCGTGTGCGGTCTGCGCCTGTGGAAAGCCGCGATCCGGCGCAGGCTTGGCGGCATGGATCAGATCGGGGAACTTGATCGCGTCCTGGATGAAGAACACCGGGATGTTGTTGCCGACCAGGTCCCAGTTGCCCTCCTCGGTGTAGAACTTGACCGCAAAGCCGCGCACGTCGCGCGCCAGATCGGGCGAACCCTTGTTGCCCGCGACGGTGGAGAAGCGGACGAACACCGGCGTCTTCTTGCCCTTCTCGCCGGCCAGCACGTTGGCGCGAGTGAGGGCGGGGATGGGGTCGGTGAGCTCGAACGTGCCGCGGACCCCGTAGCCGCGCGCATGGACCACACGTTCGGGGATGCGCTCGTGATCGAAATGGAAGATCTTCTCGCGCGCGATGTGGTCTTCGAGGAGCTGCGGGCCGCGCGGGCCGGCGGTGAGCCAGTTCTGATCGTCGGCGACAGGGTGGCCCTGCGCGGTGGTCATCACGTCGTCCTTGCCGACGGGCTTCTGGTGGTTGGCGCCACCTTCGGAAAGGTTGAATTCGTCGGCCATGGCGCTCGTGCTCCTTGCTTTGCCCGCGCGAGTGGATGCCCGGTGCGAATGCTCAACGGCCGTCCGCGCCCCGTGTTTCGAACTAAAGCAAAGTTAGCGGCGCGCGAGGGCCTAAATGCGAAAAGGGCGGCCACGAAGGGCCGCCCTTGCCATGCGAGTCCACTCGTGCGGCGGTGTTTACCGCTTCGAGAACTGGAAGCTCTTGCGGGCCTTGGCGCGGCCGTACTTCTTGCGCTCGACCGTGCGGCTGTCGCGGGTCAGGAAGCCTGCCGCCTTGACCGTCGAGCGCAAGGCGGGCTCGTACTTGGTCAGCGCCTGGCTGATGCCGTGCTTGACCGCGCCCGCCTGGCCCGAGAGGCCGCCGCCCTTGACCGTGGCGACGATGTCGTACTGGCCTTCGCGCTCGGTGATCGAGAAAGGCTGGTTGATGACCAGGCGCAGGGTCGGCCGGGCGAAGTAGACCTCCTGGTCGCGGCCATTGACCGTCACCGTCCCCTTGCCGGGCTTGAGCCAGACGCGCGCCACCGCATCCTTGCGGCGGCCGGTGGCGTAGGCGCGGCCCTGCGCGTCGAGCTCCTGCTCGCGCAAAGGGACAGGAGCGCGCTCGACCCGGCGCGTTTCGACCTCGCCCTCGGCCTCGACCGCCTCGACCGGGGGGGCATCGCCGGTGATGGTCTTGAGTTCGGAGAGATCGGACACGGTGTCAGTAGGAGTGTCGGCAGCCATTACTGGGTCACCTTGTTCTTGCGGTTCATGGCGGCGACGTCGAGCGGCGCGGGGCTTTGGCCGGAATGCGGATGATCGGAGCCGGCATAAAGGTGCAGCGCCTTCATCTGCGCGCGGCCCAGCGGCCCGCGCGGCACCATCCGCTCGACTGCCTTCTCGAGCACGCGCTCGGGAAAGCGGCCGGCGAGCACCTTGTCAGCGGTGACCTCCTTGAGCCCACCGGGATAGCCGGTATGCTTGTAATAGGTCTGCGTCTTGGCCTTGTTGCCGGTGAAGCGCACCTTTTCAGCGTTGATCACCACCACGTGATCGCCGCAATCGACGTGCGGCGTGAAGCTCGGCTTGTGCTTGCCGCGCAGGATGTTGGCGATGAGCGAGGCGAGGCGGCCGACGACGAGGCCGTCCGCATCGACCAGGTGCCAGTTCTTCTCGACTTCGGCCGGCTTGATTGACCGCGTCTGCTTGCTGAGCGCTTTCATGGCTCGTAAAAATCCTTCGCTTGTTGCGCGAGAGTGCCCTCGGGCGGGGTCCGGCCGGCTCACGGAGCAGGGCGGGGCCCCCACCAGGGCCGCGCCATTTGTCCGACGATGGCGGGAAAGTCAAGCAAGCAGGCGCCTTAGCGAGGAGGTATAATTATACCTCAGGGGCGCAGGGCAGCCTCGGGCTCGAGCGTGAAGGTCTCGACGGTGCGCCGTTCGTCCTCGCCAACAACGGTGACCACCTCGCGCCTCGCGTGGCGCATCAGCCCGGTCACCGGGTCGCGCGAGGCGGTGAAGCGGGTCGTGACCGTGCCGGTGCCGCCGCCCGGAAGGGTCATCGTGCGCTGCTCGACCCGCGCCTCCTCGGCCGGGGCGAACAGGTCGACGGGCAGGCTGCTGACGACGGCGCTGCCGGCCCGGTGGATCGCGGCGACGAACTCGCGCAGCATCCGGTGCTCGTCCGCCGGCCGGCCCGCGCTGGCGACCACTTGCGAGACGTAGCTCACTGCCGCGTCGATCGCGGGCACGTCGTCCTCGAACATGCCCGAGCGGATCCATCCGCGCCGATCGAGCGCGATCGGAAACAGGCCGATGTCGGTGCGTGCGCGCTCCAGGTCGGCGAGCGCGGCCAGCCGCTCGGGCGCCTCGACGGCGATTGCGATCTGTTCGCCTTCCACCCGGTAGCCGTCCTCGGCAGGGGTGAAGCGAACCGCGAACTGCCGTTCGACGGTGAATTGCGCATTGCCGGTCAGGCCGCGGACGAGCCGTCTTGCATAGACCATCGGCTCGGACGGCGGGTTGATCGAGGCGCCTGCCGGCCAGGCCAGCGAGGCGGCGGCGGCCTGGCTGAGGGCCGGTCGTGAAACCAGCACGGAGAGCATCGTCGCCAGCGCCCCGAGCAGGGGCCGCCGGTCGAGCGCTCTCATGTGCCGGCTTCCGCTGCGAGCAGGGCGGCGAGCCAGGCGCGCGCTGCTGGCGGGGCCTCTGCCGCATGCCAGCCGAGCGCCGCGGGTTCGTCATAGGAATGGAGCTCGGCCAACCGCGCGATGGCACGGGCGAGCAGCGCGGCATCGGTCTTGAACAGCACTCCGGTCTCGCGCGCTTCCTGTCGTTCGCCGCGCCAAACGAACAGCGAGCGCATCGGCCCCAGGATGTTGGCGCAGGCGACGAGGCGCTCGTCGAGGAGCTGCCCGGCGACGCGCACGGCATCCCCCTCGTCCTCGAACGGGGACCAGATGAGCGCCGGCCCTCCGGGCTCGGGGGTGTTGCCGCTCACCGGCGGCGGCCGGCGACATGCGCGGCCCAGGCGGTGGTGGCGACGAGCAGCGCGGCGACGATCTGGTGCGCCGCCGCCAGCCACAGCGCTACGCCGCTGACCACGGTGGCGATCCCGAGGAGAAGCTGGATGCCGACCACCGACTGCACGGCGATCGAGGCGCCGCGCCCTCCCGCCCCCATCCGCTTTGCCTGGCGGGCGAGCAGGACGAGCGCGACGAGGGCCGCGAAGGCCCACCAGCGATGCAGGAAGTGAAGGAGGAACGGATCGTGCGTCAGCGCCCGGAGCACGCCGCCGGACCAGTCGGCATCGGGCAGCAGGCCGCCATTCATCAGCGGCCAGCGGTTCGAGGCGTGCCCGGCATTGAGCCCCGCGACCCAGGCGCCGAGCAGCAGCTGCAGGGCGAGCGCGCCGGCGGCAAGCGCGCCGATCCCCGTCAGCCTGGCCGATCCGGACGCCGATCCGGCCGCCGATCCCGCGTCATCCGCGAAGACCAGCGCTTGCCTGCGCCCCGGCCGCTCGCGCGCCAGGCCAATGAGATCGAGTGCGGTCCACACCAGCAGCGCCAGCGTTACCAGCGCGGTCATCAGGTGGAGCGACAGCCACAGATGGCTGACATCGGTCATCTCGCCCGTGAGGCCCGAACGCACCATCATCCAGCCGAACACCCCTTGCAGGCCCCCCAGCATCAGCAGCACCAGCAGCCGCCCCTTGTATACGGGCGGGATCGCGCCGCGGACCCAGAACCAGGCGAGGGGCACCGCGTAGGCCAGCCCGATCACCCGGCCCATCAGCCGGTGCAGCCATTCCCAGAAGAAGATCCACTTGAAGTCCGCCAAAGCCATCCCCGCCGGGCCCGCCTCGAGCCGATATTCGGGCGTCTGGCGATAAGCGGCGTATTCGGCGTGCCAACCCGCTTCGGTCAACGGCGGGAGGATGCCGGTGACAAGGTTCCACTGGGTGATCGAGAGGCCCGATTCGGTGAGCCGCGTGATCCCGCCGACCGCCACCATCGCCACGACGAGCGCCGCCATGGCGAACAGCCAGCGGGCGAGCGTCAGCGGCCGCGCGTCGCTCTCGCCAGGCGCCGAGCCCTCGAGTTGTTGAATGCGAGAAACCATCCGCACCGGTATATCGGCCCCCGGTGTGGCACTTAACAGGGTCACAAAGGCCGGGGAAGCCCATTGCATTATGTGACAATGTAACATAGCTAGGGTCCATGATCGCGATGTCCACCCGCCTTCGTGGTCGGATCGACCGACTAGGCATCCTCCTCTCGTCGCTGTGTGCGGTGCATTGCGCGGCAAGCCTGGCGCTGGTGGCTGCATTGGGCGCGGGCGGGGGGGCGTTGCTGCATCCCGCGATCCACAAGGTCGGCCTGGTCTTCGCCGCGCTGCTCGCTCTGGCCGCGATCGGCGTGGGGACGTTCCATCACCGTCGCGCGGCGCCGGCGGCGCTGGCGACCGGCGGGCTGGTCTTTCTCGGCGCGGCGGTTGCGGCGGGCCACGGCCCTGCCGAACTGGTGCTGACCGCAGTCGGCCTGGTGTTCGTCGCCGCGGCCCATCTGGTCAATCTGCGCCGCTGCTGAGCCCCGCGCGAGCTTGCAAGCCGGGCTGCGAGCGCTATCTGCCTCGCCCAAGCCATGCAGCCGCCCCGCCCCATCACCGTCAATGGCGCTGAACGCCGCACCGATGCCGCGACCATCGCCGCACTGCTGCGCGAGCTGGCGCTGCAGCCCGCCAAGGTCGCGGTCGAGCATAACGGCACGATCGTCCCGCGCTCGACTTACGAGGAGGCGCCGCTCGGCGAAGGCGACGTGCTCGAGATCGTCCATTTCGTCGGCGGCGGCGATGCCGTCGCGGCGAGTGCGGACGAGGACCACTGGGAGGTCGCCGGCCGCAGGTTCCGCTCGCGGCTGATCGTGGGCACGGGCAAGTATCGTGACTTCGCGCAGAACGCCGCGGCTCTGGAGGCGAGTGGCGCGGAGATCGTCACCGTGGCAGTGCGCCGGGTCAACGTCTCGGACCCGAACGCGCCGATGCTGACCGATTTCGTCGATCCTGCGACCATCACCTATCTCCCCAACACCGCCGGCTGCTTCACCGCCGAGGAGGCCATCCGCACGCTGCGCCTGGCGCGCGAGGCCGGCGGCTGGGACCTCGTCAAGCTCGAGGTGCTGGGCGAGGCCAAGACGCTCTATCCCGACATGCGCGAGACGTTGAAGGCGACCGAGGTGCTGGTGGCCGAGGGCTTCAAGCCGATGGTCTATTGCACCGACGACCCGATCGCCGCCAAGCAGCTGGAAGAGGCGGGCGCGGTGGCGATCATGCCGCTGGGCGCGCCAATCGGCAGTGGGCTGGGCATCCAGAACCGGGTGACGATCCGGCTGATCGTCGAGGGCGCCAAGGTACCGGTGCTGGTCGATGCGGGCGTCGGCACCGCGTCCGATGCGGCGGTGGCGATGGAGCTGGGCTGCGACGGGGTGCTGATGAACACCGCCATCGCCGAAGCGAAGGACCCCGTCCGCATGGCGCGCGCGATGCGCCTCGCGGTGGAGGCGGGGCGCGAAGCCTATCGTGCCGGGCGTATGGGCCAGCGTCGCTATGCCGATCCGTCGAGCCCGCTCGCGGGGTTGATCTGAGGTCACTTCCGGCGGGGGGATTTCGCTGCCTGACGTGAGGATTACGGCCGCACCAACGATCGAGCGTCGCTTTTTACGCTATCCCCCAGATTTATCCCGCATGGTTTACGTTTTGCTAACCATCTGCGTGCACAAGGGCATGGTTCCACCCAGCGGGAGCCCGACATGGCCGTATTTCGCATCGCTTCGCAGACCATTGCCGAAATGCGCGAATTTGCGGGTTTCAGCGCCGAGGAGCAGTTCTTTATCGAGCGCAGCCTCGAGATCGGAAGGTCACCGTTGGCTCCCTGCTGCGCTCCGCCCGGGCTGGACGGCGCGGCGGGGCAGCGGCTGCCGACATGCAGCCAGATCCAGCGCAGCGGCTATGACGAGCTTCGCGCGCTCGGTCGCGATTGCACGCCCGACCAGCCGCTCCCCGCGATCGAAGCCTTTGTCGCTGCGTTGATCCGAGTCACTTCGCTCGACCTTGCACGCGGAATGATCGCCTCCTTCGCCGCCTATCGCTTCCTCTACGAGCGGCTGCTCGGCGCACGGGTGCGCCCGTTCCTGCCCGCCAGCTTCTGCGCCGCCGCCGCGCTGCCGCGGATCGACCCTGCGACGCGTACGCAACTGATCGAGAGCGTCGGGCAGGCGGTGCTGGCGACGCCCGGCTGGTCGATGCGCGAGCCGCTGTTCTTCCCCTGCCGTCTTGCCGAGGACCCGGACGAAGCTCAGTACAACTGCTCGAGCCGCGCGCCGTAGCGCTCCCGCAACTGGTGCCGACGGATCTTGAGCGTCGGCGTCATCTCGTTGTTCTCGACCGTGAACGGCTCGTCGGCGAGGACGAACTTGCGCACCTTCTCGGTTACCGGGAGCTCGGCATTGGTTCGCTCGATGGCCGCCTTGATTGCGCTCCTGAAGGCGGAGTTCGCGGCGAGAGCGGCCGGTTCGGCCTCGCCCGCGCCATTCGAGCGTGCCCACTCGCCCGTCCATTCGGCATCGGGCGCGATCAGCGCGACCACGTAGGGCCGCTTGTCGCCCGAGACCATCGCTTGCGCGATCTCGGGCTGGAGCGTCAGCATTCCCTCGAGCTTCTGCGGCGCGATGTTGTCGCCCTTGTCGTTGACGATGAGATCCTTCTTGCGGTCGGTGATGACGATCCGCCCGTCCTCGTCCAGGTGGCCGATGTCGCCGGTGTGGAGCCAGCCGTCGCGGATGGTGCGCGCGGTCTCGGCCGGGTTGTTCCAGTAGCCCTGCATGACCAGCTCGCCGCGCACCAGGATCTCGCCATCATCGGCGATCCGCACTTCGGTGCCGCTGAGCGCCGGGCCGACCGTGCGCAGCCTGAGGCCCCGGGAGGGGATGTTGCAGCTGACGATCGGCGCTGCCTCGGTCTGGCCGTAGCCCTGCAGCAGCGTGAGGCCGAGGCCCTGGAAGAACGCGCCGATCTCGGGGTTCAAGGGCGCCCCGCCCGAGATCAGCGCCTTGACCCGGCCGCCGAAGCGCGCCGCGATCTTGGGGCGGATCGTGCGGTCGAGCAGCGCGTCGACGGGCGCGTCGTGCCATCGGGCGTCGCGATCGAGCCGCGCCTGGCCGATCCGCATTGCCCGCTGAAACAACGTGTTGGCGAGCCAGCCCTCCTTCTCGATCGCGCGCATGATCCGCGTGCGCAGCACCTCGAACAGGCGCGGCACCACCACCATGATGGTGGGGCGCGCCTCGCTGAGGTTGGTGGAAAGCTTGTCGAGCCCCTCGGCGAACCAGATCTCCGCCCCGAGCCCGATCGGCAGCAGGAACCCGGCGGTGTGCTCGAAGGCGTGGCTCAAGGGCAGGATCGAGAGGAAGCGCTCCTCGCCCCAGCCGAAATCCCCGACGATGGCCGTGCCGGCGGAGGCGACGTTGGCGAGCAGCGCGCCATGCGGGAGCATCACCCCGCGGGGGCTGCCGCTGGTGCCGCTGGTATAGATGATGCAGGCGAGATCATCGCGCGAGGCGGTGGCGAGGCGGGCGTCGATCTCCCGGCGTGCCGCCGCCGCGTCGCTATTCGCCACCAAATCCTGCCAGCGATGATAGGCGAAGCTGCCGCTTTGCGCCGCAACCACGGGCTCGATGGCGATCAGATGCTCGGGGCGGCCGGCGCGGCTCATCGCGGCGCGCAAGGGGCCGAGCAGGCGACCGTTGGACACGATGACCGCACGCGCGCCCGAATCGTCGAGCACGTGGCGGTGATCGCCCTCGGTATTGGTGATGTAGGCCGGCACGGTGACGAGGCCCGCCGCCATGATCGCGAGATCGGCGATGCACCACTCGGGGCGGTTTTCCGAGACGATCATCACCCGGTCGCCGTCGACCAGGCCCATTTCGCGCAGCGCCGCTGCCAGCGCGCAGACCTGCCGCGCCGCCTCGCGCCAGGTGGTCGCGCACCATTCGCCGTCCATCTTGGCCGACAGGAACGGCTGGTCGCCGAGCGCGTCGGCGCGGGCGAGGAACAGGCCGACCAGGCTCTGCGCCTGCGTGATATCGCTCAGCTGCATCCCGCCTCCCTCTCCCGGGCGAGCGCTAGCGGGCGGCGGGCGGCGCGGCAATGGGTCTGCGATGTGTCAGCGGATGCGGACAAGCGCATCGAGCCGCGGGTCCATCCGCGCGACCCAGCCGTCTTGGGTCCTCAGCGCCGCGGTGGTGCGCAGCAGAAAGTCGGTGGTGGTGACCCGCTCGTGGCCGAGCGCCTCGAAGGCGGGGATCGCGTCGGCGAGCCAGGTCCCTTCCTCGACGATCACCCTCGGCCCGAAGCCCATGATGAACGGCAGTTCGAGCGCCCGTTCGAGCGGCAGGCCGAAATCGATGACACCGACGATCGCGCGCGCGGTCTGCACCGGGATCAGCGGGCCGCCCGCCGCGCCCGCGGTCATGAACGGACGGCCTTCGGGGTCGTAGATCACCACCGGCGACATCGAGGAGCGGGGCCGTTTGCCGCCCTCGACCCGGTTGGCGACGAGGCGGCCGTCCTCGCCCTCAGGAACGAAGGTGAAGTCGGTCAGCTCGTTGTTGAGAAAGAAGCCGTCGACAAACAGGCCCGAGCCGAAGCCGGCCTCGATGGTGGTGTTGATGCTTACCATCGACCCCTCGCCATCGACCGCGACGAGGTGGCTGGTGCCGTTCTCGGGCCACTCCGGCCCGTCGATGCGCGCCTGGGCGCCGGGGGGGCGGCCGGCCTCGGGAGCGGGCATCCGGCGGGCGGGATCGATCAGCAGCGAGCGCTGGGCGAGATAGGCCGGATCGACCAGGCCCTCGACCGGGACCGCCACGAAGTCGCTGTCGGCGGTGTAGAGTTCGCGGTCGGCATAGGCGAGCCGCTGCGATTCGAGGAACAGGTGCCAGGTCACGGGGTTGCGTGCGCCAAGCCCGGCGAGATCGAACCGCTCGAGCTGGCCGAGGATGGCGATGACCGCGATGGGGCCGGAGCTCGGCGGGCCCATGCCGCAGATCCGGTAGCGGCGATAGAAGCCGCAGACGGGCGGGCGTTCGATCGCCTCGTAGGCGGCGATATCGGCCGCGGTCATCGCGGGTTGGCGCGGGGTTTCGGCGGCGATCTCGGCGGCGAGGCGGGCGGCGACGTCGGGCGCGTAGAAGCTGGCGGCCCCTTCCTCGGCGATGCGCTCGAAGGTGGCGGCGAGTGCCGGGATGCGCAGCAGCGTGCCGGGCGCGAGCGGCTCGCCGGCGGTGTCGTAGTAGAGCGCGCGCGCCTCGGGATCACGGGCGGCGGTGTCCGCCAGGTCGGCGAGCGACTGGTTGAGGCGGATATTGACCACAAACCCTTCGCGGGCGAGCGCGATCGAGGGGGCGACGAGCTCGCGCCAAGGGAGGCGACCGTAGCGTTCGTGCGCCTCGGCGGCCAGCGCCACCAGGCCGGGGACGCCTATGGAGAGGCCGCTCCTGACCGCCGCGCCGCGTTCGATCGGCTCGCCGTCGGGGCCGAGGAACCAGTCGGGCGTGGCGGCGGCGGGCGCGGTCTCGCGGCCATCCAGGGTAACGACTTCGCCATCGGGAGCGCCGCGCACGTAGAACGCGCCGCCGCCGATGCCCGAGCTCTGCGGTTCGACCACGGTCAGCGCGAAGGCCATCGCCAGCGCGGCGTCGGTGGCATTGCCGCCCTTTGCCAGGATCGCCTCGCCGATTGCGCTCACCCGCGGATCATTGGCGGCAGCGGCGCCGCGGGTTTCAAGCGGCGCGGAGGTCGGCGCTTCGAGCTCGGGGGCGGTGGCGCAGGCAGTGGTGAACAGTGGCGCGGCGAGCGCGAGGAGCAAGGGCTTGAACATCCTCACGATTGCTATTCGCTTCCCACCGCCTCGGCAATGGAGGCGAAGCCTTCGCGCTCCATCAGGTAGGCAAGTCCACTCGTGTAGCGCCTTGCAAGAGCGGGTCCCTGGTAGACCATCGCGGTGTAGAGCTGGACCAGCGAGGCGCCGGCGCGGATCCGACCGAAGGCGTCGACGGCGCTCGTAATGCCGCCGACGCCGATCAGCGGCAGCGCTCCACCGGTTGCTCGGCGAAATGCGCGCAGCTGCTCTAACGCCAGGGATTTCAAGGGTTTACCGGAGAGGCCGCCGGTTTCGCCGCTATGGTGGGAGCGCAGCGGGGGGCGGGAGACGGTGGTGTTGGAGACGATCAACGCGCCGAGTTTGCGGTCGATTGCGAGGCGGGCGATGGCGTCCACCTGCCGATGCTCCAGATCGGGCGCGACCTTGAGGAACAGTGGCGGTTCGGCCTTTGTGCGGGCAGCGCCGCCGCGCGCCTCGATGACTGCATCGAGCAGCCCGGCCAGCGCGCCCGCGTCCTGCAGATCGCGCAAGGCCCGGGTATTGGGGCTCGAGACGTTGATCGTCAGGTAATCGGCATGGGGCGCCATGATTCCGGCCATGATCGCGTAATCGGCCACCCGATCGGCGGAAGCGGCATTGGCGCCGATATTGACGCCGACCACGCCCGCGCCGCTCCGCTCGCGCGCGGCGAGGCGGGCGCGGGCGGCCTCGGCGCCCTCGTTGTTGAAGCCGAGCCGGTTGATCAGGGCATGGTCTTCTACCAGCCGGAACAGCCGCGGGCGCGGGTTGCCCGATTGCGGGCGCGGGGTGATGGTGCCGACCTCGACAAAGCCGAAGCCCAGGCCCAGCAGCGCGTCCGGGGCGAGCGCGTTCTTGTCGAAGCCCGCGGCGAGGCCGAGCGGGTGGGGGAAGGCGAGGCCCGCGACCTCGGTGGCGAGCAGCCTGGATTGCGGCGCGGGGCGACGGGCCGGGGCGGCCTTGATCGCCGCGATGGCAAGCGCATGGGCGCGTTCGGGATTTAGCCGGAACAAGGCCGGGCGCAGCATCCGGTAGAGCATCGCCCGGCGCCTTGGCAGCGGTGCCCGTCGCTGTCGAGGTTCCGCCCGGCGGCATGAGCGGATTGCCGGGTGGGTTCGCCAGTCCGGCCTTTGGACAGGCGGTAGTCGCGGCCAGGCAGGAGAGGCGAGGCCGGGCAACCGGCGCCGCGTCCCACCGAACCGGCCCGGCGATGGACCGGTGTTCGGTTCACTCGTGGGCGGTTCGCGATTGTTGGCGGCCGATGTTCCTTCCTCCGGCACGACGACCGGGCGGCAACGAGAGGTTGCGGGCGCGACGGTTCGCCCCTAGATGCAACTGGACCAATTTGGTCTGATTTGCAGCCGGAGCCCTGATGCGCCTTTCCAGCATGGCCGATTACGCCGTCGTCGCGATGTGCGCCGCCGCGCGCCATTGCGGGGGCAGCCGCGCATCGGCAGCCGATATTGCGCGCGAGACCGGGCTGCCGCAGCCGACGGTGCAGAAGCTCGCCGGCATGCTGGTGCGGGCCGGCCTGCTGCGCTCGGCGCGCGGCGCGCGGGGCGGGCTGCAATTGGCCCGGCCGGCGGCGGCGATCAGCCTGGCCGACATCGTCGAGGCGGTCGAGGGGCCGATCGCGCTCACCTCCTGCGTCGAGGGCGGGCATCGTGATTGCGCACTCGAAGCCAGTTGTTCGGTGCGGCCACACTGGGACATCGTCAACGCGATGCTGCGCGGCGCGCTCGCCGACGTGCCGCTGACCCGCCTCGCCGCCATGCCGATGCAGAACGGGCCCGCCCGCGCGCCCGCCCCCGCCAAGCTCCTCCAGCCGGAAATGCCCTTATGAACGATCTCGTGAAGACCGACGACGTGCGCGAGCGCCCGCTCGATGAGGATGCGCGCGCCGCCGCCGCGCGCGCGGCCGATTACGAGTTCGGCTGGCACTCGGACATCGAGACCGAATTCGCCCCCAAGGGTCTCGACGAGGACACGGTCCGCTACATCTCGGCCAAGAAGCGCGAGCCGCAATGGATGCTCGACTGGCGGCTGAAGGCGTTCGAGACGTGGAAGACCATGGCCGAGCCCAACTGGGCCAAGCTCCATATCCCGCCGATCGACTACCAAGGCGCCTATTACTACGCCGAGCCCAAGAAGAAGATCGAACTCGATAGCCTCGACGCGCTCGATCCCGAGATCAAGGCGGTCTACGACAAGCTGGGCATTCCGCTGGCCGAGCAGGAGGTGCTGGCGGGCGTCAAGGGCGCGCGCAAGGTAGCGGTGGATGCGGTGTTCGATTCGGTCTCCGTCGCGACGACCTTCCGCGAGGAGCTGAAGAAGGCGGGCGTCATCTTCCTGTCGATCAGCGAGGCGATCCGCGAATATCCTGAGCTCGTGAAGAAGTGGCTGGGCCGCGTCGTCCCCCGGCACGACAATTATTTCGCAACCCTCAATTCCGCGGTCTTTTCGGACGGCACCTTCGTCTACATTCCCGAAGGCGTGCGCTGCCCGATGGAGCTCTCCACCTATTTCCGCATCAATGCCGAGAATACAGGCCAGTTCGAGCGGACTTTGATCATCGCCGAGAAGGGCTCGTATGTGAGCTATCTCGAAGGCTGCACCGCGCCGATGCGCGACGAGAACCAGCTCCATGCGGCCGTGGTCGAACTCGTCGCGATGGATGATGCCGAGATCAAGTATTCGACCGTGCAGAACTGGTATCCCGGCAATGCCGAGGGCGTCGGCGGGATCTACAATTTCGTCACCAAGCGCGGGCTGTGCCAGGGCGCGCGCTCGAAGATCAGCTGGACGCAGGTCGAGACGGGCAGCGCGGTGACGTGGAAGTACCCGAGCTGCGTGCTCAACGGCGAGGACAGCGTGGGCGAGTTCTACTCGGTCGCGGTGACCAACAATCACCAGCAGGCCGACACCGGCACCAAGATGATCCACAACGGCAAGGGCAGCCGCTCGACGATCATCTCCAAGGGCATTTCGGCGGGCAAGTCGAACAACACCTATC
>PPFU01002993.1_pt1 | contig 21531 bp, 22 predicted proteins | sample 1535991 | NCBI WGS metagenome assembly PPFU01 (sample SAMN04901290, study PRJNA319586) | Hypolithon metagenome, whole genome shotgun sequencing project. | isolation source: Antarctic Hypolithon | place: Antarctica: Miers Valley | collected 2014
CGCGTGGCGAGCGCGTGGCGAGCGCGTGGCGAGCGCGTCACGCGCGTGCGTCCCGATCGAGCAGGGCGTCCGTAAGTCGATTCTTGAGATCCTGGCGCGCCTCCTCGTACGTTGCGCGTTCGGCGTCGGTCGGGTCTCGGCGGCGCTGAAAGCGCGCGTCGAGCTCCACGATGCGCTGGGCCAGACGATCGGGCGTCTCCTCGACCGGCACGCCAGCGGCCCGGGCGCCGGCGGTACGACGCTGGAAGCTCCGGGCCAGCGAGAGCAGCATCACCATGCCGATCGCCAGGAGCACCGCGGCTACATAGAGCGATCGCTGGCCGAACGTGACCCCACTGGCCAGGGAGACGCTCACCACGGACCCCGGCGGCGCATCGTCCGCCAGCCAGCGGCGGAAGGTCCGCCCCTCGAGCGCCGCGGGTTCGACCTCCGCGAGCGCCGGCCCCACGACAGTCGCTGCCGCGTCCTCCACCAGCACCTCGAGGACGTCGATGGAGTCCTCGAGCGGGACGCGGAGGGGGAAGTCGTCGGGCGAAAGGGTATACGAGAAGGAGATCTGCTTCAGCCCCGGTGCGAATGGAGCGTACACCTCGAGGCGGCCCTCGCGTGCCGCCATCGCGTCGCCCGAGACGTCAGACTGGCCCGCCCGGACGTCCTGCGCGCCGGGGGGGAGTGGCACCGCCCAGGTGGCCTGCCCCTCACCGGCCGGCACGACGGTGCGTGGGCTCTCGTTCGACAGCTCGAACACCTCCACGACGACGATCCGCTCCGTGGAATCGGGCGCACCGACGATCAGATGCCGCCCGCGCATGGCGAAGCTCGCCGGAGCGCTGGTCGTATCGAAGACGACGATGGTGTCCGCGACCGGGCCGAACGACTCGGGTGGGGCGGGCGGCGTGAAGTAGGTGACGCCGCCGAACTCCGCAGACACGAAGTAGACCGCGGAGGTATCGGCGGGCGTGAGGCGGAAGGGGAGCCGATACTGCCCCCGGGCGTCGGTGCGGATCGAGTCCAGTGGGCCGGAGCGGTCGCGGCCCACGCGATGGAGCGTGGCCCAGACGGGCGGCGCGGCAACCAAGTCTGTCTCGGTGGCGCGGGCGACTACCCCCGTGACCGTACGCGTCTCGCCCACCGCAGCGATTCCCTGCGTACCCGGGGCGGCCGGCGCGACCGGCGCGGGCGCCTGCGCCGCAGCGGTCTGCGCCGCTCCGATGAGCGCGGCGATGATCGCCGCCCCGATGCGTACGGCGCACACCGGCAGCGTGCGCCTCACGCTGGCGCGGGGCCGCCTCGCGACGGCGGATCGATCAGGGCGTGAACTTCCCGAAGTCCTCAGGGCGCAGATTCTCGAGGTAGTGCTTCAGTTGTTCGGCACGAAGCTCGTCCTCGCGCCGCTCGTCGTCGGACGGCCCTACGGTGAACAGCTCGTCGGCCGCTGACGCATCGTCGCCGCCGGCGAGCAGGGCCTCCTCCGCGAAGATCGGCGCGGAGAAGCGGAGCGCGATGGCAATACTGTCCGACGGGCGCGCATCGATCTGCGCCTGCTGGTCGCCGCGGGCCACGTGCAGCTCGGCGAAATAGGTACTCTTCTGCACCTTGGTGATCTGCACCCGGCGGAGGGTCCCGCCAAGGCCGACGATCAGACTTTTGCAGAGATCGTGGGTCAGCGGGCGCTCACGCCGGATCTGATTGAGCTGCAGCGCGATCGACTCCGCCTCCGGCTGCCCGATCCAGATCGGGAGCAGCCGGGCGCCGCCTTTCTCCTGCAGGATGACCACGTAGCTATTCGTGGAGCTATCGAGGCCCAGCCGCGCGACCGACATCTCGACCATCATCGGGGATACCCCTCCCGTTCGGCGAGCGCGAGCATCCGCGCCCCCCTCTGCTGCCTGCGAATTCAGCTGCCGAACGGCGGGTGCGAGCTCAGCCCACCGCCGACTGGAGCTGTTCGATGCGGTCGCATCGCTCCCATGAAAAGTACAGGCGTGCGGCATCGCCGGTTCCCTCGTCAGCCGCAACCCGGCCGAAGTGCCCGTACGCCGCCGTCTCGCTGAAGATCGGCTTCCGCAGGCCCAGCGATTCAATGATCCCCTTCGGCGTCAGGTCGAAGGTGGCGCGGATCGCCTTGGTGATGGCGGCGTCGGGCACCGTGCCCGTGCCGAACGTATCGACCATCACCGACACGGGCTCGGCGACGCCGATCGCGTAGGCAAGCTGCACCTCGCACTTCCGCGCGAGTCCGGCGGCGACCACGTGCTTCGCCACCCACCGCGCCGCGTAGCAGGCCGATCGGTCGACCTTGGTCGCGTCCTTCCCGCTGAAGGCGCCGCCGCCGTGCCGGCCCATCCCCCCATACGTGTCGACGATGATCTTCCGCCCGGTCAGCCCGGCATCACCCTGCGGGCCGCCGATGACGAATCGGCCCGTCGGGTTGATGTGGAACGAGGTCGAGGTGTCGAGCAGGTCGGCGGGGATCACGGCCTCGATCACCTCGCTGCGGATCGCGTCGCGGAGATCCGCGGTGCTCACCTCCTCGTCGTGCTGCGTCGAGACGACCACCGCCGTCACCCCGGCAGGGCGCCCGTCCTCGTACGAGACCGTCACCTGCGCCTTGCCATCGGGACGCAGCCAGGGCAGCCGTCCATTCTTGCGCAGCTCGGCCAGGCGTCGCGTGAGCCCGTGCGCCAGCTGGATCGGGAGCGGCATCAACTCCGGCGTCTCATCCACGGCGAAGCCGAACATCATCCCCTGATCGCCCGCGCCACCCGTATCCACGCCCTGTGCGATGTCGGGCGACTGCCGGTCGATCGTGGAGATCACGGCGCACGTCTTGGCATCGAAGCCATACGCCGCACTCGTGTAGCCGATCCGCTTGATGGTTCCGCGAACGATCTCCGGAATATCGACGTACGTCTCCGTCGTGATCTCGCCGGCGACGCACGCGAGCCCGGTGGTGACGAGGGTTTCGCAGGCGACACGGGCACCGGGATCCTTCTCCAGGATCGCGTCGAGCACGGCGTCGGAAATCTGATCCGCAACCTTGTCGGGATGCCCTTCAGTGACGGATTCGGACGTGAAGAGGTGGCGTTCGCTCACGATATCCCCGCGGGGTGGCCTGAAAGGAGACGCGGGCGCCACGAGGGCCCGCGTTCGCGTGCGCGGAAGATAGACGGACGCCCGACTGGCGCCAACCCGGGCCGCGGCCCCGCCAGGCACCGGTCGTGTCCAGCGCCCCGCTACGTGGGCGTGTCGGTGTCGAGCTCGCGGAGGAAGGGTGCGTCGCCAAACGCGGCATGCAGTCGCCGCCGGAGTTCGAGCTCCGCCGCCGCGGGCGTTGCGGCCGCACAGGCGGCCGCGGCCGCCTCCGTCGCGATGTCGATGCTCACCCCACGGATGATCCGCTTCACGAGTGGCACCGCCCGGGGGGAGACGCTCAACTGGCGAATTCCCAATCCCAGCAGACAGAAGACGCTGACCGGGCTGGAGGCCATCTCGCCACAGACGCACACCTCGACGCCCGCGGCGTGTCCCGCCCGAGCGGTGCGATCGATCAGCCGCAGCACTGCCGGGTGCAGCGGGGTGAACCGCGCCGCGAGGTTCACGTTCCCGCGGTCGACGGCCAGCGTGTACTGCACCAGATCATTCGTCCCGACGCTCAGGAAGTCGGAGCCGGCGGCGAGCTCTTCGGCGAGAATTGCCGCCGCGGGAGTCTCGATCATCACGCCGAGCGGAAGCGTCTCCCGGTGTGCGACGCCCCGTTCCGTGAGCTCCGCCGACGCCTCCACGAGCAGCGCCCGAGCCTCCTCCACCTCGCCAATCGTGACGACGAGCGGAAGCATGATGCGGACGTCGCCCTCGAGACCGGCACGCAGCAGGGCGCGCAACTGGGTCTTGAACAGCTCGGGCTGATCCAGACACATACGAATCGCGCGCCAGCCGAGGAACGGGTTGGCCTCGGCGGGGAAGCCCCCGACGGGCAGCTTGTCACCGCCGATGTCGAAGGTGCGGATCACCACCGGCGTTCCGTGAAACGCCCGAACCACCCGGCTGTACGCACGCACCTGCTCTTCCTCGTCAGGCATGGTGGCCCGGCCGACGACGAGGAACTCCGTGCGCATCAATCCCACCCCGTTCGCGCCGCTGTGCGATGCGAACTCCGCCTCCTCGGGGAGGTCCACGTTCGCGCGCACGGTGATCGCGACTCCATCGGTGGTCACGGACTCGTGGACAGCCTCACGACGCAGCTCCGCCTCGTCGATGGCCTCGCGCTCGGCACGACGGGTGAACGCCTCCACCTCGGCTTCCGTCGGGGCGACGCTCAGTGTGCCCGCCGATCCATCCAGCACCACGCGCTCGCCACCCTTCAGGCGCGAGGTGGCGACGCGGAGTCCGACCACCGCTGGCAGGCCGAGCGAGCGGGCGAGAATGGCCACGTGCGCGGTGCGGGTCCCCGCATCGGTGGCGATGCCGGCGATCGCGTCGGGATCGAGCTGCACCGTGAGGCTCGGCGTCAGATCGTGCGTGACCAGAATCGCGCCCGCACCCTTGGGGACGTCCACGGGATCGTGGTCCGGCAATCCGAGCAGCACGCTGAGCACGCGGATGTGAACGTCCGTCAGGTCCCCAACGCGCTCGCGCAGCATCGGCTGCGCGTGCCGGGCGAAGTGCTGGCGCCACTCGAGCAGCACGACATCGAAGGCCTTCTCCGCCGCGAGGTTCTGTCTGATATACGAGCGAACGCTGTCGCCGAGCTCCACGTCGTCGAGCATCGTGAGCTGCACGTCGAAGATCGCGGCCTCCTCGGGCCCCGCCCTCCGCTCGGCGCGATCGCGCACTCGGTGCAGTCGGCTCGCCGCGATCCCCAGCGCTTCATCGAAGCGCGCCAGCTCGGCCGGGATCTCGTCGTCCGAGACGATGCGGTGCCGGACTTCCGGCACCTCCCATTTCAGGAGGTGCACCGGACCGACCACGATCCCGGGCGAGGCGGGAATGCCGCGAAGCGTGCTCTCCATCAGACTTCGCCGAAACGGTTGGCGATCACCGCGGCGATCGCCGAGACGGCGTCCTCCTCGTCAGGCCCGGATGCGCGCAACAGGAGAGTGGAACCGCATTCGGCCGCGAGCATCATCACCCCCATGATGCTCTTCCCGTTGACCTCGAGGTCATCGCGAAGAATGGTGATATCGCTCTTGAACTTCGCGGCCGCCCGCACGATCTCCGCCGCAGGGCGCGCGTGCAATCCGTTCTTGTTGAGGATCGTGACCGCGAGTTCCGCCATTAGCGCACCACCATGAGAAGAACGTACACTGCGAGGACGCCGAGCGCGACGCGCCATCCCTGGAAGCGCGCGGGAGCCTGCAGCAGAAGCGCGGCCGCGAGCGCCGCGGCGGCCAGCGTGACGAACACCGGAACGGGCGCCCCGCCGACGATCCGGGCCAGCGCCAGCGGAATTGCAATGCCTGCAACAGCCGCTGCCACACGCGCGATCCACTCCGGGCCGCGTCGCAGCCATGGCGACCCGAGCGCGGTCGCCACCTGGAGGCCACGCGCGTAGCCTACCTGCAGCCCCCAGGCGCGCACGGCGAAATGGCCGATGTTGTAGAGCACGAGGAAGAGCACCACGGCTGCGATCGGGGTGGCTCCGAGTCCAAATGCCCCCAATCCGACCAGCGAACAGGCGGGCAGCCAGGATGCCCAGACCAGACGATCGCCCAACGAGCCGAGCGGTCCACACAGCGCCGTCCGGAACCGCTCGATGCGTGCCGGAGGAGCGCCGTCGAGTTCCGCGCGCGCCAGCGCTCCAACCGCGACTGCCGCCAGATATGGATGCGCGTTGAAGTAGGCGCTCTGTCGGGCAAGTGCCTGACGATAGGCCTCGCCGCCCGGCCCGCCAGGCAGGTGTCGTAGCGCGGGCTCCAGGCAGAAACTGATCCCGTTACCCAGAAGGATTTCGTAGTTCCACGAGCCCTGAATCGCGAGGAGCCGCAGGTACATCGCCGCGCGAACCTGCAACGGCAGTCGCACCGTGGGTTCGCTGGGCGTCGTCGCAGCGCCGGCCGAGGGCAGCGGCGCGGTCACAGGAACGCCACCAGGAGCAGCCCGACGGCCAGCCCACCGAGGAAGAGCCAACGCGCGTGGTGCGCCGCATGGAAGAGCGCCCAGACGGCACCGCCGGCCGCCGCCGCCGCGAGGCCGCCGACGAGCGCGTGCGTCGTCAAGTGGTCACCGGTCCAGCGCGCGACGGCGGCGGACGTGAGCGGGTAGAAGACGGCCAACGAGACCGCCGTCAACGCGGTGCCGCGCACGAGGTCCGCGGTCAGGCCGAGCAACTGGAGGCCGATGACGGTGCGCCCGCTTCCGCGCGAGAGCAGCGGTAGCCGCGCGCGTGCCCAGTGGGCGTTGATGCGGCGGAGCCAGACCAACGAGTAGGTGCTGGCCCATGCGGTCGAGAGTGCCGCGACCACCGACACCGCGAGCGCCGCGTCGGCTGGCGCGGGGAGCGCCGCGTACAGCGCGCCTCCGCTCACCGCGGCCGATCCCCATTCGGGATAGCGTGAGGCGCCGAACGGGAGGGTGCCCAGCGCGAACAGTTCGAGCACGGCACCGATCAGGAGGCCTGCCATCGCCGACCCCGCGAAGGCGCCGGCGATGGTGGCCCCGACGATCGGCCGCGAGATCATCACCTGCGGAAAGCTCACCACATCCAGCCCCAACGCTCCGCCAAGCAGCGCGAACGGTAACAGGTCGAGGGGCGTCATCGCACGCCTCCGCGGAGCACGTCGTCGAGCGGGAGCGGGCGTGAGGCGGGTACGTCCTGCGCCGAGACGGCGACCCCGGACGCGGCGAGCTCGCGCAGCGACGACTCCTCGTCTGGCGAGAGGAACACGTAGCGCAGTCGCTGTGTCCGTCCTTCCCGATGATGGATCCCGCCGAGGTTCACGCTGGGAATGCCCCCGGCGAGGGCGATCAGGCGGCGCATGGTCTCGATGTCGCCGGTGAGCAGGATGCCGCGGCGGGCGTCCGCCCGAAACCCGCTCATCGCTGCGGCGGCGGCGGCGACGGTCTCGAAGTGCACGTCCATGCCGGGCGGCACGCCCATGCGATAGAGCTCCTGTTCCCACTCGCTGGCGGCAACATCGTCGTCGACGAGGACGATGAACCCGAGATCGAGCGGCTGCCCCCAGCCGACGACCACCTGGCCGTGAATGAGCCGATCGTCGATCCGATACAGTTCGATCGCCACGTCAGGCAGTTCCGGCGCGGGTCGCGGGAGCCTCGCAGACGAGTAGCGACTGCCGCCCTCGCTCTGCCGCCTGCCGTGCCGCGTCAGGCGCGGGCGCGACGCTGCAGGCGAAGTCGAGCAGCACGGGCAGGCTCGCGCCCGTCACGACCACCAGTGCGGGCAGCTCCCGCTGGACGCGCCGGGCCGCCAGCGTCCAGCTGCCGGCGGGCAGATCGGTGAAGATCACCGCCGCCCCAGTCTGCTCCACGACGAGGCGCAGGGCGGCTTCGAGCGCCTCACGCGTGAGGTCGCGGTTCGTCAGCGGGATGAAGATATCACCCCGGCCAATGATGCACGTGACCGCGTCCACCAGTCCCGCGGCCAGATCGCCGTGGGCGGCAACGATGGCCCTGGCGTGAACCGCGTCACTCTCCGGGCGCTCACTCATTGTCTTCCTGCAGATACCGGCGCACGTCGGACGCCTCACGCATCCGGTCGATCAGCCGCTGATTGAACTGCTCCGCCGGATTCACACCGGTGTACCGCAGCAGATGGTTCATGGCGATCACTTCGGCGATCACCGTGATGTTCTTGCCCGGATTGAGCAGCACCGTGATGAGCGGGATCTCCACGCCCAGAATGGTGGTGGTCTGTTCGTCCAGTCCGGTGCGCTCCACCTGCATGTCGGCCTGCCACTCCTCCAGCCGCACGACGACCTCGAGCCGCTTCTGCTGACGGACCGCGCGGACGCCAAAGATCCGCGGCACGTCGATCAGGCCGATGCCACGAATCTCCATGTAATGCCGCTGCAGCTCGTGACCGCGGCCGATCAGGATGTCGGCGCCGCGGCGCTTGAGGATCAGCAGGTCGTCGGCCACCAGGCGGTGGCCCCGCTCCACGAGATCGAGCACGCACTCCGATTTCCCGATGCCGCTGGGACCGGTGAAGAAGAGCCCGACGCCGTAGATGTCGGCAAAGGAGCCGTGGAGCGTCGTCGTCGGTGCGAACTCTTCCTGGAGGAAGGGCTTGAGCCGGCGGTAGAACTCCGCCGTCTTGAGCTGCGAGCGGATGAGCGGTACGCCGGCCGCGCCGGCGATCTCCACGAGCTCGTCGGGGAGATCCTGCGCCTTCGCGACGAAGATGCAGGGCATCGCGTAGCCAAAGTACCGCTCCAGATTGGTGCGGCGCTGCTCGGGCGTGAGTGACTCGAGGTAGCGGATCTCCGTCTCGCCGAACACCTGGAGCCGCTCGCCCGGGAAGCGGCTAACGAAGCCGGCGAGCACCAGCCCGGGGCTCGCCGCCTCCGCTGTCTCGATCTCGCGATCGAGGGAACAGGGCACTCCCACCTGCTCGAGCTCGAGCGTGTCGCCCATGCGCTCGAGCAGATGCGCGACGGTCAGTCGTGGGGTCACGCGGTCACGAACCGAGTGCCAGGTCCGCGACGGGTTCGCTTCTCGTGCCGTGCCTGCGCCTCCAGCCGCGCATTGGCCGTCGCCAGCGCCGGACCGAAGCGACTGTCGCGCCCCTCGGCGACCAGCGCCTTGTGGCGCGGCGCGTGGACGACGATCTCGACGCGGCGATCCCGACCGTCGCCCTGGAATCGGATCACGGCGTCGACCGCGCGCCGAACGCCGCGCGCCGCCGTGCGGACGGCGCGTTCCGCGCGCTCACGAAGCCGGGGAGAGACTGCCGCATGGTGCGCCTGGAAGATGATGTCCATCCGTCCTACCCTCCGTGCACGACGTGAACGAGGTGCGCCCGCGTGTCGGCTGCCGCTCGTTCCCACGTGAAAGTCGCGGCGAACGCGCGAGCATGGATCCCAAGTCGTTCCACCAGGGCTGAATCGTTCGCGAGGGTCGCCAGGGCGGCGGTCAGCGCGCCAATCCCCCCATGCGGAACGAGGTACCCGGTCTCGCCGTCCCGCACCGACTCGCGCAGGCCGGGCGAGTTCGAGGCGATCACCGGCGTTCCGCAGGCCGCCGCCTCGAGATTCGTAATCCCCCACCCCTCTTTCGGCGACGTGAACACCAGCGCCCACGCCCGTCGAAGCAGGGTCAGCTTCTCAGTCTCCGTGATGAATCCAAGAAACTCCACGCGCTCACCAAGGTCAAGCGATCGCGCCAGCGCCTCGAGCGCTGCCCGATGGTCTCCCCCACCGGCGATCAGGAGCCGTGCCGTCGGATGGCGGAGCGCGGCAAATCCCCGCAGGACCAGCTCCACTCCCTTGTACTTCTTGAGCCGGCCGAGGTATACGAAGAGTGGGGCGTCCGCGCGGGTGCCCGCAAGCGGGGTATAGCGAACGGTATCGATTCCCGGGTAGATCACCCGGATCGACTCGGCAGGGATGCCGCGCGCGATCAGGTCGGAGGCGGTGCTGGTACTGATCGCCTGGAAGGGCACCGAGCGGTAGGCCCACGGGAGCGGTCGTTCGGCACTCCAGACCGCCGCCGCAACGGGAATCGATGCTTCCTGAAAGACGGTGCCGCCGAAGAGATGCGGCACGAGCGCGACCACCGGCGCCCCGCCCCATCGCGGTGTGAACAGGGGCACCTTGTTGATGTCCTCCACGACCACATCGGGCGTCCACCCGGCAATGAGGCGGCGGAAGGCGCGCCGGGCGACGAAGGGGAAGGTGTAGCGCGTGCCCGCGCGCGTGACGCGGATGCCATCCAGCGTTGCCTGCGTGGGCGCACCCGGCCAGCCGCCGCACAGCAGGCGCACGTCGTCCCCGCCGGCGGCGAGGCGGCCGAAGATCTCATGCAGATGGATCTCGGCCCCGCCGGCCTGCGGGTTCTCGCGGTCTTGCCAGTTGATGAGAAGAATGCGCACGGGGTCGCGCGGCCGGTCGTTCAGAGCCGGCCCATGCGCCGCGCCAGGGCATCCAGTACCCCGTTCACGAAGCGTGCACTCCGCTCGGAGCCATATCGTTCCGCGAGGCGCACGGCTTCCTGGATGACGACGCGCGGCGGCGTCTCCCCATTGGCGAGCTCAGCGGCCGCGAGGCGCAGCACCGAGCGCTCTACCGCGCCGAGCCGCTCGAGACGCCAGTTCGCGGTGACGGCCGAGATCTCGGCGTCGAGGTCCTTGCCGTCGGACTGCACACGCCTGACGAGCATTCCCGCCAGGCGGCGTTCGTCCGCCGTCACGGCCAGATCGTCCCACACCTGCGAGGCGACCCGACCCAGATCGGTGCCGCGCATGTCCCACGCGTACAGCGCCTGCAGTGCCCGCGCGCGAGCACGCGACTCAAGCCGGCCCTGTGCCATGGTCGCCTCCCTGCTGGGCGCGCGAGGGCGCGCGACGGAGCGTCACCGGCGCGTCGATCTCTTCCTCGAACTCGCCATCGCCATCCTCATCCATCGCGCTGGCGGCGTCGAGTTGATCCAGCAGATCGACCATCTCGAGGGCGGCGAGCGCGGCGTCCCACCCCTTGTTGCCGTGCGCGCCACCGGCCCGCGCGTCGGCCTGGGCGAAATCGTCGGTGGTGAGCAGGCCAAAGCCGACCGGCACATCGAAGTCGGCCGACGTCTGCTGGAGCGCGCGCGAGGTCTCGCCGGCGACGAAGTCGAAGTGCGGCGTCTCGCCGCGAATCACGGCGCCGAGCGCGACGACTGCGTCATAGCGGCCGGTGGCGCAGGCCCGCCGCACGGCGGTCGGAAGCTCCCAGGCGCCTGGAACGTGCACGGTGTCGATGTCGTCCGCGGCCACCCCGTGCCTGACGAGGGCATCCAGCGCACCCTCCACGAGGCGTCCGGTGATCGATTCGTTAAAGCGGCTGGCGACGACGCAGAGCCGACGCCCCTGCCCGCGCGGAGTTCCGGTGAATTCTGCCATTACAGGGAAATCAGGTGGCCTAACTTCGCATGCTTCGTTCGCATGTACTCGGCGTTCTCGGCGTTCGTCGGTGCGATGATGCGCACCCCTTCCACATGGCGGAGGCCGTAGCCTTCCAGACCCACCAGCTTGCGCGGATTGTTCGTCAGAACGCGGATCGACCGCAGCCCAAGATCGAGGAGGATCTGTGCGCCGATGCCATAGTTCCGCAGATCCGGCTTGAAGCCCAGCTGCTCGTTGGCCTCCACCGTATCGGCGCCGCTGTCCTGAAGTTCGTACGCCTTGAGCTTGTTCAACAGCCCGATGCCGCGTCCTTCCTGGTCCAGGTAGACGATCACGCCCCGCCCCTCGGCCTGGATCATCTGCATCGCCGTGTGCAACTGCCAGCCGCAATCGCAGCGCTGGGAGTGGAAGACGTCGCCCGTCAGGCACTTGGAGTGCATCCGGACAAGAACGCCCTCACCATCACCCATATCGCCGTATGTGATCGCGACGTGCTCGTGCTGATCGACGTCGTTGCGATAGCCAACGATGCGCCACTCGCCAAAGTCGGTAGGGAGGCGCGCCTCGGCGACCCGATGTACGAGCCGCTCATGCTTCAGGCGATACGCGACCAGCTGCGCAACGGTAATGAAGGTGATGCCATGCTCGCGGCAATACGCCTCGAGCTGCGGACGCCGGGCGGTGGTGCCGTCCTCGTTGAGGATCTCGCAGATCACGCCGGCCGGATAGAGTCCGGCAAAACGGGCCAGATCGACGGCGGCTTCGGTGTGGCCGACACGCTGCAGCACGCCGCCCTCCCGCGCTCGCAACGGATGCACGTGTCCCGGACGTACGAGATCGTCGCGCACCGTGGCCGGATCCACCGCGACGCGAATCGTCGCCGCACGATCGGCCGCACTGATCCCCGTGGTGACGCCGAAGCGCGGCGCGGCATCGATGCTGACGGTGAACGCCGTCCGCATTGCCTCACGATTGTCGTCCGACTGTGGGCCGAGGCCGAGCTGATCGACGCGCTCCGGCGTGAGCGCGAGGCAGATCATCCCCTTCGCCTTCAGCATGACGTTGACCATCTCGGGCGTGATCAGCTGCGCCGCGCAGATCAGGTCTCCTTCATTTTCGCGATCCTCGTCATCGGCAACGACAACGAACTTCCCCTGGCGCATGTCCTCGAGCGCCTGCTCGATGGTGCCGAACGCCGTTTCCTGCTCCTCGCGCCGTGGCATGATGTCGCGCCCCTCCGCGCGTTGTAAAACAAGCTGCAGATCCCGCCGCCGAGAACTCGGCGAGGCGCCGGGTGGTCCCTCGACGGGACAATTGCCGGCCGAATCACTCATGTCTGTCCCCTGTAACGGCCAGATACGGCGCCGCCATTCGGCGCACGAACTTGCCGATCACATCGCCCTCGAGCTGTACCCGCGATCCGGCCACGAGCTCGCCGAGCGTGGTGTGGCGAAGCGTGTACTCGATGATCGAGAGCTGTAATGTACAGGGCGCGGGAATAGCGTTGACGGTCAGGCTCACTCCATCGACGGTGACGGAGCCATGGGGAACGAGCAGCTCCGCCATTTCCGCCGACACACGCACGTCGATCAGCCACGCGTCGCCGGCCTGCCGCACGTCGGTGACGTCGCCGACCTCGTCGACGTGCCCCTGCACCAGATGGCCGCCGAGCCGATCGCCCAGCCGCATCGCGCGTTCCAGATTCACCCGCTGGCCCGCCGTCCAGTCGCCGATCGTCGTGCGATCGAGCGTCGTGACCACCGCCGCAACAGAGAAGCGGCCGCTCTCCAGCTGCCGGACGGTGAGGCAAGCGCCGTTGACGGCAATGCTCTCGCCTGGCAAGAGATCCGTGTAGCCGCAGGCGATCACCAGTTCGCGCCCTGCTGACGTGATCTCCACACGCTCGATCGTACCGACGTCGTCAACCAGCCCTGTGAACACTCACCCTCCTGTCCGCGCCCGGTCGACGGGCGCGTAAACGGTCATCAGATCGTCGTCGTAACTCCGGCGGCTGACGACGCGCCAGCGCGGTGCCTCGCTGGCGCGGTGCGCGGGGGCCTGCGCGAAGGCCGGGAGCGCACCCGCGCCAAGGACCACCGGAGCCTGAAAGATAACCAGTCGGTCGACGAACCCGTCGGTCAGGAGCGCCCCCGCGAGCCCCGCCCCGCCCTCACAGAACAGATGACGAACGTCGTGGGCGCGGAGCGCCCGCAGCCCCGCGGCGATATCGTCCGCGACAATCACGAGTGCGCCGCGATCCTCGAGGCGCCGCCGCCGCTCGGCGAAGCTGTCGTCCGCAGTCCGCGCGGAACCGGCGATGACGATCACCGGCGCCTCCGCGGATGTACGGAACAGGGCCCGGACGAGGTCGATGCGGAGGCCGCGGTCGAATACGACGCGCGCCGGCGGGCGCCGTGGAGTGCTGCCATGGCGGACCGTCAGCAACGGGTCGTCCGCCTCGACAGTTCCGATGCCGACCGCAATGGCGTCGGCGTTCGCGCGCATCCAGTGCACGGCGCGGCGCGCCGCCAGCCCCGTGAGCCAGCCCGGGCGGCGCGAATGGTCGGCGATCGCGCCGTCCAACGATGTGGCAAGCTTGAGCGTGACCCAGGGCCGGTCGGCGCCGCGCGCGGCGAAGAGAAAGGCGGCGTTGAGCTCCGCGGCGTCCTCCGGCGCGAGCCCGACATCCACCCGAATCCCCGCGGCGCGTAGCCGGGCGATTCCCCCGGCCGCGACAGGATTCGGGTCGGGCATGGCGATCACCACGCGGCGGACGCCGGCACGGATGAGGGTGTCTGCGCAGGGCGGCGTCTTCCCGTGGTGCGCGCACGGCTCGAGGGTGACGTACACCTCAGCGCCGCGCGCGGCCTGGCCGGCGGCAGCGAGCGCCATCGGTTCCGCGTGAGGCGCCCCATAAGCGGCATGCCACCCCTCGCCAACGATGACACCGTTCGCGACGACCACCGCGCCGACCATCGGGTTGGGTGCGGTGCGGCCCCATCCTCGCCGCGCCAGCGTGAGCGCGCGCCGCATATAGCCACGTTCGGCGGCACTCCACGCGGCCGCGTCAGGCATCGTCAGCGCAGCAGAACCGTTCCCGAGCCGGGGCGCACCGTTCCAAGCACCCAGGCCGGGATGCCGGCGCCCTGACCGGCAGCCACGACGCGATCCGCCACGGCGGGATCGCACAGCACGACCATTCCCACACCCATGTTGAAGGCGCGGAACATCTCGTCAGGCGCGACGGCCCCCGCGGCGGCCAGCTGCCGGAAGAGGTTCGGCACCTCCCACGACGTGAGATCCACCGTGGCGTCGAGATCGGGCGGCAGCGCCCGGTCGAGATTACCGGGCAGCCCGCCTCCGGTGATGTGCGCCATCGCGTGGACCTCGCCGAGGAGCGGCGTGAGCACCGAGAGATACGAGCGGTGAACGCGCAGCAGGACGTCGGCTGTCGTCGCGTCCTCCCCCGGGAACGGATCGTCGTGCGCGAGCTGCATCCGATCAGCGACGATCCGCCGGGCGAGCGAGTACCCGTTGGTGTGGAGCCCACTGCTGCCGAGTGCGACCAGCGCATCGCCGGCGCGCACGCGGCCGGCGCCGAGCAATTGGTCCTCGCCCACGTAGCCCACGACGAACCCGGCGAGATCGTAGTCCGGTGGCGTGTAGAGGCCTGGCATCTCCGCGGTCTCGCCGCCGAGGAGGGCGCATCCATTCTCGCGGCAGCCCGCGGCAACGCCGCGCACGACCGCCTCGACCACCTCGGGGTCGAGCGCACCGAACGCCACGTAGTCGAGAAAGAAGAGTGGTCGGGCGCCCTGCACGAGGATGTCGTTGACGCAGTGGTTGACCAGGTCGTGCCCAACCGTGTCGTTGCGTCCGGATTCGATCGCGAGCTTGATCTTGGTGCCCACGCCATCGGCGCTCGATACGAGCAGCGGACGCTCGACATCGTCAGGCATGCGAAACAGTCCGCCGAAGCCGCCAAACGCGCCGCGGGTGCCTGACGTGAAGGTCGATTCGACCAGACGCGAGATGCGGGACTTCGCCTGCTCCGCGGCGGCGATGTCGACACCCGCGTCGCGGTAGCTCATCCCGCTGCCGTTCGGCGCACTCACGCGAGCAGCTCCTCGTCGAACGCGACGAGGCGACGGAACTCGTCGACGCGTGCGCGAATCTTCTCGGCATCGACGTCCATCAACCCGCCGATGGAGAACTGCTCGACGGCGAAGGATCCCATCGCCGAACCGTAGATCACCGCGCGGCGGAGATTCGCCTCGCTGAGATCATCGGTACGGGCGAGGTAGCCCATGAAGCCGCCGGCGAACGCGTCGCCCGCACCGGTCGGATCGAAGACGGACTCGAGCGGATAGGCGGGCGCGAAGAAGACGGTGTCCTTGGTGAACATGAAGGCGCCATGCTCGCCCTTCTTGATCACGACGTGCTTCGGGCCGCGCTCGAGGATCCAGCGCGCCGCCTGCACAAGATTGGCGCGCTCGGTGAGCTGGCGCGCCTCGGCGTCGTTGAGCGTGATGAGATCCACACGGCCGAGGAGCTCGAGCAGCTCGGGACGGCGGCTCTCGATCCAGAAGTTCATCGTGTCACAGGCCACCAGACGCGGGCGCTCGACCTGGTCGAGCACCTCGAGCTGGAGCCGTGGATCGATGTTCGCCAGGAACACGTACGGAGCGCTCCGGAACGCCTCCGGGATCTTCGGCCGGAAGTTGGAGAAGACCCCAAGATGCGTCTCGAGCGTCTCGGCTGAGTTCAGATCGTGCCGGTAGCGCCCGCGCCACCGGAATGAGGCCCCGGCGGCCGTTTCGAGCCCGGCGAGATCGACGCCGCGATCCGCGAGCGGCTGCAGCTTCTCGCGCGGATAGTCGTCACCCACCACGCCCACGAGCTGCACCGGTGTCTGGTGGCATGCGGAGGCCGAGAAGAAGGTCCCCGATCCGCCGAGCACCTCGTCGGCCTTGCCGAACGGGGTTTCGACCGAGTCGAGCGCGACGGATCCGACGACGAGAACGGACATAGGACGGGAGGAGGGGAACGGGATTCGAAACGAAAGGGAGCAAGTCGCCCGCCGGGTTCCGCGTAAGGCGGACGAGACGGCGGGGGCGCGATCTACATCCGCTCGGGCGCGGCGATCCCGAGCATCGTCAGGCCGTTGCGCAGCACGATCTGCGTCGCGCGGGCGAGGACGAGGCGTGCCCGCATAATCGGCTCGGGCTCACCAAGGACATGGTGCTTGTGATACCATCCGTGCGCGAGGCGTGCAGTCTCGAGCAGGTAGTTGGCGAGGCGATGTGGCTCGAGCGCATCTGCCGCACCCTGGATGAGCCGCGGGAAGTCGAGCAGCGCCTTGACCAGCTCCGCCTCCGCAGGCTCAGCGAGCGCGCCAAGGTCGACGTCGTTCGCGGTGATGGCGGTGCTATCGATCTCACCGACGCGGAAGATCCCGCTCATCCGGGCATGCGCCATCTGGATGTAGTAAATCGGGTTCTCTTCCGACTGGGAGCGCGCGAGGTCCACGTCGAAGACGAGCTGCGAGTCGCCCTTCCGCATCAGGAAGAAGTAGCGGACGGCGTCGCGGCCAACCTCGTCCACCAGATCGCGAACCGTGACGTAGCTTCCCGCGCGCTTGGAGATCTTCATCTCCTCGCCGCCGCGCATGACCGTCACCATCTGGTGCAGCACGTACTCCGGATAGGCGGGGGGAATCCCGATGGTCATCGCCTGGAGTCCGGCGCGAACGCGCGTCACCGTGCTGTGATGATCCGCGCCCTGCACGTTGATCGCCCGATGGAAGCCGCGATTCCATTTCGTGACGTGATAGGCCACGTCAGGCACGAAGTAGGTGAACGAACCATCGCGCTTGCGCATCACACGGTCCTTGTCGTCTCCGTACGTCGTGGTGCGAAGCCAGAGGGCGCCGTCGTCCTCGAAGGTCTGCCCGCTCTGCTGCAGCGCCTGCACCGTTCGATCGACATGGCCATCCGTGTAGAGCGACGACTCGAGGTAGTAGGTCTGGAAGCGGACGCCGAACGCCTGCAGGTCGAGATCCTGCTCGTGGCGGAGCGCGCGCACCGCGTAATGCTGCACGGCGTCTAGATCGTCGGCGCGCGCATCCGTCGGGTGTTCGGCCGCATACCGGGCGGCGATCTCACCGATGTACTCGCCGTGGTAGCCACCCTCGGGAATCAGGGAGTCATCGCCGGCGAGTTGCCGCACGCGGGCCTGTACACTGAGCGCCAGGTTCGCGATCTGCACTCCGGCGTCGTTGTAGTAGAACTCGCGCGAGACCTCCCAGCCGGTCCATTCGAGCAACGCCGAGATCGCGTCCCCGAGCGCTGCCTGACGACCGTGTCCGACGTGCAGCGGACCGGTGGGGTTGGCCGAGACGAACTCCACCACCACCGGGGTCGGGCGCGCCTCCTGCTGCTGTCCGTATCGATCACCCGCGGCGAGCAGGGGAAGGAGGCCGGCGTTCTGGGCGGCTGGGTCCAGGCGAAAATTGATGAAGCCCGGACCGGCGATCTCGGCGGCCCGCACTCCGGCGGCGCGCAGATCGGTGGCGTCGATGAGCGCCTGGGCCAGCTCGCGCGGATTGCGCTTGAGCGGGCGCGCCAGCACCATCGCCAGATTGGTCGTCCAGTCGCCGAACGACGGATCGCGCGGCCGCTCCAGCACCGCAGTCACGTCGTCCGTAGCCCCTACCGCGCGGGCGGCGGTCGCGAGCGCATCACGGATCTGCTGTTCAGGCACCGTCACGTGCTCCCGCCGGAGGACCCGGAGCCTGACGACCCGGAGCCTGACGACCCGGAGCCTGACGACCCGGAGCCTGACGACCCGGACCCAGACGACCCGGTGCCTGAAGACCCGGTGCCTGACGACCCGGAACCGGACGAGCCGGAGCTGGAGGAGCCCGAACCTGAGGAGCCCGATGAGCCGGAGCCTGAGGAGCTCGAGCCTTTCGATTCAGACCCGCCGGTCTTGCCGGAGCCTGACGACGCTGCGCCACCGTCTCCCGACGACTTGCCCGATCCGCCCGTACCGGCCTCACTCGACGATCCGCTTCCCTTCTCCCCGGCCGACTTGGCTGCAGCGCGCTGGTCCTTCTTGCCGTCCTTGCCGTAGTCGGTGATGTAGAAGCCCGATCCCTTGAACAGCAGGCCGGCGCCGCCAGACATCTGGCGAAGCGCCACGGCGCCGCACGTGAGACACGGGACCTCCGCCTGCGAGTCGGACATCTTCTGGTAGAAGCGCTCGAACTCGTGTCCGGCGGGGCAGCGAAAGTCGTAAGTTGGCATGAGCAGAGGACTTGTCAGAAAGCGGACGGATCCGGGCAACGTAGCGCGCCCGGCATTCCTGTTCAAGCATAGCGGGTCGGGGGACCGCCTGGTGAATGCACGACGGTCGGCGCCGTCGAATCGCGGCGGTTTCCGGCACGAACGACGAACGACGGACTCCCCGGGGCGCCCGTCGTCGGTGCAGCTGACCGCCCCGGCGGCTCTGGAGCGTCAGGGGGCGGAGGTCGCTTCGGCAGAGGCCAGTGTCTGTCGCGCGATCTCGATATCGGACGGGCTGCCGATGTAGAGCGGAACGCGCTGGTGGAGGTCGGTCGGCATGACGTCCATGATCCGCTGCGATCCGTCGATCGCGCCACCACCGGCCTGCTCGACGATCATCGCGAGGGGATTGGCCTCGTAGAGGAGTCGGAGCTTGCCTCGCGGGCTCTTCTGATTTGCAGGGTACGCGTACAATCCGCCGCCGAGCAGGTTCCGATGGAAATCGGCGACCAACGAGCCCACATACCGCGCGTTCATCGGCTCACGCTCACCGTTCTGTCCGCGGAACCGCCGCATCAACTGGCGAGTGTTGTCCTCCCACATCGCCTCGTACGAATCGTTCACCGACAGATAGCGCCCGGACCCGGGGGTGCGGATGTCCGGATGGGAGAGGAGAAACTCGCCGATCGACGGATCGAGGGTGAAGCCGTGCGCGCCCTGCCCGGTGGTGTACACCATCATCGTGCTCGAGCCATAGATCACGTAGCCTGCAGCCACCTGTTGGTGTCCGGGCTGCAGGAAGTCGCTCATGTGCGCGCGTGCGCCGTCGGAGACCTTCCGGAGCACCGAGAAGATCGTCCCGACCGGCACGTTCACGTCGATGTTGGAGGATCCGTCCAGCGGATCGAAGAGCAGCACGTACTTGCCGCAGCGGAAGTTGTCCGGGATCTGAATGATGCCCGGCTCCTCCTCGCTCGCCATGCCGCACAGTCGGCCGCCGTGGTCCATCGCCTTGATGATGATCTCGTTGGCGATGACGTCCAGCTTCTGCTGGACCTCGCCCTGCACGTTCTCGCCATCGGTGGCGCCGAGGATGTCGGCCAGGCCGGCGCTCCGCACCTTGTTGGCGATCATCTTGGCCGCAACCGCGAGGTCGTACAGGATGCCGGACAGCTCGCCCGTCGCCTGCGGATGCAGCCGCTCCTGCTCGATGATGTACCGATCGATCGTTACGACCGAGGTGGCGGTGTGCTTGACCACGGAGGAATGTCCTGATGAGGTGAAGGTGGCATCGCGCAAGCCGCGCCGCGGAGGCGCTGGTCGGCGTAGGCTACCGCGTCCAGTTCGTACGGGTTGTTCCGATAGCCGCGCGTCAGACTCGCCCACGCGTATCGAAGCGGAAAGCGCCAGTCAGCTTCAAACTGGTGAACGTGTCGAAATTCGTGCAAGAGCAAGCCGGGGTCCCACCGCGCCCCCTGCGCAAGCCAGACCGTCCGGTAGAGCGTGATCCCCGCGACGGTCGCCCGGCCGAGGCACCAGCCCCCGACCCGCAGCGGCAGTCCGCCGCGCCGCACGCGCATGCCGCCGAGCTCCGGAAAGGCCGCGAGCAGCGCCGCCGGAATCGGCTCGGCCCGTCCGACGAGGCTCGCCGTCAGGGTGGAGATGAATCCCATCGGTCGCCATCCGCGAGAAGCGTGATCCGCCGTCCATCCGTTCGGATCACGAGCGTGCCGGCACGATCCGTCCGCCAGAGGGGAACGCCACGCGCGGCGAGTCGTTCCAGCACGTCAGGGCTGGGGTGACCGTAGCGGTTCCCCGCCCCGACCGACACGACCGCAACGCGCGGTGCCACCGCCTCGAGAAAGGCAGGCGTGGTGCTCGTCGCACTCCCGTGATGCCCGAGCTTGAGAACGTCGGCGCGGAGGAGCGCCCGCCGATGCTCGACGAGCCACCCTTCCTGCTCCAGTTCCGCGTCCCCAGTGAGCAGGAATCGCACCGCCCCGAACCGAACCGCGACGACGACGCTGGCGTTGTTCGGCCCGGTCTGCGCGGCAGTCCAGGTCGAATCCGGAGCGAGCACGGTGACGACCATGCCATCCACCTCGAGCGAGTCACCGGGCGTGACCCGCCGCCAGGGGATGCGCGCCTCACGGGCGAGATCGAGCGACTGGCGGTATGCCATGGATCCGGTCTGGTAGGCGGCGTCCCAATAGACGCCCGGGCGGAACGCCGAGAACACCGCCGCCGCGCCACCCACGTGGTCGTCGTGCGCATGCGAGAGCACGAACGCCACAACTTCGCCGCCTCGCCGCGACAGGTAGGGCACGACGGTCCGCGTGCCCTCATCCCCACCCGGCCAGCTGTTCCCCGCGTCGACCACGACCCACCGGCCGCGAGGCGACCGGAACGCGAGCGCGTCCCCCTGCCCCACGTCGATCACATGCAACTCGGCCGCCCCGCGCGACCAAGTGGGAAGCATGGGGATCCAGAGGGCGAGGAGCAACGCCGCGGCGCCGAAGAGCGCCGGCCGGATCGGGTAGTCGGCCGAGATGGCGCGCGCGAACAAAGCGACCGCCGCCACGCACGCGAGCGCAACGCCGGCGCTTGGCCGCACGCTCCACGCGGCCCCCGGCACCGCGGCCGCCCACTCGGCGACCTTCGCGAAGGCGTGCAGCAGCACCCGACAGGCATCGGCGACGAGTGCCGCCGCGGGGGCGATCGGATCCAGCGCGAGCGCGAGGAAGAGGGCCGGCTGCAGCACACCGACGATCGGAGTCGCGAATAGATTCGCCACCGGACCGATGACCGACACCCGGCCGAAGTGCCAGGCGACGATCGGCGCTGTTCCCACGGTGGCGGCGACCGAGGTGAGCAGCGCGCTGGCGAGCGCCAGGCGCCAGCCGTCGATGTGCGGCGCGAGCCAGCGGCGCCGCACGCTGCCTCCGGCGACGAGCGTCGCCATCCCGGCTGAACTCAACTGCCAGCCGATCCCCGCGATCGCGCGCGGGTCCGCGAGCAGCGGGACGCTCACCCCGACGGCGAGAATGGCCCACGGGGACGTCGGGCGCTGCATGAGGCGTGAGGCAAGCAGCACACCCAGCATCACCGCCGCGCGCGTGGCCGGCGGCGGCGCTCCGAGCAGGAGCACGTAAAACCCGGCGCCAAGTGCACCAGCCACAGCGGCCG
>PPFU01001846.1_pt1 | contig 21435 bp, 18 predicted proteins | sample 1535991 | NCBI WGS metagenome assembly PPFU01 (sample SAMN04901290, study PRJNA319586) | Hypolithon metagenome, whole genome shotgun sequencing project. | isolation source: Antarctic Hypolithon | place: Antarctica: Miers Valley | collected 2014
CTCAAGCACATCACGCGGCACGTGCTCGGCCTGTTCCACGGGCAGCCGGGTGGCCGCGCGTTTCGACAAGTATTGAGCGAAGGCGCGCACAAACCCGGCGCCGACTGGTCGCTGGTCGAGCGCGCGTTGCAGGTCACGATGCCGCGTGACCGCGTCGCGGCCTGAACACCTGGCTCGAAGTCTTGATAAGTCCTTATCAAATGGTGACCACAGGTTGCGGACTGGCTCCAGCATGATCACTCGCGACATCGCCGCCTTCCTGGAAATCGCCCGCACCTGCGCAGCCGACTTCGGACCCGCCACGCCCAAGGCCGCGTTCCTGGTCACGCCCGACGGATTCGCGCGCGCGGACGAATCGGCGAACGACAACCGCTACATGGCCGATGCCGCCGCGTTCGATCCACGGCAGGCGCTGGCCGAACACCGCGCGTTGCATCGTGCGTTGTCCGAAGTCATCCCGGCCGTCGCCTTCGCAGGCGATTGCGCCACGCCCGACGCGCTGTTTCCGAACAATGTGTTCGCGACCGCGCCGGGCAAGGCGATCATCGGCCGCATGCGCCATCCCGTGCGCCAGCGCGAGGCGAAACGCGCCGACATCCGCGGCTTCTTCCGCGATGCGCTGGGATACGACGAAATCGACCTGTCGGAGCAACCGCATCCCTGCGAGCTGACCGGCGCGCTGATCATTGATCGCGCGCGCGGGTTGGGCTTCTGCGGGCTGTCCGAGCGCTGCGACGAGCAAGGCGCGGCGTTGATGCACGACGCGCTGGGCCTGCGCGCGACGCTGCTGTTCGACCTCGCGCCGGGCGAATACCACACCAACGTCGTGCTCGCCGTGCTGGCCGGCCGCGCCGCGCTGATCTGCCCGGACGGGTTCGCCGATGCCAATGTGGTCGAGGCCATCGCCTGCCTGTATGCGCCGTGCGCGATCCGGCTGTCGCCGACGGAACATGCCGCCTTTGCCGGCAATGCCATCGCCTTGTCGGACGACGTGGTATGGATGAGCGGGGCGGCCGAAAGCTCGCTGTCGCAGGGCTCGCGCGAGGGACTCGCGTTGGCCGGATTCGCGGTGCGCAGCGTGCCGTTGGCGGCCATCGAGGCCGGAGGCGGGTCGTTGCGGTGCTGCGTCGGCGAGATTTTCTGAGTGGCGGGGCGCTGCGCGGACTGAACCGCGTCCACCGCCATTCAGAAAGTTAAGGACGGATTCACCGCACGATTCACAGACTTCACCTCCGGGCGCACCATCCGGCCTGTTCTCAACCCTGTCCGAGTCCGACACGCCATGCCTTTGTTGCGTCGCCCATTGCTGTCCCTGCTATTCGTCCTTATCGCCGGAGGCGCGAGTGCGGGCGTGATGGCGGACGGTCGCGACAAGGACAAAGACAAGGACAAGGGCCGGCAGAAGAAGGACGCCTCGCGTGACCGCGCGGACTCCCTGTCGGAGTCGGTCCGCCGCATCGAACGCGCAACGCAAGGCCAGATCCTCAGTGCCGAGCGGGTGCAGTTCGACGGACGCGACGTCAATCGGGTCAAGGTCGTGGACGACCATGGCCGGGTCCGGATCTATGTCGATGATCCCGAAAAATCAGGCCAGTCGGGCGACGCCACCCCGGACGACAGCAGGCCCGCCAAGCGTACACATCGTGACGACAGCGACGATCCCAATCTGTAGCTGAACGGCCATCCGGCCCAGCAATTTCCAGGAGTTCCCATGCGAATCCTACTCGTCGAAGACGAAGCCCCCCTGCGCGAGACCCTGGCCGCGCGACTCAAGCGCGAAGGCTATGCGGTGGACGCTGCCCAGGACGGCGAGGAAGGCCTGTATATGGGCCGCGAGGTGCCGTTCGATGTCGGCATCATCGATCTCGGCCTGCCGAAGATGTCCGGCATGGAGCTGATCCGTGCCCTGCGGGACGAAGGCAAGCAGTTCCCGGTGCTGATCCTGACCGCGCGCTCGAGCTGGCAGGACAAGGTCGATGGCCTCAAGCAGGGCGCCGACGATTACCTGGTCAAGCCCTTCCACGTCGAGGAACTGCTGGCGCGCATCAACGCGCTGGTGCGCCGTGCCGCGGGCTGGAGCAAACCAACGCTCGAATGCGGCCCGGTCGCGCTCGACCTCGCCGCGCAGACCGTCAGCGTCCACGGCGCCAACGTCGACCTCACCAGCTACGAGTACAAGGTGCTGGAGTACCTGATGATGCACGCGGGCGAACTGGTCTCCAAGGCCGACCTGACCGAACACATCTACCAGCAGGATTTCGACCGCGACTCGAACGTGCTGGAAGTCTTCATCGGACGCCTGCGCAAGAAGCTCGATGCCGACGGCGCGCTCAAGCCGATCGAGACCGTGCGCGGCCGCGGTTACCGCTTCGCCATTGCGCGCAGCAACGAAGGCTGATGCCCTGGCGATGGTGACCGCCCGCCTGCAAATCCCGTAGGCTCGGCCGTCATGTTCCACCGCATCCCGGCTTCAGTTACGGATCCCCTCCGATATGGCTAACGTCGTCTGGCGGCCACGCTCGCTGGCGACGCGGCAGTTGCTTGCCGCCACCCTCGGCCTGCTGGCGTTCCTCGCGCTGGTCGGTTATGCGCTCGATCGCGCCTTCGTCGACACCGCCGAAAGCAACCTGCGCCAGCGCCTGGAAAGTTACGCGATGGCCTACGCCGGCGATACCGATTTCGATCGTGCCGGCGACATCGTGCCGCCGTACATCTCGCCCGATCCGCGCTTCGATCGCCCGGGCAGCGGCCTGTACGCCTCCATTGTGCTGCCCAACGGGCGCTGGGATACCACGTCCACGCAAGGCCCGCGCCTGCCGGCGACGCAGATGCTCGCGCCGACGCGGCAGGTGTTCGCCGGCCCGTTGCCGATCACGCGCCTGGACGGCGCCGCCGGTGAGGTCTATCGCTACGGTGAAGGCTTCATCTGGGCCGAACGCGGCCCGCAGGCCGAGTTCCAGTACACCGTGTACGTGATGGAAGACACGCGGCCGCTGCAGGCGCAGATCACCGTGTTCCGGCGCGCATTGTGGAGCTATCTGAGCATGGCCGGGTTGATCCTGCTGGTGCTGCAGATGGTGACGTTGCGCTGGAGCCTGTGGCCGCTGCGGCGCGTCATCGCCGAGCTCAAGCGGGTGCAGCGCGGCGCGGCCGCGCGCATGAGCGAACGCCATCCGCGCGAACTCGAACCCTTGACCGGCAGCATCAATGCCTTCATCGAAAGCGAACGCGAAAACCTCGAGCGCCAGCGCAACACGCTGGCCGACCTCGCGCACAGCCTGAAGACCCCGCTGGCGGTGCTACGCACGCGGCTGGACAGCGGCGCGTCGGAAACGGAACTGCGCGAGGAAGTCGATACGCAGTTGCGGCGCATGAACAGCCTGGTCTCGTACCAGCTCACGCGCGCGGCGTCGGGCGGGCATACGTTGTTCGCCGCGCCGGTGGAAATCGAAGCGCACGCGGAACAGATCGTGCGCGGACTCGAAAAAATCTATTCGGCCAAGGGGGTGATCTGCGAGTTCGAGATCGATGCCCACGCGCGCTTCCACGGCGAGCCGGGCGACTTGCAGGAACTGCTCGGCAACCTGCTGGAAAATGCCTTCAAGTGGGCGAAATCACGGGTGCTGTTGACCGCGAAACAGGGCCAGGCGGCAACCCATCGCCGCGCCGGCCTGTTGCTGGCGGTGGACGATGACGGCCCGGGCATTCCGCAGGAACGCGTCGCCGGCCTGCTGCAACGCGGCGTGCGCGGCGACGAGCGCGTGCAGGGCCACGGCATCGGCCTGTCGATCGTGCAGGACATCGTGCATGGCTACCGCGGCGACCTGCAGGTGAATCCGTCCCCGGAGCTGGGCGGAGCGCGGTTCGAGATACGCCTGCCGCCGGGATTGTAGGAGCAGCCTCAGCTGCCGTAACTGGCCCTACTGTCAGAGCAAATCTGGCCCTATGCTCTTTGGGTTGCGGCTCGCAGGCTGACCGTTGTCCAGGAGCCCATCGATGACGACAAATAGCAGCTTGCTGGCGCGCCGCGCCGAGGCGGTGCCGCGTGGCGTGGCCACTGCGATGTCCGTGTTCGCGGCGCGCGCGGAGAACGCTGAGCTTTGGGACGTGGAGGGCCGTCGCTACGTGGACTTCGCAGGGGGCATCGCGGTGCTCAACGTCGGGCATAGGCATCCGCGCGTGGTCGAAGCGGTGCGCAGGCAGCTGGACAGTTACACCCACACTGCGTTCCAGGTGATGGCATACGAGCCGTACGTAGCACTTGCCGAACGTCTGAATGCGCTGGCGCCGATTGATGGCCCGGTCAAGACCATCCTGTTTTCTACCGGCGCCGAGGCGGTCGAGAACGCCATCAAGATCGCGCGCGCAGCCACGCGGCGTTCGGCGGTGATCGCATTCACCGGCGGATTCCACGGGCGCAGCTTCATGGCCATGGCGCTGACCGGCAAGACCGCGCCGTACAAGCGCGGGTTCGGGCCGATGCCGGGCGAGGTTTACCACGTGCCATTTCCGGTCGCCCACGCCGGGATCGACCTTGCCGACAGCTTGGAGGCATTGCATGCGCTGTTCCGCGCCGACGTGGCGGCAGAGGAGGTCGCGGCGATCATCATCGAACCGGTGCAGGGCGAAGGCGGCTTCGTCACCGCGCCCCCCGAACTACTGCGCGAGCTGCGCGCGATCGCCGACCGGCATGGCATCGTGCTGATCGCAGACGAAATCCAGACCGGATTCGCGCGCACCGGGCGCATGTTCGGAATCGAGCACGCTGGCGTGTCCCCCGACCTGATGACTGTCGCCAAATCGCTCGCCGGCGGATTCCCCCTGGCGGCGGTCATCGGACGCGCTGAACTGATGGACGCGGTGGAACCAGGCGGCCTTGGTGGCACGTATGCAGGGTCGCCGGTCGCCTGCGCGGCCGCCTTGGCAGTGCTCGATGTGATTGAGGACGAGCAGCTGGAACGGCGCGCGCAAATGCTGGGTGACACCACCCTTGCGCGATTGCGGCAGATGGCGGCGCAGCCGGGGTTGCGGCCCATCGGCCATCTGCGTGGGCTCGGGGCGATGCTCGCGTTCGACCTGCTGGCTTCCCGCGACGGCAATAATGCCGACCCAGCAGCCACCCAATCAGTTGTGCGCCGCGCGCACGCGCTCGGTCTAGTGCTACTGGCGTGCGGCACGCAGGGTGAAGCGATCCGGCTGCTGTTTCCGCTCACCACTCCTGATCCGGTGCTGCACGAAGGGCTGGATCTGCTGGAACAGGCCCTTGCCGCGCCCGGCTGACCCTGCAGACGGCCCACCCGGCGCGGCTGGGGAGCCCGCGGGCCGTCGCGTGCCGCGCGGCAAACGTGATCAGCGAGCGATGGACGACCTCAACATCGTGCTCGACCCGGCCAACCCGCTGAGCCTGCAGTGCCAGCTGCGGCAGAAACTCGTCAACGCGATCCACCGCGGCGTGCTACGCCCGAGCCGCCGCCTGCCTTCCTCACGCAGCCTGGCCGAGCGCATCGGCATCTCCCGCAACACCGTGAGCCTGGCCTACGATGCCCTGCTGGCCGAAGGCCATCTGGTCAGCCGCGCGCGCAGCGGCATCTTCGTGGCGCCGGACATGCCCAGCGGCCGCATCGCCGCCGGCCCACGTAGCGCCGAACCCGATTCGCCGCTGGTCTCGCGGCTTGGCATCGCCCCGGACGACGGCAGCTTCCGCTGCCCCAACAACTGGCACCAGTATCCGTTTCCCTTCATCGACGGCCGCGTGCATGTCGAGCTGCTGCCGATCAGCGAATGGCGCGAAGCGATGCGCCTGGCCTGTTCCCGCCACGAGGCGCAGCACTGGAACCTCGGCGCCGGCAACACCGACGACCCGGGGTTGCTCGACGAGATCCGCGGCAAGGTGCTGCCGTTACGCGGGATGGACGTGGCGGCTGACGAACTGGTGATGGCGATGTCGGCTCGGCATTCACTGCAGCTGGTCGGCGAGGCGCTGATCCGGCGCGGAACGCCAGTGGTGCTGGAAGAACCCGTCGACGGCGAATTTGAGCGGCGACTTCGCGAGCGGCTGGCGAGCGTGTCCATGCTCGACCCGGACCTGCGACAGCCGCTGCCGCACGGCGCGGTGGTGGTGACCAGCGCGCGCCGCACGTTTGCGGCCGACTCCGACATGCCGCGGCGGTTGCTGGCCGCGATCGCCGCCGCGGAAGGCGTGCTGATCGAACACGACATGCCGCCGGGCGCGCGCGACGGCAGCCACGCATCACCCGCCCTTCGCGCGATGGACGACCACGGACGCGTTGTCTACGTTGGCTCGCTGGCGCCGGTGGTGTCGTGCGGCGAACCGCTGGGCATGGTGGTCGCCGCGCCAGCGATGATCGAACGCCTGCGCGAACTTCGCACCGCGCAGGGCACGGTGCCCCCGCAACTGCTGCAGCGCGCTTGGGCGTACATGATCGGGCTCGGGCACTACTCGGCGGCGCTGGTGCGCGCCGGGCGTGTGCTCGGCGGCCGCCGCGTCGCGCTGCGCGACGCGCTCAACCACTACCTGCACAAGCTGGTGACGATCGAGACGCTGCCGGGCGCCAGCGCGTACTGGGTCAGCGTTCCGGAAGGCATGGACGCCCGCGAGTTTGCGCGACGCGCAGCCGCCATTGGCGTACTGATTGAGCCGACTCGGTTGCAAGGCGGACGCGAAGCCATCTGCATGGGTGTCACCGGCATCGCCGAAGGGCCGATCCGAGCCGGCGTGCAAAGCCTGTCGCGTCTGGTGCGCGGCGACCTGGCGACCGCTGCGCACCATGTCGAGGAAGAATCCATCACGCCGCTGCGCGGACGCGCGTTGCGCCAGGCAATGTCAGGGACCACCCTGTTGTACAACACCGTCTACGGCGAACCCTGCACGCTCGACCTGCGCGCCAACGGCGAATTGATCGGGGTCGCGGGCCATGCCGGTGAGGACTGCGACCAAGGCCGCTGGTGGATCGAGGATTCGCGCTGGTTCCGGCAGTGGCGGCAGTGGGCCTACGGCGAAGTCGCCAGCTACGCTATCGTCGTCGACGGCGACCAGCTGCGCTGGTACGGCAGCGACGGGCTGCTTGCCGACACCGCCGTCATCACCCGCGCCTCCGTCAAACCACGCAAGGTACGCTGACGCTGCGCTATCTGGCCCTATTCAGGCGTGCTGACTGGCTCTAATCCGCATGCCACGTTGACGCTACCGTCACTGCTCACTCCATTGAAAACGCAGCGACCTTGGCCACCCGACCGGCAGACATCTCAACCCGAGCCACGCAGCGCTTTGGCATCGCCGCGCTGCAGTTGGCGCTCGCGCCGGGGGACAACCTGGAGCGGATCGCGGACGAAGTGGCTTCGGTGGTGCGCCGCTTCCCCTGGGTGCGCATGGTCGTCGCCGGCGAACTGTGCAATTTCGGAGCCGATACCGTGGATGCGCAGTGTCTGCCGGGCGATGCGGAGAGCTTCCTGTGCGAAGTCGCGCGCAAGCACCGGGTCTGGCTGGTACCCGGCTCGTTGTACGAACGTCGCGGCGACGCGATTTTCAACACCGCGCCCGTGATCGATCCGCAGGGCAACGTGATTGGCCGCTACCGCAAAATGTTCCCGTTCGAGCCGTACGAACGCGGCGTCGCCCCGGGCAACGAATTTCTGGTGTTCGACGTGCCGGACGTTGGCCGTTTCGGCCTGTCGATCTGCTACGACATGTGGTTCCCTGAGACGATCCGCTCGCTGTGCCATCTCGGTGCGGAAGTCATCCTGCATCCGACGATGACCAACACCATCGACCGTGACGTCGAGATCGCGATCTCGCGCGCGAGCGCCGCAACCAACCAGTGCTACTTCGTCGACATCAACGTCACCGGCCACCTCGGCGTCGGCCAGTCGGTGATCTGCGGCCCGGGCGGCGAAGTGATCCACCAAGCCAGCGTCGGCCGCGAAATCATCGTCTTCGACCTCGACATGGCCTACCTGCGCCGTTGCCGCGCGCATGGTTGGAACGGACTGGGCCAGGTGCTCAAAAGTTTTCGTGACAACACGGTCGTGTACCCGGCATACGGCGCGGCATGCATGCCTTCAGACAGTTTTGCGCAGCTGGGTCCGCTGGAGCGGCCCCGGCGCGGTTGATCCTCATCCACATTGCACACACTCCGGGGACCTACAGATGAACACCAGTCATCATCGCCAAGCCGCACTGTCCACATGCCGTGCGCGTCGCTCGCTGCTGTCGGTTGCCGTCGCCGCCGGCCTGCTCACGCAAGGTGCGCTGTATGCACAGGATTCCGCCACGACGAGTCCTGCGAAATCCCCCGAAGACATCACCCAACTGGACACCGTCACGGTGACCGCGCAAGGCCGCGAGCAGAACATCCTCGACGTGCCTTACAACATCAGTGCGGTGGAAGGCGACACCATCGAGCGTGCGAACATCCAGGACACTGCCGAACTGATGCGCTACGTGCCGGGCGTCGGCGTGATCGATCGCGGCGCGCGCGGATCCAGTACCACCAGCAGCATCCGCATCCGCGGCCTCAACGTCGATAGTTCGGCACTGGGTGATTTCGCGGTGGGCGCTGCGGCAACGGTCGCGACCTATGTCGACAAGACACCGCTGTACGCCAACTTCCTGCTGTCGGACATCGACCGCGTGGAAGTGCTGCGCGGGCCGCAAGGCACCCTGTACGGTTCCGGCGCCCTCGGCGGCGCGGTGCGCTACATCATGCGCCAGCCCGACTTCGCCTATCGCAGTGGCCGCGTCAGCGCCAGCCTCTCTAGCGTCGAGCATTCGAACAGCATCGGCAAATCGGGATCCTTTACCTTCAACCAGCCGTTCTCCGACACATTCGCCATTCGGGTCAACGGCACGGTCAATGACTTCCCCGGCGTCACCGACTACCCCAACCTGTACGTGCTCGACCAGAACGGCATTCCTGTGGCGCCGTCCGGCAGGCTCTCCACCGACGCCGCCTACCGGAAGGGAGAAGATGTCGACACCGTCGAACAACACTACGGGCGCGTCGCCCTACGCTGGCAGCCGAGCGAGGCGGTGGACCTGACTTTTAGCTACATGGCACAAGCCGACCGTTTCGGGGGACGGCGCGCGACGAGTCTCGGCGTCGATGGATATGGACGTCCCTATCAGGATCTGGAAGTGGGGTCCATCCAGGAAGAGCCGGCGGCCCGCCACGTCAACTTGACCAGTCTTGAAGCCAGCTTTGATCTCGGTTTTGCCACGCTGACCTCGAGCACTGCCAGTTCAAGCCACGAAGGCAACCTCACCAGCGAAAACACCGGCTTCTATGCACAGAACCGCTGGCTGGCGAATTTCTACTACAACTACCCGCGGCCCATGGCCTCGGCCGTCCGCGGCTATGCGGACAAGTCGATCACCCAGGAAGTACGTCTGGTGTCCGAAACGGGTGGCACGTTCGACTACACACTCGGCGCGTTCTACCAGAAACAGAAACGCCGGATCGCACAGGACAGCTTCCTGCGCGGCATCCATGCATGGGGGCAGGCAGCGTTCGGCACCGGCAGCCCGGTGCTTGATGACCAGGACTGGATGTATCGTCAGAACGAGCGTTTTGAGGAAAAGGCGGTCTACGGCGAGCTGACCTGGCACGCCACCGACACGCTGCAGTTCACCGGCGGCTTCCGCCATTTCACCGACGACACGGTGGTGGACGTGGACCAGACCACGGGCCTGAGCAGCTTTTTCCGCGAGCGCTCGGTGTCGCACGGCGAGGAAAACGATTCGGACACCCTGTTCAAGGGCAATGTGTCCTGGGCGTTCGCCACGGACCAGCAACTGTACGCAACGGTTTCCGAAGGCTATCGGCGCGGCGGCACCAACGGGACGCCGACCACCGGACTCTTCGGCGAGGACAAGGCCTGGACCAGCTACCAGGCCGATACCGTGCGCAATTACGAAATCGGCGTGAAAGGCGGCATCGGCCGGATGACCTACAACGCCGACGTGTTCTACGTCGACTGGGAAAATCCCCAGATCAACAGCGCCACCACCGTCTGGGGCTTCTTTGCTGTGCAGAACGTCGAATCGGCAAGCACACGCGGCGTGGAACTGGAAGTGTCCGGCAGCACCGAGAACGGGTTCGGCTACGGACTCGGCTACACCTACACCGACGCACACCTGGACGCCGATGCCATTGCGGCAGATGGTGCCTATGTCATCAACTTCGACGGCGCGCGCCTGCCCGGCGTCCCGGAGCACCGGGTCAACGGCTGGGCCAGCTACGGTATTCCACTGGGCAAGGGTCAGCTGACTTTGCGGGGCGATGCCTATTACCAGTCCGAGACCGACAACGTCCTCAACCAGAAGACCTCCAAACAGTTTTACGTGATCGATGACTTCTCGCTGTTCAACCTGTCGGCAACGTACACCGTCGATGCGTGGGACGTGAGCCTGTGGCTCAAGAACGCGACCGACGAAGCCGGCATCACAGGCCTCATCACCGACACGCGCGACGGGCCTTCGCCATCACAGAACTATTTCGGCAACGGCTCACGCGCGTCTGTCGCGCAGCCGCGCACGCTTGGCCTGACGGTCAGTTACAGTTTTTGAACCGCCACTGACGCAAGAGTGGGCATCCGATGAACGCGCAGCTTTCCGCCAACAATCCAGCACTGCGCGCGGCGCTGGTGGAACGGCTGAAGCAATGCAGCGACGATGCCGCGTGCATCGCGCTGCTGCGGTTGGCCGCGGGCGAGACCGGAGGCAGCCCTGACTTGCTGCAGGACATCGGCCAGCATTTCACCGCGCTCGGCCTGCATGTGGAGGCCGAGTGCAGTTTCGCGCGGTCGCTGCAGGCAGAGCCGGGCAACGCAGCGTATCTGTACAACCACGCCACCGCGCTGATCGCGCTCGGCCGGCTCGAGGAAGCCGAAGCGGCCTTCGATGCGGTCATTGCGTTGAATCCCGCCGACAGCGACGCCTGGTACAACCGCGCCACGCTGCGCAGGCAAACGCCGCAGCGCAACCACGTCATGCCGCTCGAACGCCGCTTGCAGCAGTTGCCGCCGACGGCAAAAGGCCATGTGGGACTTGGGTACGCGCTGGCCAAGGAACTCGAAGATCTCGGCGAACACCGTCGTTCCTTCTCTGCGCTCAAGCGCGGCGCCGACGCGCGCAGGGGGCAGCTCGCGTATCGGGTCGAAGACGATATCGACACGATGGGCGTGATCGCGGATGTGTGCGATCGCGATTTTTTCGCACGCACGCACCATGGACACGATGCGCGGCCGTTGTTCATCGTCGGGCTGCCGCGCAGCGGCTCGACCCTGGTCGATCGCATCCTGAGTTCGCACGACGATGTCCGTAGCCGCGGCGAACGTAGCGATCTCGCCCTTGCGGTGATGCAGGTGACCGAACCGGCCGCAAGCAAGCATGCGCTGGTGCGGCATTCGGCGCGCGCCGACTTTGCCGCGCTGGGCGCGCGTTATGCGGCGCATCTAGATGCCACTGAGAGCGACGGCGCGCAGGCAGCGCGCGTGCAGATCGACAAGACGCCCTCGAATTTCCTGTACCTGGGTCTGATCGCGGCCGCATTGCCGCAGTCGCGCATCGTGCACGTGCGGCGCAACCCAATGGACGCGTGTTATGCCATTTACAAGACCTTGTTCCGCATGGCGTACCCGTATTCGTACGCGCTGGACGATCTCGGGCACTACTGGCTCGCCTACGACGCATTGATGGCGCATTGGCGGGCGCTGCTTCCCGCCGAAACTTTCCTCGAAATCGACTACGAGGATCTGGTCGTCAATCAGGAAGCGGTCAGCCGCCGCCTGCTCGCCCACGTTGGCCTCCCATGGCAGGACGCGTGCCTGGCATTCGAGCGCAACACGCAGTCATCGCTGACCGCCAGCGCCGCGCAGGTCAGGCAACCGATGTACCAATCGTCGGTGGGCTTGTGGCGGCGCTATCGCGACGAACTCGCGCAACTGAGTACACAGCTACGCGATGCCGGCGTCGACATCGAAGCCGTCCCCGAAGGTCACTTCGCATGAATACGCCCGCCGCCACCGCCGTCCTGCCCGCGGGCCGCGAAACCTCCGACAGCCTGTGGATGTACGCATTGTTCGCGCTGGTCGCGACCGCGGGTTTTTATTACGTCAACATCATGGGCGCGATCGTCGACGGGCTCGTTACCGGCCTGCGTTTCAGTACCGTGCAGGCGGGCAATGTGGCCGCGGCCAACATCTACGGGGCCAGCGTCGGCGCGCTGCTTGCGGTCTTTGTTGTCCGCAGCTTCCGCTGGCGGCCAACCCTTGCCACGTTGCTGTGCGCGCTGCTGGTGATCGACATCGCTTCGCTTGGCATTGGTGATCCCGTTGCCCTGGTTGCAGTGCGGGCGCTGCACGGCCTGGTTGGGGGCACCGCGGTGGGCGTGACCTATTCGGTGATGGCCCGGCTGCGTTCGCCCGATCGCGCGTTCGGCATGTTGCTGGTGGTGCAACAAGGCCTCGGCGGGCTGGGCCTGATGTTTCTGCCGCGGCTGGTACCCATTTACGGTGCGAGGGTCTTGTTCGTCGCGCTGGCGGCGCTGACGGCCATCGCCCTGGTCGGCATGTCTGCATTGCCGCGTATCGCGGATGCACCCAGGTGCGAGCAGGCCGTGCCGACGACGCCGTCGGGTCGTCTCAAAGCTACGGCCGTGATCGCGTTGCTGGCGCTGTTCCTGTTCCAGGCCGGCAACATGGCGCTGGCAGCCTTCATCATCGGCCTCGGGGAAAACTTCTTCCTGCCACGCGAGTTCATCAGCCAGGCGATCGGTTGGTCGACGTGGATCGGCGCGATCGGCGCGGTGCTGGTGATCGCCCTCGGCACACGCCTGGGACGACTGGGCCCGTTACTAGCTGCGGCGCTGGTTACCTTGCTCGGAACCACTGCGTTTTTCTGGAGCAGCAGCCATGTCGTGTTCTTTGCGGCGAACGTGGTGACGGGCATCACGTGGGCGTTCGTCGTGCCGTACCTGTTCGGCATGCTGTCGCGCCTGCACGTCAGCGGGAGCCTCGCCACGCTGGGCGGCTTCGCATCAAAGCTTGGCCTGGCGTCGGGGCCGCTCGCGGCGGGAATACTGCTTAAAGCAGGCAACTACAACCACTTGATCGGCATGTCGCTGGGCGTGCTGACCTTGGCCGTGACGGCCGCGCTGCTGGCGGCGCGACGCGTGGATGCAATGGAGCGTGCGCGGTGAACGCGATGCATGCGCACCCCATGCTTGCGCTATCCGATCCCACCCTGATGCGCATGCAGGGTGCGATCGGAGGCGAATGGCATGATGCCGAATCGCGCGCCACCTGTGATGTGCGCAATCCTGCAACGGGCGAATGCATCGGCACCGTACCCGACATGGGTGGCGCCGAAACCCGGAGTGCGATCGAAGCCGCCGCATCGGCGTTCAGCGCCTGGTCGCACACCACCGCCAAGGCGCGTGCACAGGTGCTGCGGCGCATGCACGACTTGATGCTGCAGCACCAGGACGACCTGGCGCGGTTGATGACCGCCGAACAGGGCAAGCCGCTGGCCGAAGCGAAATCAGAAATCACCTACGCCGCGTCGTTCTTCGAATGGTTCGGCGAGGAAGCCAAGCGCATGTATGGCGACGTCATCCCGTCGCACGCAGCCGACAAACGCATAGTGGTGTTGCGGCAGCCGGTGGGCGTGGTGGCAGCGATCACGCCGTGGAATTTCCCGGCGGCGATGTTGGCGCGCAAGGTGGCGCCGGCGCTCGCGGCCGGTTGCACCATCGTCTGCAAACCGGCGTTGCAGACGCCGTTCTCTGCACTGGCGCTGGCCGAAATCGGCAACCGCGCCGGCTTGCCGCCGGGCGTGCTGAACGTCGTCACCGGGCGCGACTCGGCGGCCATCGGGGCCGAGATGACCTCACACCCCAAGGTGCGCAAGCTGAGCTTCACCGGCTCCACCGACATCGGTAAAAAGTTGCTCGCGCAGTGCGCGCCGGACTTGAAGCGCGTGTCGCTCGAACTCGGAGGCAATGCGCCTTTCATCGTGTTCGACGATGCCGATCTCGACGCTGCGGTTACCGGCGCGATCGCCAGCAAATTCCGCAACACCGGGCAGACCTGCGTCTGCGCCAATCGCCTGTACGTGCAGGCCGGCGTGTACGACGCGTTCGCCGCAAAACTCGCCGATGCCGTGTCCGGCCTGCGCGTTGGAGACGGCCTCGCCGGCGCCACCGACCAGGGCCCGCTGATCGACGACAAGGCGCTGGCAAAAGTCGAGCAGCACGTCGCCGATGCGCTCGCGCACGGCGCGCGGCTTGCACTGGGCGGAGAACGGCACGCGCTCGGCGGCACGTTCTATGAGCCGACGATCCTGCTCGATGTCGATGCCGGCATGTTGATCGCCGCCGAGGAAACCTTCGGCCCGGTCGCGCCGCTGTTCCGCTTCCACGACGAACACGAAGTGCTCGAACTGGCCAACGCCACCGAGTTCGGATTGGCCGGCTACGTCTACACGCGCGACCTGGCGCGCAGCTGGCGAATGGCCGAAGCGCTCGAGTGCGGGATCGTCGGCGTCAACACCGGACTGATTTCAACGGAAGTCGCCCCGTTTGGCGGCATCAAGCAATCGGGGCTCGGCCGCGAAGGTTCCAAGTACGGGCTGGGCGATTACACGGAACTCAAGTACACCTGCTTCGGAGGCCTTTGACATGCACGCCATTTCCAAAATGCTGTTTGCACTGGTATTGCTCTCGTCCACGCTGCCCACGTTCGCGCGCACGCTCGACTACGCGACGCTGACCACTGGCAGCTATCGACAGAGCGTCGATCTTTCGGCGTATGCGCCTGCGACTGGTGCAACGGCGGCCACGCATCGCTTCGAGGGTCGCTTGCGCCTCAGCGGCAACCTGTCCACGCGCACGCTGGTCGCCAATTACACCTATCTCACTTCGCTCGACGTATCGAATGCGCGCACGCTGCCGGTCGATTTCAACTACGAGTTCGTGCAGAGCGGCGATGCGCTGATTCCATTGCGGCGCGGTCCCATCGCCAGTTCGCATCCGTGGTGGGAATTCGTGCTGGAACCCGGACGCGTCTGGAACGAGGCGGGCGACAACGGCTGGTCGCGCGCATCGATTCCCTTCGCGCTGGTGCAGAAAAACGCCAACTGCACTCATAACGGCGTACTCACCTTCCTGTTCCGCGGCGACGGCAGCGTGTCGCGCGCCGCATTGCAGGTCAGCAGCGAAACCTGCCTATACCTGCAGATGAACATGTGGGGCATGGTCACCGCCGAATACCAGCCCGGCACTGTGGCCGGAGCCGCCGCGCTGGTGACCGCGCATACGCAGGAAGTCGCTGCCCGGTTGCCGACGCGGCCGATCAGTGCGCTGTCGACCGACTATCCGGGCGTGACGCCTGCCAACTTCGCCATCGGCGCCTCTGCTGCACGCACCCGCTATGGGGTGCTCTTCAACGGTATCCACTATGTTTCGGGTTGCCCGACGCGGTACGGCAACTATCCCTATTGCGAAGTGCTCGACCTGCCGTCGTTCTCCACCGCCAAGTCGATGGTCGGCGGCGCGGCGTTGATGCGCATGGAAAAGCTGTATCCCGGCACCGCCGCGTTGCCCGTCAATCGCGCCATGGGATGCCCCTCGAGCGCGTGGCAGGGCACGACCCTGCTGCACCTGCTCGACATGGCCACGGGCCACTACGATTCCGCCACCTACATGGCGGACGAATCCGCGGCCAAGACGGTGAATTTCTTCGGCGTCGGTACGCACGCCAGCAAACTCGCCTTCGCCTGCGATGCCTATCCGCGCAAGATCAACCCGGGCGGCACGTGGGTGTATCACACTTCTGACACCTACCTGCTCGGCTCGCTGCTCAATGGTTATCTGCGGGAACAGGCTGGCCGCGCGTCGCATGACATCTTCCGCGACGTGGTGGTGGCGGACGTGTATACGCCGCTCAAACTGAGCGCCACCGCCCGCGTGACCCGCCGCACCTACGACACTGCCGCGCAGCCGTTCTTCGGATGGGGTCTGGTGCTGCATGCCGACGACATCGCCAAGACCGGACGCTTCTTCGGCGCCGACGACGGGCATGTCAACGGCCAGCAAGTCCTCGATAACGGCCTGCTCGACGCCGCCATGCAACGCAATCCGAACGCGCGCGGATTACAGCCGGGCACGCTCACCCAGTTCCGTTACCAGCATGGATTCTGGGCGCGTAACCTGCAGTCCGAACTGGGCTGCTCGCAGCAGGCGTGGACACCTTTCATGTCGGGCTTCGGCGGCATCACGGTGGCGATGTTCCGCAATGGCGCGGTCTGGTACAACTTCGCCGACGATGGCCTCAACGCATCGATCGACTTCACCACACCGGCGCGCGAAGCCGCACGCTTGGGCCCCATTTGTCCATAGGTGATTTTGCACTACCGGCTGCGTGCGTCATGCGCGTTGCATGGCCCACTCGCGGCACTTCTCTATTGGGCCATAAGCGTGATCTCCGAATGTGAGATCAATGCAGACACGTTGTGGTGAATCTGGCGACTTGCAGGTGAATCCGTCGCTGCGGCGGCGCGGTGCATGTTTCGAGATCGGGTTGCCGCCGGATTGCAGGAGCGGCTTCAACCGCGAGCCCTTCCACACATCAGGATTCAGGGCTCGCAACTGAAATCGCGCCTGCCAACCTCAAAAACGGTGATGGCCCGTAGAAGCGTTGCAGATGGTTGGCCACCTGCGGCATTTCCGCCTGCAACAACTCCGGCATCGAGAAGTGATACTCGCTGCATACCGCGAAGAACTCCTCCGGTGCCTCGGCCGCATACGGATCGATGCCGGTGTCCTTGTCGCCGTCGACGCGCTTGCAGAATGCGTCGTACGCCGTCTGGAAATCCCGCGCCCACTCCCGCTGCCACTCGCGGGGGAGTGGCGGCGTGCCGTCGAGCGCGCCATCCAGCGCATCGATCTTGTGCGCGATCTCGTGCACCGCCACGCAGAAGCCTTCGCGCGGCGACGCACAGTCGCTGAGCACATCGGCCCACGACAGGATCACCGGGCCGGATTCCCACGCCTCGCCGATCAGTTCGTCGTCCCACTCGTGCATCACGCCGGCCGCATCGGTATGGCTGCGTTGCGTGCGGAAGGCATCGGGATAGACGATCAGCTGCGACCAGCCGTGCAGGCCTTCCGCGCCGAATTCCAGCAGCGGCAGGCAGCACAGTGCGGCGAGCTGCGTACGCTGCGCCTCGTCGAGCGTCAAGCCTGCGACAGGGGTGATCGTCTTGCCGTGCAGCAGGCGTGCAGTAAGGGCCTGCAGGCGTGCATCGCGATCGGGATCAAGTCCGGCAATCCACGGCGTCGCCATGCGCGCACCGGCCCAGAGTTGCGGATCGATGCGTGGCGCATCGCGCAGTCGTTTGATGAAGTTGATCAAAGGCTGCGAATCATGCCATTGCGACCAATGCCTGCTGTTCTTCTCCTGTCGGGAGAAGCTGTCGCCACAGATGAGAGCGAGGACTTTTGGAACGTGGAGTGCGTAATGACCTGGAAATCCACGCCATCACCCGGTGCTTGGCACCACCTTCTCCCGAAGGGAGAAGGAAAAGCAAACCCTAGCGGAACATCCCCGGCAGAAAACTGTGCCAGCGCGGCCCATGCGTGCGGGTGTTGTCGCCACCGCGCACCGTGGACGGCTGGTTGGGCCGCTTCGCCGGCGTCGCCGCACGCGGGGACACGGGTTTAGCGCCGTCCTGCGCCTCGGCTTCCGCCGATGGGCAGGTACCCTCTTCGCCGTTGTGACTTTGCATGCGGATATCGCGCGCCATCACGGTGGTGCTGGCGCAGAGCAGCAGGATGCAAACTGTGGATCGCAACATGGCGGCGGGTCCGGAAGGGGCCGGTGCTTGCACCGGTCGGAGTTGCAGGGCGGAATCATAACTTGGATGCGCCTGGCTCGCAGAAGGTTGCATGCTGCGATGCAGCAGTGCCATTCATTGCTCTGTGCGCCATGACGGGCCGTTGTCCACCTATTCCATAATCCGCCCATGCCGCCGCTCGCCCAATCCATTCTGGTCCTCGTCGCTGCCTATCTGATCGGCTCGGTCTCCGGCGGCCTGGTGCTCGGCCGCCTGCGCGGGATCGACATCCGTGAACTGGGCAGCGGCAGCGCCGGCGGGGCCAATGCGCTGCGCACGCAGGGGCTGACGTTCGCAGTGGGCGTCGTGCTGATCGATGTCGGCAAAGGCGTGCTGGCGGCATGGCTGGGACGGCAGTTCGCGCCGCTCGACGGCGGCGGCAACGCAAGCCTCGGTTATGCCGCCACCTTCGCCGCAATGCTCGGACATGCCTGGCCGCTGTGGCACGGCTTCCGCGGCGGGCGGGGCACGGCGCCTTTGATCGGCGGCCTGGTCGTGATGTGGGCATGGGCGCTGCCGGTGATGCTGGTGGTCGGCGCGGCGACCGTGCTGAGCAGCGGCTACGTCGCACTCGCCACGGTGCTGGCGGGCCTGAGCCTGCCGTTGCTCGCGTGGTGGACGCAGGCGAGCACGCCGCGCGGGATGTTCGTCATCGCCGCGGCATTGCTCCTGCTGGTCACGCATCGCCATATCCTCGTGCGGATGTATCGCGGCGGCGAAGCGCGCTTCGAGCGGGCACGCTTGCTGCATCGCTTGCGTCGCGGTGGACAGTGAACGAACGCGAATTGCTGGTGCGCCTGATCGCGGGGCCGGTGTCGGGCGATGCGCTTGCGCGCGAGTCCGGGCAGACGCGCGCGGCGATCTGGAAAAACATCGAAGCGTTGCGCACGGGTGGGATCGCGATCGACGCGCAGGCCGGCCGCGGCTATGTGCTGCGGCAAGCGGTCGAACTGCTCGACGGCGACGCCATCGTCATCGCGCTGACGGACGCTGCGCGTGCCGAGCTCGCTTCCCTGGACGTGGCCTGGAGTATCGATTCGACCAACAGCGCATTGTTGCGTGAGCCGACGCCGCGGCGAGGCGCCACGGTCCTGCTGGCCGAGCGACAGACCGCAGGACGCGGCCGTCGCGGCCGTGCCTGGGCATCGCCGCTGGCATCCCATCTCTATCTATCCGTCGCGCGTTATTTCAGCGGTGGGCTTGCGCGCCTCGGAGGTTTGAGCCTGGTGGCCGGCGTAGCCCTCGCCGAAGCCCTGCATGCGCTCGGTTGTGTCGATGCGCGCCTGAAATGGCCCAACGACGTCCTAGTCGGCGCGCGCAAACTCGGCGGCATCCTCGTCGAAGGCGGCGGCGAACATGCGGGACCGGTGCGTGCGGTGATCGGCATCGGCCTCAACGTGCGGATGCCACAGGCTGAAGTCGCCATCGACCAGCCGTGGATCGATCTGGCCACGCTCGATGGACCGCTGCCGTCGCGCGATGCGCTTGCGGCTTCCGTGCTATCGCATCTGTTGCCTGCGCTGGAAGCATTCGATCGCGACGGACTTGCGCCATTCCTGTTGCGTTATGCCGCACTCGACGCACTCGCCGGACGCGCCATCGTCGTGCAGGCCGGCGATGGTGAACATCTGGGGCAGGCGCTCGGCATCGCCGGCGATGGCGCGCTGCGGGTAGGCTTGGCCGATGGCGAACGCGTGTTCCATTCCGGCGATGTCAGCGTGAGGCCGCGATGACCGCGCGCTGGCTGTTCGACCTCGGCAACACGCGACTCAAGTGCGCGCCGCTGCATGACGATGGAAGCATTGGCGACATGATCGCGCATGCCCACCATGGGCGCGACGGCGACAACGGCGTCGCGGCCGCACTGCCCGAAGCGTTGTTGCATGGCGATGTCGCGTACGTGGCGAGCGTCGCCGCGCCCGATGTCGGGATTGCGCTGCTCGACGCGCTCACGCAGCGCTTCACCCGCATTTCGATCGCACGCTCGCAGACAACATTCGCCGATGTCCGTATCGCGTACGACGATCCTGCGGCGCTTGGCGTGGACCGCTTTCTTGCGTTGCTAGGCGCACGCGCGCGTCATCGCCAGGCGGCATTGATCGTCGGCATCGGCACGGCCCTGACCATCGACCTGCTCGGCGCAGACGGCCGCCATCACGGCGGCCGCATCGCGCCTTCGCCAGGGTTGATGCGTGACGCACTGCATCAGCGGGCGACGCAGTTGCCGCCCCGCGGCGGCGCGTACGTCGAATTCGCCAGCGACACGATCGATGCACTTGCATCCGGGTGCGAAGGCGCAGCGTTGGCGTTGATCGAACGCAGTATCGTCGAGGCCGCACGCACGATCGGCATGCTGCCGGCTGTGCTGCTGCACGGCGGCGGCGCTCATGACGCGCTGCCTCACCTGCCTCACCTGCCGCACGCCGAATCCACGCCGGCACTGGTGCTGGAAGGCCTCGCGCAATGGGCCGCGGCCGAGAACCCGTGATGGCGGACGCGCCCGCAGTGTTTCGTGAAATGCATCGTCATTCACACGACCAGCGAATCGCCCCGGCGCATCGACGCACAACGCAAACGACCTCCGCATAGAATTGCCCCATGTTCGTCCGCTCCCTCATCGTCCTGCTCGGCGCCCTCAACCTCGGCGTCGCCGCGTGGTGGGCACTGCAACCCGAACCGACGCCCACGCCGCCCGCATCGCAGCCGCCGGGCATTCCACGCCTGCAGTTGTTGCGCGAACCGCAATCGCCGGTGCCACGATCCGCATCGACGCAGACACCCGAACTCCCGCCAGCGGGTCCGCTGCCCGCCGTCGCATCCACATCCGTTGCGAACGCACGCTGTTTCACCTTCGGCCCGTTCGCCGACGACGCGACATTGCGTGCCGCCGTCACGCGCCTGCGGCCGCACGCCGCGAACCTGCGCACGCGCGTCGTCACCGTGGCTCCGGCGCGCGGCTACAACGTCGTGCTGCCCTCCCTGGCAACGCGCGAACTCGCACAGGCCACCGCCGCGCGCATCGTCGCCGCGGGCTTCAGCGACCTGCTGGTCATCAATGAAGGCCCCGACACCAACGGCATCGCCCTGGGCCGCTACGGTTCGCAGCAAGCGGCTGCCAGTCACCAGGCCGCCTTGCAGGCGGCAGGTTTTGCGACGCAACTGCGCCCGATCGGCGGCGGTACTGCCGCGCAATGGATCGACGTGCAGGCGGGCGAAGGATTCGATGTTGCCGCCGCGCGCGCAGACAACGGCGCATCGCAACAGGACACCATCGATTGCGCAGGTCTCGGATCGCCGTAGCCCGGGTCGGCTCTCAACCCAGCGCACCACACGCCGCGATTCATTGGGTTGATGAAGCCAGCCCAACCTGCGGCCCCTACGAAAGCACATGCCCGCGTTAGAATACGCCCGCAGTTCCTACGCCTCCGGCACCACGCCCGGACGCCACACACCAATGCCGGCATAGCTCAGTTGGTAGAGCAACCGCCTTGTAAGCGGTAGGTCCCCAGTTCGAATCCGGGTGC
>PPFU01018587.1_pt1 | contig 21350 bp, 23 predicted proteins | sample 1535991 | NCBI WGS metagenome assembly PPFU01 (sample SAMN04901290, study PRJNA319586) | Hypolithon metagenome, whole genome shotgun sequencing project. | isolation source: Antarctic Hypolithon | place: Antarctica: Miers Valley | collected 2014
CCCCCCCCCCCCGATTCCCGCCACGAATCCGACACCCGCCCCCCGCTCCCCCAGCGCATCGTCTCCCTCAAGCGCGACCTCACCGACCGCCCCCTGCTCGAAGACCTGCGCGCCGAAGGCGTCACCCACGTCGTCATTTCCCAGAGCGACTACGGCCGCTACTTCCGGGACAGCCTGCGTTCCCAGGAAAAATCCGCGACGGAAAACAATCGCCGCCGAGAATTTTACGAGACCATCCTCGCCAGCGGCCCGCCCCTTTTCGACCGCCCCTACACCACCGTCATCTACCTCCACCCCGGCCTGAAACTCTACCCCCTGCCCCACGAGTAGCGCGCGACCTCAATCGAAAATCGAAAATCCAAAATCGAAAATGCCCACCGCCCCCTGGGAACTCTCCCACCTCACCCTCCGCCCCCGCCTCGTCTGGAGCATGGCCCTCAGCAGCTTGCGCCTCCGCCTCGGCCAGACCCTGCTCACCCTGCTGACCATCGCCACCTGCACCGCCTTTCTCATCTACCTGCTCACCATGCCCGGAGCCGCCGATGATCCCTCCGAAAAAGACAGCCGCTCCCTCATGCTCATCCTCGCCCTGCTCGTCAGCGGAGCCGGCGTGCTCAATACCATGCTCATGTCCGTGACCCGCCGCTACCGCGAGATCGGCACCATGAAATGCCTCGGCGCCCTCGACAGCTTCGTCCTCTGGAGCGTCCTGCTCGAGGCCGCCGCCCTCGGCCTGTGCGGCGCAGCCGTCGGCGTCATCGCCGGCCTCGCCATCACCCTCGGGCTCGCCCTCATCGAGCACGGACGCTCCGCCCTCGATTTCCTCCAGCTCGGCCACCTCCCCCTCAAGCTCCTTTTCGCCTTCGCCATCGGCCTCTCGCTCACGACCCTCGGCGCGCTCGTCCCCGCCTGGATCGCCTCCCGCATGCCACCGATGGAAGCCATGCGAGGAGAAAAATAACGCCGCTACTTTTTCGCCCGCGCCGCCCAGAGGATGCCCTCGCGCAGCATCCGCAGGAACTCCTCCTCCGCATACGACTCCTTCGTATGCCCCATCGCCGTGTAAAATGAGCGCCCCCCGTCGAACTCGTGCCGCCAGACGACCGGATGCCGCTCCCCCATCGTGCCTCCTTGGTAAGTCGATTCATCGACCGTCGCCAGCACCTCCACCGACTCCGGCGGCTGCGAGCGAAAGTTATACCACTCATCCCGGCGCACCCATTCCTCCGGCTTGCGCCCCGGCACCCGCACCGTCGCCTTTTGGATCTTCGGATGATCTTTAAAGAATGCCCCCACCAGCTTCCCATACCACGCCCAGTCGAATTCCGTATCCGACGCCGCATGCACCCCCACATACCCGCCCCCCGCGCGGATGAACCCTTCCATCGCCTGTTGCTGCGCCTCATCCAACACATCGCCACTCGTGTTCAAAAACAGCACCACCCGAAATTTCGCGAGCCCCTCCTTCGTGAAAGTCCCCGCATCCTCCGTCGCCACCACCGAGAACCCCGCCTCCTTCCCCGTCTCCGTCACCGCCTCGATCCCCGCCGGGATGGAGTCATGTCGAAACCCCTTCGTCTTCGAGAAAACCAGCACGCCGAACGGCTTCTCCTCCGCACCCATCACCACGCCACCGATCAGGAGAGTCATCAGCCAGCACAGGATCGCAAATTTCATATCCAGCCCCTTACGGGCGAAAGTCGGGAGCGCCGTCGCCATCATCCCAATCCATGACTCGTTCTTTGAGTCTGACGGTGAGATTGGGAGGTTTGAAGATATGCAGATGGTCGAGGAAGTAGTCATGGTGGATGAACGAGATCTCTTTGTGAGAGGAGATGACGAGCTTGTTGCCGTACCGGCGGCCAGTGAACCCCAATCCCCAATTGGCTGGGGCTGTCTGCCGCCAACTGGGATCTGACGGGTGATAGCCTTCGGCTCCACCAGCGGGTTTTGCATAGATGGAGATCTCTGCGCCCATGCGCGATTCTGAAATGCGAGCGGCCTTCGCCCGGCGTGCCCGGAGAATGACGGTGTCAACACCAGTAAGTGGGAAGGTCCAGCGACCGTCGCCGGAAAGTGTGGGTGCCACGTCCACTGGCGTCTGGCAACTCGTCGTCAACAGAGCAACGACGATGAGGAAATGCCGGGGACGCATGAGGGTGGTGAATCTTCTTTCTAGCTACTTCTTCTCCAGCTCCTCCACCGCCGCCAGAACATCCGACGCCTGCTTTTCCGTCGAGGCCGAGTGATCCACCCAGACGATCTTCCCATCGCGGATGAGATACGCCTGGCGCGACGCCGACTTCTTCGCCGGCACCCCGAACGCCTCGATCACCTTCTTCTCCGGATCGGCCAGCAGCGTGAACGGCAGCTTGTATTTCGCCTTGAACTTCTCCTGCGCCGCCGCCGCGTCCGTGCTCACCCCAATCACCGCGATCCCTTTGGCCGTCAGTTTTTCATAGGCATCGCGCAGCGAGCAACCTTGCTTCGTGCAGCCCGGCGTATCCGCCCTCGGGTAGAAATAAATCAGCGTGTAAGGCTGCTGCGCGTAAACCTTCTCCAAGTCGAGCGGTTCCCCCGCCTCCGTCGTCCCCGTCACCTTCGGAGCCTCCGCCCCGACCGCCAGCGGTTCTGCGTGCGCCGAGAAAATCATCAACATCGAATCGAACGCCACCAGCAGCATGAGCCAGAAAGTTTTCATGTCGGCGAACATGCGCAGCGCGAACGCTCGGGTCAATTCCTCGCCGAGTCCCACAGGCAGACGCTCCGCGAGATTTCAAGTTGATGACGCAGAGATGCTGAGTCGCGGCACGAAGGACGGGCGTCACGTCTGAGTGGTGCGGCGGACGATGATGACTTCGAGGGGGGCGAGGGTGATTTCCTCCGGAATGTGGCGGCCGGTGAGGAGGTCGGTGCCGGGGTGGGGGAGGCGGATGGTTTGCTCGTCTTCGCGCAGGTTGACGAGCGCGAGGGCGTCGGGGCCGCGCGGGATCACGACGACGTGCGGGGAGCCTTCGGCCAAAGGAGTGAGGCCGGCGGCGTCGGTCTGCTCGCGGATGAGGCGCAGATAGGTCGATTCATCGACGAGGCCGCCGAGAGTGGTCACGGTGCCGCGCCCCAACTGGTGCCGAATGATGGCTGCCCCGCCATCGCCGTAGCCGCCGCGATAGTGGGCGAGCGCCTCGCCAGTCGTGGGCTCGTAGCTTTCGCACCAGACGCGGGTGTGCGTGCTGACGCCATCGGCGAACTCGATGGCGACGCTTTCCTCGACCCAGTGGACAGGGAAACGGAGCAGGCTGGTCCCGCCGATCAGCTCCTCGAGCCCGCCGAAAGTCTGGTCGGTAAAAGCGGTGAACTCTCCGCTCCGGAAGCCGGTGATCGGGCCGAGGATCAAGCGTCCTCCGGCCTCGACCCATTCGCGAAGCCGCTGGCGCGTCTCTTTCCCGAGCATCGGCATGAGGGGGAGGACGAGGACTTTATAGGAGGAAAAATCGGCGTCCTCGGCGATGACATCGCGCCAGAGATGGGCGCGGGCGAGGGGGAGCGCGAAGTCGTCGCGCCAGACGGCGTCGTAACGGAAGCCTTCGCCGATGGGATCAATGCTGAAAGCCCAGGCGGCTTCGTTGCTGAGGACGAGGCCGATGCCTGCGGGAGCGGGCGGATTCGCGAGGAGCCAGTCGCCGTGCGTCTCCCACTCGCGCGCGACGGCGGCGATCGCGTCGCGATTCGGCCGCCATTGGCCGGTGGCGGTGACGAGGGTGCCGTGGAGCATTTCCTGCCCGGCCCAATGCTCGCGCCACTGCCAGTAGAGCACCATCGAGCCGCCGAGGAGCGTGGGGAGCCAGGTGGCGGCGCGGACGCCGCGGGCGTCGTGGTGGATATTCCAGATGCGGCCGCCGGCGGACCAGCCGGGCGCGGTTTCCAGCAGCCAGAAAGGCGCGGGCTTCTCGGCGCGCATGCGGTCGTAGATGGGGACATTCCAGGCGTAATGTTCGACGTCGCGGTAGAGGCTCTGGCCGACGCGGTCGAGAGGGCGGTTGTGCTGGAACCAATTCATCGCCAGGCCGGAGGTCATGTTCGTGCTGATGGGGAGCTGGCAATGGGCGCGGATGATCGCGCACTGGGCGCCGATGAAGTCGCTCCAGGCGTCGTTCAGCCAGCGGGCGGAGGCGATGATGAGCGAGGGATGATGCCGCTCGGGCACCTCGACGGTGCCGACGCTGGCAGTGGGGAGCGGGATTTGATCAAACGCGCTGTAGGCTTGGCTCCAAAACTCGAGTCCCCACGCGGCATTGAGTGCCTCGATCGTGGCGTAGCGCTGCTCGAGCCAGCGATGGAAGCTGCGGTGCGCTTCGTCGCCGAAATCGCCGCCACCCATCTCGTTGTCGATTTGCCAGGAGTGCACCGCCGGATGGCCGGCAAAGTCCTCCGCCATGCGGGTGACGATGCCGGCGGCGAGGTCGCGATAGCGCGCGCTGTGGACGGAGTAATGCTTCCGCATGCCGTGCGTGGCGCGCTTCCCGTCGGCTTTGGTTTTCAGCACGTCGGGATACTTCGCCGTGAGCCAGGCGGGAGGCGCGGCAGTGGGGGTGCCGATCATCGCGCCGATGCCGGCCTCGGCGCAAAGGTCGAGGATTTTTAAAGCCCAGTCGAAATCGTAGTCGCCCTCGCGCGGCTCGAGCCGGTGCCAGGCAAACTCGAAGACGCGGGTGAGGTTGAAGCCGATCTCGCGCATGCGGGCGAGGTCGCGGGGCCATTCGGCCTCGGGCCACATCTCTGGATACCAGCTCGCGCCGAGGCGCAGGATTTCATCGGGGGCGGACATGGCGGGGACGTTACGCGGCGCAGGTCGCGCGGGGCAAGAGCGCCGGGGAATTTCGGCGACCTGTCTTGAGATCACATCGGATTTAGGATTTAAAGGACGCCCTTTTTCTGAATCCTGCGCGGGATGACGAATACACCCCGGCTCACTTCCCACGTAGATCCATTCATCGGGATCGACGGTGGCGGGAACTGTCTCTGCGGGCCCTATCTGCCGTTGAGCCTCGTGCGGCTCGGGCCGGACACGCTCGCGCCGCAGCAGACAAATGGCTACCGAAGCAGCGATCCCATCGTGCGCTTCACGCACACGCATGTGAGCGGCACGGGCGGCGGCGGACGCTACGGAAATATCGGCATCACTCCTTTCACGGGAAAGCTGCGGCTGGCGATCGATCCGTATGAACGCGAGAATGAGGAGGCGGCGGCGGGCTACTACGCCGTCACGCTCCAGCCCGCCGGCATCCGCGCGGAGCTGACAACGACGCCCCGCGCGGGAGTCCATCGCTATATTTTCCCCGAGGGCGCGGAGGCGAACATCCTGCTCGACGCGAGCGCGGTGAATCAGAGGATGGATGCGGCAGGACCGGGGATCGACACCGGGTTGTCCACCGGCGGCTGCATCGAGTTCATTACCGACACGGAGATCGTCGGGCACGGCGACTTTCGCGGAGGCTGGGGGCACAGCTTTCCCTATTCGGTCTATTTCTATCTAAAGAGCGACCGGCCTTTCCTGAAGCGGGGGATCGCCAATTACATGGGTATGCTGCCACATACTTCGGCGGATGGGGCGGGATGCCGGGCGCTCGCAGGCTTCGGCGAAGGCGGAACGGTGACTCTTGTGGTCGGTATCTCGAATGTAAGCATCGCGAATGCGCGGGCGCATGCGGAGGCGGGAGGAATGGATTTCGACACCGTGCGGGCTGAGGCGGTGGAGACTTGGGAGAAGTCGCTGTCGCGCATCCGCGTCGAGGGTGGCACGGAGGCGCAGCGGACGCTTTTCTACACGCTCTTCACACGACTTGTCTGCATGCCGGGCGATCTCGGCATCGACGACGAGTTTTCGCAATGGCATTCGGGCGTGCGCCATTTTTCGGACTACTACTGCCTCTGGGACAGCGTGCGGAATGCGAACTCGTTCATTGGCCTGTTCGATCCCGATCTCGAGGTGGCGATGCTGAACTGCCTGCTCGACATCGCCGATCACAACGGCTGGCTGCCAGATGCGTGGGTCGCCGGGCACAGCGCGCAAATCCAGGGCGGCAGCTCGGCGGACATTCTTTTCTGCGAGGCGGCGCTGAAAGGCCTGCCAGGGATCGACTACGAGAAGGCGCTGCGGCAGATGCGCAAAAACAACGAGGTCGAGTCGCCAAATCCGTTGCTCTACGGCCGCTTTTTGCCGGACTACCGGGATCTTGGTTTTGTCAGCTCCGCGGTGAAAAACTGCGTGTCGCGGCACTTGGAGTATAGCTATCAGGACTGGTGCATCGGCCGGCTGGCGGAGCATCTCGGCCAGCAAGATGTCGCGAAGACCTACTACGAGAACTCCGGCAAGATTTGGAACTTGTGGCGCGAGGATTTGAAGTGCTTCGGGCCGAAGAATCGCGAGAGCCAGTGGGTCGAGACGTTCGATCCCGCCTGCTGCCTGCCCGACTCGTGGAACGATCCGTTTTTCTACGAGGGGACGAGCCGGCAATGGTCGTTCAGCGCGCATCACGATTTCGCGGAACTCGTCGCGCGGCACGGCGGGGACGGGGCGTTCGTCGCGCATCTCGACGAGTTTTTCGACAAGGCAATGGTCGAGCCGCCGAAAACGGTAGCGGGGCTGCGGGTGTGGGATTTCTACGACTCGAAAGAGACGATGCTCCATGTTCCCTACCTCTATATCTATGCCGGCCGGCCTGACAAAACCGCGGAGCGCGTGCGCTGGGCAATGGGGGAGTATTTCAACACAAGCCGCCGCGGCCTCGCGGACAACGAAGACATGGGCTGCCAGAGCGCATTCTACATGTGCTCGGCACTCGGGATTTATCCGGTGATGGGTCAGGACATCTACTGGCTCACGACGCCGGTCTTCGAGCGTTCGGAAATCGCGCTCGGCACCAGCGGCAACATGCTCGTGATCGAGGCGCCCGGAGCCGGCGCGGACAACCCTTACATCGGCTCCGCCACGCTGAATGGCGAAGCCCTCGAACGCGCCTGGCTGCGCCATTTCGAAATAGCCGGAGGCGCAACCTTGCGCTTGGAACTCAGCGTGAGGCCGACGGATTGGGGCCGAGCGCAACGCCCGCCTTCTCCGATGTCTGAACAAGGCGGGCGATGACTTCGGGGTAAAGTGTGTGCTCGGCTTGCTGGATGCGGGCGTGGAGGGCGCCTGCGGTGTCAGTCGGGTGGATGGGGACTTCGCGCTGGGCGATGACCTCGCCGGTGTCCATGCCGGCATCGACATAGTGGACGGTGCAGCCCGTCGTGCTCTCGCCTGAGTCGAGCGCTTGCTGCCAGGCGGCGATGCCGGGGAATTTTGGCAGCAGCGAGGGGTGGATATTGATGATCCGGCGGGGGAAGGTTTCCAGCAGGGGGGCTTTTACCATCCGCATGAAGCCGGCCAGAACCACTAGGTCTATCCCCTCGCCTGCCAATAGGTCCGCCAATTGTTGCTCGCGCTCGGGCTCTACTTTGGTGCGGAATTTTCCCGGCGGGAAATAAAGCGCGTTGACTCCGCGCTCACGCGCAAGGTCGAGGATGCCCGCATTCTCCACATCGGAAACGACGAGGCGTGTCTCCGCGTTCAGCTCGCCGCGATCAATGGCGTCCTGAATGGCTCGATAGTTCGAGCCTTTGCCGGAGCCGAGGATACCGAGCTTCAGCGGCGGCATGATTCGAGGATGTTGGTGGTCGATTTACCGGGGACGAGCGGGAGGATGCGGATGTCGGAACCGATCTCGCGCAGGACGGCAAGCTCGCCGGGATCGAGCGTGGCCTCGGTGTAGTCACCACCTTTTGCATAAATGTTCGGGCGAACTGAACCTAACAACTCGGTGACGCGTTCGGTGTGAAAGATGGTGACGTGATCGACGCAGGCGAGCGCGGCGAGGACTTCGGCGCGCTCGAGTTCGCTGTTGATGGGGCGACCGGGGCCTTTCAAGGCGCGGACGGAAGCGTCGCCATTCACGGCGACGAAAAGTGAGTCGCCGAGGGCGCGCGCAGCCTGGAGGTAGCGGATGTGGCCGACGTGCAGGAGGTCGAAGCAGCCGTTCGTGAAGACGAGGCGGCCGCCGGTCTCGCGGAGGCGGGTGAGGCCGGGGGCGGTGCGCAGCTTTTGGTCGAGCATGGGCGCGGGTTTAACACGGGGCTGGAACCGCCTCCAAACAATTGCTTCCCTCGCGGCCATGCACGACCCGCGTCTCGATCAGCTCGCCCGCCAGCTTTGCCAGTTCTCCACGAAGCTCCAACCCGGAGATCATGTGCTGATCGATATGTACGACGCGCCGCCGCAGATGTCGGTGGCGCTCATCCGCGCGGCGCGCGAGACGGGGGCGGTCCCGCATCTGGCGCTCCACCAGGCGCGGGTGTCGCGCGAGATGATCCTCGGTGCCACGGAGGAGCAGGTCGCTCTGGCCGCGGCGCACGAGCTGTCGCGGATGGAGAAAATGCAGGCTTACATCGCAGTGCGCGGAGCGGAGAACATCTGCGAGATGTCCGATGTGCCATCGGCGCAGATGCAGTTTTTCCAGGGAAAAATGAAGCCGGTGGTGGATCAGCGCGTGAAGCACACGCGCTGGTGCGTGCTGCGGTGGCCGAGCCCCTCGATGGCGCAGCAGGCGGGGATGAGCACGGAGCAATTCGAGCAGTTTTACTTCGATGTCTGCACGCTGGATTATGCGCGGATGGTGCCGGGCATGAAGGCACTGAAGGCGCGGCTGGAAAGGACGAAGCTAGTGGAAATCACGGGGCCGGGGACGGACTTACGGTTCTCGATCGAGGGCATCCCGGCGATCATGTGCGGCGGTTCGCACAACATCCCGGACGGCGAGGTTTTCACCTGCCCGGTGAAGGATTCGGTGCAGGGGTTTGTTAGCTTCAATGCGCCGTCGATCTATCAGGGCGTGGCGTTCGATGGGATTCGGCTGGGGTTTAAAGACGGGAAGGTAGTCGAGGCGACGAGCAACCAGACGACAAAACTAAACGAGATCCTCGACAGCGACGAGGGGGCGCGATTCATCGGAGAGTTCTCGCTGGCGTTCAACCCGCATGTGCTGCACCCGATGCGCGACATTTTGTTCGATGAGAAAATCGCGGGGTCGTTCCACTTCACGCCGGGGCAGGCCTACGAGGACGCGGATAATGGGAACCGCAGCCAGGTGCATTGGGACATGGTGTGCATCCAGAGGCCCGAATACGGCGGGGGGACAATCAAGTTCGATGGCGAGGTGATCCGGGAGGATGGGCGGTTTGTGCCGGCGGAGTTGCAGGCGCTGAATCCCGAGAATCTCGTGTAGGTCTGCCACCTTCCATGCCGAGCCCCACTGCCGCGCCGCCGGGCGCGACCCGCGTCCTCATCCTGACGGACGACGCCATCTGCGCGGATTTCCTCGCCGCCCGTCTCGAAGCCTCGGGTGCGGAGACGCACACGATGCGGACGGGAGAGAGCGTGCTGGCTCTGCTGGAAGCGCGCGTGCCGGATGCGCTGGTGATCGACCCGGGGCTGCCGACCATCGACGCGCTCGAGGTGATCCGGCGGCTGCGCAGCCGGGAGACTTGCCGCGATCTACCGATCCATGTGCTCGGGAGCGGCATCGGGGCGCTCACGCAAAACGCGATGGTTGCGGGCGCGACGCGAGTGCTCTCGCCGGGCGGCGGGCTGGTGGCGCAGGCGGAAGAACTCCGCGAAGCGCTCGGGCTGCCGGTGCCGATCCAGAATCTCGCGGTGGTGCCCAGCGCGCTGCTCGATGCGGTGGTGAAAGGCGCGCCCGAGTTGCTGGCAAACGCGCGCCGAACGCTCCAGACGCTCACGCGGAACCGGCGCGACCTCGGCTCAGTGCGCGAGCTTTTCCTCACGTTGGGCATCCTCACACGCCGCACGCAGCTTGCGGGGCTGCCGGCGATCCACCGACTCGCGGCGGCGCTCGAGGGGCTGCTGCACGCGATCTACGAGCACCCGGCGCGCATGGGGGCGACGACGCTGCAAACGATCAGCCAGGCGTTCGATCTGCTCGCGCGGCTCCTGCAAGACCGGCGCTACGATTTGCTCGCGGACCCGCGTGGGGCGGAGGTCTTCGTGCTCGATGACGACGCGGAGGCGCGTAATGTCATCACGATCTCACTCAACTACGCGGGGCTCAGCGGCATGGCGGCGGGCGATCCGGTGACGGCGCTCGCGATCCTGGCGCGGCAGCGGTTCGACTTGCTGTTTTTCGATGTGAATGTGCCGGGCATGAGCGGCTTCGAACTGTGCGCGAGGCTGCGCGGGTTGCCGGCAAACGCGGCGACGCCCGTGGTTTTCATCACGGGCGAGCCGACGCTGCTAAACCGCGCGCAATCGACGATCAGCGGCGGGAGCGATTTCATCGCGAAGCCCTTCAGCATCGGCGAGCTCGCGGTGAAAGCGACGCAGTGGGTCATCAAAGGGCGGCTCGACGGGCCGGCGTCGGTGTAGGATTCTGCCGCGATGCGATTCGTCTGGCTGCTTGTTTTTTCCGCCGGGCTCGCGAGTGCGAAAGAGCCGCCGACCCCTGTGGAGACGCTCATTCCGCGGCTGTTGGAAAACAACGCCGGCTTGCAGGATGTGGCGTTTTCCGAGGTGATTCGCGCGACTTCGGGGAAGCGGGTGATTCCGTTTGACCGCACGGATGCGGACGACGCGCGCATTCTCGCCGGGATCGGCGCGGCGATGGACGCGGTGCTCCGCGCGATGAATGCACCGGGCGGCCCGCTGGCGAAAGTAACGCGGATCAACGAAGCGAGCAGTCACTTCGAGGACGCGATGCAGGCGGCGCTGGATGCGCGGGAGGAGTTCGAATGCGCGGTGCCGCGGACGGCGTCGGGACACGCACAGCGGTCGGGATATCCGGATTTGCGGTTGTTAGATAAAGCGACGGGGCGGGTTATTTATATCGACCCAAAGCTATACGCCCGTGGGAGCCGCACGAGCACGCTGAGGACGTTTTATTTCGAGCCGAAAAAGGAGACCAACAAAGTGCTCGACGACGCGCGGCATCTCATCGTGGGCATCGAGCACGACAAGGGGGCGGCGGGAGCGTGGCAGTTTCTGCGCTGGGAGCTGGTGGATTTGTCGGCGTTCCGCGTGCGATTGAAGGCGGAGTTCCAGGCGAGCAACCGAGACCTGTACCGGGATGAGGCGGTGGTGGGGCGGAGTGAGGCGGTGCCAAGTGAATAGGGACCTGTGTGATTCCAGCCTTGCCCTGTGGGCGCGTGTGCTGCTCGATAACGGGGCCGCATGAGCGAACCGAAACCGAGCCTGCCCCAATCCCTCTACGACCAGGGCTACGTCAACGCGATGGTGCACTTCTATCGCGGCGAGCTGGGCCGGATCATGATGTGGCGGCAGCGGCTCGACACGACGACGACTTGGGCGATCACCTCGACCACCACGATTTTCACCGTCGCCTTCACCGTGCGCTCGGTGCCGCACATTATCTTCTTTTTCAACATCGCGATCGTCTGGATCATGCTCTGGATCGAGGCGCGCCGTTACCGGTTCTACGACGCTTTCCGCGCCCGGGTGCGGATGCTCGAGGCCCACTTCCTCGTGCCGATGGTGATGCAGAACGCGAACCTCCTGCAGGGCGACTGGAAGAAGCTCGTCTGCGAGGACCTGCTGCTGCCGTCGTTCAAGATCAGCACGTTCGAGGCGGTTGGGCGGCGGCTGAAGCGCAACTACATCTTCATTTTCATGATCACGCTCGTCGCATGGATCGCGAAAATTTTTCTTCACGCGCAGGACGTTCTCAACGGGCGGCGGATCGGATCGTTTGGAGACTTCTATGACGCGCTCGCCGTGGCCGGATTCCCGAAATCGCTCGTCGCCATTATCCTGCTCGGCACCTTCGCGAGCGTCATCGGCATCACAATCTACATCTCGCGCAACACCACCGGCGAAATCTCCGAGTTCGGCACGCATCGGACGCTGTGGCGCATTTGATGGAAGACCGGAAACCGGAGACCGGAGACCGGAAAGCAGATCCGCTCGGCTGGCTGCGCGAGATCGTCGCCCGGCTCCGGGCGCCGGATGGCTGCCCTTGGGATCGCGAGCAGACGCACCGGAGCCTGCGCGCGTCGCTCATCGAGGAGGCGCACGAAGTCGTGGAGGCCATTGACCGCGCGGACGACGCGCACCTGCGGGAGGAACTCGGCGATCTGCTGCTGCAAGTCGTCATGCATAGCCAGCTCGCGGCAGAGGAGGGGCGGTTTACTTTCGACGAAGTCGCGCGCGGCATCGCGGAGAAGCTCGTCCGCCGGCATCCGCACGTCTTCGGCGGGGAGGTGCTCGGCGATTCCGGGGCGGTGCTGCGGCAGTGGGATGAAATCAAGCGCGCGGAAAAAGGCGGCGCCGTATCCGTGGTCGATGGCGTCTCCCCGGCGCTGCCCGCCTTGATGCGCGCGCAGAAAGTGCAGCAGCGCGCCGCCCGCGTCGGCTTCGACTGGCCGGCGCTCCCCGAGGTGATCGCGAAAGTCCGCGAGGAACTCGGTGAGATCGAGCAAGCCGCGCCGGATGAGTTGGAGGAGGAGATCGGCGACCTGCTTTTCTCCGCGGTGAACCTCGCGCGAAAAGCCGGCTTCGAGCCCGAACTCGCCCTGCACGCGGCGACGGAGAAGTTCATCCGCCGTTTTCAGAAAATGGAAACTACCATTACGGCCCGCGGCGAGACGCTCGACCAGCTCGCCCTCGCGCAGATGGACGCGGTGTGGGATGAGGTGAAGCGAAGCGAAACCGACTAGCGGGATTCACGAAGTGGACCCATTCGCCCACCTGTGGGTTTGACCAGAAGCAGGCGGAAGACGACGCTCCGCACATGCCAGCCACGCTCAAGAAACTCGCTCAGGACGCACTCACGCTCCCCGAGGCGGCAAGAGCCCAACTGGCGCAGACGCTTTTGCAGAGCTTGGAGCCGCTCGCTGAAGCAGACGTGGAGCAAGCTTGGGACGCGGAAGTGACTCGCCGCCTCGAGCGTGTCCGTGGTGGCACGGCTCAGGGGAGGCCAGCCGACGAAGTATTCCGTGACATACGGGCGCGGCATTTGGAATGAAGCGGGTCGTAATCGATTCGGAAGCCGAAAACGAACTTTCGGACTCCGTTGGCTTTTACGAAAGAAGAGAGCATGGATTGGGTGGCGAGTTTGAAGTGGCGGCACGCGCAGCTGTTCAAGCGATCTGTCAGGCCCCGGATCGTTACCCCATTCATCGGAATGGGGCGCGGCGGCTCGTGATGGATCGATTTCCTTTCGTCATTCACTTCGTCGAAATGCCAAACACCATCTGGATTCTGGCGTTTGCGCACACGAGCCGGAAGCCGGGCTACTGGCTGCGCCGATTGTAGCTCGCAACCAACTTCCCTCGAGCGACGGCGCAGATTGTCCTGAAGACACCGTAACCGCTACCCGAGCAATTCCGCCACCGTCGCCGCCACGTCGCTGCTGCGCATGAGCGTCTCGCCGACGAGGAGCGCATTCGCGCCGGCCTCGCGCGCGCGGCGGGCGTCGTCGGCGGTTTTGACGCCGCTCTCGCTAACGAGGAGCACGTCGTCCGGGACTTCCTCGGCCAGGGTCTCGGTCGTCGCCAGATCGACTTCGAAGGTCGCGAGATTGCGGTTGTTCACGCCGATGATCCGCGCCCCGGCTTCGAGCGCGCGATCCAGCTCGGGGAGTGAATGCACCTCGACCAGCACGTCGAGCTGGCTGCTCTCGGCCACGGCGAGCAGGTGGAGGAGTTCCTCCTGCTCGAGGGCGGCGACGATGAGCAGGATCGCGTCGGCTCCGGCGACAGCGGCCTCCCAGATCTGCGCTTCGTGCAGGATGAAATCCTTCCGCAGCACCGGCAGCGTGACCGCCGCGCGGACGGCGGTGAGGTGCCGCAGGTCGCCGCTGAAAAAGCGGGCATCGGTGAGCACCGAGACGGCGTGGGCACCGGCGCTCTCGTAGCTGCGCGCAATCGTTACAGGGTCGAAATTTTCCACGATGGCTCCGGCGGAGGGCGACGCGCTTTTCACCTCGGCGATGAGCGCGAGGGCGTCGTCGCCGCGGTCGAGGGCGCGGGCGAAGCCGCGGAAATCGTTGCGCGCCAAAGCCGCCGCGCGCAGATGCGGGGCGCGCGGGAGGAGCCGCGCGATCTCGGTGCGTTTGTGGTCGAGGATTTCCCGGAGCCGATCCATGGGGCGCGGAGCGTAGGCGATCTCAGCGACGAATCAAGGGACTGGGCGGCGCGGTGCCGCGCCGTGAAGCGGGGTCATCTTATCGCCCGGATCGTGCATATTGATGAGTTTTGGGTTTTTGATGATGGTCGCCTTGACCGCCTGAAGGCGGCCAAACCGAAACAAGCCCCACAATTCATCCTTCTCCCACGATGGTTCCGCGCTGGCCGGCAGGGGAAAAGCGTTGGCGGCGAAAAGAATAAGCGGGAGAATTTTCACATTCATGTGTTCTCTATTTGCCTAACGTCGGCGATCAGGGATGGCGGCGTAACGCGCCGGAGCGCTTAACTGCAAGGCAGGTTACGCTTATTCGGTGATGGCATACTTGATCGTGACAGTCTGTGTAACGGCAACCTCGTCCAACTCCGCGCCATCGCGCCTCTCGGAAAAAATGGGTTGCGAGATAACATTGCTTGTCAGGATAGGTGATGAACCGCCGCCGCTGAGTGAGACGCCTCCATCGACTACGACAAGGGCGCGCCCCACCTTGATTTTGAGCACTTGTGCCAGTCTCTCGGCCTTTGCGCGCGCGGCTTCAGCCGCATGTTCTAAAGCCTTTGCCTTCAATTCGAGTTCCTTCGTGGAGCCGCGATACACCGAACCGATGGAAATCCGTTCGTCGCTCAGGAGCCGCGCCTGCACTTCGCTGACACGCGCCACATCGGTAATGGTGAGGGTCAATCCGCGCTCGGCGTAAAAGCCGAGAAACTTTCTCTGATCGTCGCTCCGCTCGTATTCGCGACCAGATGCGATTTCCGCAGCGCGGATCTGAAGACTCGGAATGTGCAGTGCCTCCAAGTCGCCTTTGAGACTCAGGTAGCATTCGTCAATCGACTTGGCGGCTTGGGCTAATGCCGGATCCACGCTGCGGATGCGAAGCGTCCACGAAACCTTGTCCACGGCGGCCTTTTCGGTGGCAGTGCCGCGGACTTCGATGGACGCCACCTCTTCAGCGTGTGCCAATGGAAGCAGCCGAATGGAGAGGAAAGCTAGGATAATGGGAATTGAGCGGGTCATGGTGTGAGGTATAAAAACGGGCCTAACGTCGCGCACCAGCTCTCGCGGAGGGACGGCCCGGCACCTGCCAGCGAGTGCAGGAGAGGTGACGGCCCGGAGCGATTAGCTGCATGCCTTGTTCGCTAGTCATTCTGATATATGTAGATGCGCGAATTGCCTTCGTCGACAAGAATCCGCAGCGCGTATGCATCGGTGTGGCCACGGTAGTATCCTCTTTTCGCGCTCTCCGGATTCCACCACTTCATTGGCAAAAACTCCTTCCTTGGGGAGGGCAACGCGGTAGCGTCAATACCTCTTCTTGGATAGGGAAACGCTCTGCCCATAGTTTTGATATTCGCAGCAACTATTGCGTCCACGGCAGAATCAATTTCTTGAGGATCAGCTTCGAAGCGGATGAACCGTTCAAGGTCTTGCAATCCGCCTGCATAATCGAGGTAGTAGACCGCATGGGCTGAGGCGGGCAGTGGAATGTCTAGCCGATTTATAGCTTCGGCGCGAGTCTGAGGAGTGCCTGCCCTGGACATGGACTCGTCACTGCAACTCACAATGCAAGCCGCGGATATAGAGATCGAGATGACCGAGGGCAGTCTCATTATTGCAGCGAACGTCAAAGGTCTGGCACCGGCTACCGCCGGCGCGCCTTCGACTGCGGGTTAAAGGTTGTAACTACGGGAATCATTTCGACTCGGAGCGGGTAGGCGGTTGTCCAGCACCGCCTTGTTCTGCCGTTGTTTGAGGCGAATGATGAGAGTATCCTTTCGAAAGTGTCTTCGTCTTAGGATCGAATTGCTCGACTAGCTTCCATCCGAATTCAGGATTGTCCGGATTGTAGTATTCTAAGTAGAGGGTTGCGAATCCAGTTGGTAACCCCTGACCGATCGATTGATACGCTACCTGCAACTCGGTGGGAATTTTTATGCCTGTCGGAGCCTTCAAGGTGATGTGGTTCAGGATGTCAGCCCAATAGTATTTCGATCCCGCACCATCCGACTTCACCAAAACACGAACCACCACAGTTGCGCGCTCGTAAAGATTCCGATCGAGAATGTCCTTATTCTTCTCAAATACCTCGTCTGCCTTCGCGACTACAAGAAGCATGAAACATAGCGCTATGGTGGTGAGGAGTTTCATTTTATAGCAGAACAAGTGCTTGTATCAGTCCGTATATCATACCGTTTTGGATGATATTCCAATGATGGGAGGGTCAGGTCTCGGGGGCGGGAGCCGGAGGCTGGGGGTTGCTGACCGGCACGGGGTATCTTGGTCGCCGTAGAGATAGACCACGCCCCAGCGGCGGCATTTGGCGCAGCGGCTCGGGTCCCGGCGAAAATGGAACTCTTTCCGTCCTGCATCGGGGACTCCTGCGCGGCGGGATGGTTCTGCAGGTCTGAAAGTGGCAACCCGGCGGAGAGGAACTCGCCCCGCAGAGTACGATGGCCCGCCGCAGGCCGTAACGGCGTCTGTATCCATGCCCCGATACGCATGAGGCCGGATGTTGGCGCATCGGGGCTGCACGGCAAGCCCTAACGTTCGTCAATCTGGGCTCGGAATCTTACCGCCTCCTCGACCGGCAGGTCGGAGACGCCCGTCAGGGACGCGGCGGCGCGGTTTTCCACCAGACGCGTAGGGCGAGCGCGAGCGCGGTGATCGTGAGGCCGAGGGTGAGGCCCCACCACATGCCGACCGCACCGTGGCCTCCGGGGAACGCCAGCACCCAGCCCACGGGCAGCGAGATGATCCAGTAGGCGACGAAGACAATCCACGCCGGCGCGCGCACGTCGCCTAGCCCGCGCAAGGCTCCGGCAGAGACGATTTGCACGGCGTCGGATGCCTGGAACACCGCCGCGATGAGGAGCAACTGCGCGGCGAGCGCGATCGCGGCCGGATCGGCGATGAACCACCGGGCGATGTCGTGATTGAAAAAGAGAAAGCCCTGCGCGGTGAAGGCGATGATGGCGAGCGCGATCGCCCACCCGCTGACGAGGATGGGCCGGAGCCGCGGGATTTCCCCCGCGCCGCGCGCCTCTCCGAGCCGCACGGTGAGCGCCATCGAGAGGCCGAGCGGGATCATGAAAATGGTCGCGGCGCAGGTGATGGCGACTTGATGCGAGGCGAGCGGGACGGGGCCGAGCGAGCCGATGATGAGGGCCGCGAGGACGAACGCGCCGACCTCGGCGAGGAGCTGCAGACCGGAGGGAAGGCCGAGCGCGACGAGCTGGCGGACGGCCTGCCAATCCGGCGCGCGGAACCAGCGGGCGGGCACCCAGTCGCGCATCGCCGGGGCGCGGGTGCACCAACGGAGCATGGCGGCGAGCGTGGCGAGGCGGGCGATGAGGGTCGCGACGGCAGCGCCGTCGAGTCCGAGCGCGGGCGCGCCGAGGTGGCCGTAGATGAAGACCCAGTTGAGCGCCACATTCAGCGCGCCGCCGCCGAGCAGGATCCAGAGGGGCGTCCATGGGAGGTTCATGGCGTCGGCGTGGCTTTTCACGGCCATCGCGCCGAGGGCCGGGATCATCGACGCGGCGACGATGAGGAAATAGCGCGGCACGGCGGCGACGACCGCGGGCTCTTGGCGGAACATCCAGAGGAATGGCTGAATCCCCCAGACCGCCAGCATCGTGATTACGCCGACGGCCAGCGAGAGGTAAAAGCCGTGCCGCAGAGCGCCGCGCGCTGTCGCCCGGTCGTCGGCACCGCGCGCCTCGGAGACGCGGATGGAGATGGCGATGGTCATGCCAACACCGCACATGAACGGCAGGTAGAGCACCGAGTTGGCAAAGGTCGCCGCGGCGAGTTCGGTGACGCCGAGGCGGCCGATCATGACGGTGTCGGCGACGGCGATGAGCATCTGGCTCAACTGGCCGGCGATGAGCGGCAGGGCGAGGATGGCCGTGGCGCGTCCCTCGCGGAGGAGGTTGTTTTTTTGAAAAAGAGGACGCATCGGCTACGGACGGGGCGTGCTTCTGGCCGGATCGCGCTGGGAGGACAAAGACAAAAACCGCGACTGAACCGGGTGGAGTGCCTCACGCAAAGGCGCAAAGGCCGCAAAGTTCGAGAGATGAGCGCTGGGCGAGTTTGTGGAGTATTACTCCGGGCCCTTGCCTCGCGAATTCTCCGCTTCCATCTGCGCCCTGAGGCGCTTTTTTAACTGCTGAAACTCGGGGCTCTGGATCGCGTCGAGGAGACGCGCGGCTTCGGCACGGTGGCCGAGTTTTATATGCACGCGGACGAGCTGGCTGCGCGCGAAGTCCTTGTTCTCGGCGAGCGGGAGATAGCGCTGCCATGCGGCGAGTGCGGCGGTCCAGTCGGGGTCGCGCATGCCCCAGAAGGTCTCGGCGTAGCCGCGCGCGAAGTCGCGGTTGAAGGGTTGGAGTTCGCTCGCGAGGCGGAGGTGTTCGAGGCCGCGCTTTTTCACGGGCTCGGTGTCGGGATCAACGGGCTGGCGGTTCGCGTCGCGGAAGGTGAAGAGGACGTTGCCGAGGTGAAAATGGTAGGCGGCGTTCTCGGGATCGCGGACGACGGCGCGGGTGAAGTATTTCCCGGCGAGCGTCATGTCGCCCATCGCGTAGTGCGCTTCGCCGAGGTGGAAAAGCGTCGCCGCGTGCTCCGGGTCGAGTTTCTCGGCGGCGAGCCACTGAGCGAGGGCGGCGGCGTTGCGATCGAGGGTCCAGAGGTATTCGCCGTAGGCGGTGTGGGCCTCGGCGCTCTGCGGGTGACGGGCGACGATGCCGGCATAGAGCCGCTCGATTTTCTCCGGCTCGGCTCCGGCAGTGGCCTCGGCGAGCCGCGCGGCTTGGAGCTCACCGCGAAGCTGGGCATCGTCCCCTCCCTTCGTGCCCAGTGCGGCTCTTGTCGGTGAACTTCCGCCCTCAGCCTCGCCTGCCTGGTTGGATGCGGCGACGAAAAGGAGTGCTGCGAACAGAAGAAACCGGAGCATCAGTTGGCGGTGCAAAAGTTCTGGCCAGATCTGCGCGGGCTCGGAATTCATCCGCACGAGAATCGCCTCCCAAGGGGATGACGGGCTTCTCTTACGCAGCGTTTGCCAGTGCTCCAGCGGCAGGGCGGTCTTCGTAAAAGGCGCGCCCGCAGTTCCACGGAACGCGAGCTTGCCTCCCGGCAGGCGGCTTCCTATCGTCCGCCTCCCTTTTTTACCCATGAGCACGACTACCACCGATCCCGCACCCGACACGCAAATGGATGGCGCCTCCATCCTCGTCGCGGCACTGGAACGCGAGGGGGTCGATACGATTTTTGCCTACCCGGGCGGGGCGAGCATGCCGATCCACCAGGCGCTCACGCGCTCGAAGCAGATCCGCACGATCCTGCCGCGGCATGAGCAGGGCGGCGTGTTCGCAGCGGAGGGATACGCGCGGGCGACGGGGCGCGCGGGGGTGTGCATGGCGACTTCAGGTCCGGGCGCGACGAATCTGGTGACGGGGATCGCGGACGCTTTCCTCGACTCGGTGCCGCTGGTGGCGATCACGGGGCAGGTGGCGCGGGCGATGATTGGCAAGGGCGCTTTCCAGGAGACGGATGTGTTCGGCATGACGCTGCCGGTGGTGAAGCACAATTACCTCGTGATGGATGTCGATGACATCCCGCGCATCGTGAAGGAGGCCTTCCACATCGCGCAGTCGGGCCGGCCGGGGCCGGTGCTCATCGACATGCCGAAGGATGTGCAAAACTCGAAAACGACTCCGGTTTTCCCGGAAACGATCTCGCTGCGCGGCTACGATGCCCGGCGCGAGGTGGAGGACGAGGCGTTGCTGGAGATCGTGCGGCTGATCGAGACGCACAAGGAGCCGATGATTTACTGCGGCGGCGGGATCATCACGAGCGGGGCGGCGCCGGAATTGCTGGAGTTCGTCGAGCGCACGCAGATTCCCGTGGCGACGACGCTCATGGGGATCGGCGGTTTCCCAGAGACGCATCCGCTCTCGCTGAAATGGCTGGGCATGCACGGCACGGTGTACGCGAACAACGCGGTGAATGAGGCGGACCTGCTGCTGGCCATCGGCGTGCGTTTTGACGACCGGGTGACGGGGAAGATCGAGAAATTTGCCGAGCACGGGACGATCGTCCACATCGACATCGACAACGCGGAGATCAACAAAAACAAAGTCGTGCGCCATCCGGTGCTCAGCGATGTGAAATACGCGCTGAAGCGGCTGAACGAGCTGCTGGAAAAGGCGGGCCACAAGCGCCAGACAGGCCGGGACGCGAAGAACAGTGCCTGGTACAAGAAGATCGACGCGTGGAAGGCGGAGTTCCCGTTTTCCTTCCGCGACACGGAGGAAGTGATCCAGCCGCAGTATGCCATCCGGCTGCTGTGGGAGATCACGAAAGGCGACGCGATCATCACCACCGGCGTGGGGCAGCATCAGATGTGGGCGGGGCAGTTTTTCGATTTCGTGGAGCCGCGGACGTTCATCACATCGGCGGGGCTCGGGTCGATGGGCTTCGGCTATCCTGCGGCGATGGGGGCGAAGGTGGCGTTCCCGGATCGCCAAGTCATCGACATCGATGGCGACGGCTCTTTCCTCATGAATGTGCAGGAACTGGCGACGGCGCACATCGAGCAGATCGCGGCGAAGGCGATGATCCTGAACAACCAGTATCTCGGCATGGTGGTGCAGTGGGAGGATCGCTTTTATAAAAGCAATCGCGGCCACACGTTCCTGGGCGATCCGCGGGATGCGGCGCGGATTTATCCCGACTACGTGAAGGTGTGCGAGGGCTTCGGCGTGCCGTGCGAGCGGGTGCTGCATAAAAAGGATCTGCGCGGGGCGATTGAGCGGATGCTCGCGGCGAAGGAGCCCTACGTGCTCGATGTGATGGTGCCCTACACGGAGCATGTGCTGCCGATGATTCCGAGCGGTGGGACGTACAAGGACATCATCGTCGAGGGCAGGGAGACGCTCCAGGCGGGGTCGGGGCTTTGAAGAAAGTTGATAGTTGATGGTTGATAGCCGCACCGGGGTTGCGCAGCGGTCGGTAACGGCGAACGTGCCCTGCTCACTAGCTGTGGAGGCTCAAGAGGTTATTCAGAGGTTGGCGGAGTCTGGAGATGGGGGAGAGGAGATGGAGA
>PPFU01000331.1_pt1 | contig 21349 bp, 17 predicted proteins | sample 1535991 | NCBI WGS metagenome assembly PPFU01 (sample SAMN04901290, study PRJNA319586) | Hypolithon metagenome, whole genome shotgun sequencing project. | isolation source: Antarctic Hypolithon | place: Antarctica: Miers Valley | collected 2014
ATCATCCCGTGGGCGCCTGTTTCCGGCGGCCTTCTCACCGGCAAATACGAGCGCGGCAATCCGCCCGGCGACTGAGGCGCGCGTCAGTCAGCAGCCATCACCGCGAAGAAGCCGCTCTTCGTCGGCGCATCGGCCTGAACGGCATTCTTTTTCCAAAAGCCTTCATCGCCCCCGCTGGTGACGCCGCCAAACACCACCACCCTTTTTCCTCCCACGTTGCGAACATCAAGCGCCCGGATTTCGGCGCCGACTTGGAAACGGACGCAGAAAAGCCGGCTGTCCAAGGCCGGATTCAGGCCGAGCACGAACCCGCCGCCGTTGTAACTCCCGGTGTCGGGCGGGGCAAAAGTGAACGGGAGGCCCGCAGCCGATCCGCCGCTGATGTAGGTGGAGCTGTCGGCGGCAGCTGCCACTGCGCCATCTTTCATGCGGACAGCGTTGGCGCGCCCGTCGGAGAGCCGGGCGGTAAACTGCTGGCCAGCGAGGTATTTGCCAGTGCCGGGCTCGTAACGGCCAATGAACGTTTTGTGCTCCGCCCGGCTATTATGAAATGCATGGTAATGATCCGCTTTGGGGATTTTCCCCTTGGCCTCCGCCCACGCGCCATTTTCGAGCTGAGGTTCGTAGCGGAATATGTGGTTGCCTCCGGCACTCTCGAAAGCCGCATGGAGCTTCCCGTCGGCTCCCATCGAGCAGCGGTAGCCGCGAGTGTCCGCCATGTTGTTGGTCGGCTTGTTGATGAAATCCGGCGCATCCTTGTCCACCGACCAGTCATAAAGATGGAACTTTTCGGCTCCGTCGTAGCCACGGCCGGTGAGATGCGAGATCTGCACCGGCTCTTTTTTCTTTCCATCCCACGCTTTCGCCTGTTTCCAGCCAATCGTGACGACGGTCTTGCTCGCGCCATCGATAGCGACGTCGAGTGTGTTATGGCGCCCTTTGAAGGATCCGATCTGGCTGCCGTCGGGCGCGAAGACCGTCACGTTTCCAGAGCCGGTCGAGGAATCGTCGTCGCGGCTGTAGTTGAGAGCGGCGCAGACGCCGTCCGCCGCTGCGTCGATCCGCGCGCACAGTCCGCCTGTCTCTTTTTTCCAAAGCACCTTGGAGCCGGTGGGGTCCAGCTTCGCCGCTCCCTCGCTGCCGAGCGCGACGTAGATGTTGCCGCTTGCATCGAGCGCCACGTCGCGCACCTCGGCCCCCAGGCGCATCGCCGAGAGGAATTTTGTTCCGCCGGGGGCGAGGCGGATCACCATTCCGCGGCCCTTAGCCTCGCCGCTGGCTTTTTCGGCCAGGATTCCGACAGAAATGTTCGCAGCCAGCACAATGGATCCATCTGCCTGGATCCGCGCGCCCTGCACCGAGTCGCCGGAGCCGCCCAGCGCCGAGCTAGCGCTGAAGCTTGCCTCATTGACTGCCGCCCGGGCGCTATGCGCCGGCAGGAAAAGGATGGCGGAAAACAATAGAGCGAATTGGCGGGGTGACGGGGAACAAAGAATTTTCATGGGAATGAGGTGGTGAATGCCCCGCAGTTTCGAGGCACGGCGCGGCCCGATCAAGCGCGAACTGGCGCCGGCTCGCGGTCGCCCCGGCGCGCAAACGCGAGGCGGTCCGGCACGTTGCGGGATTCCTCGAAGTGTCCGAGCGCTGGGCTTGTGGACGATTACCTCGACGAGCTTCAGCGCAATCTTCGCGAGGTCATCGAGCTGCCTATCGGAGGACGGCAACCCGGAATTGGAAGCCGAGTTCGTCGGCACTCAGAGCATCACCGTCGCTGCCTAGCTCGTGCCCAAACCACCGGTGCTCCTTCGCCAAATCAGCAAGAAAAACATCGGCATGGCGCTCGAAGAGTTTTTGAGGCACCGATGAAGGCTGCGCGTGTACGTCCGCCCGCGCAGGTGCACGGCGCGTGACAAGCGGGGAGGCCGGTGATAGGTCGGCGCGCACATGCCAGACGTCCAGACCCTCCAGCTCATCTATGTCGGGCTCATTGTCGCTGGCGTGTTTGCCGCGTTTGTGTGGGAGAAATATCCGCCGGATGTCGTGGCGATGTGCGCGCTGGCGGCGGTCATCGTCGGAGGCATCCTCACCACGGAGGAGACGCTGAAGGTTTTCTCGAACTCGGCACCGATCACCATCGGGGCGATGTTCGTGCTGAGCGCGGCGCTGGAGCGAACGGGCGTCATCGAGTCGATGGGGCGGCTTTTCGCCAAAATCGCGGGCACGAGCGAGGTGCGGGCGCTGCTGGCGCTGATGATCATCTCGGCGGTGCTCTCGGCGTTCGTCAACAACACGCCGGTGGTGGTGGTCTTCATGCCCATCGTGCTGGCGCTGGCGCGCAACACGGCGCTGAAGGCGTCGCGCCTTTTGATCCCGCTCTCTTTCGCCTCGATGCTGGGCGGCACCTGCACGCTCATCGGCACCTCGACGAATCTCCTGGTCGATGGCATGGCGCGGCACTACGGGCTCGCGCCGTTCACGATGTTCGAGTTTAGCAAGCTGGGGGTGATCTACGCCCTCGTCGGCATCGTCTATCTTGTGACGATCGGGCGGGTGCTGCTGCCCCGGCGCGAGACGCTTTCCACGCTGCTGAATCCGGGCGACACGCGGGAATTTCTCACGCAGGCGGTCGTCAGCGCGGACTCGCCGCTGGTCGGGAAAATGCTCGCGGATACTCCGCTGGCGAAGCTGCGCGAGGTGCGGATCATCGAGATCATGCGAGACGGAGCGCGGCTGCGGACGCCGCTGAACAAGCTGACTTTCCAGGAGGGGGACCAGCTTTTGCTCAAGTCGATCGCGGCCGGGGTGAAGGGCCTGCAGGAGACGGAGGGGATCGATTTCCAGCCGCGGGAGCAGCTCGGCCTGCGCGATGTGGAGACGCGCTCGGCGACGCTGATGGAGGGGATCATCGGGCCGCAATCGACGATGGTGGGGCGGACGCTGGCGCAGTTGAATTTCCGGCAAAAGTACGGCGCCCTGATCCTCGCGGTGCATCGGCAGGGGCAGAATTTGCGCGAGAAATTCGAGGATGTGCGGCTGGCGTTCGGCGACACGCTGCTGGTGCAGGGGCCGGCGGATGGGATTCACCGTCTCATGGAGGAGCGGGATTTTTTGAGCCTCTCGGAGCCGAAGCAGCAATCGTATCGCCGCTCGAAGGCGCCGCTGGCGCTGGCGGCGATCGTCGGCGTGGTGGTGCTCGCGGCGTTCCAGGTGCTGCCCATCGCGTCGCTGGCGCTGGTCGCGGCGGTGGCGGTGATCGTCTTTCGCTGCATCGATCCGGCCGAGGCGTATCAAGCCGTGGAGTGGAAGGTGATCTTCCTGATTTTTGGGATGCTGGCCGTCGGATTCGCGGTGGAGAAAACGGGCGGTGCCGAGCTAATCGCGCACGGGGTCCTGAATGTGGTCGGCGCACTGGGCCCGGTGGCGATGGTCTCGGTGATCTACCTTTTGACCGTCTGCATCACGGAACTCATCAGCAACAACGCGACTGCCGTATTGCTGACGCCGCTGGCGATCGCCATCGCCGCGCAGATGGGGGTCGATGCCCGGCCCTTCGTCGTCGCGATCATGTTTGGCGCGAGCGCGTGCTTCGCCACGCCGGTTGGCTATCAGACGAACACGTATGTCTATGGCGCGGGCGGCTACCGGTTCATGGATTTCCCGCGCGTCGGGGTGTTGCTGAACGTGCTGCTCTGGGGTGTCGCAAGCGCGTTGATCCCGGTGCTCTGGCCGATCACGCGGGTGGGGGAGTGAATCCTAGGAGGTGCCGCCCAGCGGATTGATCAGTTCCAGTCCGACGACCTGCTCAAAGTCGTTCACATTCCGAGTCACCAGCGCCAATCCATGACACAAGGCGGTGGAAGCGATGATCGCGTCCGCCAACCCCATGCGGCCTGCCTGCCGGAGAGCAATACTTTGAGCGGCTACCGCATCGTCCAGCGCAAGAATGCTCATTCGCGAGAAAGCAACTTCCAACCAGCGCCGATCTGCGGGTGTGAGACGGTGATAACCAAGCGTCTCGATTTGAGTGATGCGTGCTGTCGCCAAATCGCTGCGATCCAAAATCTCGTCCAGCGCGGGATAGTCGCCGGTCGCGCCGTAGATCAAGATGTTCGTATCCAGAAGCATTTGCTACTCCCGGCCTGGGAGGATTCTTTCCCGGCGCTGCTCGCGCTGCCACACCTCCGGGTCCTCGATGTCGCGGAAAGTGCCGAGTTTGCGAAGTTGTTTCAGCGCATTCAGCGGAGTTCCTCGAGAGTCCATCGAATCCAATTTTTCCAAGGTGGCTGTGACGCGGACTTTTCCGCCCAGTAAATGCGCCGGCAGGGGAACGTGAAGCGTGCCATCGGCGGCAGGATCGAGAATTACGGAAATCATGCTCATGGGATGAGGATAGGAGGAACGGGACAGTCCGGCAACTCGACTGACTGCGCGTCGCCATTAGAACTCCCCGACCATCGAGATCTCCGGCTCGAGGCGGTGGCCGGTCTCGCGCTCGACGGTTTCCTGCGCGAGGGCGATGAGAGCGCGCACGTCGGCGGCGGTCGCGCCGCCGCGGTTGATCATGATGTTCGCATGCCGCTGGGTGATCATCGCGCCGCCGATAGCGTGGCCTTTCAGCCCGCACTGGTCGATGAGGCGGCCGGCACCGATGCCGTCGATTTTTTTGAAAATAGAGCCGGCGCTGGGCTCGGTCGTTAGTGGCGGGTGGCGCTCTTCGCGCCAGGCGAGATTTTCAGCGAGGACGCGGCGCATCGTCTCGCGGTCGCCGGGGGTGAGTTGGAATGTGGCGGAGAGGACGACATCGCGGGTGTCGTGGAGGGCGGAGTAGTCGTATCCAAAATTGAAATACTCGACACCGACGGTGCGGCGTTCGCCCGCGGCGGTGAGTAGCTCTGCGCTGTGCGTGACCTCGGCGATGAACATCGTGCGCTCGCGCTCGGGAGCGGGGGAAAGGAAGTGCAGGTTCTGCCAGAGAGCGCCGCCGACGGTGGAGGGGATGCCGGCGTAGTGCTCGAGGCCGCTGAGGCCGGCTTCAATGGCGATGTTGATCAGATCGGGAAAGCAGACGGCTCCGCTCTCGGCAAAGATTTGCGCCTGGCCGGAGCGGACTTCGATATGTTTGGCGCGGTTGCGGATGACGAGTCCGCGGAAGCCTTTGTCGCCGACGAGGATGTTCGCGCCGAGCCCGAGGAGGAAATATGGGACGCCCTGCTCGCGGGCGAGGGTGAGGACGGTGGCGAGTTCGTCCGCCGTGCCGGGCTCGAAAAACAGGTCGGCGGGGCCACCAATTTTGAAAGTGGTGTAGGGCGCGAGCGGCTCGTGTTCGCGGATGCGCCCCGGGGCGAACTTTTCCAAAGCAGCGCGGAGAGAGGACATGACAGAGTGCGATGCCAGAAAAGGGGACGCTTGGAAAGAGCGCGCGGGCGGCGAGTGGTGCACCCGGAGAGACTCGAACTCCCAACCTTCTGATCCGTAGTCAGATGCTCTATCCAATTGAGCTACGGGTGCGACACGCTCGAAAAACGAGGGCGCTACGGATACACCATCCGCCCGCTGGTGCGAGGGAAAAATGCGCGTCAGGCGGGGGAAAGTTGCTGGCCGGTGGGCGTGTCTTTGACCTGCCAGCCGAGCGCAGCGATCTGGTCGCGCAGCGCATCGCTCGCTGCCCAGTCGCGCGCCTTGCGGGCAGCCTCGCGGCGCTCGACGAGATCGAGCGCCTCGCGCGGGACGGGCTCGGGGTCGGGAAAAATGGCCAGCGTCTGATCGATGCGACCCCACCAGCCGAGCAGCGCGCGCGCGTCGGCGGGCGCGAGGCTGTCGGCGTCGTGCGCGGCGTTGCTCTCGCGGATGATCGTGAAGAGATGGCCGAGCGCGCCGGAGATGTTCAGGTCATCGTCGAGGCACTCGTCGAAAGCGGCCTGCGCGGGCATCGTGAAATCAGACGGCTCTTCGCTGCCGGCGACTTTCAATCGGCCGACCCACGCGTCAATCCGGGCGAGCGCGGCACGCGCGGCGGCGAGGCCGTCGAAGGTGAAATTGAGCTGCTGCCGGTAATGGATGGCGAGCAGGGCGTAGCGGATTTCGCGCCCGCTCCAGCCCCGCTCGAGCAGGTCGCGCAGCGTGAAAAAGTTCCCGGCCGACTTCGCCATCTTTTGCCCATCGACGATGAGGTGCGCGCAGTGCAGCCAGTGGCGGACGAAGGTCTCGCCGGTGCAGCTTTCCGACTGCGCGATCTCGGCCTCGTGGTGCGGGAAAATGTTGTCCACTGCTCCGCAATGGATATCGAGCCGCGGGCCGAGTAGGCCGGTCGCCATGGCGCTGCACTCGATGTGCCAGCCGGGCCGGCCCCGCCCCCACGGGCTCTCCCATGCCACGTCGCCATCGGCTTCGGTCCAGGCTTTCCACAGCGCGAAATCGCCGATGCTCTCCTTTTCGTATTCGTCGTTCTGGACGCGTCCGCTGGGGCGGAGTTCGTCGAGGTCGAGGTGCGCGAGCTGGCCGTAGCGCGGGAATTTTCCGATGCGGAAATACACCGAGCCGTCGTCCGCCTGATATGCGATGCCGCTCTCGATGAGCTGCGCGATCATCGCGATCATCCGCTCGATGTGGCGGTCGTCGGTCGCGTTGGGAAAATGCGTGGCGGCCTCGATGCGGAGCGTCTTCAGGTCGTCGAAAAACGCGTCTTTGTAAGGTTGCGTAAACTCGGCCAGCGGCACGCCGGCCTCGCGGCAGCCGCGGATCGTCTTGTCGTCCACGTCCGTCAGGTTCATCACGCGCTCAACCTTGTAGCCGCGGTATTCGAGCCAGCGCTGGAGCAGGTCCTCGAAAATGTAGGCGCGGAAATTGCCAATGTGCGCGTGGTTATAAACGGTCGGGCCGCACGTGTACATTTTCACTCCACGCCCGGCGGGATCGAGCGGGCGGAACTCCTCCAACTGCCGCGTCCGCGTATCGAAAAATTGCAGCGCCATCGGCTCAGACCACGAGGCGATCGACCGCGCTGGACCTCAGTTCCTCCTGCTCCACGCTCGCGACCGCCATCGCCGCGATCCCTTCACCGCGGCCCAGGAAGCCGAGCGTCTCATTGGTCGTCGCCTTCACCGTGACGCGGTCGAGGCCGATGCGCAGCGCGAGGGCGAGAGCGTTGACCATCGCGGCGAGGTGCGGCGCGAGCTTGGGCGCTTCGGCGATCACGGTCGCGTCGATATTCACGATGTAGCCGCGGCGCGCGCGCACCATCTCGGCGACGCGGCTCAGGATTTCCAAGCTGCTGATGCCCCGGATCGATTCGTCGGTATTTGGGAAATGATGCCCGATGTCCGGCAACCCGACCGCGCCGAGCAGCGCATCGGCGATGGCGTGGGCGAGCGCATCCGCATCCGAGTGCCCCTCGAGCCCGCGGTCGTGCTCAATTTCGACGCCGCCGAGGATGAGTTTGCGGCCCTCGACGAGCTTGTGGACGTCATAGCCGATGCCAACGCGGTTCATGTTTGTTAGGTCAAAGGGATACGCCCACTGGAGGCCACGATGCTGATTTTGTCCGGGAGGTCTGGATGCGGCTTCATCTCCACGCGTCCGCCGGCGGCTTCGACGAGGATTTTCCCCGCCGCCACATCCCACAGACTCACGACCTGCTCGATATAGGCGTCGAGCCGCCCGCTCGCGACATACGCCATGTCGAGCGCGGCGCTGCCCATGAGGCGGCACTTGCGGGCGCGGGTGATCATGTTTTCGAAAAGCGGGAGGCCGGCGTCGATGGTCGAGCGTGTTTTGGAAAACCCGACGGAGAGGACGGCGTCCTTCAGCTCCGAGCGCTGGCTCACGGCGCAGGGCGCGCCATTCATCGTTACCTCGCCGCCCGCCTGCACCTGCCAGAGTTCATCGCGCATCGGATCATAGATGACGCCGAGGATGATCTCGCCCGCGCGACGCACGGCGATGGAGATGCAGAAGTGTGGGATGCCGTAGAAATAGTTCACCGTGCCGTCGATGGGATCGACGATCCACTGGTGCTCGCTTTGCTGATCCCCCGCGATCCCCTCCTCGCCGTAAATCGCGTGCGTGGGATGGTCGCGGAGAATGCGCGCGGCGATGAGTTCCTGGCTGAGCACATCGAGCTCAAGCTTGATGTCGTGCGCGCAGAATTCGTTGACGTTCAATTCGCTCTCGAAGTTGTCGCGGAGGAGCTGGCCGGCCTCACGGGCGGCGGCGACGGCGGTATTGAGAAAGGCGGTCATCGGAGAGCGATGTCTAGCGAAAGAAAATGGGAGGAGAAACTCAATTCTCCTCCCATTTCTGTGACGGTGACTGATGTCGCCGGTATTACTTCTTTGCGGTTTTCTTGGCCGCAGGCTTGGCCGCGGTTTTCTTCGCTGCCGGTTTTTTGGCCGCGAGTTTTTTCGGTGCAGCCTTCTTCGGTGCAGCTTTCGCAGCGGCCGGTTTCTTGGCTGCCGGCTTTTTCGCAGCCGCGAGTTTCTTCGGAGCTGCCTTCTTCGCGGGCGCTGCTTTTTGGGCCGGAGCTTTCTTTGCAGGAGCTTTCTTAGTCGCCATTAAAAATCCCCCCTTTCGGTCCGCAGTGGCGGTCGGTGGAAATTGTTGAGGTGATGAACATCACTCTGCGTGCGTGCGTAACGGCGGCCGCCAAATGCGTCAACAAATTTTCGTGTTTCCACGGAGTTTTTTTGCCACGGCATTTTTGATTGGCGCAGGCGATGACTGGAGAGGCTGTGTTCATCAGGGTTTGGGGGTGGTGCTCTCCCGCTCACCATTTTCTCGCGAAAGATTTCTAAGGCTCGCTCCGTATCTCCGAGATGCGCACACTTCCCGGCATGAAACGCCTCCTCGTCTTTCTCCTCCTCTCCGCGACCGCCTTCGCTGCCGAACCCGTCGAGCAGGGCGTCCGCCTCGTCCAGCGCGAAAAGGAAATCTCGCCGACCTCCACGTTCGAGCTGCGCTTCGACCAGTCCGTCGTCGCCGGCGACCGCATCGGCCTGCCCGGCGATTCCTCGCCGCTTGTCTTCTCTCCCGCCCTCCCCGGCACATTCACGTGGCTCAGCACGCGTAGCGGAGTTTTCACGCCGAGCGAACCGCCGGCTCCCGGCGCGACCTATACGCTCACGCTCGGCGGCGATCTGCCGGTACAGGCGACGCTCCAGCGCGAGATCACGACCCCGCCGATGCGGGTCACCGACCGCTCGCCCGACAGTTTCGATAAAAGGAACGCGCCCTCGAGTCCGGCGCTCTATCTGCAATTCAACGTCGCGGTCGATCCGGCTGCCCTCGGAAAGTTCACCCGATTCCGCAACGCCGCCGGTGATGAAATCCCCGCGCTCGTCGCCGAGATACCTAACGACGCGCGCTACTATCTCACCAACCACACCGACATGCGCCCGTGGCGTGAGCGCTTCACCGGCCCGCTCCCCGACGGCGCTCCCCGCCCACATCCGCATCGCATCTTCATCACGCCAGAGCGCCCACTGCCCGTCGCGCCCGGCTGGAAGCTCCTCCTCGCTGCCGGGCTCCCCTCCGCCGAAGGCCCGGAGACGTTCCCCGAGCCAGTCGAGATCGAGATCGGCGACGTGCAGCCGTTCACCGTCGATGCCGTCACCCCGCACCACGGCCTCGACGCTGGCACCTGGCTCGAGGTCACCTTTTCCAAGCGCACCTCCCCGCTGCTGGAAAAGGCAGATATAACAAAATGGATCAGCATTACGCCCGCGCCGGACGATTTGCGCATCGAGACGAATTGGGCGGGCGCGACCTTCACTGGCACGTTTTCGTTGCAAGAACGCTACACCGTGACGGTGAAGCCCGGCTTCCCGGCCGCCGAACCGTTCGAGCTGGCAGAGTCTCACAGCGAAGAAGTGACATTCGCCCCGCTCCCGCCGCGCCTCTATTTCACCGGCTTCTCCACCGCGCAATACAGCGGCGGCCGTCGGGTCTTCGACCTGCTCGCCACGAACATCGACCAGGCACGCGTGCGCGCGAAACTGCTCGACCGCGACTCACTCGTCTTCGCGCTCAACGGCTACAAACGCGGCTATCACAAAAAACATGACACCGAGAGCGAGCCGCACCAAGAGATCGAGTTTTCCCTCGTGCCGGGGAAGACGCTTTTTGATAAACGGCTCGATACGTCCTCTGGAAGAATCGCGCTGTCGTGGGACGAGCTTATCGGCGGACGGCGCTCGGGCGCAGTCTTTGTGCAAGCGGAAAAGCCGGGGCCATATGCCAGCGACGCCGAACTCGGCACCGAGGCGATCGTGCAGCTCACCGATCTCGGCGTGCTGTGGAAAATCGTGGATGAGACTGCCACCGTCCTCGTCTTTTCCCACGCCACCGGCGAACCCGTGCCCGGCGCGACCGTGCGCCTGCTCGACGACGACAACATCGAGATCGCGATGCGCCAGGCCGGCCCGCAGGGTCTCGCGCAGTTGCCGCTCCCGAAGCAAGGCTGGCTCATGGCCGAGGCGGGCGACGACCTGCACACGTTGGAGTTCGACCGCGACACGCGCCCCGGCGACCTGCCTTCCTACGCCTTCCGCGAGGCGCTCGGCGACGGGGCTTCCGGCGACCGGCGCGTCTTGCTTTTCACCGACCGGCCGCTCTACCAGCCGGGCGAGACCGTTCATCTGAAGGGCTACCTGCGCGAGTGGCAGGGCGGCGATCTCATTATCCCCGCGGAGAAGACCTATAGCCTCACGGTCGTGGACGCGCGCGATACGCGAGTGCTGGCTAAAGACATCACACTCAGTGCGACCGGCTCTTTTTCCGAAGCGATCCCGCTCCCGCCGGGCGGCGTCGGGATCTACCGGGCATCGCTCGTCTGGGGCAACGCGACGACCTCGGAGACGTTCGAGGTGCAGGAGTATAAAGCCAACGCCTTCGAGGTGACGCTCGACTCCCGTGATTCGTATCCGGCCGGCGAGGCCATCGGCGTGCCGCTCACCGCGCATTACTATAGCGGAGCCCCGCTCGCTGGCGCTGCGGTGAAGTGGTCGCTGCGCGCGAGCGACGAGACATTTCGGACGGAGGGCTTCGGTGACTTTGTCTTCGGCGGCGTGCGCGGCGAAGACCGCGAGACGACCACCACCGGCCAGGGCGATGTGATAATGGACGCGGAGGGTCGAGCCACCGTCGTGCTGGAGCCCGGCGCGATCTCCGTCGCTCTCTCGCCGCGCGACGTGGATTTGCTCGTCGAAATCACCGACATCAACCAGCAAACGATTTCCAGCCGCGCCAAATTCACCGCGCACAGCTCGGATTTCTATCTCGGCATCGCCGGTACCGAAGACGTGCTCCGCGCCGGCGAGCCGATGACCATTGCCGTGATCGCCATCCAGCCGGATATGACGGTGCCGAAAGAACAGCCGAAGCCGCAGCTCACGGTGAGCCGCATCGACTTTCGGACCATCCGTGAGCTCGGCCCCGGCGGAGCTCCCACCTATCGCACCGAGGAGGAACCGCAGGTCGTTTTCGAGACGACGGCAACCACGGCGGAGACGCGGGGCGAGCAGAACCGTCCCGTGCGCACCGCGACATTTACGCCCGATCAGCCGGGCACCTACATCGTCCACGCTTCCACGAAAGACTCCGCCGGACGCGAAGTTGCGAGCCAGTGGCGTTTCAACGTCAGCGGCGAGACGCCGTCGCGCATCGCTTGGAACTATCGGAATCAATACCAAATCGACCTCGTCCCCGACCGTGCGAGCTACCAGCCCGGCGACACCGCGCGCCTCCTGGTGAAGACGCCGATCAGCGGCACCGCGCTCGTTTCCATCGAGCGCGAGGCGATTTTGCGGACGTTCGTGGTGACGCTGAAAGGGAACGCGCCCACCATCGAAGTGCCCATCGAAGCGGGCGATCTGCCTAATGTTTTCGTCTCGGTCGTGCTCCTCCGGGGTGCCGAGCAAAGCCCGCGCAAGACGAAGGAGCCGGAGTTCCGCGCCGGATATGCGCGGTTGAATGTCGGCCGCCCCGAGACACAGCTCGGCGTGAAAGTCGAAGCGGGTGAGCCGAGCTATCGACCGGCGACCGACGTAACAACCACCGTCACCGTCCAGGATGGCACGGGCAAAGCCGTGGCGGGAGCCGAGGTGACGCTTTATGCGGTGGACGAAGGCATCCTCAGTCTCATGGGCTACGAGAAACCAGAGCCGTTCGATTTCTTCTACGCCCCGCGCGCCCTCCGCGTCCGCACCGGGCTCACGCTTCCGAATCTCCTTTCCGAAGATCCCGACGAACTCAGTTTCGCCAACAAAGGCTATGTCGTCGGGGGAGGGGGTATGGGGCCGACGAGTTCCGGGGAGGCTCCGCGCAGCAACTTCCTCCCGTGCGCTTTCTGGCAGGCCGATCTCGTGACCGACAAAGATGGCCGCGTCACCGCGACTTTCCCCGCCCCAGACAGCCTCACGCGCTACCGGGTCTTTGCCGTGGCGGCGACGCCGATAGCCTTTGGCAGCGGCGAGTCGGCCTTCGAGGTGAGCAAACCGCTCATGGTCGAATCCGCTCTCCCGCCGGTCGCCAGGATCGGCGACAAACTTACCGCGCGCGCAGTTTTGCAAAACCGCACCGAGACCGCTGGCGAAGTCGAGGTCACGCTCACGCTCGACGACAAAGCTGCCCAGCCGGGCACGCTTTCCCGCAAAATCCAGCTTGCCCCCAACTCCGCCGCCGCGGTCGATATTCCCGTTGAGCTGGCAAATGTCGGAACGGCCAAATGGGTCTGGGCCGCGCGCATGGGCGACCTGACAGATTCCGTCGAGACGACTGTCGAGGTCGGCTACGTCGCGCCACTCCTGCGCGAGATTCTTCTCGGCCGCACCGATGCCAAAGAAACCAATCTACTGGCCGAGGCCAACCCGCAGTTCCTCGAAGGTGAAGGCAGCATGGAGATCCGCGTCGCGAACACCCGCCTCAGCGGCCTCGCCGAGAGCGTGGATTATCTGCTCGATTACCCCTACGGCTGCGTCGAGCAGCAAGTCTCCCGCCTCATCCCCTGGATGCTTTACGACGATCTCCACCGCATCATCCCCGCGCTCGATCGCCCGCAAAAGGAAGTGCGCGAGACGTTCGAGACCGGCGTCCGCCACGTCCTCGATCTCCAGACGCGCGAGGGCGGACTCGCCTACTGGCCCGGCGGCACCGAGCCGATGCTCTGGGCGAGCGCCTACGGCGGTGTCGCGCTCGCTTTAGCTAAAGAACGCGGCTTTGAAATCCCGCTCGCGCAGACCGACGATCTCGCCCGCTACCTGAGCCGCGAGCTGCGCGACATCGCGGAGATCGAGGGCAACTACCAACTCTCCAATCGCTGCCTCGCCGTCTATGCGCTCGCTCTGCTCGGCGCGCCCGAGACGGCGTACCATGAGTTGTTATATAAAAAGCGCGACGATCTCTCCGCGGAAAGCCGCACCGTCCTCGCCCTCGCGATCCTCGAGGCGAAAGGCCCCGCCGACATGATCAAGACGTTGCTCGATCCCGATGCGCCGACGCCGCCGCAGGGCGACGCGTGGTTCGGGAGCGGCGAGCGCGAGCTGGCGATGCGTCTGCTGGCGTGGCTTAAATTCCAGCCGAAGTCCCCCCATGTGGACGCGCTGGTCGAGGAACTCCTCCGCGCGCGGCGCAACGGCAAATGGGGCAATACGCAATCCAACGCCTGGGCGCTCCTCGCGCTCACCCGCTACGCCAATGCCATCGAGAGCGGCGACAAACGAATCACGGGCTCGCTGCAATACGTCGATCTCGACCGCAAGTTCAGCCTCGATGAGAAAAATCCCGCCATCGACCAGGCCGCACCCATCGCCCCCGCACCGCTCGTGCTCTCGAATCCCAGCCAGCGCACCCTTTTCACCACGGTGAAAATGGAGGCGCGCCCGAAAGTCGCGAAACAACCCCGCCAGGATCGCGGCTATCTCATCGAGCGCGGCTACGCCAAAGTCCGCGACGACGGGAAACTCGATGCCGCGCAGGACTTGAAAGTCGGCGACCGCATCCTCGTCACGCTGCGCATCGAGGTGCGGCAGCCCGCGCATTACGTCGCCATCGACGATCCGCTCCCAGCGGTGTTCGAGGCCGTGAATCCGTCGTTCAAGACCCAGGCGATGCGGGCCGATGGCTCCGGCGGCAGCATGTTCACCGACTACCGGGAGCTGCGGCGCGACCGGGCGCTTTTCTTCCGCGATCACCTGCCGCCGGGCTCCTATACGATCACGTATCTGGCACGGGTCCGTGCCGCGGGAGCCGTCACTGCGCCTGCCGCGAAGATCGAGGAGATGTATCGCCCCGAGCGGTTTGGGCTCACCGAGACCACCGATGTCACCGCGCAAGCTCGCTAGCATCCGACGGATTGGACGGATCTGCGCGTGGCTCGCGCTGGGCGTCCTCGCGGGCTGGGGCGCGCTGCACTGGGTGCCTCTGCCCGCCGCCCTCCTTGCTCCACTCCCCCCGAGCCTCGAACTCACCGACCGCCTCGGCCAGCCGCTGCGCGCCGTGCTCGCGGATGAGCGCCGCTACTCCCGAGACGCCGCCAACCTCCCGGCGCATCTCCTTGACGCCACTATCGCCGCCGAGGATCAGCGTTTCTGGCACCACCCCGGTTTCGATCTTCTCGCAACGGCTCGCGCGGCTTGGGATTTCGCGCGGCAGCGACGCGTCGTCTCCGGCGCGAGTACCATCGCCCAGCAGCTCATCAAGATCAGTGAGCCGCGCCCCCGCACGCTCCGCACGAAGCTTTGCGAAGCCGCCCAAGCCCTCCGCCTCACGCAGCTCTGGCCGCGCGAGCGCATCGTCGCCGAATACCTGAACCGCCTCGACTACGGCAGCCTCAGCATCGGCTGCACCGCCGCCTCCGCCACCTACTTTGCCAAGCCGCCGCGCGACCTCAGCCTCGCCGAAGCCGCCTTCCTCGCCGGCCTCCCGCAAGCGCCAACCCGCCTCGACCCGCGCACCCGGCTCCCGCTCGCGATCAAGCGCCAGCACTATGTGCTCGCCCGCATGCTCGACCTCGGCCTCATCACTGCGGAGGAGCACGGGCGCGCCCTCGCCGAGCCGCTGCGCCTCGCCCCGGCGCCCCGAGTTTTCCGCGCGCCGCACTTCGTCGATCTCGTCCTGCGCGACCGGCCGGGGCTTTCTGGAATAGTAACGACCACTCTCGATCTCGAGCTGAACGGATTCGTCGAGCGTGCCCTGCGAGAGCAGCTCCGCGCCCAGGCTGCGCATCACGTTCGCGATGGTGCCGTCGTCGTCCTCGACAACCGTACCGGCGACGTCCTCGGCCTCGTCGGCTCCGGCGATTGGTTTGCGCCCGGCAGCGGCCAGGTCAATGGCGCGACCGCCCCGCGCAGCGCCGGCTCCACGCTCAAGCCGTTCACCTACCTGCTCGCCTTCGAGCGCGGAACGACTCCCGCCACGCTGCTCGCCGACGTGCCCGCGCAGTTCGCCACCGGCTCCGGCATCTATCGTCCGCAGAATTACAGCCGCGCTTTTCTCGGCCCCGTCCGCGCCCGCCTCGCCCTCGCAAATTCCCTCAACGTTCCCGCCGTCCGCCTCCTCGCCGATGCGGGCGGCGCGTCCGTCCTAAAAAACCGCCTCCTCGAGCTGGGGATGACCACCCTCGCCCGCGACGCCTCCGACTACGGCCTCGGCCTCACCATCGGGAATGCCGAAGTCCGCCTCCTCGAACTCGCCAACGCCTACGCCACCCTTGCCCGCCTCGGCGAGCAACTGCCCACGCGGTTCCTCGCCACCGACCTGCGCCCCGCGGCCACGCGCGTGTGCGATCCCACCGCCGCCTGGCTCATCGCCGACATCCTCGCCGACAACTCCGCCCGCGCCCTAGCCTTCGGCCTCGACTCCCCCCTGCGCTTCGATTTTCCGGTCGCCTGCAAGACCGGCACGAGCACCAGCTTCCGCGACAACTGGGCGCTCGGCTACACCCCCGAGTTCACCGTCGGCGTCTGGGTGGGAAATTTCGACGGAAGCCCGATGCGCGACATCTCCGGCGTCACCGGCGCGGGCCCGATCCTGCACGACGTATTTGAGTGGGTCCACGCGCGCCGCGGGACGAGTTGGTATCTCCAGCCGGCTGACATCGTGAAAAAACGCATCGACCCTGCCAGCGGCGCGCTTTCCGAGGGCGGCACGATCGAGCCTTTCGACGCGCGTTTTCTCCCGCCACACGACGACAGTCGGGATGAACAAGGGCGCGTTTTGTTAGATTCCCAATACCGCGAGTGGCTCGGCGCCAGCAACACCCCAGCCTTTGCCATTCGACAAGATCCCGCCGCCCTCCGCATCGTCGAGCCACTCCCCGGCGCGACCTACTACATCGATCCCGACCTGCCCGAGAGCAGTCAGTGGATCCCGCTGCAAGCCATCGCCCCGCCCGGTGCGATCTGGGCGAGCGACACGCTCGAATGCCGTGCCAACCGCGCGCACCTCGCCCCCGGGCGGCATCGCCTCACCGTGGAAACTCCCGCCGGCCTGATGCGCGAGACGTGGATCGCGGTGAAGGACCTGTGAATTGCTGATCGGAGCCGCGAGGACAAGGGCGTCACCCGCCGCGCTCGTATCACGCCCGGCGTTGGCTCTCTGCGATCTCGGCCTCGGGCGCTCGCAGTGCGTGAGCACGCGCGCTGTCTCGAGGTGCGCGAGCCTCAGCGGCTCGCTCTGCGCGGCGTCGGCGAAAAGACAGAGCTGCTGCTCGCCGAGGAGCCGCTCGACGGTCTGGACGTTCAGCTCAACCCCACCGTCTAGATGCCGGTCGGGGTGAGCATTTTGTTGAGGTTCTTGGCGATCAGGCTGTAGCCGCAGATGATCGCGTGGTCCTCCAAGCCGTGCCCTCGACACGCCTTGGAGGCGCTCCTATCGTCCGCACGCATGCACGCCAGACCCGAGCATCTCGACGAGCTCGCGCTCGGGTATGCGCGGAAGGATTTCACCACCCTGCGCCAGGACATGACGGCGCAGCAGGCGCTCGACGCGATTCGCACCGGCGGCGTGGGAGAGAAGATCATCTATTTCTATATCCTCGACGCGGAGGACCGGCTGGTCGGCGTGCTCCCGACCCGCCGCCTGCTCACGATCTCTCCGGAGCAGCGCATCGGGGACATCATGATCACGCGGGTCGTCGCCATTCCGCCCACCGCGACGGTTTTGGAGGCGTGCGAGTTTTTCGTTTTGCACAAGTTTTTTGCCTTTCCGGTGATCGATGCGGAGCGGCGCGTCCTCGGGGTGGTGGACGTCGCACTCTTCACCGATGAGGTTTTCGACATCGCCGAGCGGGAGCAAATGGATGACGTGTTCGAGGCGATCGGCTTTCGCGTGGCGCAGGTCCGCGACGCGGCTCCGGGCAAGGCGTTTCGCGTGCGGTTCCCGTGGCTGCTGGCGACGATCGGCAGCGGCACCGTCTGCGCGCTCCTCGCTGGGGCGTTCGAGGCGACACTGTCGCAGAGCTTGGTGATGGCATTCTTCATCACGCTGGTTCTCGGCCTCGGCGAAAGCGTGAGCATTCAATCCATGACGGTGACGATCCAGGCGCTCCGCTCCACGCAGCCCACCCTGCGCTGGTATGCGGGAATGCTGCGGCGCGAAATCGCCACGGCGCTGCTGCTGGGAGGCGGGTGCGGCTGCCTCGTCGCCGGAATCGTTTGGCTCTGGCGGGGGGATGGCATGGCGGCCATTGTGGTCGGGGCTAGCATCCTCCTATCGATCTGCATGGCCTGCCTTCTCGGCTTGAGCGTCCCGTCCCTGCTGCACGCGCTCAAGCTCGACCCGAAAATTGCCGCGGGCCCCATCACACTCGCCCTGGCCGATGTGACCACGCTCCTCTTCTTTTTCTCCCTCGGCGCCATGTTCCTGGGCGGAAACCGCTGACGCCCTCGCGACAAATCAGCTCACGACACCGCCGTGACGAGGATGACGGTCAGCAGCGCGAAAACGGTGGTCTCAGGAGTTTTGTGCCCGGCCATGCGCGAGCCTCCCGGAAAACCGCGGAGGGCAAAGGGGCGGGTGTAGCGGACAGGCCGCAGTTTTTCGAAATCGCGGTTTGCTCATCCTGAGCCGCGGCCCGGTGAGGGTGTGTCCGGTTCAGGGCGCGGACTTTACCATTTGCCGGGAGAGCGTGTGACGCGGACCTCAGGGCGGTAGGTGATTCGGAGGAGGAGGTCTCCCCGACCGCCGCGCGCGTTGGGCAGGCCTTCGCCGGGGATTTTGAGGATTTCGCCGCGGGCGACGCCGGGCGGGATTTGCACGCGGAGGTAGGTGCCGGTGGCACTGCGCACCTGTTCCGACCCGCCCGCAGTAGCGCGCTGGCCGCTGATCCGCAGATCGGCGCGCAGGTCGCTGCCGCGGATTTTGAAGCGGGCATCGGGCCGGGCGCGGACGCGGACGTTGACGCATCCGTTTTGAAAAGGTTCGTCTCGGGGGACGCGGAAGCGGGAGCCCGGCGCGGTGTCGGCTGGCACATCGAGTTGATAGGTCTCCTGGCCGTTGGGATTCGCTGGGTCGTTCACCCGGATCTCGAGCTGAGTGCCGCGCAGGAACTCGTCGATCCGCAAATGCACATCCTGCGCGATGTTTTTCTCAAGCCGGCCGGGCCGCGCGGGCGACGCCTCCTTCTCAGCCTCCGCCAGCTCCCGGTCGTAGGCTCTGCGCCGCCCGGGCTCGCTGAGCGTCTCGCACGCGGCATTGAGCTCCTGCGTGCGCGCCACGGCATCTGGCGAGGCGGGATTGACGTCGGGATGATGGGCCTTCGCGAGCAGCCGGTAGGCGGCGCGGATTTGCTCGACCGTGCAACGCCGATCGAGGCCGAGAGTGGCGTAGTGGTCGGGCAGGGCGTCACTCACGAGGTGGGAGCGTAGGATGATCGGGTGGCATGCGCGAGGTTCACATCGCCTGGTGCGGTAGCAGCGCGAAGCGTAGCGCGGGATTCCGATCCTGCACCCGCCCGATTGATCCTCCTACCGAATGAACGGACCGATGTTCCGGACGAATCACCCCTGGCTTTCCCGGCGGAGCTGGCCCGGCGTCTTCCCGTAAAGGCGGCGGCAGGCGTTGTTGAAAAGGCGCGCATCCATGACCCCCGCCCGCGCCGCCAGCCGAAGACAATGCAAGTGTGGCTTTAAGCGCTGACCGGCCCACCGAGACAGTGGCCGACAAGTTCACCAGCTACTCGATCAACCTCACCGGCTCGGATTTCCAGAAGCTCACCAGCGACGTGACCTTCCGGTTTTACGCCACGAGCGGTGGCACGAACAAGACAGTCCAGTTCGACGACTTCGTAATCAACGGCGAGGTCGTGCCCGAGCCTTCGGCGCCGGGCCTGACCCGACAAACTGCCGCCAAACGCCCATTCGAAGGGCGGTCTTGCTCCGGCGAGACCGCCCTTTTTGTTCGGCCGAACTCGCCACCGGAGCGCAGGATTCCGATACCGCGTCGGCTCGTCGCGCAGCATCGGAATGCCGGGTAGCGCGCGCGCCCTCGCGTGCTGCTTTCGGCGCCCTCGCCGAAAGATCCAAACCGACGGCGCAGCCGCTACTCAAAGAACGTCTCGCGACCGGGCGATTTGGAATGACGCTGCGCGTTGGGTTCGGTGTTTCGGCGAGGGCGCCGAAACCAGCCCGCGAGGGGGCGGGCGCTACCCGGCGGGATCGGCTGCGTCCCGAGGCTACTGCCGGAACTGCGCTCGGTATTCGCTCGGAGTCAGCCCGGTCTTTGCCCGGAACACGACGCTCAGGCGGCGCAGCTCGCCGAAGCCGGATTGCTCGGCGACCTCGGAGACGCGCAGGTTCGTTTCGGTCAGGAGTTGCTTGGCCCACTGCACGCGCAGCCGCATCACCTCGGCGTAGGGGGAGCGGCCGAGCAGCTCGCGGAAGCGCGTCTCCAGCACCCGGCGGGAAAGCGGCACGTCGCGGAGCAAGCTTGCGATTGTCATCGACTCGGTCGCGCGTTCACGGATGAGCCGCAGCGCCTGCGCTACCGCCGCGTCGGACACGGCGATCACGTCACTCGACCGCCGCACCGTCACGCCGACAGGAGGGATGAGGATGGGGAGCTTCGGCGGTGCTTTTCCCTCGATGAGCCGCAGGAGGAGGCGGCACGCTTCGTAGCCGACCTGCTCCCCCTGGAGGCGCACGCTGCTCAAGGGCACGGGCGTCAGCTCGCACTCGACCGGATCGTCATCCACGCCGAGGACGGCCACCTCGTCGGGCACGCGCAGGCCGACTTCCAGGCAAGACTCGAGGACGTGCCGTCCGCAGCGGTCATTGCACGCCAGGATGCCCACCGGCTTCGGCAGAGCGCCGATGGAGCGCATCATCCGCTCGGGCGTCGTGGCCCGGCGCGGATCCTCCTGGATGCGGTGAAAACGCGCGCCGCCCGCCTCGACCGCCTCGTGAAAGCCGCGCTCCCGCTCAGTCGAGTAGGCGCTGTGGCGGAATGGCGCGAACGCCAGGTCGCGCAACCCGCGCTCCAGCAGATGCTCCGCGCCGAGTCGGCCGGCAGCGGCATCGTCAGTGATCACGCGGGGGAGGACGATCTTCTTGACGCGGTTCGACACGTTCACCGCCGGAACGCCGACGCCTCGCGCCACTTCGATGAGTTCCGGCGAGCTGAGCGCGCCGACGATTCCGTTCACGTGCATGCGCCGCAGCACAGACTCCAATTCTGCGATGGGCTCGGGCAGCGAAACGAGGCGCACATTCGGATGGTCGCGGCGGAAACGGCTCACGCCGATGGCGATCGCGCGGAAATACCCCCACTCGAAGGCGAACTGGCAGGCGATGACGATGGTCTGGGATTTCTTCGGTCGCGGCACGGGAAGGCAGGATTGAAACGCCCAAAGTTTAGTGGCCCCGAACCGCTCGCGCAAATCGGCAAATCTTTTGCGCCTTTCGGTAAAGACAAAGGCCGGGGATGCCGTGAAGGTGCCTGAAGTAAATTCCAAAAATCCATCCCTCATCATGAAAAAAAATCTCCTAGGACTCATCGCTCTGACTCTTCTTCCAGCTCTCACCACCCACGCTGAGCTGATGGTCAATTACAATAATACCGGTGACGTTTACGACACAGGCGACGATATTTTCGCGCAGCCGTCCTCCACCTTGGTCGCCAGCGACTTGGATGATGACACAGCGGCCGACGACGTCACCGGCTTCGCCGATGACCACACGTTCAGCACTTCGACTGCGTTCAATGGGGCGAGCACCGCTGGTTATGTGGGTCCGGACATTTTTGGGGCGATCCGCCTTCAGAAACTGAACGCCACCACGGTGGGGACCAACACTCATTCTAACTCGCGTTCAAGCTGAGACTATTAATCCAAGGCCAGGCGCAGATGCTTTGGATGCGGGCT
>PPFU01010311.1_pt1 | contig 21347 bp, 16 predicted proteins | sample 1535991 | NCBI WGS metagenome assembly PPFU01 (sample SAMN04901290, study PRJNA319586) | Hypolithon metagenome, whole genome shotgun sequencing project. | isolation source: Antarctic Hypolithon | place: Antarctica: Miers Valley | collected 2014
ATGCAGTGGGGGGGTTCGATGGCGGCGGGTGCCGCGGGGGGTGGGTGGGCGGGAAGAGGCCCATCCATGAGCCGGGGGGAGTATATGCGGTGCGGGCGGGGGAGTCTTCAGACCGGAGGAGGGGGAACCTTTTGCATGTGAGACTTCAGGTTGGAAGTGCGAAGGGCTGACTTCTTGTTTCGGACTTTGGACTTCATGATTCTCACTTCGACCACTCTCCCTATCGGCCACCCCCGCCGTCGACTTGGCGGGTCGAGATCATAGCTAGCTCAACCAATGGGGCGACGCTGGTACGATCCGCCGCATGAAGTGTGGCCTGACCTGGTTGAACAGCCTGCTCGACACCCCCGTGGACGCCGATGTCGCCGCGGAGATGCTCACCCGCCATGGCTTCCCCGTCGAAGACCGTGAAGAGGTCGCCCTGCCCGGCGGGGGCTCCGACACGATGCTCGATGTCGAGGTCACCAGCAACCGCGGCGACTGCCTCAGCCACATGGGCCTCGCCCGAGAGGTCGCCGCCGCCCTGGGTGTCACGCTCACCCCCCCCACCTTCACCGTCCCCCCACCTACGGCATTGGACCCTGCACAGCCTCTCCTTGCCGTCGAAGTCCGCGACGCCTCGCTGTGCCCGATCTACACCGCCCGCGTGATCGAGATTGTTGAGGTGCGGCCCAGCCCGATGTGGCTGCGGGATCGGCTGGCGTCGGTGGGGATGCGGAGCGTGAACAGCGTCGTCGACGTCACCAACTTCGTGCTTATGGAGATGGGGCAGCCGCTGCACGCGTTCGACCTCGACCGCCTCGCGGGGAATCAAATCGTCGTGAGGTCGGCAAAGAAGGGTGAGGGGTTCACCGCCCTCGACGGCACGGAGCACGTGCTCGACCCCCGCACGTTGGTCATCGCCGATGGCGAGAAGCCGCAGGCGGTCGCGGGGGTGATGGGCGGGCTCGAGAGCGAGGTGAGCGGGTCGACGCGTCGGATCGTGCTCGAGTCGGCGATCTTCGCGGCGCTGTCGGTCCGCAACACCGCGCGTCGCCTGAAGCTCGCCAGCGATTCGAGCTACCGCTTCGAGCGGGGGATCGATCCTCTGGGTGTGGAGCGGGCGAGCCGACGGGCGGCATCGCTGATCGTGGAACTCACCGGCGGCCGATTGGTCGGCGACGTCGTACGGGTGGGCGAGCCGCCGGCGGGCGTTGGCGAAATTACGCTGCGACCCGAGCGGACCCGGGCGTTGCTGGGCATCGAGATCCCGGTGGATCGGCAGGCTCAAATGCTCGAGTCGCTCGAGATCGCGGTGCGGCGGGTCGGTGCCGGGCTTGAATGTACGCCGCCGTCACACCGGCTGGACCTGAAGCGGGAGGTGGACCTGATCGAGGAGGTGGCGCGGCTGCACGGGCTGGATGCGATTCCCGTGGATGACCACCTCCGCGTCCGCACCCGCCCCCCGCAGGCGGCGGTGGGTGCGAGGCGTGTGGTCGGCCGGGTGCTCCAGGCGCATGGGTATCACGAGGCGGTCACATTCAGCTTTTTATCCAAGGAGCATGGCGAGATGTTCGCCAGCGCGGACGAGCCGGGCGTGCTGGTCGCCGACGATCGGCGGAAGGCCGAGCCGATGCTGAGGCCGTCGCTGCTGCCGAGCCTGCTGTCGTGCCGCAAGGCGAATCAGGATGTGGGCAACCGCGAGGTGAAGCTTTTTGAGGTGGCGTCAAGCTGGAACGGCGGGGGACCCGGTGCGGGCGGCGAGTCGGGGGAGATTCATGAGCGGCGTCGGCTGGGGCTGCTGCGGGATGCGTCGGATCGCGAGGCGGCGGTGCGGGAACTGCGGGGGGCGGTGACGGAGCTGGTGGGGGTGCTGGGCGGGGAGGAGGCGGCGGGAGCGGTGGTGTTTGAGCCGACGCAACATGCCGCGTTCGACGCGGCGGCGAGGGTGACGCTGCACGGTCGGCCGCTGGGGGTGGTGGGGCTGCTGGCGGGGTCGGTGCAGAAGCGTTTTGACCTGCAGACGCCCGCGGCGGGGGCGGAGCTGGACCTCGAGCCGCTGGTGGCGGGGTATCCGCCCCGTCCGGGGGTGAAGCCGCTGTCGCGGTTCCCGGGGATCGAGCGGGACCTGTCGCTGATCGTGTCGGAGGCGACGCCGTGGGCGATGGTGGAGGCCTCGGTGCGGGGGGCGGAGCCGCCGCTGCTGGAGTCGGTGGAGTTTCTAGGCACGTATCGCGGCAGACCCATCGAGAAGGGGTCCAAGAGCGTGAGCTTGCGTATGCGATTTCGCGACCAGGGTCGGACGCTGCGACACGACGAGGTCGACCCGCAGGTGGCGGCGGTGGTGGAAGCGCTGAAGCGGGGAGTGGATGCCGAATTGCGGGCTTGAGGTCGCAAAGCAGCGCCGCGGCTTGTTGCGTCTTCAACGAACAGATCACGAGGAAGACGCGGCAAGCCGCGCCGCTTCATTCATATAAAAGGGTCGCGAAGCATCACACCGCGGAGAAGTCCCCGCCCCGCGGGTCCGCGACGGCGATGACCGCGACGCGGACGCTGCGGGCGCCGCCCGCCTGGAGGAGGCGGGCGCAGGGGGTGAGCGTCGAGCCCGTGGTCTTTACATCGTCCACCAGCAGCACATCCCACCCCGTGAGGTCGACCCGGTGCATCGCAAACGATCGGGCGACGTTGCTCGGCCGCTGCGATGGGGCGACGCGGGTCTGGGGCATGGTGTGACGCGTGCGATAGAGCAGCCGCCCCAGGGGCCAACCCCGCATCCGGGCGAGGCGGGCGGCGAGCAGGTCCGCCTGGTTGTACCCCCGGTGCCACCGCCGAAGCCAGAACATCGGCACGGGGCAGACCACCGTGCGTGACCCCACCACGGGCGTGGGCACCCGCTCCGCCAGCCGGCCCGCGAACCACTGAGCCCACACCCACCCCCTGCGAAACTTCATCACTCGCACCCACTCCGCCAGCGGGTCCACATACGCCCCCAGCCGCGTCAACCCCTCCCAGGCCAGCCGCTGATCCACGCAGAACAGGCAGCCCGCCTCCGTCACCGCCGACGCATCCATGGTCGCCCCGCACCGCCCGCAATACGCATCGGCCCCATCGGCCCCCCAGACCTTGTGCCCCCCGGCCACCGCCTCCTGCAGCCCCCGCTGCACATCCGTCGGCGCCACCTCCTCCAAGATGCGACCACCCCACGCCACCCCACGACGACAAACCCCGCGACCGCTCACGATGAGGCGACTCATCTCGCGGATCAAGGTATCGCGGTGTTCGGCTTTTGAGAAGGCGGGCAGACGCGGGGACATGGGTCGACGTTTTGAGGTGGTGAAGTTGAGGTGGTGGTCTTAGGGGTGGTGGTCTTAGGGGTGGTGGTCTTAGGGGTGGTGGTAGTCGATCTGAAAACTCGGATCGACAAGCTCGGAGGGGGCCTCTGAAAAACCCCGTTCCACTCTGATGGTGGGGCGGGCGTGTCGCCCTCCATCCGCAGTCAGGCCGATTCAAGAAGGGTCGCTGCGTCGCGGCAAGGCTGGCGGGACACCCACCCCACCTTTCTCAGAGGCCACAGGTCTCAAAATTCAGATCTCAGATCCTGGACACGCTACCCGTTCGACCGCCAGTTCAACCCCCGAATCGCTTTCGCGAGCTCCACGTCCCGCTGCGTCACCCGATCCCCTGCATCATGTGTACATAGCCGGAGCGTTACACGGTTGTATACATTGGTTATTTCCGGGTGGTGGTTCTGCGCCTCCGCCTCGAACCCCACCTGCCCGATGAACCCAATCGCCTCGCGGAAGTCGCCGAAGATCACCTCCCTTACCAGCCTGTGGTCTTCGTACCGCCATTGGGGCAAGCCCGCCAAGGCCTCTTGGATTTGAGCATCATCGAGGGGCTGCGGGTCGTTCATCCCCGCGATGATAACGACATACCACCCCCCACCGCGATGGTCCCCGCCCATCTCGCGTATCATGCAGCCCGCCCCGTCTTTCAACCCCTTTCCCCCGCCTGAGCCTCACATGTTCCACCGCACCCTCGCCCTTACCCCCCTCGCCTGCGTGCTCCTCTGGCTGACCGCCTGGGCGGGGTCCGGGGCCGCGACGCCCGCCCTGGCCGCGGATCCGACGGGCTTGGTCGACTTCGCCCAGACGCTCACCCGCGACGACCCTTTTGCCGATGTCGACATCGCCATCCGTCTCGTCGACGCCCGCCCCCTGCCCGGCAAGGGGGGTGATGGCGACGCCGCGGGCGGTGGCGGGGGTGGCGGTGGGGGCGACGTGGTGGTGCTGCTGCGACGCCGCGGCGGAACGTGGGAGACCGGGCATATCGCCGCCGCCGACTACAACCAGAAGAGCGACAACACCGCCGACCCCTCGGGCCTGACCTTCGAGGGCCACAAGATCACCGGCACGCTCCACGTCACCATCAGCCCCGACTCGCCCCGGCCCAACTCCAAGGACAAAGGCTTCCCCTACCCCGCCGACGCCTTCACCGTCGATCTGGAGATGGCCATGACCCCGGGTACGCCCGCGCCATACCAGCCCGACCTCGAAGCATTCATGCCCCCCTGGCGGAAAGACATCCCCACCTACGGCGGAACCCTCGCCACCGGCACGTACACAGGCACCCTCACCACCGGCGAGGGCGAGCAACCCATCCAAGGCACCGCCACCGGAGCCGTCGCCCCCGCCCCCCTGCCCGGCAAGTGGGGCACCAGCGGCAGCCTCTCCATCAGCCCCGCCAACGGCGACGCCCCCGGCATGAGCGTGCTCGCCCGACTCGCACCCCAACGCGTCGCCCCACCCGAAGAAGCATGGGCCGTGCTTCCATATGAAGAGCCTACAAACCTCCTCGGCACCGGCGGCCTCCAACTCCGCGTCTCCTCCTCCCAACGCCGCGACGACGCCGCCATGGCCCTGGCCGTCCGGGTCCAAGGCGGCGGCTGGTCCCAGGTCACCTCCGCGGGCCTGCTGCTGGGCCCCGAGCCCCGCGACTTCAACGTCCGCTGGGACCAGTTCCGGCCACGCCTCAGCCCCGACGACCTCCGCCACATCGAAGCCATCCGCGTCGGCGTCGATAACCCGCTGGGCGTCGCTGATGTCGCCTTCACGCTCCACTCGATCACCATCATGGCCCGCGTTGACGAAGAACCCCGCGATCAGCCCGTCATCACCCTCCACCCCGACATCGCTCGATCCTACAACGGCACCACCACCATCCCCTCGGGCGTCTTCGGCTTCCACCAGGTCCACTCCCCCAAACTCGACCCCGCACCCGAAGGCAAGCCCGACCCCATCGAATATTTGAAAGAACTCAACCCCGGCCTGCTCCGCCCCCTCACCCACACCGGCTTCGGGGGAAAACCCCTCACCAATGAGGACGCCGCCGCCAAACTCGCCCAACATATTCCTACCAAAAATGAATACCATCGCCGCGGCGTCGAAGCCGGGGCCGTGAATATGCTCATTGAAACCTACACCGAGGACCTCTGGAACCGCCCGAGCTGGATGAATAAGGACCAGGCGGACTTCCTCAGCGGCGTCGAGACGTTCTGGCGGAACCGCGCCGCGTCGAGCTGGACCCCCGGCGACGATGAGAACCTCGACCGCATGTACGAAGTCTGGAACGAGCCCTTCATGTGGGGCCGCCACATCAACATGGGCTTCATGAACCCCGCGGGGCAGAAGGCGTGGACCGACGACACCCAGTACGGCTACCTGCCGGGCACGCTGGGTGCCGAGGTGATCGGTGAAACATACTTGGCCGCCAAGCGGGGGGCCGCGGTCAACGAACACGTGCTGCTGGGAGGCCCGTCCGCGCCGAGCATCGACGGGAACTACTACGGCACGATGGAGGATTATATCGTGCCGTTCCTTCAGACAGAAGGCGGGGGCGCGGAAGGACAGGCATTCCGCGTGGGGAACGTGCTCGACTTCTTCACCGAGCACCACTACGGCGGCGACCCGGCCGCCAACGCGGCGTCCTATGAGGTGTTCACCGCTTACATGGACACCACCTTCGACCGCCGCATCCCCATCTACAACACCGAGGCCAACAATCTGGGCGCGAGCCCCGCGGGCAAGGCCCGTTACAACACCGCCGACATCCTCCGCGGGATTGAGGTCGCGCCCGACATCCTTCAAGGCCGCTCGCTGCATGCGCTCTGGTCGGGCTACCTCAACGATGAGGGCGAGGAGGCAGCCTACCGCCTGCTCTCGCCGCTGCGGGGCACGATGATCGTCAGCGAAACCAATCGCCCCGACCTCGATGGCATCATCACCATTGCGTCAACCCCCGAAGAGGGGAAGCTCGTCGTCGTCGTGCTCAACGATGAGGTCAACGAGCAGACGATCACCCTCGCCGGCGTCGCAGGCTTCAAGCTTGTCCAGCGGACGCTGCTGCTGGGGGATGCCCCCCGGAACGAGCTCCGCCTCCGCGACGTCGATGGCGCGATGGTGCTCGCGCCCGCCGCCGGTAAGGTGACGCTGGTCGACACCGCGGTCGACAACCAGCCGCTGACCGTCACGCTGCCCCGCGGGTCGGCGGCGAGGTGGATATTCGAGAGGGAGGGGTACGCGGCGGAGCAGGAACAGACGCGGACGCAGCACTACCTCGATGCGGTGCTGGCGGATGTCGCCGCTGAACAGCCGCTCCAGGCGAAGGTCCGCTGGCACGGCGAAGCCAAGCCGCAAGAGGCTGAGAAGGCGTGGCTCCGCGTCATTACCCGCGACGTGCACGAGGGCGAGGCCATCGCTACCCTCGGCGGCACCGATATCCCCCTCCCCTGGTCCAGCTCCAACGACGGCCAAGCGGTCGTCCAGATGATCGAGATCGATCCCGCCCTCATCCGCGACGCCGCTGCCCCGATCACCTTCCGCATCACCGACCCCACCCGCTTCAACGGCTTCACCCTTTACGCCGCCTCGGTCGTGCTCGAAGAGTGACCCCTCCGCGACATCCTCATCACAACCACGTGCCCCCGCCCCACCGGCGGGGGCTCTTTCATTCGGGCCAACTTCTCCCCCTCCGCGTGAGCCGCGGACGAAATAATGTGGTCTTGACGAGATTCGCAGGCGTGTTCTAACCCGAGCCGCGACGTATGACCGAGCGAGGCTTTCACTTTGGCCTCCGCGTTGGATTCGCAGCACCCAAAGAACACTCGCTGACGCGTCGCGGCTGGGATGCGGCGAGCACCGCCACGCTCGGCTTGCTACTAAAATGCGTATTGCTCGTTGCGCGGCTCTTTCGAACGTGTAGACCGCATACTTTGTGGGCGGCTCATTTTGCGGACGCGGAGAGGTGGTGCTCCACCCACGCCGCCTCCTCGCCCTCCAGCGGCGGGCGGAGGGGCTGGGTGTAGTCGAGGCGGTTGAAGCGGCCGTTGTGGTAGGCGCGGTCGAGCAGGGGCTGGAGGTCCAGCGGCAGGTCGTCCTCCGTTTGCCTCCGCGGGATCGGCAGCGTCGGCAGGCGTTGCCGCAGCGGGATGGGGTAAACAGCCATGATCGTATCGTGCCCCGCCCGCCCAATTATGATGCGGTAGGTCGTCTCCGCCCATTGGGGCAGCGCGTCCGGCCAGAGCAGCTCCCTCCAATCGCCCTGGCGACACAGGTCATCTCGACGAGGCTGGCACCGCTCATGAGCACCTCCTGCCGCTTCTTGCGGTAGTGTTCCAGGCCCCCGCCCCCCTTGTCGGACGGGCTGTTCCACTCGATCACAGTGATGAGCCGCCCGCCACGGCTGTCGGTGATCGTGATGTACTTCGGATGCCAGGGCTCGGTGATCACCTTCACCATCAACGGCTCAGCCACCGCCACGCCTCCCCCCAACCCCGCGCCCTCATCGGCTTGAGACGTGTCCCGGTTGGTTTCGAGGTCCGGGTCGGGCGAGATGAACACATTGGCCTGAAGGTTCCGACGCTCGCCCTTGGCGTAGCTGACGCTGACCGCCTCCCCCATGTGGGCGATCAGGTCCGGCGGGAAGGGTCAACTAACGTTAGGCCGCTTGGAAACCATGACCCCTCGTGACGGTTCGCTGCTCCGTCGCTGCTTCCCTCGCCTACACTCCCCGCCCTATGGAAGCAGGCATCGTCGGTCTCCCCAACGTCGGCAAGTCCACGCTGTTCAACGCGCTCACCGCGGCGGGCATCCCCAGCGAGAACTACCCCTTTTGCACCATCGAGCCCAACGTCGGCGTCGTTCCCGTGCCCGACCCCAGGCTCGGCCGCATCACCGCACATATCAAGACGAAGAAGCTCGTCCCGGCCGTGCTCCGCCTGGTGGACATCGCGGGGATCGTCAAGGGCGCCAGTGAGGGTGAGGGATTGGGGAACAAGTTCCTCAGCCACATCCGCAGCGTGGATGCGGTGCTGCATGTGGTCCGCTGCTTCGCCGACAGCGATGTGACGCACGTGGAGGGGAGCGTGGACCCGATCCGGGACATCGAGACCATCGATACCGAGCTGATGCTCGCGGACCTGCAGACCGTGGAGGGCTCGCTCGACAAGGCCCGCCGCAACGCCAAGAGCGGCGACAAGGAGTCCAAGGCCCGGGCAGACCTGCTCGAGCGATGCGAGACGAGGCTGGCGGCGGGCGAGACGGTCCGCGGGCTGGAGCTGGACCCGGCCGAGCGGAAGCTGCTCAAGAGCTTTGGCTTCCTCACCGCCAAGCCCGTGCTCTACGTCGCCAACGTGGACGAACACGACCTCAAAGGCACGAGCGAGCCGGTGCAGCGGGTGAGGGAACGGGCGGCCCTCGAGGGGGGCGACGTCGTGCCGGTGTGTGCCAAGATCGAGGCCGACCTGGCGGAGCTCGAGGAGGAGGACCGGGCGGAGATGCTCGAGGCGGTCGGGCTGGAGGAGCCCGCGCTGGCGAAGCTGGCGCGGGCTGCCTACGCGCTGCTGGGGTTGCAGAGCTTCTTCACCGCCGGTCCCGAGGAAGTGCGGGCATGGACGATTCCCGAATCCGCGACCGGACCCCAGGCGGCGGGCGCGATCCACAGCGACTTCGAGCGTGGCTTCATCCGGGCGGAAGTCTACAGCGTCGACGACCTTGACCAGTTCAAGACCGAAAAGGCGATCCGCGAAGCAGGCAAACTGCGGGTCGAAGGCAAGGCCTACGTGATGCGGGATGGCGATGTGTGCCACTTCCTCTTCAACGTGTGAAGCGGGGTCATAGACATTGAGCCCCGCCGCTCGCGGCGGGCTTTAGACGCCGACGCCTCGATGCATTGCGGGCGCGTCTGCGGTTTGCATCGCCTGATCCACGCGATCGACGACATCGGGCTCGCCGCGATGGTGGCCACTCCCAAGTCGATAAAGAGCATTGAGCTCCACCCCCACCTGCTGAGCGAGCTGCTCCCGCGTCCATCCGACGGCGACGCGGAGCGGATGATCTTGCGGGCTAGAGCGGATCATTCATCGAACACTCGACGGCAGAGGAATCAGCCACCGATCAACACCGATGAACCCAGATAAAGCATTCAAACTTCGCACGTTTTCGTTAATTTTTCACTTCAGGGGCCTCTGAAAAACCTGCCGCCAACGTTGCCTGCGTGCCGTCCCGGCCGCGAAAGGGGCCTCAGCGGGAGTGTTTCAGAACCCTCAGAAGATCGGGCATCAGCCCCGCACGTTTGACTTGCTCCGGCTGCCGCTCCTGCTGGTGCTGCGGCGAGGCGTCTTGGCGGCGTCACCGGCGTCGCCTCCCAGGGCGGTGGTGGTGGCGCGGGTGGATCGTCGCTCGGGCCGCTTGGGTTTGCGGTTGAGCAGGTAGAGCACCAATCCCGCGATGACCAGGACCGTCGCCCCCAGGCCACCCCAGACCCATAATGGGATGGAGCCCTCGGCAGCGGGGTTGGTCGGCACTGCATCGGCGGGCGTGTCGTCGTCGGCGTTCGCTAAGATCGACACCTCGTGGGTCCGGTCCGGCTGAACGACGCTGACGGGGTGCCGCTGCAGCATTAAGTCGAACTGTCTGCCATACCGCGGCCCGCCCAGCGCCGGGTACTGCGCCTTGAGCCGGGCGAGCGCCAGCCCCAGCCCCTCCCCCTTTTCGCCCAGCGCTTCGCGGATCTGCAGCACGCGGAGTTGGGCGAGCCACCAGTCGTCGCCGAGCGAGGTGTAGCCTCCGGGCTGCAGCGCGATCTTGGAGAAGATCTCCCGGGCCTCGCGGAGCATCTCGGGGTCGATCGGGGCGGGGTTGCTGGCATTCGCGGTGGCCCCCCCGCCCATTTCGAAGAGCGTTTCACCGTGCTGGATCAGCACGCCGCGTACGTTGGTGAAGCGGGAGTCGTCGTAGAGGTGCCGCGACAGGTCCAGCGCGAGCTGGGTCTGCCCCTTGAGGCGGCGGGCTCGGATCAGCGCGAGCTGGTAGGGAAGGAGCTGCTCCGCGGTCAAGCCCTGCTTCGTGCCCCATTCGTTGAGCATCTCGGCGAGGGTGTTGGCGGTGTTGGCGAGAGCGGAAATGTCGGACTTGTACTGCTCGACCGTCGCCGCGACGATGCCTCCCCTGTCGATCTGGGCCTTCTTTGTGTTGATCTCGTCCTCAAACTCCAGGAGCAGGTTCTGCACCAGCGGCTGGGCCTTCTCGGGGTCGGTGTCCATCAGTCGTTGCACCAGGCCGGCCGCCTGGTCCAACTCGCGGGAGGCGACATAGGCCCGCACCTGCAGCGTGGCAGCCCACATCCGCAACTGCTCCTCCTGATGGATCTCTGTCGAGTCCATCACCGCGACCGCCTGTCGCAGGTATTCGAGGGCATCGCGGGGGGTCTCGCTGGTGTCGCCCTGTAGCGCGACATCGGCGAGGGTGAACAGCGCCTCGATCAGCGCCCGGGCGGCGTCGCCGCGGATGGCGGCCTCGATGTCGCGATTGCCGGCCGCGGGCTGCGCCTCCCGCTGCACCTGCCGGGCGGCCTCGATCATCTCGGTGCGTCGCACCGGGGCCTCGTTGGGTTGGGCGGCCTCGACCCACTGCATCATCGCCCGCAGTTGACGCAGGCGGTGCAGGAAGTAGAGCGGGTGCGAGGCCGGGGTGCGGGCGTAAAGATCGACCGCTTCCTTGTATCGCTTCTGGTCTTCGATGAGCACCCGCAGGCCGTAGTAATCCGCCTCGAGCCTGGCCGACTCGGTGTCGGGATACTTCTCGAAGAGCACCTCCCCCGCCTGCTTGTACGCCTGCCGCACCTGCGGGGCGGGCTCGGGCTCCTCGATCAGACCCCGCAACATCGAAACAGCGTTGCTGATCGCGGCCTCTGCGATAGCCTGATCGGGGTGCTCACGGGCGATGGCGACCAGTCCCTCCGCCGACGCGAGCACGGTGGCGGGGTCATCGCGGCTCATGCCCCAGCGGGCCATCCAGAGGTTGTAGCCCCCCACCGCCCGTGCGTCGGCGGGGTTCTCGGGTGCGATGAGGGTCTGGTTAATGCGGATCGCCTCTTCAAGCAGGCCACGGGCGGCGGTCACGCCCGCCTGATCCTCGGCCGCGGTCGCCTCGCGGAGTTGCGCCAGCCCCAGCCGCGTCCGCTGCTGCCCGACGGCGACGCGGGCTGGGACGGGGAGGTTCACCACGTCGTCGACATCCCCGCCGCTGAGCCGCCCGAGGATGTAGGCCGCCATGTTGGGGTCGTTCATGAGCGGGTCGAACACCGAGAACGCCTCGTTGGCGAGCCTCGCCTTGTCCGCCCCGGTGGAGGCCTCCGCCTGAGCGGTCAGCGCTTTGGACTGGGCGTCGAGCGCCAGCAGCCTCAGCGTCATGTTCCGCGTCGCCAGCGGCTGCTGGGCCCCCTGGGCGGCGGTGGCGGCGGCGGCGGTGAACTCGCCGTTGTTCCGCTCGAGCTTGCTCTTGGCCAGCAGGGCGATCAGGCGGTTGAGCTCGGCGACGGTCGGGTCGCCCTCGCCGTGAGGCATTGAGTCGACGACCGTCTGGATCGCGGTGGAGGCGCCTTGGCGGTCGTTGAGTCCGCCGTAAATCCGCGCCAGCAGCGAGCGGAAGGTGTGCTTGTCGAGTTCGTTGAGGTTGCCCTGGAGCACCCGCTCGAGGCGACGCGCCGCCTCCCGCTCGAGTCGGGTGCGTTCCGCGGCCGCCGTGGGCTGCTGGACCCCGCCCAGCGGCCGATCCTTGAAGTAGGCAGCGGAGTCGGGCAGGAGCGTGACCAGGTGCGACGCGTGGGCGAGGTAGATTGGAGTGCGTCGGACGGCGTATTCGTCGACGAGGCGATCGTAAAGCCCCGCCGCCCGCAACCGCGCCGCCAGCGCAGGATTGGCGGCCAGATCGCCCTCGAGGACGAACAGCGCATCGGCCGCGAGGGAAGCGTTCACCAGCGCCTCGGGGGCGGCGGCGGCCAGCACCTGTTCCTGGGCGGGGGTGGTGTAGCCAAAGTCGGCAAAAAGGTCGGCGGGCACGCCGACCCGCCTCAGGCGGTAGTCGATCAGCAGCCGGGCAAGGTCGGTCCGCCAGATGGGCACCCCATCCGCGTCGGGGTTGGCTGCGATGGCGGAACGGAGCGTGGCGAGCGCCCGCTCCAGCGTCGCCTCCCGGTCCGGGGCGTCGGAGCCAAAGGCCGTGTCGACAGCGGCGACCGCGGCCGCCGTCGCGGTCGCCGGGTCGCCCGCTGCGTCGCTGCCCAGCCGCCCGATCAGGTCCGTCATCCCCAGCCCCTGCAGCTCCCGCGTCAGGCGGGCGGGGTCGACTTCGGATTGCGCCATTGCGGGACGCGGCGTCAGACACGAGATGATCCCGATCCAAACCGCGGTCCCAAGCACCGTGAGGGGGCGGCGGCGGTGCGGGATGCAGCGGATCGAGCGGATGCGGGTCGAATCCATGCGGGTCGGAGGCTGATGCATCATCGTGAGGATTATACGTCGGTCGCGGGAGAGAGTGCGGGGCAAGCGGCAGGCGTGGCTGGCGTGGCAGGCCGAGCGACTACTTTGGAGCGGCGGACAAGGTTTCTCGCCATCTGGACGACTTCATGATGATGCTGCTGTGATACGAGCCGCGACGCGTCAGCGAGCGTTCTGGTTGAACAGAAGCCGGTGTCCGGCCAATCGACCGCGGGAAGCATCGCTCGCTGACGCGTCGCGGCTCGAACGCGAATCAAAGTACGTTTGCTTACGCTGCGAGACTCGGACCTAAAATTAGAGGACGCGGCCCATGACCCGCGTGGGGTGCTGGGTTGTGGGGTCCCGCACCCCTCAGAGCAACGAGGGGACAAGCGTCAAAAACGCTTATCTACGCCCCGCGGCTCGGGTCGAAATACGCCTGCAGACCTCCTGAGACTGCGTGTCGGATCAGCCTTGACAATCGGAGGATGGGGCGGGCGGAATGCTCTCGCCACCACGCCCCCGTTGTGTCTGCGGGTGACTACCTGCGTGGCTCCATCTGAACGTTTTCGTACCCCACCTTGGCGGCGGCGTTGAACGCAGCCAGCGCGTGCTGCCAGCGCACCTCATCGCCGATTTCAATTTTGACGGGGTGGTCCTTGGGATACATGCCGTACCGCTTTTTGGAGTCGTCCCGCTGGTACTGCACGAGCAGTTGGGTGAGCTGGGTGAAGTCCTGGATGTTTTGATTCTGCAGCGACAAGATGTACCCCGTTTCGCCGCGGGGGTCGATGCTGATCCGCAGCGGCTCATCGGTGGGCGGGGGGGCGTCCGAGGGGGCGTCCGCGCCGGGAAGATTGGCCTTGAGCACGCCTTCGTCCTGCGTAAAGTTGGCGGTGACGACGAAGTAGACCAGCAATAGAAAGATCACGTCGATCATCGACGTCAGGCTCAACTGCGGTGGCGTGGTGTCCCGGCCCCGCCTGCGGCGGGCGGAGATGTGGTGTACCGTCTCCTCCAGCGGGTCGGAGAGTTCGAGCGAGGCGGTCTGGTGGGCTTCGGCCATGGGGTAGGGTGTTGGACCTCGATCAAAGGGGTGATTCAGCCGGTGCGGACGCTGCAGGTACCGAGTGAAATCGGCGTCTATAACCGCGGTTCGATGAGCATCACGAAGTTGAGTGTCAGCTCGGTGTCGGGCAGTTGGGCGGCGCTGACCTGCCGCAGCACCGCCTGCACATCGCGAAAGTAAACGCCCGCATCCGCCCGCACCATCACCTCGAGCTTGGCGTTCTGCTTCAGCTGAGCCTCGATCTCGGGGGCGAGCTCCTCCGCCATTCGATCCCAGGGGATCAGGCGGATCCCCACCTGCACCGCGCGGGCGTCGCCCGCGATGTTCAGCGGGTTGTTGTCGGTCCGGTTCGCCTGAAGGGCATCGCCCTCGGGCCTCTTGCCCACGTCGGGCAGCGTGGGCAGGATGCTCACGACGATGCGGCTCATCTCGCCAGGCGCTTTGGCGGCCGGGTCGTCCATCTCGGGCACGAGCAGTTCGGGCAATTCATCGGCCGAGATCTTGCTGACGATCATAAAAAAGATGATCAGGAGGAACACCACGTCGATCAATGGCGTGATGTTCATCGTCGGCGTGACGGCACCTCGTCGGTGGACATGGGACATGGGCGGCGGGGGCTAGGGGTTACGTAGTTCAGGAGACGCCCGGGGAACTCTTTCCCCGGGTGGGGGTTCGGCGGGGTAGGGCGAGGCGAGACGCTAAGCCGCGAGCAGCTTTATTGCGGTTTGGGCGTCGCTCGTGGCCGGGAGGCCCGCTCGGGGGAGGCGTCGCGTTCGCCGCGTTCGCTGCTGCTGCCGCCGGTGCTGGGGCGGGAGCTTGACGAGCCGCTGGAGCTCGAGCCCGAGCTGCTCTTCTTCTTGCCGCTGGGCTTGAAGGGGCTGATGAGCTCCTCGGCGACGAGCATCCCCTCGGCGGTGAGGGCATCGATGCGGTTGCGGATGATCGCATAGGCGGCGAGTGCGGGGATGGCAACGACGAGGCCCCAGAACGTGGTGACCAGGGCGGTGGAGATGCCGCCGGCGAGTTCCTTGGGATCGGCTCCGCCCGCGGAGACGAGCTTTTGGAAGGCGAGGATCATGCCGTAGACGGTGCCGAAGAGCCCGAGCATTGGGGCGATGTTGCCCATGACGTTTAGGTACTCGACGGGTCGGAGCACCTTGGTGGTTTCGGCGTCGCCCATCTCTTCGATGGCGCGTTCCATGGCCCCGTAGCCGTTGGTCGCTTCGGAGAGGGCGGCTGCGGTGAGCTTGCCGAGGTAGGACGGGTCGCCGTTGGCGTATTCGATGGCTTCGCGGTACCGCTTTTCCCCCAGCAGCGCCTCGACCTCGTCGCGGGTCTCATCGGGGATGAGCATGATGCGGCGGTTCTGGATGAGGAACATGATCGCCAGGGCGATGCTGACCATGGACATGAGCACCAGCAGCCAGATCATCGCGGTGCCGAAGTAGCTGCCGGGGGTCCAGAGGAAGGCCTGGGCGGCGTTGACGATGCCGTCGTCGGGGGGCGACTCGGGCGTCGTGTCGCTCTGCGCGATTGCCATGGCCGGTAGCGTGCCCATCGATGCGGCGGCTGCGATCAGGGGGAGCAGGCGGGTGGAGAAGCTGCGGCTCATGGGAGGGTCCTGCGGTAATTCGGGGGCGGATGGCAACTCGGTGCGGGGGCGACGGTGGACGTGCGGCGGGGCCCGCGTCCCGCCATTGCGACACGATACCGTAAGAGGCGGATCAAGGCGCGGGGGGGTCCGGGCATAGCGGGCAGAGCAGGTGGGCGAGCCGACGATCAGGAGCCGGCCGAGCGGACCTGGTCGAGCCGCTGGGAGAGCAGGTCGCGGCTGCGGCCGTCCTCGCCTTCGAGCAGCGTCGCGGCACGGTCGAGGGCGGCAGTGGCGATGGAGCGGAGCCGCTGGGAGTCGGCGGGTTCGGTGGCGAGGTCGGCGAGCCGTTGGTGGACGCGGGCGACCTCAATCAGGGCGGCGGTGTTGTTGGTGGAGTCGAGCGCGACATCCCGCATGAGGTCAAGGCCCGCGTCGAGCAGGGCGTCGCGGTCCTCGCCCGCGGTCTCGAGGCGGATCAGGCCCCGGATGTAGTACTTGACGCCCCCGTTGCCTGGCTGATTGAGTTGTTCGTTGATGCTGGCGAGGGCTGCGGAGGGGTTGCCCGCCTGGAGCTGGGCGACCGCGGCGTTGTTGACCATGATGAAGGGGAGCACGGGGCCATCGGCAGAAAGGCGGGCCGAAGGCCCTTGGGGCAGCGGGGGGAGCGGGGTGCCGCTGTCGGCGGAGGCGACGGGCTCGGCCCCGGGCGGGGCGGCTGACGTCGCTGGACCCCCAACACCACCCGGCGGGGATGCCGTGGGTGCCGCAGACCCGCCCAAGATCGTGACGAGCTGATTCACACTTGCAGCGGCGGCGGGGGTCGCCTCCGCAGCCCGCCGGGCTCGTGCGGCCAAGCCCGCCCGGTCCGACGCGGGCAGCGTGGCGGCGGACTGCACCGGCGGGGGCGGCAGGTACCCCACCGGCAGCCCCGCTTCCACAAGATCCAAATACAGCGGCACCGCCTGGCCGCCGTCGCCAAGTCGATCCAGCGGCGGCACCATCAGCCGCTTCGCGTGCGTCTCCAGCCACGCCCGACCGCCGCTGTTGGAGAGCACGGACCGCAGCTTCGCCACCGCATCGCGGTCGTTCCCCGCCTCAAGGTCAGCGCGAATCTCATCCAGCAGCGGCACCGCGTCCACACTCAGCGCCCCGACCGTCGCCAGGCTCTGGGTCGTTTCAGTGCCGTTGGGCAAAACGAACACCACGTTCCCATCGCGAAACCCCTGAATCTGAACATCCGCATACGGAATCCCGAGCGAGCCATCGTCGTTGAGCGAAGTCACCGTATCCGCCAAAGCGGGAACATAGGCGGTTAATAAACCCGCCGACGCCACCAGCAGCGGCAGGGAGCGGAGGCCGCGGAGGAGGGGGGGGTGGGGCATAAGGTTGGGAAACGCTCGGGGAGGCGACGATAGCAAGGTTGAACTCATATTTTTGGGAATGTGAGGGTTCTGCGGGACTCCTGCTAAGGCCGCTTTAGCGGCCGGGGCGGCACGCCAGCATCGTTGGCGGCAGGTTTTTCACAGGGCCCATGCGATTCCCCATGTCAGAGTCTGGAAGGTCAAAATACTAAAATCTAAATCCCGTGTTGCAGCCTTCATCAAGCCAAGCCAGGAAATCTGGCTCTGCCATTTCATCAACACACCCCATCACCACATCGCTACCGCCCAAGCCCGACCTCTTCCTCCTGGACCCACTTGTACAGCCCGCCGTTTTGATCGGCCAGGAGTTGGAGGGTGCCCTTACCGCCGTTGGTGTAGATCGCGGGCTTGTCGATGAACTGGATGGTGTTGATCATCGCCCGCCGCTTGTCGCTCCCGGGGAGCGGGGTGTTGACGCGGGTGACTTCCTCGAGCAGTTGCTGCTGTTTGAATTCATAAATCCCCGTGCCGTCGATGTTGTCCGAGAGCAGAAAGATCAGCTCGGGGTTGAGCTGGAACGCCGACTGGATCGCCTTGACCGGCTCGGCGCGGCCGCCGGGGGAGTATTCCGAGGGCCTGTCCAGCCATGCGAGGGCGGCGGCCTTGTTTTCGCGGCTGGCGGGGATGAGGTTGTTGGAGATCGGGATGCGGATGATCGATTGGCCGGTCGCCTCGGTGCCGCGATAGAAGATCACCTGAAACGCCTGCTCGTCGGATAGCGCGCTGATCGACTTTTTCAGCTCCTTGACGACGAAGGGCAGGTCGGCGATCAGCGAGCCGGATGCGTCGACGAGGAAGACGATGCGGTGCGCGTTGCCCCCCATCCCGATGAACCCGACGCCCAGACCCGGGGCGTTGCCCGTGCCCGTGCCCTGAATCGACCCCGAGGACGCGGCGGGGATCCCCGCGCCAATCGCGGTAGGGTTCTGCTGCACGACCGTGCTCTCGCTGACCGAGCGGGATTCGACCGGCCTTGGGACCGTGGCCTTGCTCATCGACGACTCGGACGAGACCTCCTGCATCTCGGTCACATCCACCATCGACTGGGGCGTCTGGCTGAGCTTCATCGTCGGCACCGACGCCGCCTCCTCGGGCAGCGCCATCGTGGCGGTCCAGACGATGAACAGCGCCAGCAGCACCAGCCCCATGTGGAACAGGAAGCTGATCCCCCATGGAAGCAGTTCCATCACGGTGTCGTTCACCTCGTCACCTACGGACCGCTCCTCGTCCTCATCCATCCCGTCGTCAAACGCCGCGGGTTCCGCGTCCGGGTCGGCCGGGGGTGCCACCACCGGGTCCGCGGGTGCATCGGAGAAACGGGCTTCGTCAGCAAACGAGAGAAGGATCATGTGCAACACTCACAAGAAGAAATCGATCGACGCCCGGGGAACTCGTTCCTCGGGAACCTCTAAAACCGACGCCCCGGGAACTTTTCCCCCGGGATTTTACCAATCAACCATACGCCGAGGAAGGCCCCGCCGTTCACCGCCCGAGCCCGACCTCTTCCGGCTGCACCCATTTATAGACGCCGCCGTTCTGCTCGGCCAGGAGTTGGAGCGTGCCCTTGCCGCTGTCGGTGTAGACCGCCGCCTTGTCGATGAACTGGATGGTCTGGATCATCACGCGACGCTTCTCGCTGCCGCGGAGCGGGGTGTTGAGGGAGGCGACGTGGTCGAGCAGCGCCCGCTGGTTGGCTTCGTAGATGCCCGAGCCGTCGATGTTGTCTGAGAGCAGGAAGATCAACTCGGGGTGGAGCGCGAACGCCCGGGTCAGGGCTTCGAGCGGCTGGGCCCTTCCGCCTGGGGCGTAGCGGGCGGGCTCGTCGAGGAAGCGGATCGCGGCCGCCTTGTTCGCATCGCTGGCGGGGATCAGCCCGCCGCCGGTCGACCGGATCAAGATGGGGACAAACATCTCACCCTTGACTTCGTTCCCGCGGTAAACGATCACCTGAAACGACTGCCCCTCGCCCAGTTGCTTGATTGACTTTTTCAGTTCCCGGACCACGAAGGGCAGGTCCGCGATGAGCGAGCCCGACGCGTCGACGAGGAACACGATGCGGGTGGCGGTCGTCCCGCCGGGGGGGTCGAAGAGGCCCTTGCTTACAGTTCGACCGGTCAACCCATCATCGCCTAACGCGGGTGCACCGGGGACGGCGAAATCTTTCCCAAACGGGGTCGTGCGGGGGTCAAGTGGTCGACCGGGGTTTTCATCCACCTGCGGCCGCTCCTCGTTCATCCGCGGAGCGGCAGCCCGCTCCACCGTCTGCACCTGCGTGTGCGACACCGGGTTGACCAGCGGCGTGGGCGTCGGTGTCGGGTTCATCATTGGCGTCGCGGCTGAGTCCTGATCGGGCATCACCAGCGTCGCCGTCCACACGATGAACAACGCCAGGAGCACCAGCGCCATGTGGAACAAAAAGCTGATCCCCCACGGCAGCATGTCCAGCACCGTGTCGTTCACCTCCTCCCCCACCGTGCGATCCCCCACCGTCCGATCCCCCACCGTCCGATCCCCTAACATCCCAGGCATACCTTCAACGCCCGCCCCATCGGCCCTAAACTCAGGACGGGCTTCATCGGCAAAGGGCACCAGGATCATCGGGTTTCTCCAGGGGGAGGGGTGTCGAGTGCGTCCATATGATACCCGACTTGTGACGTTCAAGCCGCGTCCCGCGTCACACCAGCAACTCCCCCCCCCGCTCCACCCGCTCGGGCAGGTCCACGCCCCGCATGCCCGCCCCTTTGAGGTCCGCGGCTTCGATCGCGGTGCTTTGCTTCACCTCCAGCGTCGCATCCGGCTGACCCCCCGCGCCCATCGGCAAGTCCACCCCCGCCGCCGCCAGCCACCGCCCCGCCCGCGCGACCTGGATCGCCTTGCTCGACGCGGGCGAATCGGGCACGACCCGCCCCGGCTCGTCCGCGTTCTTGATCGGGGCAAACTCCTCCTCCCGCGACGTCTCATACACCACCGACCGCTCGCACATCGGCAGCGCATCAAACACAAATGTCTCGAGCTTCACCGCGTTCACCCCCATCGGCTCGACGGCTTCGCCCGTCTGCACATCGAGATAGGGCACCTTCTTGTTGGCACGATGGAACGGCAGCGCGAACCCCTCCGCCAAGGTGTTGAGCGACTCCACGAAGTCCCGCCGCATCAGGTGAATCGCGATGCTGCCCGCCAAAAACCGCAACTGCCCTTTCCGCGGCCCCTCTTGCACCATTTCCCGCGCCAGCGACTCGGGCAGGTCCGAATACTCGATCACCGTCACACGCCCCTCGACCAGGCAGAAGTTCCCCAGCTTCTCCATCGGCTCCCGCTTGGGGAGCATTTTGCTGGACATCTGGGCGTCGTCCATCGCGTGGAGCCCGAGGAAGAGCGGGTCGACGACCTTGACAATCGGGTTGTCCACCTGCACATAGCTGATCTGCTCGACGCCCCGCCGCTGCATGTCCGCGAGGCCGCCGCCCGTGTGGAGCGCCTTGAGCGACCCGCCGTGGCCGTTGGGTGAGAGGGCGAGCGTGCCGGGGTCGGCGAGGAGGGCCTTGCCGGTCTCTATGTCGATGGCGGGCATCATCGCCTGGGGGAAGAGCATGACATCCTCGGGGTTGAGGCCGAAGTAGTCTTCTTGATCGAAGAAGCCGCGGGTGGGGGCGTCGTTGATCGGGCTGGTCATGATGTACCAGGGCACCACCACGCCGTACTTGTCGCGGAGCTTGTGCAGGTACTCCGCCATGCATCCAAACAGCGACAGCCCGCGGATCGGCGTCGCGGGGAACGTGCCCTTGGGGGCATCCCATCCCAGCCGCGTACCCTGCCCCCCGGCAACGGTGAAGGCGGCGACCCGCCCGTCGCGGATCAAGGTCTCGCCAAGTTCCCTTGCCCGGCGGTACTTCTCTTGCAATTCCGGCGTCGGCTGATACGGGTAGTAGACCGCGGGCTCGATCCCCTCGGGCAGGTGCAGCTGGGGCTCCCGCTTCACGTGGCTCTGGATCAGTCGGCCGACCTCCGGCCAATCGACCCCTTCGATCTGCGACAACAACTCCCCCTGAGCCGGCCCGTCCAGGTCGCGGTAAAACCGCAGCAGGTGCTCCTGCCCCGCATCACCGAGCAGTTCTTGAACCGACGACAGGCGTGCATCAGAGGTCATGCCCCCAAGGTACCGCGGCCGCGGAAAGTTTTCATCCCCACCCCGCGCCGCCGAAGATAGACTCGCCCACTCCATGCAAGACAGCATCGAACACCTCCGCGACGCGATCCGCCTGCACAACCGGCTCTACTACGTCCAGGCGGCCCCGCGGATCAGCGATCGCGAGTACGACCGCCTGCTTGAACAACTCGCCGATCTCGAGGAGGCGAACCCGGAATTAATCACGCCCGACTCGCCGACGCAGCGGGTCGGCGGGGAGCCGATCGAGGGGTTCCAGACCGTGCCGCACACGGTGGCGATGCTGTCGATTGACAACACGTACA
>PPFU01001241.1_pt1 | contig 21339 bp, 22 predicted proteins | sample 1535991 | NCBI WGS metagenome assembly PPFU01 (sample SAMN04901290, study PRJNA319586) | Hypolithon metagenome, whole genome shotgun sequencing project. | isolation source: Antarctic Hypolithon | place: Antarctica: Miers Valley | collected 2014
CCGTCAGGTTGTCCTTGGCGACGAAGGCGACCCGCGCGACCCCGGCCAGCGCGAGAATGTCGAGCCAGCTCACATGATTGGAAACGAGCAGCAGCGGGCGCGGCGCCGGCGCGTCCTCGGTTCGCACCCGCAGCCCGGCAAGCCAGCCCACGCCGGCAAGAAACACGGGCGGCACGATCAGCCGATGCCCGGCGAGCGTGAGCAGCCAATGGGGCAGGATGATGATCGCGAACCACAGCAGGATCGCCGCGATCCGCGCCAGAACAAGGACCCAGCCCCAGCCGAGCCGCGGCATCGCCTGCGCGGCCTCAGCCCTCGCGATCGATCCTGACGCCGTAGAGTTCCATCCGGTGATCGACCAGCCGATAGCCCAGCTTCTCGGCGATCTGCTTCTGCAACGCCTCCAGCTCCGGGTCGACGAACTCGACTACCCGGCCGCTCTCGACATCGATCAGATGGTCGTGATGGGCCTCGGGCACCGGCTCGTAGCGCGCCCGTCCGTCGCCGAAATCGTGCCGGTCGAGAATGCCTGCCTCCTCGAACAGGCGCACGGTGCGATAGACCGTGGCAATCGAGATCTTGGGATCGATCGCCGCCGCCCGCGCGTGCAGCTTCTCGACATCGGGGTGGTCGTCGCTCTCGGACAGGACCCTGGCGATCACCCGGCGCTGCTCGGTGATCCGTAAGCCCCGTTCGGCGCACAGCGCCTCGAGATCGATGACCTGCTGCAAAGCGTTCGTTCCTTGCGAAAGCTCCGCTCCTAACGAACGAAGCGCCCCGCCGATGATAGGCCGACGGGGCGCTTTTTCAAGCCGGATGGGGGGCCGGGGCGCTTCCCCGACCTCCCGATGTAAGGCCTGGTCTCAGGCCGCGTCGGCCGAGGGCGCTTTCTTGCGCCCGCGACGCTGGCCGGGCTTGCGGCCAAGGCCGATGTCCTTGGCCAGCTGGCGGCGCTTTTCGGCATAGTTGGGCGCAACCATCGGATAGTCCGAGGGCAGGCCCCAGCGGTTGCGGTATTCGTCGGGCGTCATGCCGTAGGCGGTCATCAGATGGCGCTTGAGCATCTTCATCTTCTTGCCGTCTTCAAGGCAAACCAGAAAATCAGGCTTGATCGACTGGCGGATCGGCACCGCAGGCTCGAGCGGCGCTTCGGGTTCGTTGCCAGTGCCCAACCGCGAAAGCGCGCCGTAGACGCTCTCGATAACCAGCGGGAGACTTTCCAGCTCCACATTATTGTTCGCGACATGCGCGGTGACGATGTCCGAGGTGAGCGTAATCAACATCTCGTTCATTTCGCCATCATGCTGTTCCATTGTATTCCTCTTTTCTTCGAGCGACCTTCATTTGTTCAGGGGTCATTTCGCCCTGCTGAACAAATATTGCAATGGCGAGTGCTTTTGCCAATTGCAAGGGGTCGTGCCAAGAATATTGCAAAAAATCCGTTGAAATGGGATCAAGAGGTTAAACCGGTTTCAAGTGCAAACGTCAGTGCATCGAACTGTCGACCATCGCCAGTCCTATAATAATTGCGGCGACACCCGATTTGACGAAAGCCATGACGCCGATAGAGATGCGCCGCCGCGTTTCCCTCGCGCATTTCGAGAAACAATCGGTGAGCGCCGCGTTCACCTCCCTGTGCGATGAAGCGTTGCAGCAACGCGGTGCCCACTCCGCGGCCCCGATGGCGGGGGTGGACTGCGATCAGCAGCAATTCCTCCTCGCCAGCCGCCCCGCGCGACAGGGCGAAGCCCGCCGCCGTCTCGCCCTCGGCCGGCGGGGCGCCGTCGTGCCTGGCGAGAAGGCACCAAGTATGCGGCATCGCCAGCGCGCCCTCCACCTGCTGCCGGTTCCAGGCCTCGCCAAAGCAAGGGTCGAAGGCGGCTTCCATGACCGCCATGATGGAATCGAGCAGACCGCCATCCTGTCCGCTCCCCGCCCCGATCGCCCGATCCATCACGCCGCGTCCACCGGGATCCGCGCATCGGGCCCGCGGCCGTAGATCGGCACGAGCTGCGCGGTAAAGGCGTCGGCGGGAAGCGCCAGGATACGCCGTGCATCGGGCAGCAGCGCGATCGACTCGCCCGATCCGCGCTCGGCGACCAGCGCCGCAGCCGCATTGCCCGCGACGAGCGGATGGCGCGCAAAACCCGCCGCAGCCGGTGGCGAAAGCGACAAGGTATCGCCCTCCGCCTCGCCCGTCGCCGAGAAATTGGCGACGAACCACTGGCCGTGCCCGCCCTCCATCGCCACGCTGACCGGGCCTTTGCCACGCGCCTCTCGCGCCATCGCCGCGAGCAGCGCCAGTGTCGGATAGCCTGAGACCTCCACCTGCCAGGCAAGGCCCAGCGCACGCGCTGCCGCCAGACCGATCCGCACACCGGTGAAGCTGCCGGGCCCGAGCGAGACGCGGATCGCCTCGGCGCGTCCCTTGCCGGGCAGCTCGGCGATCATCGGCACCAGCCGCTCGGCATGGCCACGGCCAATCTCCTCGTAAGCGCCGGCGACAAGCCGATTCCGCTCGAACAAGGCAACCGAGCAGGCCGGGCTCGCACAATCGATCGCCAGGATACGCATACGCGGATCCCGGCTTAGAGCTCACACGATGGTGTTGAAAGTCCCGAAATCAGGCCGCGGCGAGCGCCCGAAGATGCTGGACCGGTCGCCATGGCCGATCGAGCACAGCCAATCGGCCCGCCAGCGCGGCTGATCGGCGAAGAAATCCCGGGTCACGCCGTCCTGGTCGAAGCCCGACATCGGCCCGCAGTCGAGCCCCAGCGCGCGCGCCGCCAGCATCAGATAGGCGCCCTGCAGAGCCGAGTTGCGCTTGGCGTTCTCGCGCCTCAGGTCCTCGTCCTTGAACCAGCTCTTGGCATCGGTATGCGGGAACAGCCAAGGCAACTGCTCATGAAAATCAAGGTCATAGCCGATGATGAGGCACACCGGCGCGGCGCGGATCTTGTCCTTGTTGCCCTCGCTCGCATGGATCGCCAGCCGCTCGCGCGATTCCTGCGAGCGGCACCAGACGAAGCGGCCCGATTGCTGGTTGGCCGAGGTCGGCCCCATCTTGGCGAGCTCGTAAATCTGGTGGACCTGTTCCTCGCTGACCGGCTTGTCGAGCCAGCCATTATAGCTCCTCGCCTCGCGATAAAGCTGGTCGAGCGCGGCGTCGGACAGGGTTTCGTGCATTGCGGAAGGAGATCCTGCCTTGCGTAAGGTGAGACTGAGCAGAAATTCAGGCGGCGCGCACTTCGCGCACCTCGGGGACGTAGTGCTTCAAGAGCCCCTCGATGCCGTGCTTGAGCGTGGCAGTCGAACTCGGACAACCCGAGCAGGCGCCCTGCATGGCGAGATAGACGACGCCCTCCCGGAACCCCCGATAGCGGATGTCGCCACCATCGCCGGCGACTGCCGGGCGGATGCGGGTCTCAAGCAAGTCTTTGATCTGCAACACAATATCTTCGGTCCCATCATCGTCGCCGATGTCGCTTGTCGGCTCCTCGCCCGGCACCAAGATGCCGCCCGCGCTGCCGGGCGCGAACAGCGGCGCCTCGCTGACGAAGTGATCGAGAAGGACCGCTGCGACCTGCGGCTTAAGCAGCGCCCAGTCGGCCCCCGGAGCGGCGGTGACCGAGACGAAATCAAACCCGAAGAACACGCCCGTGACCTCGCCCGTATCGAACAGCGCCTCTGCCAGCGGCGAGGCTTCCGCCTCCTCGGGCGAGGTGAAATCGCGCGTGCCCTGGGCCATGACCTCGCGGCCGGGCAGGAACTTGAGCGTCGCCGGATTGGGCGTGGTTTCGGTCTCGATGAACATGTGCGCAGATGTAGGGGTGCGACGGCGTTGCGGCAAGGCGCTCGGCCTGTTCCGGCAGGTGTCGTAGAATGTGCTACACGAGTGGACTCGGGGCAGCGTCCATTCACTGGCGCTTCATCCCCTGAACGCCTATCAGCGCCTCATGTCCCCGATCACGCGCGCGCTCGGCGCCTTCTTCCTGCTCGTCCCCGCGCTGGCCCCTCCGATCGCGGCGCAGGACGTGCAAGCCCCCGCCGTCCAGCCCCAGGCCACCAGCCCGCAATATGCGCGGCCGAACGACCCCTGGATCTATCGCGGCACCGACATTCCGATCGACCGCGAGTGGCTGATGGGCGAACTCCCCAACGGCGTGCGCTACGCGGTGCGCCGCAACGGCGTGCCCCCGGGCCAGGTTTCGATGCGCGTGGCAATCGATGCGGGCTCGCTGCACGAGACCGAGGAGGAGCGCGGCTTCGCCCACCTCGTCGAGCACCTCACCTTCCGCCAGAGCCGCTACTTCAAGGATGGCGAGGCGATCCCCCACTTCCAGCGCTTGGGCGCCTCGCTCGGCCACGACACCAACGCCACCACCAGCCCGACGCAGACGGTCTACAAGCTCGATCTGCCCAATGCCCAGCCGCAGCGGCTCGAGGAGAGCGTGCGCCTGTTTGCAGGGATGATCCAGGAGCCCACGCTCAGCGCCGGCAATCTCGCCGCGGACGTGCCGATCGTGCTCGCCGAACGGCGTGACATGGCCGCCGCGGGACGGCGCATCTCCGATGCGTCGCGTGAGGTGTTCTTCGCCGGCCAGCGCCTCGCCAGCCGCTCGCCGATCGGTACGGTTGAGACGCTCCAGAACGCCACGGCCGAAACCGTCCAGGCCTTCCACCGCCGCTGGTATCGCCCGGAGAACACCGTCGTCGTGATGGCGGGCGATGCGGACGCCAACACCCTTGCCTCGCTCGTGGAGCGTCATTTCGGCGACTGGGAGGTTCCGGGAGAGCCCACCGCCGCGCCTGATTTCGGCGATCCTCAACCGCCCGCCGACGCGCCCGAGGAGAGCCCGGTCGGTGAAACCCGCGTGCTCGTCGAGCCCGGCCAACCGCGCGCGCTGACCTACGCCTACCTCCGCCCGTACGAGCAGGTGGTCGACAACCTCGAATACAACCGTGGCATCCTGATCGACACCGTCGCCCTCTCGATCATCAATCGCCGGCTCGAGAGCCGCGCGCGCGCCGGCGGCAATTACCTCTACGCCGGCGTCGACCGCGAGAAGGCGAGCCGCTCGTCCGACGGCACCTATGTCACCTTCGCCCCGCTGACCGACGATTGGCGCTCGGCCATGGGCGACGTGCGCGCGGTCATCGCCGATGCCCAGGCCGCGCCGCCGACCGAGGCGGAGATCGAGCAGGCCATCGCCCAGATCGACATCGCCTTCGTCGATATGGTCGGCCAGGCCGAGATCCAGGCCGGCTCGCAGCTCGCCGATGACCTCGTCAACGCGGTCGACATCCGCGAGGCGGTTGCGGCGCCCGAGACTTTCCTCTCGGTGTTCCGGGGCATGCGCGAGCGTTTCACCCCCGCGGCGATCCTCGAGCATACCCGCGCCCTGTTCGACGGCGAGGTGATCCGCGCGCTGCTGCTGGTCCCCGAGCCGGGCGAGGCCGATGCCGCGCAGATGCGCCAGGCGCTGCTCGATCCGGTCGAGGCGACCGGGCTGGCGCGCGAGGATGGCGCAGCGCTGAACTTCGCCGATCTGCCCCCCGTCGGGACCCCGACGCAGCCCGTCGTGCGCGAGCAGCTCGGCTTTCGCGATGTCGAGAAGCTGACCTACGCCAACGGCGTGCGCGCGCTCTTGTGGCGGACCAACAACGAGCCCGGCCGCGTCACCGTGCGCGTGCGCTTCGGCGATGGCTGGCAGGCGTTCGCACCGAGCGAGGGCGTCTATGCCCGGCTCGGCGAGATGGCGCTGGTGAACTCCGGATTGGGTCCGCTCGACCAGGATGATCTCGATCGTCTGGCCGCCGGGCGCAAGCTCTCGTTCGGCTTCGAAATCGAGGACGGCACTTTCGTCTTCGAGGGCCTGACCCGCGCCGAGGATGTGGCCGACCAGCTCTACCTCTTCGCCGCCAAGCTCGCTCAGCCGCGCTGGGATGCCGCTCCGGTTGAGCGTGCCCAGGCCAGCGCCGCACTCGCCTATGACAGCTACGCCACCAATCCCGGCGGCGTGATCAACCGCGATCTCGACTGGCTGCTCCGCAATCGCGACCCCCGCTTCGCCACCCCCGAACCGGCCGCCGCGCGCGCGGCCAGCGCGGACGAGTTCCGCGAAGTGTGGAGCCGCGTACTCGCCGAGGGTCCGATCGAGGTCAGCGTGTTCGGCGATATCGACCGCGAGGCGAGCGTCGCGGCACTCAACCGCACGTTCGGCGCGCTCCCACCTCGCTCCTCGGAGACCCGCCCGCCCGAGAGCGACATCGCCTTTCCCCAACCCAGCGCCGAGCCGCAGGTGCTCGCCCATTCCGGCGATGCCGACCAGGCCGCCGCGCTGGTTGCCTGGCCGACCGGGGGCGGCACCATGGCGATCGGCGAGGCGAGGAAGCTCGAGCTGCTGGCCCAGGTCTTCGCCAACCGGATGATCGATGCGCTGCGCGAGCGTGCCGGCGCCGCCTATTCGCCGCTCGTCGCCTCCAACTGGCCGCGGGACCTGGCCGACGGCGGCACTATCCTCGCGCTCGCCCAGGTGCAGCCGGCGCATGTCGCGGGATTCTTCGCCGAGGCCGAGGAGATCGCCGCCGATCTCGCCGCGACCGGCCCCACCGCCGACGAGCTCGCCCGGGTGATCGAGCCCGTCCGCCAGCTTCTCGCCCGCGCGCAGACCGGCCATACCTTCTGGCTCAACCAACTCGACGGGAGCGCATTTGAGCCGAACGTCGTCGCCGCCACGCAGCCCAACCGGCTGTGGCGCGACTATGTTGATACGACCGCCGAGGAGCTGCGCGCGCTCGCCCAGCGCTACCTCACCTCGCGTGGCGCTTTCAAGCTGGCGGTGCTGCCCGCAGAAATAGCCGCCGATGCAGACGCGGTGCTGGCGGGCGGGGAGGGCCTGGCGGGCAAGTAGCGCATCAGCGATTGTCGATGTAACCTTTGCACGAGCGGCCCGCCATGATGTAACGCGCGCGCTCTCGCCCTCCGGCAGACGAAGGCTTCAAGACTTGGCACACCAATGGCACCCCGATAGCTGGCGCGATCCGCGCTTCGAGGCGCGCCACCTCCCCGCCTACGAGGACGCCGCCGCGCTGTCTGCCGCCGAGACCACGCTCGCCGGCTTCCCCCCACTGGTCTTTGCCGGGGAAGCGCGCCAGCTTCAGGAGCGCCTGGCCGAGGTCGCTGCGGGCAACGCCTTCCTTCTCCAAGGGGGCGATTGCGCGGAGAGCTTCGCCGAGTTCAGCCCCAACACCATCCGCGATACCTTCCGTGTCATCCTGCAGATGGCCGCGGTGATGACCTTCGCCAGCAAGATGCCGGTAGTGAAGGTCGGGCGGATGGCCGGCCAGTTCGCCAAGCCGCGCTCTTCGGCGACGGAAACGCAGGGCGATCTGACCTTGCCGAGCTATTTCGGCGACAACGTGAATGCGATCGAGTTCACGCCTGAAGCCCGTCGCAACGATCCCGAACGGATGGTGCGCGCCTACAGCCAGGCTGCCGCCACGCTCAACCTGCTGCGCGCCTTCGCCGGCGGCGGTTATGCCAATCTGAGGCAGGTACACCAGTGGACCCTGGACTACATGGGCCGCTCGCCCTGGGCGGAGCGCTATCGCAATGTCGCCGACCGGATCGGCGAAGCGCTCGACTTCATGGAGGCCTGCGGGATCGACCCCGAGAGCACGCCGCAGCTCAAGACCGCCAGCTTCTACACCTGCCATGAAGCGCTGCTGCTGCCCTACGAAGAAGCGATGACCCGGCAGGATTCGCTGACCGGCGACTGGTACGACACCAGCGCGCATTTCGTGTGGATCGGCGATCGCACGCGCTTCGAGAACAGCGCGCATGTCGAGTTCCTGCGCGGCGTCGGCAACCCGATCGGCATCAAGTGCGGCCCCAGCCTCGAACCCGACGCGCTCATCGCCCTGCTCGACACGCTCAATCCGGCTCGCCAGCCGGGCCGCATCACGCTCATCGCCCGTTTCGGCCATGACAAGGTCGAGGCCGGCCTGCCGCGCCTCGTCCGCGCCGTTGCGCGCGAGGATCATCCGGTCGTCTGGTCGTGCGACCCGATGCACGGCAATCTCGTCAAGTCGGAAAGCGGCTACAAGACGCGTCCCTTCGATCGCATCCTCGCCGAGGTGCGCGCCTTCTTCGCCGTGCACCGCGCCGAAGGGACCTATGCCGGCGGCGTCCATGTCGAGATGACCGGGCAGGACGTGACCGAATGCACCGGTGGCGCGGTCGCCATAACCGATGCGGGCCTGGCCGACCGCTACCATACCCATTGCGACCCGCGCTTGAACGCCGCTCAATCGCTGGAACTGGCGTTCCTGCTCGCCGAGATGCTCAATCTCGAACTCACCGAGCGCCAGCGCGACGCTGCCTGACGAGGCCCGACACCTCACATTGCGGTAAAAAGCGGAACATCGCGGCGTCCGAGGGTTTCCAATCGAGGACCCGTCCGCCAAGCTGTCCCGGCACGAGAGCGCGACCCGAGGAGTTGAGCTTGCCCCAGCCGAGCATCCGCCCGCTAACAGCCGCCGCCGCGTCGCCCGATCTTCGCGAATATTACGCGGGGACCCGCGCCCTCACCGTCGCTCTCGTCGCGCCGCTGTCCGAAGCCGATGCGACGCTGCAATCGATGGCGGATGCCTCCCCCGCCAAATGGCACCTGGCGCACACCGCCTGGTTCTTCGAGACCTTCCTCCTGCGCGACCATCTGCCCGGATACCGGCTCTACAGCGAGGATTGGCCTTACCTGTTCAATTCCTATTACGAGGCCGAGGGTGCCCGCATCGCCCGCGACCGGCGTGGCATGCTCTCACGCCCCACGGTGGCCGAGATCCTCGAGTGGCGCGCGCATGTCGACGAAGCGATGACCCCGCTGCTCGATGATCCCGCTCATGCAGACCTCATCCGGCTCGGGCTGGCGCACGAGCAGCAGCACCAGGAACTGCTGCTCACCGACATCAAGCACGCACTGTTCCAGAACCCGCTCGGCCCGGCGATGTGGGACGGCGCGCCTGCACCGGCCGCGCCGCAGCCCGATGGCTGGCTCGAACATCCAGGCGGCATCGCCCGCATCGGCCATCAATCGGGTGGTTTTGCCTTCGACAACGAAGGCCCAGCGCATCGCACGCTGCTCGAACCGTTCGCGCTGTCCCGCTGCCTCGTCAACAATGCCGAATGGCAGGCCTTTGTCGAGGATGGCGGCTACCGCACCGCCTCGCTATGGCTCGCCGATGGCTGGGCCTGGGTGAACGAGCACGCGATCATCGCGCCCCTATACTGGCAGGGCGACGCGCAGTTCACGCATCAGGGCTGGCAAAAGCGCGATCCCGAACGCCCCGTGACCCATATCTCCTATTTCGAGGCAGACGCTTTCGCCACCTGGGCCGGCCGCCGCCTGCCGACCGAGTTCGAGTGGGAAGCCATCGCCCGCGGTCAGGATGCGCCCGATACGACCTTGCGCTTCGATGCCGTCGCCGGCAATCAGCTCGGCGAGGCAAACCCGCCGCTCCCCATTGGCACCGGCGAAGTATTCGGCGATTGCTGGCAGTTCACCCGCTCGGCCTACTTGCCATACCCGCGCTTCCAGCCTGCCGAAGGTGCAGTGGGCGAATACAACGGCAAGTTCATGTCCGGCCAGTGCGTCCTGAAAGGCGCGAGCTGCGCCACCCCTCGCGGCCATTCGCGGCCCAGCTACCGCAACTTCTTCTATCCCCACCAGCGCTGGCAATTCACCGGCCTGCGGATGGCGAAGGACCTCTAGCGCCGATGAAGGCAGGCACCGGCATCAAGCTGGTCGATCTCGACCCGCGCGGCGTCGACCGCAACTTCCGCGCCGAGGTCCTCGCCGGTCTGTCGCAGCCCCGCAAGGCGATCCCCGCCCGCTGGCTGTACGACGATGCCGGTTCCGAGCTGTTCGAGAAGATCACCCGACTTCCGGAGTACTACCCGACCCGCGCCGAGACGCAGATCCTGGAGGCGCGTGCGGCCGAGTTCGCCCGCCTGATCGGTCCCGGCCAGGCGGTGGTGGAATTTGGTTCGGGTTCGTCGCTCAAGACCCCGCTGCTGCTCGCCGCGATCACGCCTGCCGCCTACGTCCCGCTCGACATATCGGGCGATTTCCTGCGCGCCGCCGCTGCCGATCTCGCAGCCAAGTTTCCCGGCATGCCCGTCCATCCGGTGGAGGCGGATTTTACCAAGCGGGTCCATCTGCCGGACGAAGTCGATTCGCTGCCCAAGCTCGGATTCTTCCCCGGCTCGACCATCGGCAACCTCGTTCCCCGCACCGCCATCGACCTGCTGCGCTCGATGAAGGAGACACTGGGTAAGGGCTCGCTGCTCCTCATCGGCATCGACCTCATCAAGGACATCGCCGTGCTCGAGGCGGCCTACGACGATGCAGCGGGCGTGACGGCGGAGTTCAACCTGAACCTCGCCCGCCGGGTCAATCGCGAGCTCGACGGGAACATCCCGGTGGAGCGGTTTCGGCATCAGGCGCGCTGGAACGACACTTTCGCCCGGATCGAGATGCATCTGGTGGCGCAGGGCGACTTGGCCTTTGAGGTTTCGGGTCAGGACTTTTCGATGAAGGACGGCGAGACGATCCATACGGAAAACAGCCACAAGTTCACCCGTCGCAGCCAGAACACCTTGCTGCTCGCCGGAGGCTGGACCCCGCGCCAGCGCTGGCTCGACGAGGAGGAGCGCTACTCACTCATCCTCGCCGAAGCCACCGCACCCCGAGACGCCCCATGAGCACCTGGCCCAAACTCGACTTTTCCGCTGATCGACCGACGATCGAGACCTGCCACCTCATTCTCCAGCTGATCGGCAAGCTTCCCTTGCGCCTCCACCCGTGGATCAACCACGGCTGGCACGTGGCATTGCGCGTCACTCCGCATGGCTATGCGACCCGCACCATGCCAGGCGGGGCGGGGGGAGGGCGCCACTTCTCCGCCGAGCTCGACGTCCATGACCAGGCGATCCGCATAGCCTGCGACAACGGCTCGGCCCGGACGACGCCGATCGCAGGCAAGACGATCGCCCAGCTCCAGGCCGACCTTGCCGATCTACTCGCCCAGGCGGGCCTTCCCGCTCCCTTGCATGGTGCGCCCAACGAGATGCCCGAGGCGATCCCCTTCGCCAAGGACGATCGCCCACGCACATGGGACCAGGAGGCGGCGTGTCGCCTCCACGCCGCCTTTCTCGCCGCCGATCGCGTGTTCACCCGCTTCCGCTCGCTCTATCTCGGCAAGACCTCGCCCAGCCACCTGTTCTGGGGCAGCCTCGACCTTGCCGTCACCCGGTTCTCGGGCCGTGAGGCACCGCCGCATCCTGGCGGCGTCCCCAACCTGCCCGATAATGTCACGAGCGAGGCCTATAGCCACGAGGTGATCAGCGCAGGCTTCTGGCCCGGCACCGCCGGGGGCATCGAGGAAGCGGCGTTCTACGCCTATGCCTATCCGACACCGGCGGGCCTCTCCGACAGGCAGGTCCAGCCCGATGACGCCTATTGGCACGGCGATCTTGGCGAGTTCGTCCTCCCTTACGCCAAGGTGGCCGCTGCATCCGATCCCGATGCGGTTCTCCTGCGCTTCTTGAAATCCAGCTATGACGCGGCGGCCGAGCTGCTCGACTGGCCGACCGGCTTCACGATCGGCGAGCCAGCGATCGGCGGACCGCCCTCTCGCATCGACGGCTGACCGATTTCGCTCCCACCAGCGCATCGCAATCGCGCCGCTGATCTCCTATGTTGCTCGGATGGATCTCGCCGCCATTTGGGATCAGCTCGGTCATACGCTGCGCGAGCTGCCGCAATCGGGCCTGCTGATGGCGGCGATCATCGCCATGGGCGTCGGCCTGCTCGGCACCCTGGTGCTGCGCCGCTCGCCCGGCCTGGGCAGGCTCCTGCGGACGGGGAGCACGCTTGGCCTGATGGGGATTCTGCTCCTGGTCGTGGTGCAGGTCAGCCGAATGGACCCGCGCTTCGAGATGGCGGTGCCGCAGATCGGCCTGCCCGAGCAGGTTGTCGAGGGCGGCGAGACGCGTGTGCAGATGGAGCGCGACGGCCATTTCTGGCTCACGGCCACGATCAACGGCGTTCCCGCGCGCTTTCTGGTCGATACCGGCGCCACGCTTACCGCAGTCTCGGCCGAGACCGCCGAAGATGCCGGGCTCAGCCCGCGAGGGGGCGGGCTGCCGGTGATGATGCAGACCGCCAACGGCGCCATCTCCGCCGAGATGACCACGATCGACGAGCTGCGCTTTGGCAATGTCGCCGCGCGCGGCCTCGATGCGATCATCGCACCGGGCCTTGGCAGGACCAACGTCATGGGGATGAACCTGCTCTCGCGCCTCGCCTCCTGGCGGGTCGAGGGCAAGACCATGATCCTGGTACCCAACAACCCGCAGCCGGTGGTCGAGGCGGTGGAGCAGTAGCGGGGCGGCGGCGCTAACGCCCGTCCAGGATCCCTGCTCCAAGGACGAGCAGCAGCCGCGCGTCGATCGCCAGCCCGCGCGCCCGCGCCGCTTCGATGAACGGGACGAATTCCCGCACCGGCACGCGGTGGACCACGATCTCCTCGCTCGCATCCCCGCCACCCTCGCTGACGCGTTCGAGCCCCTCGGCGCGGAGCAGGGTGAAACCCTCGCTGACCATGCCGGGCGAGGTATAGAATTCGCCCAGATCGGTCCAATGGCCGGCCCGGTAGCCGGTCTCCTCCTCGAGTTCGCGCCTGGCAGTGGCAAGCGCATCTTCGCCCGGCTCGCCAGCTTCGTCGCCGATCAGCCCGGCGGGCAGCTCCAGCGTAAGCCGTCCGAGCGGAACCCGGTATTGTTCGACCAGCACGATCTCGCGCGCATCGGGGGGGCCGTCGAGGGCCAGGATCACCGCCGCCCTGATCCCCCGCGCCCGGGCGACGTATTCCCACCGCCCGCGCTGCTTGGCGACGATGAAGCGTCCCTGCCAGCGCACCTCTTCGGGAGCATCGGCATCGGGTGCGCTCACAGTTCGATCAGCCGGTCGGGTAGCTCGTTCACGTCGTCCGCTTCGCGCGGGAGGTGTCGGCCGAGGATTGCGCCGACGTCGGACACGCCGACCACCAGGCCTTCGGCGATCCGCCCCTGTTTGATCTCTGCCAACATGTCCGCCATCGCCTCGCCCCAGGCTTCGGGCGGCACTTTTTCGAGGATCGCCCCATCCGCCACGATCTCCGCCCGGTGCTCGCGCATCGAGAGGTAGATCAGCACGCCGGTCCTCCCGTGCGTGCGCCGCTCCGCGCCGACCTTGAACAGCTCGATCGCGCGGTCCTCGACCCGGTTGGTTTTGACGATGCCCGGGATGAGCGCGAAGCGCACCGCGTCGACAAGCTGCAACGCCCAGGCGAGGAAGAAGGCGAGGATCGCCAGGCTCGAGGCGACGGCGAACACCTCGCCCGGAGTCCACACGTGATTCCACGCTCCATAGATCGCCTCGACGGGTCCGGTAGCGATTTGCGGGACCAGCGCGAATAGCGTGAGCAGCGTGAAGGAGAAGAGCGCCGACCATGCCATCGCGATATCGCTGTAACCGTCCGAGCGGTCGGCGATGACGGTGACGATCTCCCCCGAAGTGGCGCTTTCCGCCTCTGCCACCGCCGCGGTGACCTTGGCGTGGCCGTCCGGCCCGAGCGTGAAGCTCACCAGGAGCCGCCTGCGCCGCCGCCGTTAAAACCGCCCCCGCCGCCGCCGAAGCCACCAAAGCCTCCTCCACCGCCGCCGCCGCCGCCGCCGAAGCCCCCACCACCGAACCCGCCACCGCCGCGGCTCATCGAGCTGAGCGCGCTCCACAGCAGGATCTCGCCGACCGCCCCCGCCGCGCCGTAGCGCCGCCGTCGCCGGCCCTTGGCGCCGCGTCCGAACAGCAGCATGAAGCCGCCGATCAGCGCGATCCAGAAGATGATGCTGCCGAAGCTTGCGCCGTCGCCTTGCGCGCCGCCGCGCGCCGCCGCCGCCGCTTCGGCCTCTTCGATCGCGCGAGCGGTCGCCGGGTCCATCTCGAGCGTTTCGATAATCCCCTCGACCCCTGACTCGATCCCGCCGGCGTAATCATCCTCGCGGAACCGAGGCACCATGGCGTCGCGGAAGATGCGCCCCGCCATCGCGTCGGTCATTGTTGTCTGGACGCCGCGCGCGGTGGTGATCCAGGCGTCGCGTTCGTTGGGCGCGACGACCATCACCACGCCCTCCTCGGTTTCCTCGCCACCGACGTCCCAGGTCTCGGCGAGTTGCTGCGCATACATGTCGACCGGCAGGCCATCGAGACTTTCGACCGTCGCCACCACGATCGCGCGACCCGTCTCCCGGTTGTAGCGCGTCAGCCGCTCGGTCAGCGCTGCTTCGGCCGCCTCGTCGATGATCGCCGCGCCGTCATAGACCGGCCCCTCGGGCCGCGGCGGGAACTCCTGCGCGAACGCGGCACCCGGCGCGAGCGCGAGCAGGGCCAGCAGCCAGAGGACGATCCGCATCATTGGGGATAGCCTGCCCGAGCGATCCTCAATTGACCGCGGCAGCAGCAGGCTCGGCGAGATCATCATTGGCGGCCGCCGGTCGAGCGGGTTGCGCGCCCATGTCGCCGAAATCGACGTCGGGCGCGATTTCGGAACCCGGCTGCGCGCTGAACGGCTCCATCGGTTCGGCGCCGTAGATGACGTTCGCCGCGATCGTCGCGGGGAAGGTGCGGATCGTGGTGTTGTAGGCCTGCACCGCCTCGTTATAGCGCATGCGGGCGACATCGATCCGGTTCTCGGTGCCTTCGAGCTGCGTCATAAGGTCGGCAAAGCGGCCCTGGCTTGCAAGCTGGGGATATTGCTCGACCACCACCATCAGCCGGCTGAGCGCCGAGCCGAGCTCGCCCTGCGCGTTCTCGAACGCCTGGAACTGCTCGGGATTGGAGAGGTCGTCCGCGTCTAGCTGGATCGAGCTAGCCCGTGAGCGCGCCTCGATAACCTGGGTGAGGATAGCCTCCTCGCTCTCGGCAGCGCCGCGCACGGTGGAGACGAGGTTGGGCACCAGATCGGCGCGCCGCTGGTAGGCGCTCTCGACATCGGCCCAGCGCCCTTTGGCTTCTTCTTCTGCGGTGGGCACGGTGTTGATGCCGCAGGCCGACAGCGCCAAGGCGGCGGCGATGACGATTGCGGCGCGGATGTTCGCTGCGAAAGACATGGGCTCAGGAACTTTCGTATCGGATGGGGAAGACTGTGTTAGCCATTTAGCACACAAGCGCGCGCGTTCAAGCGGCTCCGCGCGCCGGGCTTGCCGACGGCGGAAGGCGCTGCCAAACGCCCGCTTCCGCGCGCAGCGAGGCAAACGCCCGCTTCCGCGCGCAGCGAGGGAGGTCCGCCCTGTTCCAGGAATTCAAGAAGTTCATTGCGCGCGGCAACGTGCTCGATCTAGCGGTGGGCGTCATCATCGGCGCGGCCTTCGGGCGGATCGTGACCGCGTTCACCGAGAGCATCATCATGCCGCTGATCGGCTGGGTGTTCGGCGCCGTCGACTTCTCCAACTGGTTCATCAGGCTGGGGCCGATCCCCCGGGGCTATGAGGGAAGCCGGACGAATTATGCCGAATTGAAGGAGGCGGGCGTGCAGATGCTCGGCTACGGCGATTTCCTGACGCAGGCGGTCAATTTCCTCATCATCGCCTTCGCGCTGTTCCTGCTCATCAAGACGATCAACCGGGTGCTCGACGAGATGAACGAGAAACAGAAGAATGCGGACGACAGCTCGAAGGACGACGCTGTGCCGACCGATCCGCAACTCGATGTGCTCAAGGAGATCCTGGCGGAGGTGCGGGCGGGCGGCGTGCCGAACCCTGCTGATCCGGCCGGCTGACGGGTCGCGCTCACTTCACAATAATTGATTGCGCGCTATATGGGTCACTGCCGGTTTCGGCCGGCTATGGTGATAAAGTGCGATGCGTCAGTATGCACAGCGGACCCGGGGGCAGTACCCGGCGGCTCCACCAGAACTCGTCCTTTTGGGCGCGTCCTGACGGGGCCGAACCAGGATCGACGTGTGTTGAACAACATTGTTTTTGCCCGGGCTGAGTAACCCGTTAAAGGCTCAAACACACACAAGTGCCAACGACAACGAAGCACTTGCTCTCGCTGCGTAACCTGACGGCCTAGCGGCCTGATCTTACAAAGCTACGAGCACGGTTCGGACCGGACCGGGTAACAGAATCGGAAACCGGGGGCCCGGGGGAGCCTAGCAACAGAATCCCCCACTTCCTCACAGAGCAATCTTTCGCGCTATGCTGTTTGGCGCGTCTGACGCAGGTTTCCTCAAACATTTGGGTATTCCGTCGTGACACGGCGCATCCTGGGCCCACGTTCCTTTGTTTTAAGGCCGCCTGTCCGCCGGAAACCGGACTGGCACGCCATTTGCTCTACATGGGCGGCCAGAACGAGATCGAGCAATATGATGCGCTGGCAAACCTTCCCGCGGGCAGCCTGGCGGGCAAGCCGCTCTACGTGCTCACCAGCAGCCGGAGCATCTCGGCCGCCGAGGCCTTCGCCGCGCTCGCCAGCGACAACGCGATCGGCGAGGTGGTCGGCGAGACCACGGCCGGTGCAGCCTATCGCAACAGCTTCTTCCCCATCGCCAAGCAGTACCTGCTCAGCGTCTCGGTCGGGCGCGGCGAGGTCGGGCCCTCGAAGCTCGACTGGGAGGGGACCGGTATTGCGCCGACGATCCCCAGCGCGGCCGCTGAGGCGCTCGATACCGCGCATCTTCACGCGTTGCGCAAGCTGGCGGAGAGCGCGGCGCCGCACCAAGGACGGATGATGGCGGCAAAGGCGGCGCTCATCGAGGCACGGCTAAACCCGCCAACCCCGGCGCTGCCGCTCGCGGCCTACGCCGGCGCCTTCGCCGACCGGACCATCAGCGTCGAAGGTGAGGCGTTCTATTCGCAGCGTCAGGGCAGGTCCCGGACGAGGTTGTTCGCAGTGGCGCCAAACCGCTTCATTCTGGAATCCGATCCGCTGACGCAGCTTGAGTTTTCCGGCGCAGACGCTGGCGTCGATACCGTTACGATCATCCGCGCGGACGGCAGTCGTCAGGAGCAGCAGCGCACCGGTTGAGGCACTCGCAGGGCCAGCAGGAACGGCGGGAGCGGATTGGCGTTCATCGGTCCCCGGGGCTGCCGTCCCCCTTGACCTGCCGTTCGCAGTCCAGCCGCAAACAATCGAGAATCTTCGCTCCGGCCAGGAAGACTACGCCGGTGCAGGCTGCGAACATGATCTGGCCCGGCCAGCCCGGAAACCGCTCGGCATAGGTAAAGCCCCGCTCGCAGGCGCCGAGGGCGAGAACGTAGATGACGAGGAAGGCCTCGATCCGGGTTTTGATGACGAACAGGCGGCCGATCTTTCGGAACATGGCCGTATGCTAGCTTGCAACATGGGTCAGCCGAAGCGGTTCAGGCCAGCTCTCCCAGATCGAGACAGGCGAGCAATTCGTGCCGTGCAGCGCGGATCTGCTCGGCAAGGCGCTCATCGCCGATCTGGCCCGGCGCGATCCGCGTTGGCCAGTGTTCGGCAATGACCGCCTCGATCTGCGCGGCCTTGGCATCATCCAGCAGGAAGCGCGGATCGATCGTGGCTGGGTCGGCTACCACCCGCAGGCGCAGGCAGGCGGGACCGCCGCCATTGGCCATCGACTGCCGCACATCGACCGGAACGACATGCCGGATCGGGCCGTTGCCGGTGACCGCCTCCTCCAGCCAGCGGCGCACGGGCTCGCTGGCCCAGGCTTCGCTCGGGATCACCAGCGTCTGCTCGCCCAATGGCGGCGTTACCAGTTGCGCGTTGAACAGGTAGGAGCGGACCGCCTCGGGGAGGCTGACCCGGTCTGCCGGAACCTCGACGATCTCGGCCCAGGGGCAGCGCTCGCGGATCGCCCCGTAAGCTGCTTCGCGATCGGCGAAGGCGTGCTCGTGGCAGAACAGCACCCGTTCGTTGGCGACCGCGACGACATCATTGTGGAACGCCCCCGCCTCGATCGCCGCGCGGCTCTGTTCGAGGAACAGCGTCTGGGCAGGGTCCAGGCCGTGACGGCGGCCGACGATCCGGCTGGCCTGCTCGTGCTGGCGCGCGGGAAAAACGCCGCCCGTCCGGCCATAGACGAAAATCTCCAATCCCTTCTCGTCATGCGCGGGTGATAGGCGCATGTGGTTCGCGGCTCCCTCGTCGCCGAAGCAGGGCGGGACCGGATGATGGACCTGGAAGCTCGCCGGGTCCGCGAAGGCGAGCTTCAGCTGGGCGAGCGTATCGGGCCATTCATGCGAGCGATGGGGCATGGTAACGAGGTTGGCGACGGTCAGGTGGCAGCGCCCGTCACCGGTATCGGGTGCGGGCGAGACGGTGGCGGCATTGGCGGTCCACATTGCGCTCGCCGACCATGCGCCGGCGATGAGCGCACCGTCGGTCGCCTGATCCGCCGCCAGTTCAGCCATCCAGTTCGTGCTCGGGCGGGGGAGCGGGAGGAAGAACCCCTGCGCGAGGCCCAATGCCAGATTGCCGCGCATCTTGGCGAGGCCCTGGAGCGCCGCCTCGCGCGGGTGCGAGAGTTCCCCCTTGTGGCTCGTGGCCGCGAGGTTGCCGAGGCTGAGGCCGGCATAATTATGGCTGGGGCCGACGATGCCGTCGAAATTGATCTCGACGAGCGTCATCGGGCGATGCTCCACACCGTGTCGCCCTCGCCTATCTCGAGCAGTTCCGCCGCGCGCGCATCGATGGCGATGCCATCCCCGCTCGTGGCGCGCGCGCCATAGCAACAGCGAAAACCCGCCAGCCTTCCGGCGGCGATGAGCGCCTTCTCGCCTTTGTCGAGCTGGGTATCGGCGACCGGCAGCGCCAATGCGCGCGTGATGCTCGCCACCTGATCGGTGCGCGTGGTCATGGTCGGACCGCCGTCGAAGATGTCGACATAGTTCTCGTAAGCAAAGCCCTCGTTCTCGAGCATACGCATCGCTGCCCGGCCACCCGGATGCGGCAGCCCGATGACGCGGTGCGCCTCCTCGGCCAGCATTGCGGTATAGACCGGGTGCTTGGGCATCAGGTCGGCGATGAACTGGTTGCCGTGGATGGCGTTGAACTCGTCCGCCTCCTGGAAGCTCATGCCGAAGAACTTGCCGCCGATCGCGTCCCAAAACGGCGAGCCGCCGCGCTCGTCGATGATGCCGCGCAGTTCGGCGAGGATGCGGTCGGCGAAGCGTTGGCGGTGCATGGCGATGAACAGGTAGCGGCTGCGGGCGAGCAGCAGGCCGAGCCCTCCGGCGCGCTCGAGCGGGTGGAGGAAAAGGCCGCCCACCTCGCTCGCGCCCTCGAGATCGGTGACGAGGCTCAGGAGTTCGGCGCGCACCGTGCGCTCGAGCTCGCGCGAATGCTGGGTGTAGGTCGACAGGCGGTAGGAATAGAACGGCCAGCGTTTCCCCACCTGGCCGAACAGCTGACAGGTACCGCGAACCTGGCCGGTCTCGCGGTTCTCCAGCACGAGGACGAACAGGTCGTCGGCAAGGGTGTCCTCCTCGCGGGCGAAAGCGGCGGCGGCGCGCTCGACCCGCTCGGCCAGCGCGGCGCGCTCGGGCGGCAGGTTGGTGAAGCCGCCGCCGGTCAGCTTGGCCATCTCATACAGCGGCTGGAGATCGTCCGGCGTGGCGGCACGGATGACGAAGCTCACCGAAGGGCGCCGGTCGCGAGGCGGTGGAGGACGAGGGTGGAGAGCGCGGCCCGCTCGAGCAACGAGGGGACGATCAGGTACTCGTCGGGCGAATGGATGGCGCCGCCGCGCACGCCCATCGTATCGACCACCGGCACGCCGCAGGCGGCGATGTTGTTGCCATCGCAGACGCCGCCGCTGGGTTGCCAGGAAAGGTCGCGGCCGAGCCGGGCTTCGGTATCGCGGACGAGGTCGAACAGGCGCTGGGCGCGCGAGTCCACGGGTTTGGGGGGTCTCGAGATCCCACCGTGCAGGTTGAGGCTCACCTCATGTTCGCGGGCGACCTGGTCGAGCAGCGTCGCCAGCGCGTTTTCGAACGTGTCACCCGCTGCGATGGTCTTGGGACGGATGTTGAAGCGCAGCACGGCATGATCGGGCACGACATTGTTGGCCGCGCCGCCCTCGATCCGCGCCGGGTTCACGTAGAGCTCCTCGTGATGCATCGCCTTTAGCCGCACGGCGAGATCGGCGAGAGCGACGAGGGCGTTGCGCCCCTCCTCGGGGTTGCGCCCGGCATGGGCGGAGCGGCCCCTGGCCACGACCGAATAATTGCCGCTCCCTCCGCGCGCATGGGCTAGCGTTCCGTCCGGCCTGGCAGCGGGCTCGTAGGTGAGCGCGGCGTGCTTGCCCTCCGCGAGGCGAGCGATGAGGGGGGCGGAGGAAAGCGAGCCGGTTTCCTCGTCCGCGTTGATCATCACGTCATAGCCGAGCGAAGCGGCGGCAGGGCTTCGCTCGAGGGCCATTAGCGCTTCGCAGATGACCGCGATGCCGCCCTTCATGTCCGCCGTGCCGGGCCCCTTAAGGGTGTCCTCGTCGAGCCGGTTGGTGGCCTGGAACGGATGATCGGCGGGGAACACGGTGTCCATGTGCCCGGTCAGGAGGATGCGGCGTTCGGCGTCGGGGCGGACCTTGAGGACGAGGTGGCGGCCGTGATCGAGCGGCTTTTCCTCGCCATCGGCGCCGATCGCGGTGACGGGGGCGGGCGCCTCCAGCGTCACTTCGCCCGGTAGTTGGGCAAAAGCGGCGGAAAGTTCCTCGGCCATCTGACCGAGGCCCGCGAGGTTGCCGGTACCGGAATTGATCGCGGACCAGCGCAGCGTGCGCTCCAGCATCCGGTCCGCATCGAGTGGGGCGAGGAGCGCTGTTTCTTCTACCTTCAGGTCGATCATGTCCGATGCGGATGACTGGAGCGGCGGCGCCTGTCAAACCGCGGCAGTCAGCTGGCGCGCGATGGCGACGAACTCGGCAACCGTCAGGGTCTCGGCGCGGCGCTGGGGATCGATGCCATGTGCTTCGAGCGCGTCGAGTGCTCCGGGCAGGCCCTTGAGGCTCTGGCGAAGCATCTTGCGACGCTGGCCGAAAGCGGCCTCGGTCACCCGCTCGAGCACCCGCGGCGAAACTTCCGGCGGCATGGTTGCAGGTTTCACGTGCAACATCGCACTCATCACCTTGGGGGCCGGGGTGAAGGCGCTGCGATGGACCTTCATCGCGATGGTCGGCTCGGCCCGCCACTGGGCGAGGACGGCCAGCCGGCCGTATTCGCCGGTGCCGGGCCGGGCGACGATGCGGCGGGGG
>PPFU01005625.1_pt1 | contig 21325 bp, 18 predicted proteins | sample 1535991 | NCBI WGS metagenome assembly PPFU01 (sample SAMN04901290, study PRJNA319586) | Hypolithon metagenome, whole genome shotgun sequencing project. | isolation source: Antarctic Hypolithon | place: Antarctica: Miers Valley | collected 2014
CCGCCATGTCGCCGCTGCGCCGTGCCGCCGCCGATCTCGGCCAACGCTACCAGGCCGGAGGGCGCGCCGCCTTCGCCGCGACCGGCGGCACGTCCTCGGGTGGGGCCGGGACGGGAGCTGCGGCGAATAACGCGGCCTCTTCGTCCGGCGAGCCGGCTTGGGCTCGCCAGATGCGTAGCCGCCAGTCCGCCGCCCACGGCGTCCAGACCGCCGCCCATGCGCTCCGCGCGGGCGATAGCGGCGGCGCGGGAACTTCCGTCAACCTGTCCGAGGACCGCTGATGTTCAAGCGATCGACCCTTCGTTACGGGCGCACGCCCGAACCCGAAACCCCCTACCAGCGCGCCGCCCAGGTCTGGGACGACCGCATCGGCTCCGCCCGCGTCCAGGCGCGAAACTGGCGGCTGATGGCGTTCGGCTCGCTGTTCCTCTCGGCCGGGCTCGCCGCCGGGCTGGTCTGGCAGTCGGCGTCCGGCACGATCGTGCCTTGGGTGGTGCAGGTCGATCGGCTTGGCCAGGCGCAAGCGATCGCGCCCGCCGACGCCGAGTATCGCCCGACCGATCCGCAGATCGCGTGGCACCTTGCGCGGTTCATCGAGCAGACCCGCTCGATTCCAGCTGACCCCATCGTGCTGCGCCAGAACTGGCTACGCGCCTACGACTACACGACCGATCGCGGCGCTCTCACGCTCAACGATTACGCCCGGGTCAACGACCCGTTCGCGCGCGTCGGCCAGGCCCAGATCGCGATCGAGGTGTCGAGCGTCATCCGCGCTTCGCCGGACTCATTCCGCGTCGCCTGGGTCGAGCGCCGCTACCAGGACGGCGCGCTCGCCGCGACCGAGCGCTGGACGGCCATCCTAACCATCAGGGTCCAGACGCCGCGCGACGCCGAGCGGCTGAGGAAGAACCCGCTCGGCGTCTACGTCCATGCCCTCAATTGGTCGAAGGAGCTCGGCTGATGCGCCGCCTGACCCTGCCGGCGGCGCTGCTCGCGTCCGCCTCACTCGCCGCCTGTTCGACGACGAAATGGACGCCGCCCGAGATCGCCTATGACGAGGCTGCGACCCCGCAGCCTGCCGTCCTCGCGGCCGAGCCGCCGCGCGCCGTCGAGATCGTGCAGGTGCCGACGCCGCTGCCCTTGCCGGGCCAGCTCCAGCGCGTGCCACGGGGAGTTTCGGCCCCTCCGGAACCAACCGATCCGCGTGCCAGGGTGGAAGCCGCGAACACCGTCGCACGCGTCCAGCCGAGCCGCTCAGGCTATTTCAACGCCGTCCAGGTCTATCCCTACTCGGAAGGCGCGCTCTACCAGGTCTACTCGGCTCCCAACCAAGTAACTGACATCATGCTTCAGCCCGGCGAGCAGCTCGTCGGAGCCGGGCCCGTCGCCGCCGGCGATACGGTGCGATGGATCATCGGCGACACGGTGAGCGGGACGGGTCCGACGACCCGGGTCCACATCCTGGTCAAGCCGGTTCGGCCCGACCTGCAGACCAACCTCGTCATCAACACCGATCGCCGCACCTATCATCTCGAACTGCGTTCGGCCGAGCGGACCTATATGGCCTCGGTGTCCTGGTCCTATCCCCAGGACGCGCTGATCGCGCTGCGTCGCCAAAACGCGCAGGCCGACGCTGCGCAGCCCGCCGCCACGTCGACACTGCCAGCGATCGAGAACCTCAATTTCCGCTACCGGATCGAGGGCGATAATCCCGCCTGGCGGCCGGTGCGGGCGTTCGATGATGGACGGCAGGTGTTCGTCGAGTTCCCCAGTGGGATCGGCCAAGGCGAGATGCCCCCGCTGTGGATCATTGGTGCGGCGGGAAGCGCCGAGCTCGTAAACTACCGCGTCCGTGGCCGCTACATGGTGGTCGACCGGCTGTTCGGCGGTGCCGAGTTGCGGCTCGGCGGCGAGCGCCAGCGCCGGGTCCGCATCGTCCGCACCGACGGGAGGCCCGCGTCGTGAGCGACGAGCGTGTAGATCAGCCCCAACCTGAGCCAGCGCGGCAGGAGCGGGAGATCGCATCCGAGCTGCGGCTGCGACCCGAGAAGCCACGCGTGGTGCAGCTGTCGCGCCGGGTGCTCGGCGCCTTGGCCGGTGTCTCAGCGCTCGCGCTCGGCGGCGCGCTGATCTGGGCATTGCATTCGAGTCAGCCCCGTGCGCCAGAGGAGCTGTTCAACACGGATAACCGCACGACGGCGGACGGGCTCGCGCGGCTGCCGCGCGACTATGCCGGCGTGCCGCGGCAAGTGCCGCAGCTCGGCCCGCCGCTGCCGGGCGATCTCGGACGGCCGATGCTCAATGCCGGCATCCAGCCGCCGCCGATGGCGGGCGCGCCGACACCGGCAGGCCCGCAGCCCGACCCGGAGGCACAGCGTCTCGCTCAGGAGCGGCAGCGCATCGCGCAGGAAATAGACGCCGCCCGCGCGAGCCGGCTGTTCGCCGCCGAGACCCGGTCGCAGGGGGCTGCAGCGCAACCGCCGGCGCTGGGACAGGACGGACTGGGTCAGCCTCAGATCGCCACCCCGTTCGGCCCCGGCGGCCTCGGCCAGTCCGCGCCGCAGCCGACCGAGAACGAACGGCGACTTGCCTTCCTGACCGGGCCGGTCGATCGCCGCACGGTCAGCGCCGATCGGGTTCAGCCGCCCGCAAGCCCACATGTCTTGCAGGCCGGCGCCGTCATCGCCGCAGCGCTCATCACCGGGCTCCGCTCCGACCTGCCGGGCCAGGTGACCGCGCAGGTGACCGAGAACGTCTATGACGGCCCCACGGGCCGGACATTGCTCATCCCGCAGGGCTCGCGCCTGATCGGGCAGTACGATGCCCAGGTCGCGTTCGGGCAGTCCAGGGCGCTGCTTGCCTGGACACGGCTGATCATGCCGAACGGCCGATCGATCGTGTTGGAGCGACAGCCCGGTGCCGACGCCTCCGGGTACGCCGGGGTCGAAGATGAGGTCGACAACCACTGGGGCCAGGTGTTTCGCGCGGCTCTCGTTTCCACGCTACTTAGTATCGGATCGGAGGCGGGCTCCAGCAGCGGCGAAGACGACCTTGTGAGCGCGATCCGGCGAGGCAGCTCGGACGGCGTCAGCCAGGTCGGGCGTCAGTTGGTCGGCCGCTCGGCGAATATCCAGCCCACGCTGACGGTAGGTCCAGGATTTCCGGTTATGGTGATCGTCACCCACGATCTCGTTCTCGAGCCCTACCGCGGCTGAAGAGGGACTTATAGCAAAGCTGACGCTCGGGTCGCTGGTCGACGACAAGCCGGTCCGCGTCACAATGGACCTACTAGGGGCGGTGCATCAGGAATTCCCCGCTACGATGAGGTGCTGGGCCGCAAGACGGGACAGGTGGTCGAGGTTATCGAGCTCGTCTCGCCACTGGCGCGGTCTATGGTGACCTATCGGGCGGTTCGGAAGCCGCGCCCTTCCTCTCGCGGGACAGAATGCGCGCATCACTCAGGAAGCGCCTGAGAGCTGGATTGTCGTTCGACGGCGACCAGACCGCGCTAAATTCCAGCGCAGCCTTGTTGATCGGCACGAAACGGACGTTCGGGTAGGATGTACCCGCCGCCGAACTGCTGACCAAGGTAATGCCCAACTTGAGGCCGACAAGCGCGAGCAATGAGTCACGGCCGACCGCGAGGATATCTATCCGAGGCCGATATATACCGCTCAGCTCCTGGATGATGCATTCGTATATTTCTGGTCCCGGCGACGCGCGGCTCACGAGAAAACGCTCTTCGCGCAAGTCGGAGAGCGTGAGCGTTGTAGCTTCAGCTTGCCAGTGTTCGGCTGGAATGGCGGCGATGATCTCCTCCCGCCAAAGAACCTCAGAGTCGCAACCGACGGTCGCATTCGGACCCGTGACGAAAGTCAGGTCCATGCGTCTCGCAACGATCGCCCCAATGTGCTCGCGTGGCGAACCCTCAACGAAGTCGAGGTATACTGAAGGATGAGTGGCAATCCATCTCTCGAGCAAATCGTGGAAGAAGTCCGTCGAGAGAGACGTTGTAAGACCGATACACAGCGCACCCTCGGTCGCAAGCCCCTCTGCTCCGATAGATCTGATTGTGACCTGCACTTGAGCAAGAATCGTTCGAGCGTGCCGAAGTAGTCGATCACCCGCATGGGTCAGCCGTACGCCGGCACGGTGCCGCTCAAAAACTGAAACGCCAAGCTCATCTTCTAGATTTCGGATGCGGCGACTTACGACTGATTGAGGGATGCAGAGATGACCTGCAGCTTTTCGGAAGCCACCCGCTTCCGTCACGGTCACGAAAAGTTCAAGATCCCGAAGTTCCATACTACTCTACCCGCCTTGATCGGGGCACCCCTTTGTCCGTTTCAGATTATTTGGTTCCGTATGCTTACTTCGGTGCAGCCAGACCCATCTGTTTGTTATTCGGAGCAAGAGGCGACATTCACGACAGCAGCGGCTTGATGCTCGGATCGACCGCGATGCTCAGCAGGATCGGGCCCTCGGCAGCGAGCGCCTCTTCTAGCCCCGTGCGAAGGTCGGCATATGCAGTTATCCGGCGAGCGGGCACGCCGAAGCTCTCGGCCATCTTGACAAAGTCGAGACCCGCGACGTCCAAGCCGGGCATCTCGTGGCCGATGCCTAGGAAGTCGCCAGACGCTTTGAGGACGCCGTAACCCTCATTGTCCAGCACGAGCACGACCACGCGAGCGCCGTGCTGCGCCGCTGTCCACAGAGCTTGCACGGTGTAGATCATTGCTCCGTCGCCCGTGGCACAGATGACCCGACGTTCCGGGTTCGCGAGCTGAATGCCTACCGCGGTAGGCAGGCCGTTTCCGATGCCGCCCACCCCCGCATAATAGAAGCCTTTGGGCGAGGTGATGCGCATTCGCATATGCATCGCGGACGAATGCGATGACGCCTCCAAGACCACGACGCCGTCCTTGGGGCGGACCTCATCCAGGAGAGCGAAGAGGGCGTGCGCCTGGATAGGATCGGTGGTCTCAGGTTCGGGAAAGCCTTGCGGCGCTTCGGGCCACGGCCGGTCGGTCGGCTCGATGTGCTCCAGTAGGCCTTTAAGGGCCAGCACGACGTTTCCGACGACGGCATCCCCGACCGGAGCACGATCGGCCTCCTCCGGGTCGTCCGTGAACTGGATGAGCGTTGCCCTCTCTGGGACGATGGGGCCGACTCCGCCCATGTCGTAGTCGAACACAGGCGCGCCGACGACGACGATGAGATCGTGACCGGACAACCATTCGCGCATCATCTCGCGATCGAACACCAGCGCGCCGCGGAATAGGCGATGATCCTCCGGGAACGCGGCGCGTGTGGCGGCGGGCGCTCCGTAGACTTCCGCGCGCAGCCGCTCGGCCAGCTCGACCATGTCGTCCCAAGCGCCCGCGCGGTCGATCGCTGCGCCGGCCAGGAACGCCGGCTTCTTGGCCCGTGCGATCCGTTCCGCGACGCTCGCCAACGCAGCGGGATCGGGCGCGGTGCGTGTCGTGACGGTGCGGATCGCGGGCGGCAGCGGATCGGCCTCCGCGTCCCAGTCGTCAAGCGGCAGCGCCAGGAACACGGGGCCTTGCGGTTCCTGCGTCGCGATGTGGATGGCCCTGGCGATCGCCGCCGGAATGTCTTGCGCGCGCGCGGGTTCGTAGCTCCACTTGACGTAGGGCTTAGGGAGGTCGCGGGCGTCCTTGTTGTAGAACCCCGGCTCGTAGACCGTCATGTCGCGGCGCTGCTGCCCCGCGGTGATGATCAGCGGCGTCTTGTTATGGTAGGCGGTCTTGAGGTTGCCCATCGCATTGCCGAGCCCCGGCGCGTTGTGCAGGTTGACCAGCACCGGCTTGCCCTGGGCGCTGGCAAAACCATCCGCCATGCTCATCACTGCCGCTTCCTGCAGCCCTAGATAATAGGTGAAGTCGTCGGGAAAGCCGGTGAGGAACGGCAGTTCGGTGTAGCCCGGATTGCCGAAGACGGTCGTTACGCCATGGGCACGGAGGACTTCGTAGGAGCGGTCGCGAACGGTAGGCATGTGGGTCTCCTGAATTGGGGAGGCAGTGCGGATCAGCCGAAGAGTTCTTCGAAGAAAGCCGCCATCGCCCGCCAGGACCTTGCCTCGGCCTGGGGATTTAGGACGGCTTCGGGGGTCTTCTCGGGGCCGAGCGAGCCTTCACCGGTGAAACTATGTTTCGCGCCCGAGTAGATATCGATCTCGAAGTCGACGCCGGCGGCGCGCATTTCTTCGCGGAAAGCCACGATCTTGTTGAAAGGCACGATAGGGTCGTCGTCGCCGGTGAGCACCAGCACCTTGCCAGCGATGTCGCCGGGGCCGGCGGACAGCGGCGTGTCGAGCTCGCCGTGGAAGCTGACGACGCCTGCGAGCGGTGCCCTGTCGCGCGCCAGTTCCAGCGCAGCGTAGCCACCAAAGCAGTAACCCATTGAGGCGAGCCTGGCGGCGTCGACCTCGGGCTGGGCCACGAGAGCGTCGAGCCCAGTGCGGAGCCGACTTCGCAACTTGCTGGCATTGGCAAGGAACGGCTTGACCATCGAGATCGGACCGCCATCGATGTCGGTTGGACGCCCGAAGACGTCGCACGCGAAAGCGCTGTACCCGGCTGCGGCGACGCGATCCGCGCGATCACGGATGGAGTCGGTGATCCCAAGCCAGGAGTGCACGATCAGAACACCGGGCCGCGGAGTATCCCTGAGGGCGGGCGCGAAGTAACCGCGCAGCTTCTGATCTCCGTCTGCATAATCGATCTCTCGTCCCATGGTACGCTCCTTTAATCAGTAGCTCGTCCGGACCTGCTGAATTGCGTTCTGCTATCGATGATAGCCGGCGCTTCTCACAGAGCGGCTGTCACGTTGCGCTCTCGATCAGCATTAACAACGACTTCGCACGAGTACTGAGTTGTGCCCGCGTCGGACCCGAGAGACGCACCTGATCGCGACGATCAAGGGCCTCCTCCCCAAATTCGGCTGAGCCCTCGACGAGATAGATCATCGCCGATCGACCCGCTGCGACTTCGACGATCACCGCCTCGCTGCTCGAGAACCGCCCAAGCGCGATGAATGCGTCGGCGTTCATCGACGCAGAGCCGCCGCTTCCCGCGCCGCCGCCTGCTGCGCCGATGATCGTCGTGAACCTGTTCGCCCGCAGCAGCTCCTCTGACGAGACCAATGCGTAGTCGGGCTCGACGTCCGCCACTGCGGGCTCAAACCAGATCTGAAACATCCGCAACGGCGCGCCTGTACGGTTGCTCTCGTCATGGAGGATGCCCGTGCCGGCCGTGATCCGCTGGAAACCGCCCGGCGGAATGAGCCCCTGGTTGCCCGCCGAGTCGCGATGGGTGAGCTCGCCGTCCACGACGTACGAGATCACCTCGACGTTTGAATGAGGGTGCATGCCGAAGCTTGGCGACCGCATCGGCTGCATGATCGAGTCCGCCATGTAGACGAGGCGTCCGAGCGGTGCGCCGCGTAAAGGATGGATACGCTGCAGGAAGCCCAGATCATCGTGCGGGTAGTCCCGCTGCCGACGAACTTGGATGGTCGGATCGATGAGCCTATCCTGTGCTTCGCTGGCCATTGTTGGTCTCCTTCAGTGGCAAGATTGAACCGGCGCTCAGAATCGCGCCGAGGCCGAAACCACGAGGAAGTCGCCGTCCTCGCCGCCGAGCGCCTCCAACCCGTGCCGGTCGCGCTTGCTGCCCTCAGCCTGGGCGGGTGCATCAAAGCTGCTTCCGGCCTTCGCGGATGCCTTGAAGCCGGGTGCTCACGACGCTCCAGTCGACGACATTCCAGAAGTCGGCTATCCACTCGGCGCGGCGGTTGCGGTGCTTGAGGTAGTAGGCGTGCTCCCACAGATCGCAGGCGAGCAATCCTGGCCGCTTGTGGAGCAGCACACTATCCTGGTTCGGCAGCGTCAAGATTTCGAGGCCCTTGGTCTCGGGATTGACGACGAGGAACGCCCAGCCGGAGCCGAAGTGCTTGACCGAGGCTTCGGTAAACTTCGTCTTGAACGCGTCGAACGAACCGAAGTCGGTCACGATCTGCTCGGCCAGCGGCCCTGTGGGTTGGCCACCGGCGTTCGGGCTTATGATCTTCCAGAAGAACTGATGGTTGGCGTGTCCACCACCCTGGTTGCGGATCGTGTCGCGGATCGCCTCCGGCAAGTCGTTCAGCCCGCGCAGCAAGTCCTCGATCGTCTCGTCCGCGAGCTCGGGGTAAGGCGCGATGGCCGCGTTGGTCGCGGCGATGTAGCCTCGATGATGAACGTCGTGGTGGACGCGCATCGTCTCGGTGTCGATGTACGGTTCAAGGGCGTCGTAGCCGTAGCGCAGCGGCGGCAAATCATAAGCCATAGTCTTCTCCTGGGTAGCGGCTGCCAGAGAACAGCCGGCGACAGTGAGGGTGCCGATACTGCCGGCTGTGACGAGCAAGGTTCGGCGATCGATCGATCCGTCGGTGTTGAAGGGAACCGCCGGCATGGGGTCATCCAGCTTGCGAGAACATCGCGACAAGCTCGTCGGACGGTGCTTTGTTGCCTGTCGCGAACCAGGGGGTGCCCTTCATTCGCACGCCGACGCGCGCGACGCTTGCGCCGTGGTGCCAAGCCGCCTCCAGCATGGGCTCGGTAACCCCATCCGGCTCCATCCCGATACCGCCGCTGCGTCCGTTGGGACCCCAGTGCGAACCGGCCACGTCCGAGCCCGGCGATGTCTTGGGGAACGGTACGAGCACCATGCCGCACGCGGCCATCGCGGCGAGCATTCCGACCTGCGTCACGTCACAACCGGCACCCGCGCTGCCGTACCCGCCACCGACCGTGAAGACGCCGCCGACTTTTCCTACCATCTCGTCGGTCAGCCAGAGCCGCTCCAGCACGCTCTCGATGAAGGTTTTCACCCGGGCGTCGGCCGACCGGTGGCGCACGGGCGATCCCAGGATCAGGCAGTCGCACCTTCGTCCATCGTCAAGAGAAGCGTCTTCGGCGCTCTTAAGCGTCACGGCGCATCCGTCCACCGAACGCGCGCCCTCCGCGACTGACTTCGCCATGCGAGCGGTGTTGCCAATCGTAGTCGTGAACACGACCAGGACGTTCGTCGCGGGCAGGCTGGCTGGCATCACAACGCCCGCTGGGCCGGCTGAACCCCAGGCAGGACATCCGTGAAGAGCAGGCGAATGAGTTCCTCGCCGTGCGGCGTCGACCAGTCCTGCGCGAGTTCGGCAATGACCGTGTTAGTCGCGGTCAGGACGACGCCGTTCTCCATCATCCGGCTACGCGAAGTGAACTCCGACAGCTCGAAAGGAGAGCCTGAAATGTCCATTACCGCTTGGACCTGATAGCCTTCCTCGACCGCGCTGATCGAAGGGTAGACGAGGCATACGTCGGTCGTAACGCCACCCATGATCAGATTTTTCCGCCCCGTCGCCTCGACGGCGGCCTTGAAGTTGGCATCGTTCCAGGCGTTAACGATCCCCGCGCGCTGCACGCGCTTGGCGAATGCCTCCGGCAGCAACTCGGCGAGCTCGTGCATCAGCGGACCTTGCAGATGGTCCTCCTGACTGGACGTCAAGACCACGGGTAATCGTAGGATGTTGGCGGCCTTGGCGAGCGCGAGCGTGTTGCGCTTCACCTGCTCGACGTCGAGCGTCTTGATGAGCTGCATCGTGCCCACCTGATGGTCGATCAGCACTAAAGCACTGTCTTGGGCGGTGAACGGCAATTGCGGCATACGAGGGTCTCCTGTTGGCCATGCGGCCATTGCCGGTTGGCACCGGTCCGACGGGGAAATGGAACCAGAGCCGATCGAATTCTTCTGTGGTCTCCAATTATCTTGAACCGGGCACGCCCGGTTAGATCCTGCCTGGACGAACCTCAGCTCTGCGCGCTGTCGGTGATAGGCGTGGCGTCCATGGCAAACCGGAATTCGTGAATCAGGCCGTCGCGCAGACGCAGCGTGCTGACAGCGGGCAGCGCGAGCTTGCGGCCGTCCTTCGTTTCGAAATGCGCGATCGCTTCCCACGCGCCGCTGTCCGCGTCGGACCAGTCTCCGGTGTGCTCGTGACGCATCGAGGTGATCAGCCCGTAGAATTGCGTCAGCGCCTCCTTGATGGCGGCCTTGCCCTGTGCAGGGGGCTGGTTGGCGAAGCGGAAGCTGCCGTCCTCGGTGTACCACCGAACCAACTCATCGGGGTCCATCGTGTCGACCATGGCGAAATACCCGCGGATCCATGCGGGTCCAAATGGTGTGGTGCTGACTGACATCGGGTTGGTTCCTTCCTCTATTTTCAGGTTCTTTGGATACGTCGGCTCTGCGAAGAGCTACTGCAGCCGCTGGAGTTCGCCGGATCTGGCCTGCGATCTGAACTCATGCGGCACCCCCCGCGGCAACTTCTCCGCCGTCGGCCAGCAAGGTCGAACCAGTGATGAAGGCTGCCGCATCGCTGGCCAGGAACACCACGGCGCGCGCGATATCGTCGGGGACGCCGGCCCGCCCCGCCACAGCGTGCTCAGCATAGGCGTCGAATACTTCCTCGGCGCTTTCGGGCCCCATCGAACCGGCAGCACGCCGCATGCTTGGGACGTCGATCATCCCGGGTCCGACCGCGACGACGCGGATGCCCAATGGACCCCATTCGAGGGCGAGCGCAGCAGTCAGCCCGCGTACGCCAAACTTCGATGCCACGTAGGACGCTTGCTGATCGACCGCGTGATAGCCGAGGCTGGACGCCACATTGATGATGACTCCGCCACGGCCCTGCATGCGGCGAGCTGCGGCTTGTGCGCCGAAGAAGGTGCCACCCAGATTGAGGCTGATCACTAACTCCCAATCATCGCGATCGATGTCCAGCGCCGGCTTGATGGGATAAATTCCCGCATCGTTGACCCAGATGTCGAGCTTGCCGAACCGCTCCATCGCATGGTCTGCTAAACTGTTTAGGTCCGATGGATTCCTCGCGTCGGTGCGAAAGGAGACTACCTCGCCGCTAGACGGTGAGAGCGTCTCAGCAAGCGAGGCTGCGGTTGTCTCGTCCAAGTCTCCGATGACGAGCTTAGCACCGGCTTCGGACAGTCGCCGACAGCAAGCTGCACCAATGCCGTTAGCGCCTCCGGTCACCACGGCTATCCGGCCGTGAAGGCCCGAAAGGTCCGAAAGCGACATATGTGAGTGATCGGGAAAGGGCGGCACGCTGGGCTTCTCGAGCGACTGCGCAAAGCGAGTCTGCCCGCGCTACATCACTCCATTCAACGCCAGTAACCCGATCCAGATGCCGGTCGTCGGCAAGTATGTAGATTCGGCTCTTCCTTTATTGCTTTTTGCCTACGTAATGCCGGTAGGCCGTTGGCGTCATCCCAACATACTTGCTGAAGATTACATTCAGTTGGCTCTGGTCCGCGCTCCCGATCATCGTGGCGATCGCGGCCATGGAGAGATCGGTCTCGCTGAGAAGTCGCTTGGCCATCTCGATCCGTCGGTGCGTCACGAAACGATAGGGCGTCAATCCGGTCCGCTCCAGAAACGCTCGCCGGAGCCGCCCGCGCGAGAGGCCGGCCCTCATTCCTAGATCAGCAAGGCTGAGAGCCTCGCTAAGGTGCGCATCGATATGTTCGATGACACGATCGATAGGCTCGCTGCCCTTCAGCTCCACGTCCGCAAAGGTCGAGAAACTCCGAACGGTGCGCAGTTGGATAGCTGTGATGACACTCTCAATGTAGAGTCGTTCGATCGGACTCGCGGGTCGACGCATGGCCGCCGCAAGTTCGAGGAGTCCGGTTCGGACGAACGGATCCGCGAGATCGCCTTGCGGCAGCCAGTCCCCATCCATCAACGTCCGCTCGGTCAGCGCTTCGTACTCCGCGTGTGGCGTGAACATCGCTAAGTACGTCAGCTTGGTTGCGGGCCAGACGCTGACGAGGCGGCGGCTGGCCGGAAAGAAACCAGCAGAGCCAAGCCTCTTCGGACCTTCATAGGTAGGAGCGCCGTCGACCATGACTCTGACTGCATCTGCGCCGCCCGCTATCGTCGCGAGCAAGGTATGATCGGCATGATAGAGCACCGACTCCGCAGACGGTGGCGTCTCTATCGTGCGCAGTTCGCAACGAACAGTACCGAACGACTCGGCCGTAACGTCGGTCACAGTTCCTTCGAATGATCTCGATGTACCCGCCATCTGTACGAACCTTCAATACAGTTTCCTGCAAAAGTCATCTGCTTCCTAGACGACATCGCGCCTCACCGTCGAGTTTTAGGCAAAGCAAGCTTCGCCAGGCAGCGTTCAGGCGTGTGCTTGCTTGCCCGTTTCGATGCCAAGATACGCGATTACAAACGCGAGCGGCAGCCCTTCCCCATCGCTAGACCTGTGCGCTGCGGCCATCGCCCGGCTCGAAATCGCCGGGTGCATTGGCACCAGCGTCGGCGACGCCCCTCGCGCTGTCCGCATCCCAACTGTTGGGAGGGTTAGCGGATTCTCGTTGCGGTGCACTACATGAAATTCTGCGCAAAAATCGGCTTCGATCAACGATCGCATTCCAACAATGATGGTGAGGAGGTGGCTCGCGGCATCAGTACGTCTCCAAGCGCGGCGAGAAAAGCGCGCGCGTCGAAGATCTCGCCCGGCGCGCGCACGCCGGCCGAAACGGCCGTGGACTCCTTGAGCAGGCAGACGCATGCTTCCACCACCAGCGGTGCGCTCACCGCGTAAATATCCCGACCGACCACCGTGGCTTCGCGAAGATCTGCTCCCCGCCTCGCACGAACCGACATGGCGAAAACTTGGTCAGAGCGGCCAAGGGCGTCGCTGCCGCGAGGTGGGGGCGTCGTCTTGTCGGCCAAGTCAGCGAGCGGCTTCATCGTCATATAGCTGGTGATCGCATCCGCCTGTACATGGCGCGATAGCGTGATGATCTCGGAGAGAGCGACGCAGGTGACAGGCTGAGGCCCGAACGGCTGGGGAAAGCGCCAGATCGACGCTGGTGGAGGCGAAGGCACTGCAGTTAGTCTGCCGCCGCGGACGATTAGGCGGGTCGCTGTATTTCGATCTCCGGTAAGGCGTGTGCCCGGTGTTGGATGCCAAGAATCGAGCGCAACCGCGATTTCGATCTCGTCGATGTCTCTCCACTCGTTCACGGTGCTGGTCACAAGCAAATCAGCGAGTCCGCCGAAAAAAGCCATCGCGGGCATGACGACGCGACCGGCTTCCTTGGCGGCATCATCGAACGTCGAGATCGTGTCGAGCACGGTGACCTGCTCCGCGGTCACATCGAGATAGTGACACCCCGCGGAAAGGGCCGCCGCGATAACTGGACGACTGGTATCGATGAAGGGGCCGGCGCAATTAATTACAGCGCCGAGGCCGTCGAAGGCGTACAAAAGTGAATCCGGATCTTCTGTAAAAGCAACTTGGATGTCGCCATGGCTCAGCGAGGCCTGCAGCATCAACAGTGCGCTGTGGTCACGCCCAATCCAGCGTGCTGCCAACCCACGGCGTTTGAGTTCGGCGGCAACGAACCGGCCGGTATGTCCATTGGCTCCGAAGACGCCAACGCGGTGTTTAGTCATGCCGTAAACCTCACGCGATACCGACCGGTATCGCCTTTTTTGGTACCGATCGGTAGCGTTGTCAACCGGGTTATGGTATCAGCCGTCGATGCCGCATGAGTCCGCCGGAGACTATGACTGACCCTTGTTCCGCCTCGTCCCAGCGCGTGCGCGACACAGCGCTGCAAACCGCATCGGATCTGTTCTACCGTGAAGGCGTCCGTGCGGTCGGCATGGCATTGATCGTCGAGCGGTCAGGCATTGCGAAGACGACGATCTACCGGCACTTTCCGACAAAGGACGCGCTCGTCGAAGCGTTCTTGGAGCGGGAGGATCGAGAATTCTGGCAGCAATGGGATGCCGTCGTCGCATCACATTCTGGTGCGCCGCGCAATGTGCTTGCGGCGTTATGCGATTGGATTGGCACTATAATCTCGCGCGACGACTACCGGGGATGTCCACAGATCAACGTCGCCGCCGAGTTTTCCGATTTGGAACACCCCGCGCGCAAGGTTGCGCACCGCCACAAGTTGGAGATGGTGGACAGGCTAACCGTGCTGTGTCGCCAGCTTGATGCCTCGACGGCCGATCTCCGTGCGCAGCAGATCGGCTTGTTGTTCGATGGCGCATTCATGAGCCACGGGCGGCTGCGGACCTTCGATGCGGCGGAACTTCTCGACGATGCGGTTAAGCGGCTGATCACAGCCCCTTTCGGTCTCGCCGGTTGAACGGCGCAGTCCTGACGCAGCACGCAGCACGTGGGTGCCGATCTTGCTTAGCTTGGCATGCCCGAGTTCAAATCTGTAACCGATGCCTTCGAATCGTTAGACTCTCGATCCGTCGGTGGTGCGGGTGGCCGGGGTCGAACCGGTACTCCTCTCGGAACTGGATCTGCGCGGAGCCAGATGCGGAGGGTATAGGCCCGGCTGAACTACGCGCTCGGCAACTCACTGGCGTGGGAATGGGAATCGACTATTGCGCTCTCGTCGAGACGCCATCCTCCGCCAAGCGCCTTGTAGATGGCGACGACAGAGAGGCGATGGACGGTCGCCGCTTGCACGGCGGCGATCTGGCTGTCCAGTCGGACGCGTTCGGCATCGAGCACCTCGAGAAACACGCCCTCGCCTTCGACAAAGCGCACTCGTGCCAGTTCGGCCGCGCGTCGGTCGAGCGCCGCTCGCGCCGCCCGCAGCCGCAGCGCCTCGGTCGCCGCCGTGTAGCCGGCGAACGCATCATCCGCTTCTTGGAGGGCGACGAGGATGGTTCGCTCATAGACAGCCAAGGCCTCCGCTGCCTGCGCTTCCCTTCCGGCAATACGGGCACGCACCCGTCCAAAGTCGAGGAAGGCCCAGCGGAGCACGGGGGCTATGAGGCCGGACGCGGCCCCACCAGTCCCGAGCGCATCAAGGCTGCCGGCGACAAGACCGAGGGAACCGCTGACCTGAACACTGGGATAAAGCTCGGCGGTCGCGATTCCAATTCGTGCGGTCGACGCCGCGAGCCGCCGTTCGGCGGCTGTCACGTCCGGCCGACGGCGGAGCAGCGCCGCAGGATCGCCGATCGCTATGTTGGCCGGTACGATCGCCGTTTGGGCTTCCGGCGCGACGATCATCTGGTCGGGACGAATGCCGAGCAGAATAGCCAGCGCGTGGCGCGCGGCCTTGGCCCGCCGGGTCGCCCCCGGCTCGAGAACCTCGACGGACCGAAGCTGGCTCTCGGCTTGAATGAGCTCAAGCTCGCTGGAGGCCCCGGCGTCGCGAGCATGGCGGACGATCTCCAGACTTTCCGCCTGGTTCGCCCTGAGCGCCTCAAGGGCGCGCACCTCGTTCTCCGCCCCGCGAAGGTCGAAATAGATGCGCGCCACCTCAGCGGTTACACTGACCTTGGTATTGGCGAGCAGCGCCTCAGCCGACTCGACTTCAGCCGCGGCCGCTTCAATGCCCCGCCGGTTGCGACCGAACAGGTCGATCTCCCACGCGGCATCGGCACCGATCCTGTAGAGTTCTATGTCAACAGAGTCCCCGAAGCCGGTCTCGGCTTCGGTCAGACGACGACGCTCGTATCCAGTCTGCACCGCTCCGGTCGGCGCGAGCGACCACCCGGCTTCGCGGAGCACTGATCGCGCCTGGAGCACCCGCGCCGCTGCGACAGCCAGATCCAGGTTCGAACTCCTGGCGCGTGTCACCAGATCGTCGAGGACGGGGTCGCCAAAGCTTGCCCACCACATCTGCTCGATCTCTCCTAGGGAGGTTCCCGACGGTGCTTCGATGAACATCGACGGCGGTGCCGTGACCGGCCGCGTATAGTCGGGGCCGACGGTCGCGCAGCCGACCAGCAGGAGGCTAGCCAGGGCGGCGGTCGCCAGGTGACGGTTCATCGCGCGACCTCCGTCCGCACCGATCGGCGCTTCAGCCCCAGCCGACGCACGACGACATAAAAGACCGGCGTCAAGAATAGGCCGAACAGCGTCACGCCCAGCATCCCGAAGAACACCGCCACGCCCATCGCCGAGCGCATCTCCGCACCCGCTCCGTGCGCGAGCGCGAGCGGAACGACTCCCGCTATGAAGGCGGTCGAGGTCATCAGGATCGGCCGGAGCCGCAGGCGGCAGGCTTCCACCACGGCGTCGAGCGGCGACGCGCCAGCCGCCTCTTCGGTACGGGCAAACTCCACGATCAGGATCGCGTTCTTCGCCGCAAGCCCGACGAGAACGATGAGGCCGATCTGGACGAAGACGTTATTGTCCCCGCCCGTGACCCATACGCCCGCAACCGCGCTGAGGACACACATCGGAACGATCAACAGTACCGCGAGCGGCAGGGTCCAACTGTTGTATTGCGCCGCCAGGATCAGGTAGGCGAGCAGGACGCTGAGCGGGAAAATGATCAGCGCGGTGTCGCCTGCCAGTTGCTGCTGATAGGTTAGATCGGTCCACTCAAAGGTCATGCCGTCCGGCAGGGTTTCGTTGGCGAGTCGCTCCATGTTCGCAACGGCTTCACCCGAGCTGACGCCGGGCGCTGGTCCTCCGGTGATGTCGGCGGATGGGTAGCCGTTGTATCGGATCACCCTGTCCGGTCCTGACCCGGCCTCTGCCGAAACCAATGTAGACAGTGGCACCATCTCGCCAGCGCCATTGCGCACCTGCAAGCGACCGATGTCTTCAGGTTGCATCCGGTGTTCCGCCTCGGCCTGGGCGATCACCTGGTAAGTTCGACCGAAGCGATTGAAGTCGTTGACGTAGAGCGACCCAAGATAGACCTGCAGCGACTCGAATACCCCGGTTAGCGGCACGCCTTGCGCCTTCGCCTTGTCGCGATCGACCTGGAGATCGAGTTGCGGCGCGTTAACGTCGAAACTGGTCAGAAGCCCGACGACGCCGCCTTCTTCTCCAGCCCTGGCCATCAGCGTCTGTGTTTCGGCCGCGAGGGCCTCAAGGCCATGTCCGCCGCGATCCTCGACCTGCATCTTGAATCCGCCGGTGGCGCCAAGACCGGGGACGGGCGGTGGGGGGAAGACGCCGAGGAAACCGTCCGGGATCGTCGCGAATTTGCCCTGAAGCCGCCCGGCGATCGCGTTGGCGGCGAGGTCGGGGCTTTCCCGCTCCTTGAACGGATCGAGCATGACAAACATCACCGCCGCATTCGGGAGGTTCGCGAAGCCGTTGATGGACACACCCGGAAAGGCGACGGTGCTCTCGACCCCGGGCTCGGCCAATGCGATGTCGGACATCTGCTTGACGACGGCTTCGGTGCGATCGAGCGCGGCCGAGTTCGGTAGCTGCGCGACGGCGACCAGATAATATTTGTCCTGCGACGGCACGAAGCCAGGCGGCACGGCGCGGAAAGTGAAAACGGTGAGCGCCAGCATCCCAACATAGAGGATCAGGACGAAGCCGCTCATCCGAACGGTTCGACGCACCGCGTCGGCATAGGCGTCCGGCACGCGGGAGAAGGTTCGCGTCAGCGCGCCGCCGGCGCGACGCACCGCCGATGGGAGCCGCAGCCGGCTGGCGCGCGGGCCTTCCCGGTGCGGACGCAGTAGCATTCCCGCTAGCGCGGGGCTGAGCGTCAGCGAGTTGACGGCCGACAGGATCGTCGAAATCGCGATGGTCAGGGCGAACTGGCGGTAGAACTCGCCCTGTAAGCCGCTGAGGAAGGCGGTCGGGATGAACACCGCTGCAAGGACCGAGGTGATGGCAATGATCGGCGACGTTACCTCATCCATGGCGCGCCGCGCGGCTTCCTTCGGCTCTTTCCCCAGCCCGATGTGACGTTCGACGTTCTCGACGACGACGATAGCGTCATCGACGACGATGCCGATCGACAGCACCAGGCCAAAGAGCGACAGCGTATTGAGCGAGAATCCCATGCCGTGCATGATCGCCAGCGTTCCGACCAGCGAGACCGGTATCGCCGCCAAGGGAATGATCGCGGCGCGCCAGTTGCGCAGGAACAGCAAGACCACGATGACCACAAGGATCGTGGCTTCCAGCAGGGTGATGCCCACGGCTTCGAGCGAGGCTTGAACGAAGATCGTCGGATCGTAGGCGATCTGATATTCAAGCCCTTGCGGGAAGTCGGATTCCAGACGCTCCATTATCGAGCGGATCTCGGCCGCGACATCGAGCGCATTGCTGCCCGGCGTCTGCAGGACCTGCATGGCGAGCGCGGGCTCGCCGTTCAGGAGACTCCGCCGGCTGTAAGTGTCGCCGCCAAGCTCGATCCGCGCAACATCGCGCAGGCGCACAAGCTGACCCTCAGTACCCGTATCCACCACGATCGCACCGAACTCCTCTTCATCGGTCAAGCGCCCCTGTGTGTTGACGGTCACCTGGAAGGCGGAACTGGAGTTGGGGGACTGGCCGAGCGCGCCGGCTGCGACCTGGACGTTCTGCTCGCGCACGGCGGCGATGACGTCGCTAGCAGTCAGGCCACGGGACGCCAGCCGGTCGGGATCGAGCCACAGGCGCATCGAATATTCTCCGGCGCCATAGACGACGATGTCGGACACGCCGGGTAGTCTCGCGATCTCGTCGCGAATATTGAGATAGGCGTAGTTGGAGAGGTAGAGCGGATCGTACCGCTCGTCCGGCGAGACCAGGTGGATGACCATCAAGGCGTCGGGCACGCTCTTCTGCGTCACGACGCCCTGTCGCTGTACCTCCTCGGGCAGGCGCGGTAACGCGCGCGACACGCGGTTCTGGACCTGAATCTGGGCGATGTCGGCGTCGATGCCCTGATTAAAGGTGACGGTTAACGTCATCCGCCCGTCGGTCGCTGATTGCGACGACATGTAGAGCAAGCCCTCGACACCGTTGATGGCCTGCTCCAGCGGCGTCGCGACGGTCTCGGCGATGACCTGTGGGTTCGCCCCGGGATAGACGGCGGTGACCGTCACTGTCGGCGGCGTGACCTGGGGGTATTCGCTAATCGGCAAGCGAAGAAATGCGAGGGCGCCAGCAACGAGCATCAGCACCGAAAGGACGATGGCGAAGATAGGTTGATCGACGAAGAAACGCGGAAATTTCACGGCCGCGCCTCCTCGGAAGGGACGACCGATGGTTCGGCGGCTCCCGCTGGCTGCCCCGTGATCGAAACCCGCTGAGGCGTGATCGTCATCCCCGGGCGGGCCAGGCCCTTCACGACGATGCGTTCGCCGGACTCCAGGCCCTGCTCGATGATCCGCAGACCGTCGATGACGCGGCCGAGTTCCACCGGGCGGTAATGCGTCACGCCCTTGTCGTCGACCACCAGAACGTAGCGACGCCCCTGAGCGGTGGCGATCGATTGATCGGCCACCAGCACCTCAGGCGACGCGGGGGCGGTCACCAGCTTGACCCGGGCGAACAGTCCCGGTGTAAGGTTGCCGGTCGGATCGGAGATCACCGCCCGCACCCGAACGGTTCCGGTGCCCCGCTGGACGGCGTTGGACACGAAATCGACTGAGCCCCGCCGGGTGTATGTCTCGTCGGTCGCGAGCGCGACCTGCACTTCCGGTGAGCGCCCCGAGCGCCGAGAGCCGGCCAGCACTTCGAGATAGGTGGCTTCGTCGACGTCGAAATAGACGTGGAGACCGTTCGTCGAAACTATGGTCGTCAGCGGCGTCGTCCCCGCCGCGACGTAGTTCCCCTCGGTTACCATGACTTGCCCCACGCGTCCGGAAATCGGCGCGCGGACCTGGGTGAAGCTAAGATCGAGTCTCGCCGCAGCAACGGCCGCCTCGGCCGCCGCCACCCGCGCCGCCGTCTGCTGCCGAGCGGCGGTGGCCTGGTCCACGCGTTCGCGGGCCGAGACGCCGCGCTCGAACAGGCTTTCCGCACGCGCCAGTTCGGTCGTGGCCAGGCTTGCTGCTGCTTGTGCTTCCTGTAGGCCCGCCACGGCGGAGTCGAGGGCGATCTGGAAAGGCCTGGCGTCGATCGAGAATAGCACCTGGCCGGCGCGCACGATCCGGCCCTCCGGGACACGCACGCCTGACACATAGCCCGCCACTCGAGGACGCAGCTCCGTCGTCTTGATCGCCTCCAGATAGCCGGTGAACTCCTGGAAGGGTTCAACTGAGCGCGTTACCACCTGAGCGACAGGCAACGCGGGAGGTGCCGCCGCACTCGCCTGCGGTTCGGCTTCTTGACATCCACCGATCGCGAGCGTGGCAGCCAGTATCGCTCCACAGGCCGCGAGACGTGCCGACCTCATAATGCGAACTCCGCAATAGGCCTGTTCCAGGCCGTCCACGGCGGATTCGACCGCCCCTGGATTTATTGATGCGGTATCCAAGAGTTGGAAGGTCAAGCGAATTGATCGCGGCTTCGGGTGGCGGGCGTACTGCCACTGAGGGCGCTTGACCTTCCAAGCGTGGCAGGCCGGATAATCCGGACTAGACCACCCAGCCGAGCGCCAACACGACGATCGAGGATTGAGGATCGAGATGCACGATTGCCGAATAGAGTCTCATCGACACGAGCACGTCTTCCTGGCGGACGATCATGCCAAAAACGAGCGGCGCACCTGGCTGGTGATCGCGCTAACCCTCACGATGATGGTCGCGGAGATCACCGCCGGCTATGCGTTCGGCTCTATGGCCCTGCTGGCGGACGGGTGGCACATGGGCACCCATGCCGCGGCTCTCGCCATTTCGGCGGGCGCCTACCTCTTCGCGCGCCGGTATGCGCGCGACGAGCGGTTTACGTTCGGTACCGGCAAGGTCGGCGATCTGGCGGCCTTCGCAAGCGCCCTGTTCCTGGGCGCCACGGCCGCCTGGATCGGCTGGGAGTCGATCCAGCGCCTGGCCGAACCTGTCCCGATCGCGTTCGATCAGGCGATCCTGGTTGCCGGTCTCGGACTAATCGTGAACCTCGTCAGCGCCTGGCTGCTTTCCGGCGGACACGAGGCGGCGCACGGGGATCATCGCCATGCGCACGACCATGATCACGGTCATCATCTTGCGCATCAGGACCAGAATCTGCGCGCCGCCTATATGCACGTCGTGGCCGACGCCCTGACCTCGGTGCTGGCGATCGTCGCGCTGTTGGTCGGCCGCTATCTCCGCTGGATGTGGATGGATCCAGCAATGGGTCTGGTGGGCGCCGTGATCATCGCCCGCTGGTCGTGGGGACTGCTGCGGTCCACTTCGGCGGTGCTCGTTGATGCTGATGCCAATCCAAGGCTCGCGGTAGCGGTGCGGCGATCAATCGAGAGAGAGGATGGAGATCGGATCAGCGATCTTCACCTTTGGCGGATTGGCCCGGGCGCCTACGCGGCGATCGTCGCGGTCGTGTCGGCGCAGCCTCGTTCTCCAGA
>PPFU01001274.1_pt1 | contig 21221 bp, 21 predicted proteins | sample 1535991 | NCBI WGS metagenome assembly PPFU01 (sample SAMN04901290, study PRJNA319586) | Hypolithon metagenome, whole genome shotgun sequencing project. | isolation source: Antarctic Hypolithon | place: Antarctica: Miers Valley | collected 2014
CCGGTCCCCTCCGGCCCCGCCGACAAGCCCATCGGCGGGCGGATGGACTGCAAGCTCGGCGGCATCCGGCAGGACTACACCGACGCCCTGTTCGACATTCGCGAGCGCTACCGGGCATCGCGCGAGGACCGCGACACCAGTGGACTCCGCGACGAGGACAGCGATTACAGCGAAACAGGCGAGGGCGCCATCCGCCGGCTCGAGGTGACCGGCCGCGCGGGCGATCCACACCGCCATTACGTGCTCACCTACCTCGCCATGCGTGACGGGCCGTACCTTTACGACGTGCGCCTCAATTGCGAGTTCCGCCACCTCCAGGACCCGGGCCGACGCACCGATTACGCCGCGATCATGCGCCGCTATGTCGATATCGCCGTGCCCGTTCCGCCCGCTCAAACACCGGAGCCCTGATGCCCAAGCGCACCGACATTTCCTCGATCCTCGTCATCGGCGCCGGGCCGATCATCATCGGCCAGGCCTGCGAATTCGACTATTCGGGTACCCAGGCAATCAAGGCGCTGCGGGAGGAAGGGTACCGGGTGGTGCTGGTGAATTCCAATCCGGCCACGATCATGACCGATCCCGACATGGCCGACGCCACCTATATCGAGCCGATCACGCCCGACATCGTCGCCAAGATCATCGCCAAGGAGCGCCCCGATGCGCTGTTGCCGACGATGGGTGGCCAGACCGCGCTCAATTGCGCGCTGGCGCTCGATGCGGATGGCACGCTGGAGAAGTACGGCGTCGAGATGATCGGCGCCAAGGCCGATGCGATCGACAAGGCCGAGAACCGCCAGCGCTTCCGCGAGGCGATGGACCGGATCGGCCTCGAGAGCGCGAGAAGCGGCACCGCCCGCAATCTCGATGATGCCTACCGGGTGCTCGAGAATACCGGGCTGCCGGCCATTATCCGCCCCAGCTTCACGCTCGGCGGGACGGGCGGCGGGGTCGCTTACAACCGTTCCGAGTTCGAGGCGGTGGTGCGCGGCGGGCTAGCTGCGAGCCCGACGGGCGAGGTGCTGATCGAGGAATCGCTGATCGGCTGGAAGGAGTTCGAGATGGAGGTGGTCCGCGATCATGCGGACAACGCGATCATCGTGTGCTCGATCGAGAACATCGACCCGATGGGGGTGCATACCGGCGATTCGATCACCGTCGCGCCGGCGCTGACGCTGACCGACAAGGAATACCAGATCATGCGCTCGGCGAGTATCGCCGTGCTGCGCGAAATCGGTGTGGAAACGGGGGGTTCCAACGTCCAGTTCGCAACCGATCCCAAGACCGGCCGGCTGATCGTCATCGAGATGAACCCGCGCGTCAGCCGTTCCAGCGCGCTGGCCTCCAAGGCGACCGGCTTTCCCATTGCCCGCGTCGCTGCCAAGCTCGCGGTCGGCTATACGCTGGACGAGATTACCAACGAGATCACCGGCGCCACGCCGGCCAGTTTCGAGCCGACGATCGACTACGTGGTGACGAAAATCCCGCGCTTCGCCTTCGAGAAGTTCCGCGGGGCCAAGGCCGAGCTGTCGACGGCGATGAAATCGGTCGGCGAGGTCATGGCGATCGGCCGCAACTTCAAGGAATCGCTGCAAAAGGCGCTCCGGGGGCTGGAGACCGGGCTCGACGGCTTCAACCGCGTGCTCGAGCTGGAAGGGGCCACGCGCGACCAGATCACCGCAGCGCTTTCACGGGCGACGCCCGACCGGCTGCTCTACATCGCCCAGGCGATGCGCGAGGGGTTCAGCGTCGAGGAGATCCAGGCAATCACCCATTACGATCCGTGGTTCCTCAGGCAAGTCGAGGAGATCGTCTACGAGGAGCGGATGATCGACGCCAATGGCCTCCCCAACGATGCGGACGGGCTCAGGCGTCTGAAAGCGATGGGCTTTTCCGACCGCCGCCTCGCAACGCTGGCGGTCCGCTCGGTCGGTGTCGCGGGTGGGCTGGCGGAGACGCAGGCGCGGCGTTCAGGGCTGCTGCACGATACCCTGCGCGCCATCGCCGGCGCCACCAGTGAGGCCGAGGTGCGCCAGCTGCGGCAGAAGCTGGGCGTGCTGCCGGTGTTCAAGCGGATCGATTCCTGCGCCGCCGAATTCGAGGCGATCACGCCCTACATGTACTCGACCTACGAGACGCCTTCGTTCGGCCAGGAGGACGGGTTCGGACCCGAGAACGAGGCGATGCCGACCGATCGGCGCAAGATCGTGATCCTGGGCGGAGGGCCCAACCGGATCGGGCAGGGCATCGAATTCGACTATTGCTGCGTCCACGCCTGTTTCGCGCTTGCCGAGGCCGGGTTCGAGACGATCATGATCAACTGCAACCCGGAGACCGTCTCGACCGATTACGACACCTCCGACCGGCTCTATTTCGAGCCGCTGACGACCGAGGACGTGCTCGAGATCCTGCGCGTCGAACATGGCACGGGCGAGCTTGTCGGCGTGATCGTCCAGTTCGGCGGACAGACTCCGCTGAAGCTCGCCAGCGCGATCGAGAAGGCGGGCATTCCGATCCTGGGCACCTCGCCCGATGCGATCGACCTTGCCGAGGATCGCGAGCGGTTCGCCGCCTTGGTCAACAAGCTCAGGCTGCGCCAGCCCGCCAACGGCATCGCCAAGAGCCGCGACGAGGCCGCCGCCGCCGCCGCGCGGATCGGCTACCCTGTGCTGCTGCGCCCCTCTTACGTGCTCGGCGGGCGGGCGATGGAGATCGTCGATTCCGAGGCCCAGCTCGATGATTACATCGCCAACGCGGTCAGCGTCTCGGGATCGAGCCCGGTGCTGGTCGACCAGTACCTGCGCGACGCGATCGAGTGCGATGTCGATGCGCTTTGCGACGGAGAGCAGGTCGTCATTGCCGGAGTAATGCAGCATATCGAGGAGGCGGGAGTGCATTCGGGCGATTCGGCCTGCTCGCTGCCGCCCTACAGCCTGGCGCCCGAGATCATCACCGAGATGGAGCGGCAGACCGAGGCGCTGGCCGGTGCGCTCGGCGTGCGCGGGCTGATGAACGTCCAGTTCGCGGTGAAGGATGGCGAGGTCTATCTGATCGAGGTCAATCCCCGCGCCAGCCGCACCGTGCCCTTCGTCGCCAAGGCGATCGGTCAGCCGGTCGCCAAGCTCGCCGCGCGGATCATGGCGGGCGAGCGGCTCGCCGACCTGCCGCCGCTCGATCGGCACATCACCTACATGGCCGTCAAGGAGGCGGTGTTCCCCTTCGCCCGTTTCCCGGGCTCCGATCCGGTGCTGACGCCCGAAATGAAGTCCACCGGCGAGGTCATGGGTATCGACCGGGATTTCGAGCGGGCCTTCGCCAAGTCGCAGATTGCCGCGGGCACCAACCTGCCGGAACGCGGCACGCTGTTCGTCTCGGTCAAGGACAGCGACAAGCCGCAGATCCTCGCCTCCGTGCGCGAGCTTGCCGGGCAGGGCTTTCGGATCCTCGCCACCGGGGGCACGCAGCGTTACCTCGCGGGGGAGGGGGTCGCGGTCGAACGGATCAACAAGGTCGCCGAAGGGCGCCCGCATATCGTGGACCGGATTATCGATGGCGAAGTGGCGCTGATCTTCAACACCACCGAGGGCTGGCAAAGCCACAAGGACAGCCAGTCGATCCGCGCCTCGGCGGTGACGATGAAGGTGCCTTATTATACCACCGCCGCCGCCTCGGCCGCCGCGACGCGCACGATCCTCTCGGTGGATGCGAGCGAACTTGAAGTGCGCTCGCTGCAGGACTATTATGCCTAGCTGACAACGCGCCTTCCCCGACATCGCCGATCCAGCCTGACCGTCCTGCCCGGACGGCGGTCGCGGATCCTTTGACGGGGGGCGATCGGAAGGCAGGGATAGAATGGAAAAAGTGCCGATGCTCGCGGAAGGCTACGAGAAGCTGACCGCCGACCTCAAGGTGTTGCGCAAGGAGCGCCCCAAGATCGTCGATGCGATCGAGGAAGCGCGCGGCCATGGCGACCTCTCCGAAAACGCCGAATATCACGCCGCCAAGGAGCGACAGGGCCAGGTTGAGGCGCAGATCGCCGAGATCGAGGACCGGGTGAGCCGCGCACAGATCATCGATCCGACGAGCCTCACCGGCGATCAGATCAAGTTCGGCGCCACGGTGACGCTGGTCGACGAGGACGATCGTTCGGTGAAGTACCAGATCGTCGGTCTGACCGAGGCGGACGCGAAGAAGGGGCGGATCAGCTACGAGTCGCCGCTTGCCCGTGCGCTCATCAGCAAGAAGGTCGGCGACGAGGTCGAGGTGACGGTGCCTTCGGGCGAGCGCTTCTACGTGATCAAGAAGGTTGAATTCATCTGAGATCGGCGTGGCGGTTGCTGGTCGCGGAATCCGCTGCCGCAGCCGCGCCATCGGGCAGATGCGGCTCGAGCAGCTTGTGCAGGTGGACGATGACGTACTTCATCTCGGCATCATCCACCGTCCGCTGTGCATGGCCGCGCCAGGCTTCCTCGGCCGAAGCATAGTCGGGGTAGATGCCGACGATATGGACTTCGCCGAGGTTCTTGAATTCGATGCCGCGCGGGTCGGTTACCCGGCCGCCCATGACGAGGTGCAGGAGTTGCTTTGCCATTGATCGCGATGCTCTCAGTGTTTCGGTGGAGCAAGCGTCCTATCGATCGGATCTGGCCCCTGTCGAGCGCCGTTCGGTCGGATCGAACGATGCTCTCCAGACTGCCAGGACGCCCATTCTAGGCCGCTATCGCCACAATCGGTCGAAGCTGCGGCCGATCTTCTTGCCGGTGTCGCGTGCGGCGATGCGGGCATCGTCGGTCGAGCGACCGGACCAGTAGCGTGCTTCGCGCTTCGCGCTGCGGGCGCGGTCGCCCAGCGTATCGCCGATGTCCTCTAGCCCTTCGCTACCTGCCTGCCCAGCGCGCTCGGCGCCGTCGAGCACCTGCTGGAAGGCGCCGAGCAGCGCATGCGTGCCGGCCACTCCGAGCGCCGAAGCCTTCGCCCCCGTGTCGCGCGCGGCGCTGCGGGCGGAGGGGAACAGGCCGGCGATCAGGATGCCCACCGCAAGGCCGCCAGCAATCGTCGTCAACGGGTGTTCCTTGATGAAGCCGATGAACCCCTCGTCGCGATCGTCGTAATCCGTAGCCAGATCGGCTCGCGAGACGCCGTCCGCGCCGACGGTCACGCCGGTGCTATTGCCGGTGCGCTCAAAATTGCGCGCCTCGCCGGCTGCAATACGTTCCTTGATTTCCTGGCGCTTTTCTTCGCTCATCGCTCGGGTATTCCTCTAATGCCTCCGGATACGAGACGAACGCGTCGTCTCGCCGGTCCGTTCCGCATCCGGCTCGTCATCGTCATCGTCATCGTCATCGTGCCGGGAGAGTGGCGGATCGCCATCCTCGTCCTCGTCCTCGCCTTCGAGCAGGTGGATGACCAGATCGAGCACCGAGTTGCGGAAGAACAGCAGCAGGATCAATGCAACTATGCCGCCCGTCGCCAGGGGATGCGCGGACACCACATCCGCAGCCTGGCCGGCCAGCGTGCGCGAGGTCTCGCGCGCGCCATCGGCTGCCCGCTGCTTGATCCCGGGTTTCTCGCCCTCGCCGCGCAGGATGCCGAGGTCGGCCTCGACCAGGCGGCGCGCGGCATCGCGCGAAGCCCGGTCCTGCTGGAGCTTTCTTTCAAGGTCCGCCATTGCTCAGCCCTCGTCCGAGGCGCGGCCGTTCGCCTTCGAGCCGGTGACGCGCTGGATGTCGCCCCACGCCTTCGAGGCACGACTTATTAGGAGGTAGGCCACCAACAGCAGCAAGCCGACCACGATCGCCGTCGCGCCCCAGCCGGTCACCAGCGGGGTCAGCGCGATGATGAGCCCGACGGTCAGCCCGATCGCAGCGAGCAGGCCCACCGTGGCGGCGCCGACGGCGAAAATTAGCGTCCGCTTGACCCGATCGGTGACGAACGAGGCGCGGCTCTTCTGGTAGCTGAGCTCGGCATCGACATAGGTGCGCGCATCGTCGACAAGCGCTTCCATGTCCTCCACCAGCGAGCGGGTGGGGGGAATGCCCGTGTCCGCGGGCGCCGAACCGACGCTCGCGGGCTCGAGGCGATCATAGTCGTTTCGATCCGCCCGCCGAGGCCGGGCGGCGAGGTCGTCGGCAAGGTCGCTCACGCGGGGGTTACTTGCGGAACAGGCGTGCGAAGACGAAGCCCACCGCCGCAGCGATGCCGACCGCGGTGCCCGGCTGCTGGCGCACGAAGGTGCGCGCGTCCTCGCCCAGCTCCTCGACACTCTTGCGCTCGAGCGCCTCGGCCGACTCGCGCAGCTGGCGCGAGGCGTTGCGGGCGTAGTCGCCATATTGCGGGCCGAAATTCTCGTCGATCCGCGCTGCGTTCTCGTCGATCATCTGGCTGAGCCCGACGAGCGCGCCGCTTGCCTTGGCCTTGCCTTCGTCGGCAAGGTCGCCCGCCTTGGAGCGCGCATCGACGCTCCAGTCCTGGCTGCGTCCCTTGGCCTGGTCGCGATAGGTGCTGGCGCGGGTCACCGCCTCGTCCTTGAGCGCGGTGGCGCCCGCCTTGGCTTCCTCGAGCGCAGCGCTGAAGCGCGATTTCGCCTCGTCGGTATGCAACGAGGGATGTGTGGTTCCCTCCATTCCGGTCGTGCCGGTGGTCGAAATCGGCGGCGTCATCGCCGGACCCGTGCTCGTCAGCGGGTCGATCGGCTGAACCGGCAAAGTCGTTGCGCCGGGGGTGCTGGGATTGTTGATCGTATCGTCGGCCATGTCTTGCCCTTCCCTGTCTCGGATTTCGCCCAGCAAGGCCGTCACGGCAGGCTGGGCGGACGAACCCGTAGGTCCTCACTCTGGATTAACGAACGCGGCTTGCACGCCATAGTTCCGCCGCATAGAGCGCCCCGGCACAAGCCAAGCGGAGGCCGGCATGACCGCCATCATCAATATCCACGCGCGCGAGATCCTGGACAGCCGGGGCAACCCGACGGTGGAGGTGGATGTGCTTCTGGAAGACGGCAGCTTCGGCCGCGCGGCGGTCCCCTCGGGGGCGTCGACCGGCGCGCACGAGGCGGTCGAGCTGCGCGATGGCGACGAGGAGCGCTATCTTGGCAAGGGCGTGATCAAGGCGGTGGCGGCGGTCAATGGCGAGATCGCAGACCTCCTGCGCGACCTTGATGCCGAAGACCAGCGCGAGATCGACCTTGCGATGATCTGCGCCGACGACACCGCCAACAAGGGGCGGCTGGGCGCCAACGCGATCCTGGGCACCAGTCTTGCGGTCGCCAAGGCTGCGGCGAGTGCGCGAGGGCTGCCGCTCTATGCCTATGTCGGCGGCGTGTCCGCGCACGTCCTGCCGGTGCCGATGATGAACATCATCAATGGCGGCGAACATGCCGATAACGCCATCGACATGCAGGAGTTCATGGTCATGCCGGTGGGCGCAGACAGCCTCGCCGAGGCGGTCCGCTGGGGGGCGGAGATCTTCCACACGCTGAAGAAGGACCTTGCGCAGAAGGGCTTGTCGACCGCGGTCGGCGATGAAGGCGGGTTCGCGCCCGACCTCGCCAGCACCCGCGCTGCGCTCGATTTCGTGATGGCCTCGGTCGAGCGCGCCGGCTTCTCGCCGGGCGAGGACGTGGTGCTGGCGCTCGACTGCGCGGCGACCGAGTATTTCCGCGACGGGCGCTACGAGATGGCGGGGGAGGGGCTGTCGCTATCTCCCGGCGAGATGGCGAGCTACCTGGCCGAACTGGCCGGGGCCTATCCGATCCGCTCGATCGAGGACGGCATGGCGGAAGACGACCTCGCCGGCTGGAAGGCGTTGACCGAGCGGCTCGGCGCCAGCGTCCAGCTGGTCGGGGACGACCTGTTCGTCACCAATCCGGAGCGTTTGCGGATGGGCATCGGCGAAGGTCTGGCCAATTCGCTGCTGGTCAAGGTCAACCAGATCGGCACCCTGACCGAAACGCTGGCCGCCGTCGATATCGCCTACCGCGCGGGCTACACTTGCGTGATGAGCCACCGTTCGGGCGAGACGGAGGACGCGACCATCGCCGATCTCTCGGTCGCCACCAATTGCGGGCAGATCAAGACCGGCTCGCTCGCCCGCTCCGACCGGCTGGCGAAATACAACCAGTTGATCCGGATCGAGGAAGAGCTGAGCGCCAGTGCAGTCTATGCGGGAAGGCGATGCTTCGGGCGTTTGGGCGGATAACCGCGCCCGAACGGGATAAATCCTCGATGGAGAACGACGCGACGAACGGATGCAGCGCTAGGAAGGCTGGCCTAATCCGTAATCTCGCCTGAGCATCTCCAGCGCCAGCGAGACGTGCGCCGCCGCCAGGCCCTCGTCGAGCGCATCAAGACTGGCGATACATTGCGAGAGGCATGCCGCAGCCGCTGCGGCACGACGGCGTCGATGCGGTTCGATGCCTTCAAGGGCAGGGCCCGTAGGGGAAGTGGTCTGCACGGGTAAGTCGTCGCATAGCCGGATGGAGGGGGCAATCGGCCCGTCCTCACCTTCCTGAAACGAGACACTCGCCAAGGCCGTCGGCCTCAACGCTGATGCGCCATTTCCTCCTCGACCTCCTCCTCCACCTCTTCCTCGACCTCCTCCATCTTCTCCATCACCCGCCGGTTCTTGGGGCTGAGGAGGTATTGCCACACGCCCCAGGCGTTGATGAGGAGGAGAATGCCGTTCATCGCGGCGATCGGCATCGCGCTGGTGGTCAGGCCGGAGATGATCCACAAGATCGCCACCGCGCAGAACAGCACGAAGCCCCAGCCGGTGGCCTTGCGCCCGAGATCGGCGGCGATCAGGCCGGCGGCGCACATCGTGCCGATAGCGGCGATCCATTCGAGCGGCCCGTTCATTGCGGGCATTTAAGCGCGATGCGGGGCCGGCGGTTCCCGATGCTGTGCGAGTGCCTCGTAGATCAGGCGAACCGTCCCCTCAGCGCGAGCAGCGCCAGCGCCGCCGCCGCCGCCTCCCCACCCTTGTCCTTCTGGCCCGGATCGGCGCGGACCAGCGCCTGGTCGTCGTTCTCGACCGTGAGGATACCGTTGCCGATCGCGATGCCGTCCATGGTCAGCGCCATGATCCCGCGTGCGCTCTCGCCGGCAACGATCTCGAAATGCCAAGTCTCGCCGCGGATCACCGTGCCCAGCGCCACGAAAGCATCATATCGCCCGCTCTCGGCGGCGAGTGCGATGGCGCCGGGGATTTCGAGCGCGCCGGGGACGGTGAGCACCTCGACCTGATGCCCTTCGCGCTGCAACCGACCGCGCGCGCCTGCCAGCAGCAGGTCGGCAAGTTCGTCGTAGAAGCGCGCCTCGACGATCAGCACCCGCGCCATCAGGCGCTGTCCCCGGCCGGAATGGCCTGCTCGCCGACGATCGACAGGTCATAGCCGTCGAGCCCGACCAGCGAGTGCTGGGTGTTGGTGAGCAGGATCATGTCGTGCACCCCCAGTTCGGCGAGGATCTGCGCGCCGACGCCGTAGTCGCGCTGCTCCGGCGGCACGTCGCTATCGAGGTCCGGCACGCGGGTATCGGGGGCCAGCGCGCGGATCGCGTTGGAGGCGTAGTCAGGGGCGGGGCGGTTGATCAGCACGACCACGCCCGCACCCGCTTCGCCAATCGCCTGCATTGCGCCCGCCAGAAGCCCGCGCCGTCCGGCATCGCGCCCGAACAGATCGTCGAACAGCGACAGCGCGTGCATCCGAACCAGGGTCGGCCGGGCGGGGTCGATGTGACCCTTGACCAGCGTCATCGTCTCGCCGCGCGTCGCCTTGTTGTAGAAGCTGATCGCCCGCCAGTCGCCGCCCCACAGGCTGGTGAAGCGGCTTTCGGCGCGCTTCTCCACCAGGTGATCGTGCCGGCGGCGATAGGCGATGAGGTCGCGGATGGTGCCGATCTTCAGGTCATGCCGGCGGGCGAAGGCGACAAGATCGGCAAGCCGCGCCATCGAGCCGTCCTCGTTCATGATCTCGCAAATCACGCCCGACGGGTTGAGCCCCGCGAGCCGCGAAATATCGACCGCCGCCTCGGTATGCCCGGCGCGCACCAGCACGCCGCCTTCGCGGGCCACGAGTGGAAAGACGTGGCCGGGGGTGACGATGTCCTCGGGGCCCTTCCCGGCATCGATCGCCACCGAAATCGTGCGCGCGCGGTCAGCGGCGGAAATGCCGGTGGTGACGCCTTCGCGCGCCTCGATCGCTACGGTGAAGGCGGTCTCGTGCCGGGCGCGGTTGTCGCGCGACATCGGGGCGAGGCCGAGCGAGTCCACACGTGTCCGGGTAAGCGACAGGCAGATGAGGCCGCGGCCATGCGTGGCCATGAAGTTGATCGCCTGCGGGGTCGCCATCTGCGCGGGGATGACGAGATCGCCCTCGTTCTCGCGGTCCTCGTCATCGACCAGGATGAACATGCGCCCGTTGCGGGCCTCGTCGATGATCGCCTCGATGCCGACCATGATAGGGCGTTCATCGTTCTCGGCGAGCCACATCTCCAGCTTGCCCAGCGTTTCGGCGGTGGGATTCCAACCCTCGAGCGCGCAATCGCGCAGGGTGTTGGCATGGAGACCGGCGGCGCGCGCCAGGCCCGAGCGGGTCATCTGGCCCTCGTCGATGAGAGTCCGGACGATGGTGATCGTATCCGTCATGGTCGTGCTTCTATCACATCATGATGTGACTGCAAACGCGATCATCACATTGTCGTCACATCCGCGTTAGGCCTTGCCTTGAGCCGCCATGACACACCATTTAGCGCCCCGGTGCCCGAGCCTGCGCAATCCCCCGACGAGCTGCTCGCCTCGTTCCGCTCGGCGATGAGGCATGTCGCCGCCACCGTTTATGCGGTGACCACCGGACATGGTGGGGGGCGCTACGGGATCCTCGCCACCGCCGTCAGCTCGCTGAGCTTCGACCCGCCATCGTTGCTCGTGTGCATCAACCGCGCGGCCTCGCTTCACGCGCCGCTGGCCGAGGCGCAGATGTTCTGCATCAACGTGCTCGGCCTTTCCAACCGCGATGTCGCCGAGCATTTCATGGCCGATTCGCCGGCGAACCGCTTTGTGGTGGGCGACTGGCGCGAGGAACTCGGCGTGCCGGTGCTGGCCAGCGCGCAATCGAGTCTCATCTGCCGAACGGCACACCGCCATGATTTCGGCACGCACTCGATCTTCATCGGCGAACTGATCGCCGCCCGCCACCGGCAGGATGCGACGCCGCTGACCTATTTCGACCGCCATTACATCGACATCAGCGCCGCCCCCCGGCGCGACGCCTGAGCGCGGGCTCAGAACGCCTGGTCGCGCCGGTCGGTCAGGTGGGCGGCCAGGCTGGGGCGGCCATCGGTTCCGAGATGCTCGTCGATCTCGGTTTGCATGATCCCGGCTCGTTTCGAGGGGGAGGGATAGATCGTGCTGCGGAAGATCCCCGCGTCGGATCGTCGCCCCTCTTCCGAAATCCAGAAGCGCGGGCCAATCGCGGGATCGAACCCGCCATTGGCGAGCAGGTGGACCGACAATCGGTCGGCCTCCACCTCCGCCTCCCGATTGCGCCGCCTGTTGGTGCCGAACTCGGCCAGCAGCCCCTTCTTGACGCCCGCCTCGCTCAATCGCCGCCGATGCTCGAGCACCAGGTGCGCAAGTTCGTGCGCGAGGGTGGCGGCGAGACCCGCGTCCGAAAGCCCGCTCGTCAGGCCGTAACTCACCTGGATCACCCGCCCGTCCGAGCGGGCGATCCGACCCTCCTCGGTCAGCACCTCGACCAGCGCGCGGCAGCCGGGAACCGGCTCTAGCAAGACCGCAAGGGGTGCTCCATCGCGCTTGATGGCGAGCTCGATCGGTTGCGAGGCCGACATCTGGGCGAGCTGCTCGAAGGCACGATCGCGCAGCAAGGCACCGGGCGTATCGACCGGTTCCACCTGCTGTTCTCCAAAGGCGACGATCGCGTCGCCACGCCGCAGACCCGCGCGCTCTGCCGGGGAACCTGCGACGACCGCGGAAATGGCCAGCGGACCGTCGGCGAATGCGTCGATCGTGCCCGAACCGTACTGATCGCGGCTGTGAAGGATCATCCCCGTGACCGGCATGTTCGTGCGGCACAGGGCGCGGTTGGCGGTGAGCAACCGCTCGGCGATCGCCGCGACCCGGAGATCTTCGCGAACCAGGTGATCGGTGGCATCAGGTTGTTGCGCAGCCAGTTCGCCGCCCCATGACAGCATCACCGCGGCCACCAGCAAGCCCGCGCAGCGCAGCGCCCGCTCGATGCGAGCAAGCATCGGATCGGCGCGCGCGGTGGCGGCGCAAGATATTGGCGCGAATGTGTAAATCATGCGACGAAGCGAACGCGGTTGGCGGTTGACCCATCCCGAGACTCCACTAAATGGACAGTGAAAGCAAGTGAGGGAAGAAGACATGCTAATTCGAAAGACCCTGACGGCGCTGGCGGCCACCGGCCTCGTATTCGCCGGAGCAGCATCGGCTGCCAATGTTGGTGAGGCGCCCGCGCGCCAGGCCAGCGCGATTGGCGAGGGCGAGGATCTTGCCGGCGCCGGGATCGGCTGGATCATCGCCGCGCTCGTTGCTGCCGGCGTGGTCTATGTCATCGTCGACGACGATGATGATGAGGAGCCCGAGAGCCCATAGGCTCCAGGCTTTACCTCGCATACAAGTACGATGGCGGCGGAAGCGATTCCGCCGTCATTTTCGTTGGCCCGCCCGGCTTGAGGCGCTAACGAACCGGGCGATCCGCAACGGGAGCCGGCCCCTTAGATGCACGTCCTGGTTACCGGCGCGGCCGGCTTCATCGGCGCCGCCGTCGCGGACCGCCTGCTCGAACGCGGCGACAGCGTCATTGGGATCGACAACTTCGACCCCTACTATTCGCTTGCGCTGAAGGAGGCGCGCCGCGACCGGTTGCTGCAAGCACACGGCGCGCGCTTGCGCTTCGTCCAGGCGGATCTGCGCGATGCCGCCGCGCTCGAGGCAGCCTTCGGCGACCAGCCGCTCGATCGCATCGTCCATCTTGGCGCGCGGCCCGGTGTGCGGGCCTCGCTCGAACAGCCGATCGCCTGCATCGAGGCGAACGTGCTTGGCCACGTCGTCGTGCTGGAGCTCGCCCGCAAGCACGCGGTCACGCATCTGGTCTATGCCAGCTCGAGTTCGGTCTATGGCGGCAATGAGGAACTTCCGTTTTCGCCCGAGCATCGGGTGGAGCGGCCGCTGTCGCTCTACGCCGCGAGCAAGCGCGCCGACGAGCTGATCAGCGAGACCTATGCGCATGTCTACCGCCTGCCGCAGACGGGACTGAGGTTCTTCACCGTTTACGGTCCCTGGGGGCGGCCCGACATGATGATGTGGATCTTCACGCAGCGGATCTTCGCGGGCGAGCCACTGCCGCTGTTCAATTCGGGCGAATCGTGGCGTGACTTCACCTATATCGACGATATCGTTTCCGGCGTCGTCGCTTGCCTCGATCGCCCGCCCGCCGACGATTCGCAAGTCAAGCCCGGCGGCAGCTTCTCGCCCCACGCGCTCTACAATATCGGCAACAGCCGGATGGAACGGGTGCGCGACGTAATCGGGGTGCTGGAACAGGCCTGCGGGCGCGCGGCGATCCTCTCGATGCAGCCGCCACAGCCTGGCGACGCGCTGCGCACGCACGCCGACATCAGCGCGATGACGCGGGATTTCGGCTATCTGCCGGGGACGCCTATCGAGGCGGGCGTGCCCCGTTTCGTCGACTGGTATCGCGGCCATCTAGGGGTCTGACCGACCGGCGCTCGCCTGAACCGTTGGCCGCTGGCGACCGACCGAGCATTAGGAGTTTCTTAACCTGCATCGTTCATGACCGGCGGATCGCGGATCATGCCGAGGCTTGCGCAGATGGACAGGAAGAGCAGTTTCGGCTGGTTTAGGGGCGGCCTCGTCAAGGCGCTGCTGCGTGACACGCGCGCCAACGTCATGCTCATCGGCGCGGCCTCGGTCATCCCGCTCATCGGCGTGATCGGGGGCGCGGTCGACATCAGCCGCGCCTATCTCGTCAAGACCAAGCTGCAGCAGGCCTGTGATGCGGGAACGCTGGCAGCGCGCAAGGACATGGCCGGCGCGGTCGACGCCAATGGCGGTGTTCCGGCAAGTTCGCTGGCGATGGGCCAGGACCTGTTCGACATCAATTTCGCCGAGGGCGCATACGGCACCAGCGACCTGAGCTTCACCATCACGCCCGCCACCGATACCAGTCTCAGCGGCCAGGCGTCGGTCGATCTGCCGCTGACGCTCATGACGGTGTTCGGCTTTACCGAGACCCAGATAGAGGTCGCTTGCAGCGCCGAGCTCAACCTGCCCAATATTGATGTCGTGCTCGTGCTCGACCAGTCGGGCTCGATGACCGCCACCCGGGTGAGCGCCCTGCGCGACGCGGTGTTCGCCTTCTATGACACGGTTCATGAGGTAAAGCCGGAGAATGCGCGGATCCGCATCGGCATCGTACCCTATTCGGGCGCGGTCCGGGTGGGGGCCTTGCTCAGCGCCAAGGACCCCGACTTTCTTGCCGATAGCTGGACCTACCAGTCACGTGAGCCAGTCTTCCGGCGCATGTTGCCGCTCGATTTGGCGAACATGTATTCGACCGACAACAGTCATTTCAGATGGGCCTGGAACTCGACCAATCGTAGCAAATGTGCGAACTATAATGGTACCTTCACTCATGGTAATACAATATTCACGGTCACCGACGCTAAGCTGTTTGACAAGTATTTTGGTTCGAATGCAGCTTGTTTGGCTAACATCGTCAAGTCCGGCCCGCTTGAAACAACCTCTGAGCTACCGTGGAGGGGCACGCTTTATCTGCACAAAGCCAAGACCTTCGATACATCGCAATTCAAACGTGGCGTGGAGGTTACAAACTCGACTGGCGATCACGGCTCCGAGGTTCGCAGCACTTGGAACGATTGTATCGAGGAACGTGCGACCGTCGCTACCAGCAGCTTTTCGCCAATCCCCACTGGTGCGCTCGATCTCGACATCAAACTCGTGCCCACCTCGGCGCGGCCGGAAACGCAATGGAAGCCGATGTGGCCCAACATAACCTACACCCGCCCCGGTGCCGCCGAACTGCTGACGATCGATCAACCCGAGCGCAGCTTCAACTGCCCCTCGGCAGCCCGAAAACTGGCTGAATATCCGCGCACCGGCAGTAGTCGCAACGCCGATTTCCAAAGCTACATCAATTCACTTACCCCAACCGGCGGCACCATGCACGACATCGGCATGATCTGGGGGGCACGGCTCATTTCCACTTCGGGCATCTTCGGCGACGAGAACCTTTCGGCACCCAATGGCAATCCTATCTCGCGCCACATCATCTTCATGACCGATGGCGAGATGGGCTCCAGTCCGAGCAACACCACCTCCTACGGCAATTACGACATGGATGGTCGCTTCGCCGGGTTCAAAAGTGGCGGATGGACCGAGGCTCAACTCGCCGCGATCCACAATGCTCGGCTCGCGGCGATCTGCGAGCGCATCAAGAATGACAACGTGACGATCTGGAGCATTACCTTCGAGCTGGCGCAGAACCAGTATACGCGCGGCTGCGCCTCGGGCAGCGCGCGTGCCTTCGAGGCCACGGGTTCTGCCGCGTTGGCGCAACGCTTCCGGCAGATTGCCGCGTCGATCGCCGAACTGAGGCTGGTCGAGTGATCAAGCCTCCGGATCAGTCGCTCGAACCGATGACCCTGGATGAGCGCGGGGTGACCGCGGTCGAGTTCGCGCTACTCGCTCCGGTCTTCCTCTTGCTGTTGATGGGGACCTTCGTTCTTGGTCAACAGGTCTATGCGACCGCATTGCTTCAAGGCGCCTTGCAGGAGGCGGGGCGGGCCTCGACTATCGAGCGTGGCCATGCGCACCTGACCGAGATCGATGCGCGGTTGAGGGAAGCGGTCCTGCCGATTGTCCCGGGTGCCGAAATCGCAGTAAGTCGGCGCAACTTCGCCACCTTCGCCCATATCGTCACGCCCGAACAGTTCAGCGATACGAACAAGAATGGCAAGTGCGACCAGGGGGAACCGTTCGAGGACCTAAACGGCAATGCCCGTTGGGACAGGGACCGCGGCCGCGAGGGGCTTGGGGGAGCCCGCGACGCCGTCGTCCTCACCGCCACCGCGACCTATGATCGCTTGCTTCCCTTACCGGATGCCAGCGGACTCGGTCGCAGAGTCACTCTTGAAGGTAAGACGGTGCTGCGCAACCAACCTTTTAACGAGCAAGGCGCCCGTGAAGCGGAACTGGGGCATTGCGCATGACCCGGAGCGCGTCGTTCTGCTCCACCGTCTTCCGCTCATTAGCTGCCGACACGCGCGGCGCGACACTGATCGAGTTTGCCTTCGTCACCCCCCTCCTGCTCGTGCTCGGGCTGGGAGGAATGGAACTTGCCAACCTCGCGATCGCCAAGATGCGCTTGGGACAAGCCGCCGGGGCGCTTGCCGACAATGCTTCGCGCATGGGTGACAGCGAATTGCTCGCAGCGCCAAGGATCTACGAGGCCGACATTAACGACCTCTTTGTCGGCCTGGATATCCAAGCCGGCTCCTATATCGACCTCTTCCAACATGGCCGCGTGATCCTCAGCAGCCTCGAGCGCAATGCCAGCGATGGGCAATGGATCCGCTGGCAACGTTGCAGGGGGCGCAAGAACTATCGCAGCACGTATGGTGTCGAAGGCACCGGCGTCACGGGCACGATATTCGCAGGGATGGGTCCAGCGGGTGAAGAGGTGCAAGCGCCTGCGGGTTCGGCAATCATGTTCGTCGAGATCGCCTACGACTACCAACCGCTTGTCGGGGGAGCTTTCGTCACCTGGCTCGAGCCGTCACGAGTTCTACGGACAGAAGCAGCCTTCGTGGTGCGCGGCTCGCGAGATCAGGGCGGTCTCTACCAGACCACTCCGTCCGCACCCGTCGCGAGCTGTGAGTGAAAATATCTACGTTTAACTGACAAGTAGCCTGGCGTCAGCGAAACTCAGGCTTGACCAATCGATACTATTCGTCTCGTCATCAACAGAATACTCACATATTGATAAGAGCGGCATGCACGCGGCAATCTTCGGGCGGCGAGAGGTCACATGTCGGCCGGCCCGGTACCGGCTTAATGAGCATTGTCCCCACAACCGTTCGATACCGTCATCACCAATGCGGCATTGCCGTTTTCACAATTGTGCGGCGGCACGATCAGGATGGGGAAAGTCGTAAGATGCGCAGCTTGGCGAGCAGGTGCGCTTTCTGCATCGCTGCACAATGGGCAACGCCGCGCGCGGATGGCGAGGCGAGGCTGTTTGGGCATGCTGGAATTGTGATCTATGATCGGGATGGAGGGGCTAGGCGAAGGTTTCAGAAGCTTGGTCTGCCCTCCCAATCGCCCGGTCCGCCCCAGCAATCACCGGTGGCTGATGTCATGGTTCGGCTCTGGCGCGAACACAGTGGGGCTTTGCGCCGACAAGCCTTTTCACCCGAGCAACGCACCCGGTCGGGTTGTTTAAAACAGGGCTTGAACCGAACAGGATGGCCGGCCATTCCGGCTTCGACCGCTCTTGATCGATCGCTTTCTCTCCATGTCGTATGGAAGGCCGGTCGAGGATCTGCGAGTTGATGCTCGAACCGGCGATCGATGTGCGGGTCCGCTGGCCGCGGACCACGACGGGCTATTCCATTGCCCTGGCTACAGGGTTTGGGCCATCAGGTTGCTTTTCCAAAGCTAACCGGTGTCAACTTCCCTGCCCAACTACGCTACGGTCTGCTGACGGTCGTCTACACTGATCGCGTCCTCAGGAATGTGGATCGAGAACCCGAGTCAATGAGAATGGATCAAGTGCTGGTTAGGTTAAAATGCGCCCGAAAAGCTTTGGCGGCTGCTGTTGGGCCTCGGATCGATCAGTATGCTGACGAGCGAGGACAGTCGGCAGGAGAGCCAGGACCCGCGCAGCTTCCACTCCGCCGATGCGATCATCCCGATAAGGCTCACCGTGCCTGTCTCGGGCGCACTGCCGGTTTTACCGGACGATGGACAGGCGATTGGTCAATTCAGCTTCGATATCAGCGTCCACTGCCCGCTGCTAAAGCCGAAAAGAACGGTGACACCGCATTTCAGTCCAAGAGCGCCGAGCCCGACATCACTGTCTTTGGGGTTCATCGAGCCTTTGACCCTGCTTGCCATTCAGCAGGAAAACGGTGGTATTCGTGCCCTATGCCGTGGCACCCACACACGAAGAGTTCTCCTGACCAGACGAGCGCCTGCTCACGGGGGTTGCGAAGGTGGCATGACGCGCCGCATTGCAATAATCGGCGCGTCCAGCCGTTCGGGAATGACGTCCGGTTCGCGCGCGCCCCCTACGCCCGGACCGGTTTTGCTTGGCACGCCAAGGACAGCGCGCAAATGATCGGCGTCGGCGGTTCCACTGTGCTGAGCTACAACACGCGCAAACATCTTATATTCGGCAGCGGGTTTCGCGGGATCGACCCGTCTAGGTTGCGGCGGTGAACGCGATGCCGGACGCAGACCGCCCAGTTCCGCTCGTCGTCGATGTCGACGGCACGCTGATCAAGAGCGACCTGCTGCACGAGAACTTCATGCAGTTCGTCGCCCGCCGCCCGCTCGACCTGTGGCGCGTGCCGCTCTGGCTGGCTGGCGGCAGGCACAAGCTCAAATGCGAGCTGGCCGATCGGGCCCCGCTCGACATGGCCGACATACCGCTGCGCGAGGAGACTCTCGCCCGGATCCGCACGGCGAATGCCGACGGGCGGCCGGTCTATCTCGCCTCCGCTTCGGAGACGGAGATGGTCGGGCGATTGGCCGAGCGGGTCGGCGGCATCACCGGCGTCTTCGGCACCGATCGCACGGGCAACACCGCCGGATTGCGCAAGGCCGAAAAGCTGAATGCGGCATTCGGGCCGCGCGGCTATGATTATATCGGCGATCGGCCGGTTGACTTCGGGGTCTGGCCTTCGGCACGCAAGGCGATCGCCGTGTCGCACGACGCTCGGTTCGCCCGCACCCTGCGCCGCCGCTTCCCCGACGCCGAGGTGATCGCCCAGCCGCGCGTGCCGCTCCAGGCCTATTGGCGTGCGCTGCGGTCGCATCGTTGGGTGAAGAACGCGCTCGTCTTCGTGCCGCTCCTTGCCAGCCGTCAATTCGAGATCGCATCGGCCGCCGCAGCGACGCTCGCCTTCGTCTGCTTCTGTCTTGCCGCCTCGAGCACCTACATCGCCAGCGCTCTGCTCGATCTGCCCGGCGACCGGGCCCATACGCGCAAGCGCCACGGCCCCTTCGCTTCGGGAGAGGTGCCGATTGCACACGGAGTATTGCTCGGCGCGGTGCTTATGGTGCTGGGGCTCGGCGGATCGTTGCTGCTGCCGACGGGCTTCACGATTCTCCTGATGGGCTACGTCGTGGTTAGGCTCGGCAACAGCCTCTGGTTGAAGCGTGGAGTGTTAATCGGCGTCGCAGTCCTCACCGGGCTTTACGGCCTGCGCTTGCTCGGCGGCTACGAAGCCATGGCCGCCAATTACTCGACTTGGCTGCTTCCCTTCTGTTTGCTTGCGTTCTTGTTCTTGGCGGCTGGTGAAATTCGTTTCCGAACTTATCGTTAGGCGGCGGAAGACAAGCAGACTGTGCCCACTTGGACTTGGACGACGACATGCTGCTGTTTAATCGGTATTGTCGCTCCCCCTCGCGCCTAGGAGGTGGCCGGCTCGAGGTCGAGGCGCAGGTGCTCAACCGCGACGTCGACTTCATACGGGCGGGCAGGAGGTGCCGGTGAAGCTTGAGGCGTTTCCTTTCACCCGCTACGGGACGCTGCTGGGCGAGCCTGTCTCGGGCAGCCGGGATGCCGTGCAGGACGAGATGCTGGGGCTGGTCTATGTGGCGCGCGTGGCGGTCGAGCCGCCGCCCTCAGACCTGCGCGTGATTTGCTATTATTTACAATACTGACGTAGGGCGTTTTGTTAAATCGCAACTGTTTCGTGAAGCCCTTATGGCGGCGGGTGATTGAATACTTGCTCAGCCCGATCGAGCGACTGGTCAATTAGGTGAAGAGGGAGCGGTGAGTGAAAGCAACGCTGTAAAGCCTACCAAATTTGATCGCTTTTTAGCTTGGTGGGGCACTAGTTTATTGTTCAACTGGCTTCTATTTACTTTTTCATTTGGCATTCTTTGGGGCGTTCTGAACTTAGAAGATCGTATTGGAATCGCGGAAGCTGCCCGATCAGCTTTGGCAGTAGAGATAACTGGGCAAATCTATCGGGGTGGTTATAGGAACCGCACACTATACATCGAAGATGCCGGCGGACAGGTCAGCGTTATCTCGTGTGGAGCTTATTATCTGGGATCTTAGTGTATTGCCCCGGAATGGTGGGATCAAATGCCAATAGACGCCCGCATTGAGATTTTTTAACACAACAGGGGCGAGCTAGTGCTACTCTCCGCGCTAATCCAGTCCGGGGGAATTATAGTATCAAGATCATCGCGTGAACAAAGTTTATCCGCCATAAAGAACAATGCTCAGCTCTCTACGAAAGGCGATTTCGTTGAAGGATTTTTGTTCGGACTTATTTTGGCCGCGTTCCGTTATGTCCTATTTCTCTGGCGTGCGAGACGGCGCAAAGAAGCTATGAGGGCGACATATGTCGGGGAATGAGCTGAAAAGCAGGGCAGCGGGTGCCATTGTTGATTTTTGGTCTAGCGGCGAGAGTGGCGCTTCGCTCGCACAGAACATCGGTAATTTGGCTGAGAGTGCGCGAGAACGCGAGAGCGGCGAGCCTTATACGCAAACGCAGGTCATGGCGAATGTCGTTGAAACGGTCGACAGCCTGACCTGCCCGATCATCGAACTAGCTCCTATGCAGTGCAGCAGCTCGCGTTTTATACCGAGGGTGCGTTGCTCAAGCCTGCCGATCCGATCCTGGTGGTGGTGCCGGAGAGCGGGGAGCTCAAGGTCTAGGCGTAGGTGCTCCATATGACGCTGACACGATCCTGGAGCAGTACATGAAGCGCAATCAGGCTGGCGGAGTCGGCTGTCCGTAAGCTCGAAAGGCGGGCGGAAACTTGCAACTGAGGACCCAACCGCGATCCCGCGTCCGCCAATGGTCTGGGAAGAAGTTTGCGAAAACAATGGTGGACGCACTTGGGCTCGAACCAAGGACCCGCTGATTAAGAGTCAGCTGCTCTACCAACTGAGCTAT
>PPFU01002317.1_pt1 | contig 21217 bp, 35 predicted proteins | sample 1535991 | NCBI WGS metagenome assembly PPFU01 (sample SAMN04901290, study PRJNA319586) | Hypolithon metagenome, whole genome shotgun sequencing project. | isolation source: Antarctic Hypolithon | place: Antarctica: Miers Valley | collected 2014
CACCGGCACACTCAACTCCGGCACCACGGCCACGTACGGCTGGTGGCACTGGTCGCAGTGCGCTTCAACAGACGCCACCGCACCACTCGCATCCGCGAACTGCCCATGCTGCAGCGCATGAGAGATCGGCACGGCCAGCACACCCACCAGCAGGAGGGTAGCCAGCATCCACGGGGTGTAAGGGGCGGGGCGTTGCATGTGCTGACTACGCGTGCTCCAGCGAACGGGTTTCTCGCTCAGCCCCAGCCCGGGCACGTAGCATCAGGGCAACCGTACTTACAGCGCAAGGGAAACAGAGGCAGCCGAAAAATGCTCAGGCGGCTTCAGGCGTGGCAAGAGGATAGTCGGCCTCTACCTGCCCCCGCGCCATCTCGCGCAGGCGGCGGCTGAGCATGCGCCGCCGGAACGCGCTGATGTGATCGACAAACAGGATCCCCTCCAAATGGTCGTACTCATGCTGAATAACCCGGGCGAGCAGCCCGTCTACTTCTATTTCGTGCGGCTCGGAGCGGGCATCGCGGTAGGCGATGCGCACGGCTTCCGGACGGCGCACGTTCTCGCGTAGATCGGGGATAGACAGGCAGCCTTCCTCGAAATCAACCTCAGCCTCGCTTTCCCACACAATCTCTGGATTGATGAAAACCATCGGCTGTACGGGATACAGCGCCGCCTCCCCTTCGTCATCAAACATGCGTGACAGATCCACGACGAAGAGGCGTTCTCGTCGTCCTACCTGTGGTGCTGCCAGCCCGATGCCCTCGGCACCTGCCATCGTCTCCAGCATGTCGCGCACGAGGGCGTCGAGGTCGGGCGTGTGCGCTTCTACCGGCGAGGTTTCCTCGCGCAGTACGCCTTGACCATAGGTGTAGATAGGTAGAATCATGGTGGTAAGTCGTCCGTGCCGCGTGAACGAGCAGTAGCCGCAGCGGGTTGCCGCCTTTCAACGCGCCGCCAGGTAGTCTTCAAGCAGCACGCAGGCCGCCTCAGCGTCTATCTGGCCTTTGTCATGCCGGGCCTGCTGCCAGCGCCCGGCAGCGTGGATCCGCGACTTGGCTTCTTCAGAGGTGTACCGCTCGTCTTGCAACACGATGGGCGTTTGGGGCAAAAGCGCCTCGATCCTTTTCAGAAAAGGACGCACCATCTCGACCGCTGCGCCTTCGTTTCCATCCTGATCCAGCGGCCATCCCAGCACCACAAGGGACAGCCCGTCTGTGTCCCGGATCGTGGTGAGAAAATCGAGGGCCGCTCTGGGCGAAAACGCGCCCACGGGACGCGCAAACAGGCGCAGCGGGTCAGACAGCGCGATGCCTACACGCTTGCGGCCATAGTCGACAGCCGCGATCCGTCCTGCAGGTGGTGGGTTCATCGATGCTATAAAGCAGCAGAGCGAGCCTTCGTGTGGGAAGGCCCGCTCTGCGCTGGTCGTTGGGCGAAGCTCAGCTAAGCACCGGCACCTGGGCGCGGGTTGACCGCTCGGCGCTGCCTTCCGGGACGGAATAGTTGAGTTCCTTGAGCGGCGTCTGCAGGACGGCTTTGAGGCGTTTGCTCGGCTTGAAGTGCGTCTTGCGGCGGCTTGGGATAAAGACCGTCTCGTTGGTCTTGGGGTTGCGCGCTTTGGGCTTCGCCTTCGTCTTCTTGACTTCAAAAACGCCAAAGTCCCGCAGCTCGATGCGCACCTCGGGGTCGGCCTTGATCATCAAGTCGCTCATCGCGGCAATGACAGCCGTGACCCATGGTTCGCTGCGATAGATGGGCTCTCCCATCATTTCTGCCACGCGGCGGGCGACGTCTTTTTTAGTAAGGGTAGTCAAGAGATACCTCCTGGATGTGGTGGTGAGTGAATAGTGAGGCGGTAAGGGCACGGCGAGGGCGGCAGCGATGCCGGGGAGAGCCCTCGTTTCCATCACCTCTGGATAGATGGTGATGTATCTCTAAATAAATTAACATCTTCAAGCAAGATCAACCCCTGAGGCCAACAATAGCGAGGATATTCAATCTTTTTTATTGAAGAGGGTCGTCAATCTCTATTTCTGTTCTTTATTCCTCCCGCCGGTACACGCCGTATATGCCTTCAATCCGCTTGAGGCGGTCAATAATGCGGCGCAGGTGGCCGAGGTCGTTTACAAACAGCACGACCGTGCCGTCGAAAAATCCTTCCTCAGAATTGACGGTGATAGAGCGGATGTTTGTTTTGAGGTTTTTGGAGATAACCGTTGTCAGGTCGCTCACGATGCCTACCCGGTCCTCGCCCATCACGCGCAGCGCCACGATAAAGCTTACGTCCTTGTGGCGGCTCCACTCTACCTGCACGATGCGGTCGGCGTGGTTGACGAGCAAGTGCGGCGCGTTGCGGCACGAGGTGCGGTGAATCTTGATCGCGCCGGTCTTGCTTACGTAGCCGAACACCTCGTCGCCGGGGATGGGGCTGCAACAGGCGGCATACTCGGTGGCGACGTGCGTCTGCTGCTCCCCGTCGATGATGAGCGCCGGGCTGCCCGTTTGCTGCGCCGTGTCGATAAACGCCGCAAAATGCCGCTGCAGGTCGCTCGGCTGCTGCGCCGTGTCCTCCTCGCGTGGCGCGCCGTTTTTGAGTACGTGGATAAGTTCGTCGGCATCCTGTGCGCCTTTGCCTAGCTCTTCGAAGAGATCGTGCTGGCTGGAAAACTTCAGGCGCAGCGCCTGCTGCCTGAGCGCACCGTCGTGCGTTTCGAGCCCCGCCTTTTTGGCTTTCTTCTCCCACACCTCGCGTCCGAGCTCTACCGCCTTGCGGCGTTTTTCGTTTACCCACTGCCTGATGCGCGCCCGGGCCTTGTGGGTAACGACAAACTTATTCCAGTCCGGGTTGGGCGTCTGCTTTTTGGACGTGATGATCTCGACCTGGTCGCCGCTTTTGAGCTTGTACGAGAGCGGCACCATCTTGCCGTTCACCTTGGCTCCGATGCAGTGAAACCCGACCTCGGTGTGCACCTGAAAGGCGAAGTCTACAGGGGTAGCATCGCGCGGCAGCGTCACCACCTCGCCTTTTGGCGTAAAGATGTAGATCTCGGCGTCGTACAGGTTGAGCCGGAAGTCCTGGACAAACTCTGTCGCAAGGTCGGTGCGGGGCGTTTCGAGCAGATCGCGCACCCACGAGAGCCACTCGTCAAAGCGGCCTGTATTGGTATTGAGGCCTTCCTTGTATTTCCAGTGCGCCGCCACGCCGCGCTCGGCTACATCGTGCATATCCTGGGTACGTACCTGCACTTCAACCCGCCGCGCGTCCGGGCCCAGCACGGTTGTGTGCAGGCTCTGGTAGCCGTTCGACTTGGGCGTGGAGATGAAATCGTGGAAACGCTCGGGCAGCGGTGTGTACGTGTCCGTAACAACGGAATAGGCGCGCCAGCATTCATCTCGGGCCTTTTTACCGCTCATCTTGATGACGATGCGCACCGCCATGAGGTCGTAGATCTCTTCGAGCGTCTTTTCCTGCCGCCGCATTTTGCGGTAGATAGAGTAGATGTTTTTGGGCCGCCCGTAGATGTCGAAGTCGAATCCCTCTTCCTTTAGCCGCGCCCGAAGTGGCGCCATAAAGTTTTCCAGGTAAGCTTCGCGCTCTTGCTTGGTCGCCTGAAGGCCGGTGGCAATTTCGTAGTACGCCTCTGGATAGATGATGCGGAGCGAGAGGTCTTCCATCTCGCTTTTGATGCGGAACAGCCCGAACCGGTGCGCGAGCGGCGCGAACAGGTCGAGCGTTTCGTGCGCGATCTTGAGCTGCTTCTGCGCAGGCAGCCCCTCGATGGTGCGCATATTGTGGACGCGGTCTGCAAACTTGATGAGGATGACCCGGATGTCCGAGGCCATCGAGAGCATGAGCTTGCGCACGTTCTCGGCCTGCCCGATCTCGCGCGAGGCAAAAACGCCCCTGATCTTGGTGAGCCCGTCCACGATGGTCGCCAGTTCCGTTCCGAAGGCCTGCTCGAGCAGGCCCAGCGTGATCTCGGTGTCCTCGACGACGTCGTGCAGCAGCGCCGCCGCCACACTGACGTCGTCGAAGGCGATCTCCTCGACGTAGATGCGGGCCACGGCGAGGGGGTGCATGATGTAAAGCTCGCCTGTGGCGCGGCGGTCGTCCCGATGGGCCCAGTAGGCAAGCCGAAATGCCCGGCGGATCATCTCCTCGCCCACCGTGGGCAGCGCCCGGCGGCACGCGTCGAGGAGGGCGTCGAGCTGCTCGGCTACAGGCGGCTCGATGGTCAGGTGTTCAGGTTGAAGAAGCGGGGAGGTCTGGATCATGCACGGAAGGTAAGCACGGCCTGGAAAGACGGCAGGCCGTCCGGCATGAACGCTCATGCCACTGTCGTGTTTTAAGACAGCATCCAAGAAGAAAGCCGCCGGAGATCAGATCCCCGGCGGCTTCGGCACAGTCGCCTCCTGCTCAGCGCAGCTGGTTCTGCTGATTCTCGCCCGAGATGCCCGTTTCCGGATTGGTAGCTGGCCCACCTGAGGTTTGCTCAGGCGCGTCGAGTGGCGTGCCGGGAGCCTGGGCAGAAACTTCAGAGGTCTTTTCCGGGGCTTCCGGATCCATCGGCGCTACGGGCTCGTCAGCGGCAGCTGTCGGCGCCTTGCTCTCCGTTGCTTCCGCGTCGGTCTCTTCAGGTGCTTCTGCTGTTGTCTCCTCTGGTGCGTCAGGCTGCGGAGACGTTACCTGCTCAGGCGCCTCCGTCTCGGCAGCCTTGGTGGCGGTGCCCGTAGCAGCACCCGAACCTGCGCGGCCACGGCGTGTGCGGCGCGCGCGGCGTGTGCCGGTACCCGTCTGCTCACCCGTCTCGTTAAAGTCGACGAGTTCGATGATGGCCATCTCTGCACCGTCGCCGGGACGCTGCCCCAGCTTGACAATGCGGGTGTAGCCACCCGGACGTTCGCCGATCCGGCCGGCAATGACGCCGTAAAGCTCTTTTACCGCTTCCTTGTCCTGAAGACGGCGGAAGATCTGGCGGCGGTTGGCCGTCGAGTCTTCTTTGGCGCGGTTGATAATGGGCTCGACAAACATGCGCAGGGCTTTCGCCTTGGTGATCGTCGTAGTGATCCGCTTGTGACGGATCAGCGCGGTCGAGAGCGCCGAAAGCGTAGCTTTGCGGTGCGCCTGTGTCCGCCCGAGTTTGAATCCTTTAACCTGGTGTCGCATGGCAACCTCTTATAATAGGTGCGGCCGTCGGGCCGTCAGTCGTTCGTGTATTTGTCTACGTCCATGCCAAAGTAGAGGCTGCGGTCTTCAAGCACCTCAATCAGCTCCTGGAGCGACTTGCGTCCGAAGTTGCGGAACTTGAGCATCTCCGACTCGTCGCGCCGAACCAGCTCTCCGATGTTCTTGATGTTGGCCGCTTTGAGGCAGTTGTGCGCCCGCACCGACAGGTCGAGCTCGTCTACCGACTGCGACAGCAGCTCACGGATGCGCTGGACTTCGGCATCAACTTCTTTCTCTTCAACCACAGGCACCGGCTCGGCGTCCATGTGGATAAACATGTTGACGTGGTCGCGCAGGATCTGCGCAGCCTGTGCCAGGGCTTCTTCTGGCGCTACCGAGCCGTCGGTGTTTACTTCAAACACCAGCTTCTCATAGTCGATGTTCTGGCCCACGCGCGTCGGCGTAATGGTGTAGCGAACATTGAAGATGGGCGTGAAGATGGAATCGATAGCAATAACGCCGATGGGATCGTCAGGCAGCTTGTTGTCTTCAGCCGAGATGTATCCGCGCCCTGCACCCATGCGCAGATCTGCCACCACTTCGGCCCCCTCGGCGAGCGTAGCGATGTGGTGATCGGGGTTGAGCAGGTCGTAGTCGTTGGTAGCCTCGGCAATGTCGCGAGCCGTCCACGTGAGCGGCCCCCGCAGCACGAGGCTGATGTTGCCATCGCCAAGTTCGCGGCTTCTAAAGCGCACGCCTTTGAGGTTGAGGATGATGTCTGAGACATCTTCCGTTACGCCTTCAATAGTCGAGAACTCATGCTGCACCCCATCAATCTTGATGGCGGTGATGGCGATGCCGGGTAGCGAGGACAGCAGGACGCGGCGAAGCGAGTTACCGATGGTAACGCCGTAGCCGCGCTCGAGCGGCTGGATGACGAAGCGCCCGAAGGTGGGGGTAACCTCTTCGACGACGACGCCGTCCGGCATCTGGATGGATGTATGGGTCATGCTGGATGCGTGCCTGTAAAAGTGTAAAGTCGAGCAGCGCTACAAGGCGCTGCCTTCAGAGAACGCCGTGTTACTTCGAGTACAGCTCTACGATAAGCTGCTCGCGGATATTCTCCGGGATGTCCTCGCGGCTGGGGAAGTCGAGAAACTTGCCGCGCAGATCGGCGCGGTCGACTTCGAGCCAGGGGTAATTACGGCGGGTGCGGCCTGCGCTATCCTGCACCAACTCAAGCTTGCGGCTCTTGGGGCGCACCGACACGACATCACCCGGGCGCAACTGCACCGAAGGAATATCGACGATGTGGTCGTTGACCATTACGTGTCCGTGCGTCACCAGCTGGCGGGCCTGCCGGCGTGTGCGGGCAAATCCCAGCCGGAAGATGGTATTGTCGAGCCGGGCCTCGAGAAACTTGAGGAGGTTTTCTCCTGTGACACCCTTGCGGTGCGAGGCTTTCTCAAACAGGTTGCGAAACTGACGCTCGAGCAGCCCATAGGTGTATTTCACCTTCTGCTTTTCCTTGAGCTGTATGGAGTATTCGCTCTCTTTGCTGCGGCGACCCCGGCCATGCTGACCAGGGGGATACGGTTTGCGCTCCAGAGAAGCGCTCGGGCCGAAGATCGGCTCGCCAAAGCGGCGCGCGATCTTCTGTTTGGGTCCGCGGTAACGGGCCATGTCGTGTATGTTGTTTGCTGAGTTGTGAACAAACGGCAGGCGCGCCCATGTCGCACTTGCCACCGGTCTTATCTCTCCAAGGTGCCTCTTTGTAAAGGCCAGGCTGTAAAACAACACCCGGCCCGCGCGCAGAGGCACCGCCGCTTAAACGCGGCGGCGCTTGGGAGGCCGGCAACCGTTGTGGGGAACGGGGGTGATGTCGCGGATGGTCGCCACTTCGAGGCCAACAGCCGTCAGCGCTCGGATAGCCGACTCACGGCCGGAGCCGGGGCCGGTGACGAAAACGTCTACGCGGCGAAGGCCCAGATCGTAGGCTTCCTTGGCGGCCTCCGTCGCAGCCACCTGAGCAGCATACGGCGTGTTTTTGCGGCTTCCCTTAAAGCCCATCTTGCCTGATGACGACCACGAGATCGTGTTGCCGTACTGGTCGGTCACAGTCACCATCACGTTGTTGAACGTGGCCTTGACGTGCGCCTGCCCATTGGACTCGACGATAACGTTTTTCTTGCGAGCGGCGCGCGATCCGCCGCGGCCACCTGTACGCTGTCTCTGCTGCTTTGCCATAATGAAGAATCGAACGGGGCGACGCAACCGCGCCGCTTGCCTGGTGCGAGATTATTTGCGAGGTGCCTTTTTCTTGCCGGCCACGGTCTTGCGACGGCCCTTGCGCGTACGGGCATTCGTTTTCGTGCGCTGCCCGCGAGCAGGCAGACCCCGGCGGTGACGCACACCCCGGTAGCAGCCGATGTCCATCAGCCGCTTGATGTTGAGTTGTACTTCGGTGCGCAACGCACCTTCTACAACGTATTCATCCTCTACGATTCGGCGTACCGCGCGCGCGTCATCATCCGTCCAATCCTCAGGGTGGGCATCATAGCTGATACCTACCTTGTCCAGGATTTCGCGGGAACGCGTGCGGCCGATGCCGAACACAGAGGTCAGCGCTACTTCGCTGCGCTTGCGATTAGGGAGGTCAACTCCGGCAACTCGTGGCATATCTCGTAACAGTCTGCGCCCTTAGCCCTGGCGCTGCTTGTGCTTGGGGTTCTTCTTGTTGATAATGTAGACGCGGCCGTGGCGACGCACGACTTTGTCCTCGGCGCTGCGCTTTTTAACGCTGGCTCGAACTTTCATGGCTGTGTAGGTCGAAAAGGGAATCAGGTCGGATTAGGGTGCCAAAGGCAGTCGGTTCTGACGCCTCCCCCGCTGCGAAGTTCGGCTATGCGCAATCTTCGCTATTTGTATCGGTACACGATGCGGCCCTTGGTAAGGTCATAAGGCGAAAGCTCTACTTTTACCCGGTCGCCCGGCAGGATTTTGATGTAATACATCCGCATCTTGCCGGAGAGCAGACCGAGGATCTCATGACCATTTTCGAGGCGCACCCGGAACTGCGCATTAGGCAGCGCCTCGATCACGTCACCGTCTTGTTCAATGGCTTTCTGTTTGGCCATGCAATGTCTTCTGGTAGGGTACGTCTATCTGTGCTTCAATGTGATCGTAAGTAGTAAGCACTTCAGCAGCTTCACCTTTCCGGGCCACAACCATGTGCTCGTAATGGGCAGAGGGCGATCCATCTTCTGAGCGCACCGTCCAGCCGTCTGCATCTGTCTTGACTTCATGGGTTCCCGCATTGACCATCGGCTCAATGCAGATCGTCAGACCTGCCTTGATTTTGGCTCCCGTACCGCGCCGACCGAAGTTGGGGATTGAAGGCGACTCGTGAAGTTCCATGCCGATGCCGTGGCCAACGAGTTCGCGCACTACCCCATGGCCTTCTGCTTCGCAATGGCGCTGCACGGCAAAGCCGATGTCGCCTACGCGCCCGCCATGTCGAACCTGCTCGATGCCCTTGTAAAGCGCCTCATAGGTAGTGCAGCACAGATGGAGCACCGATTCCGAGGGCGTTCCCACCACAAACGTGTACGCGCAGTCGCCAAAATATCCATCCAGTTCTACGCCGCAATCTACCGATACCAAGTCGCCATCCTGCAGGGCGTAGTCTGAAGGGAAACCATGCACGACCACGTCATTGACCGACATACACAGCGAGCCTGGAAAAACGCCGCCGCCCCAGCCCGGGTCATATCCTTTAAAGGCAGGACGTGCGCCGTTTGAGCGGATATAATCCTCTGCTATGCTATCAAGCGATGCCGTCGTAACGCCTACCCGTACGTGCCTGGCTACTTCACCCAGCGTCCGACTCACAAGGTCGGCGCTGCAGCGCAGAAAGGCCAAATCACGTTCGCTCTTGAGGTGCATCGCAGAATCAGGCGCGGCGGCCACGAACACGGCCTGTTTTCATGAAGCCATCGTAGTGGCGCATGAGCAGGTGACTCTCGATCTGTTGAAGCGTGTCGAGCGTCACACCCACCAGAATGAGGAGGCTTGTGCCGCCAAAGAAGAGGGCAAAACCAGGCGTCACGCCAAAGTTGATCGCAAACGTCGGCATAATGGCAACGAGGCCCAGAAAGATGGAGCCCGGCAGCGTGATCCGCGTCAGGATGTTGTCGATAAAGTCGCTCGTCTGCTTGCCAGGACGAATGCCTGGGATAAAGCCACCCTGCCGCTTCATCGTATCCGCCATTTCCTTCGGATTCACCGCGATAGCGGTATAGAAGTACGTAAAGAAAACGCAGATGAAGAAGAACACGACCGCGTTGCCCCAGCTCGATATATCGGTAAACCAGCCGCCAAAATTGCGCACCCATTCCGTTTCAGGAGCAAACGACGCGATGGTCGCAGGCACGAACATGATGGACTGTGCAAAGATGATGGGCATCACGCCCGCCGCGTTGACGCGCAGCGGCAGATACTGTGTGGTGCCGCCGTAGACCTTGCGCCCTACCACCCGCTTGGCATACTGCACCGGGATGCGGCGCATCCCCTGCGTTACCAGCACGCTGAAAAGCGTAACGAGAAACAGGAAGCCAATCTCGATGAGCAGGATAAAGGCGTTAGACTTGAGCGTGTACTCGTTCCAGAACGCCTGCGGCAGCCCGGCGATAATGCTCACCATGATGATGAGCGATATGCCGTTGCCGATCCCGTCTTCCGTGATCCGCTCGCCCAGCCACATCACGAACACGGTACCGGCTATAAGGACGATGACCGTGGAGATGGTAAACGCCATCGGCGAAATCACGATCGCCGCCGCATCGGTTGCCCGCAGCGTCACCACGTAGCCCAGTGCCTGGATAAGCGTGATGCCGACGGTGCCGTAGCGGGTCAGCTGCGTGATCTTGCGCCGTCCATCCTCTCCCTCGCGCTGGAGCTTCTGGAAGTACGGCATCACCGCGCCGAGAAGCTGGATGATGATAGAGGCCGTGATGTACGGCATGATGCCGAGGGCGAAGATGCCCGCCCGGCTAAACGCGCCGCCCACGAACAGGTCGAGGAGACCGAACAGGTCGGTCGGACCGCTTGTGGTGTTGTTCTGCGCCAGAATCGTGGCATCGACGCCAGGGAGCGTGATGTACGCGCCCAGTCGATAGACGACGAGGAGGCCGAGCGTATACAGAATACGCGCCCGAAGCTCGTCGATTTTCCAGATGTTGCGAATGCTGTCAGCGATACCCGCCATGAGATTACTCTGTTATCGCGTTCAGGACAGCGTTTCTGTCGTTCCACCGGCTGCCTCGATGCGTTCCTTCGCCGAAGCGCTGAAAGCATGGGCATGAACGGTCAGCGCCATGGACAGCTCACCGCCGCCCAGGATCTTGACCCGCTCTTTTTTGCGCACGACGCTCACCTCGGCCAGTATGGCAGGCGTGATGGTCTGCGAGGCGTCAAGCGCCCCTGTCTCCACAAGCTGCGCGAGCCGCGACAGGTTTACCCCACGGTACGAAACCCGGAACGGGTTTTTGAAGCCGAACTTGGGCAGACGGCGCTGAAGCGGCATCTGGCCGCCTTCAAACCATACCGGCACGCCACCGCCGGAGCGGGCGTTCTGGCCTTTGTTACCCTTTGTAGACGAGTGACCACCGTAGCCGGAGCCAACGCCGCGCCCGATGCGCTTGCGCTTTTTTGTGGAGCCCTCGGCGGGCTTGAGATTGCTGAGATCCATTGTTGTGTTTGGCTAATACGCCTGCCCTGAAGGCAGACTCGCGTAAATGAGAGGAGCGCCCTCAGGCCTCTTCGACCATAACGAGGTGCTGCACCTTACCGACCATGCCGCGGATCTGCGGCGTATCGTCGTGCTCGACTGTCTGGTGCATCTTGCGCAGACCCAGCGCCTCCATCGTGCGCTTCTGCGTCTGCGTGCGGCGAATGACGCTGCGCACCTGGGTAATCTTCAGTTTCATCTGTATTACGTTGCTTGAAGTGCAGGGAATCAGCCTTCAAAGACGCGCTTGAGCGATACGCCACGGCGGCGCGCTACTTCGAGCGGATCTTCGAGCGCGCCAAGGGCCACCATGGTGGCGCCCACCTGGTTGTGCGGGTTGCTCGTGCCTAGCGACTTGGAGAGAATATCGGTGATGCCGGCACACTCCAGCACGGCGCGAACACCGCCACCCGCGATTACGCCCGTACCCGGCGCGGCAGGCTTGAGCAGCACTTTGCCTGCGTCCTGACGCCCCACAATCGAGTGCGGGATGGTACCCCGCTTGAGCGGCACCGTAATCATGTTCTTCTTGGCGTCCTCGGTGCCTTTGGAGATGGCATCCGCAACTTCGTTTGCCTTGCCCAGACCTGCGCCTACTCTTCCTCTCCCATCGCCAACCACAACGACAGCGTTAAACGAGAAGCGGCGACCGCCTTTAACCACTTTAGAGACGCGATTAACCATTACCAGCTTCTCGATCAGATCGGATGCGGGTTCGTTGCCCTGGTTGCGGCCGCGCCGTGCTCTTTCCTTAGCCATGTTCTGAAACGTAAATCGTGCTTAAAGGGTGAGGCCGCCTTCGCGTGCCCCTTCGGCGAGTGCTTTGACGCGCCCGTGGTAGCGATACCCGTTGCGGTCAAATACCACCATCTCGACACCTGCTGCGCGCGCGCGCTCTGCCAGCTTCTGGCCGGTCGCTTTGCTGGACTCTGTAGGAGAGCCTGCTGCAATATCTGCTTCGCTGCTCGACGCGGCCGCAAGGGTGTTCCCTGCTGCGTCGTCGATAAGCTGTGCGTAAATAAACTTGTTGGAGCGGAAAACGCTCAGACGTGGGCGCTCGGCGGTGCCGCTAAGGCGGCCCCTGATCCGGCGCTTGATTTTGCTGCGACGCTGCAGCTTGCCATTCTGTGCCATTATTGAGAAGCGGTTGCGCTGAAAGATTTCCGACCCTTCAGCCCTGTTAAACCTGCTGGAAATTAGCGGGCGGCAGTCTTGCCGGCCTTGCGGCGCACGTACTCGTCAGAGTACCGGATACCCTTGCCCTTGTACGGTTCAGGCGGACGCAGCGCGCGCAGCTTGGCGGCCACCTGGCCCACCATCTGCTTGTCTGAGCCTTCAATCGTGATGATGAAGTTTTTCCCGCGCTCCTGCGCTACCGCTACCGAGATGCCACTGGGCGGCACAAAGTAGATAGGGTGCGAAAAGCCAAGACCCAACTCCAGGATATCTCCCGTAACCTGGGCGCGGTAGCCGACGCCGATAAGCTCAAGCTGCCGCTTGTAGCCTTCGCTGACACCTTGCACCATGTTGGCGATAAGCGAGCGGTACAGTCCATGCATAGCACGGTGACGCTTCTGCTCAGTCGGACGGCGCACCTCGATGACACCGTCTTCAACGGCGACCTCGATGTCCGGATCTACACTCTGATGCAATTCGCCCTTGGGGCCTTTAACAGTTACCTCCCCCTTGTTCACCGACACGGTGACACCTTTGGGGAGGTCGATAGGAAGTTTGCCGATTCGAGACATGATAGTCCTCCTGCGTGCGATTACAGATTAATAGACGTAGGCCAGCACTTCGCCGCCTACATGCTCGCGCCGCGCTTCCTTGTCGGTCATAACCCCACGCGAGGTGGAGATGATGGCGATGCCCAGCCCATCGCGCACGCGCGGAAGGGTATCGGCACTGACATAGCGGCGCAGACCCGGGCTCGACACGCGCTTGAGCGAGTGGATAATGCCCTGGCCCGATTTGTCGTACTTCAGGAAGACGCGCAGCAAACCCTGCTTGCCGTCGTCAACGTTGAGATAGCGGGCCACAAATCCCTTGTCGAACAGGATCTGCGTAATGGCGCGCTTGAGTTTTGAGGCCGGAATGTCTACGTGGCGATGCCGGGCTTTCTGCGCGTTACGAATACGCGACAGATAGTCCGCAACCGGATCGGTGATTGCGCTCATGATTCGTGTGATTTAGCCGGTTCGCCAGTCTCTCTGACTGCAGCGCCTGGCTAAGTGAGTAAAAATAACGGCGGCTGTTTTTACCAGCTCGCTTTGCGCACGCCCGGGATCAGGCCTGCAAGGGCCATTTCACGGAAAACGATACGCGAGACGCCGTAGCGGCGCAGATACCCCCGTGAGCGCCCGGTAAGAGCGCAGCGGTTGTTCATCCGCACCCGTGCCGAGTCGCGAGGGAGCTTCTGCAGCCCCTCGTAGTCGCCCGCTTCCCGCAGCGCCTTCCGACGCTCCGCGTACTTGGCAACAAGCGCGCGGCGCTTACGCTCACGGGCTATCCAGCTTTTCTTGGCCATGTATCCTGTTTGATAAAGTCAGTTCAGACGATCGCTTCTTCGCCCCGGCGCACAAACGGCATCCCGAGCGCCTTCAAAAGCGCCTGCGCTTCTTCATCGGTTTCAGCGGTTGTCACAAACGAAATGTCGAAACCCGAAATGCGCGGCGTTTTGTCCACGTCAATCTCCGGGAAAATGATCTGCTCTTTGATGCCGAGCGTGTAGTTGCCCCGTCCATCGAACGAGCGGTCCGGGATGCCCCGAAAGTCGCGGACGCGTGGCAACGCGAGCGTCACCAGTCTATCCAGAAACTCCCACATGCGGTCACCCCGAAGCGTGACATGGACGCCTACTGGCATCCCTTCACGCAGCTTGAAGTTAGACACGCTTTTGCGCGCCTGCGCCGTTACAGGCTGCTGGCCCGTGATGCGGCGAATTTCCTCGATGGCATCATCGAGAACTTTTTTGTCCTGCGTCGCATCGCCAACGCCTTTGTTGACGCTGATCTTGAGGAGACGCGGCACCTGCATTTTGTTGGAGTAGCCGAACTGTTTGGTCAGATCGTCTACTACTTCGCTGCGGTACTTCTCTTTGAGGCGGGGAACGTAGGTTTCCATTACTCAGATTGAAAAAAGTCTGCCCGCTGAGCGCAGAGCAGACGAATGGAATATCGTGTAAAAGGGCCCGGTTCCGCCTCCTTGGAGCCTTCACCGAAAAGGCCTGACCTAGTCGAGGTCTTCGCCGGTGGTCTTGGCGTAGCGTACCCAGTGACCACGGCCGCTATCCCCTTCCAGCCATTTGCGGCCGATGCGGGTAGGCTTGCCGTTGCCATCGAGAGGCTGCACGTTGGAGGCGTGTACAGGCATTTCGCGCTCAATGCGGCCCCCTTCGGGATAGGTCTTGTTCGCGCCCGGACGGGTGTGGCGAATGCGAATGTTGATCCCTTCTATGAGCACGCGCTGCGTTTGCGGATACACGCGCAGCACGCGTCCCTGCTCACCCCGGTGGTTGCCGGAGATCACCTGAACCTGATCGCCCTTTTTAATGTGCAGTTTGTTCTGCTTGTTCTTTGTGCGTGGCATAACTATATGTCAGATGTGGGATTGAATTGAGCAGCAAAGGATGCTGGTGCTTCCTGCTTCACGCTTTTCAATCCGCGATCAGATAACCTCGGGAGCTAACGAAACGATGCGCATAAACTGCTTTTCGCGCAGTTCGCGGGCTACAGGCCCGAAAATACGCGTGCCCCGCGGCTCGTCCTGGGCGTTGAGCAGCACAGCTGCGTTCTCATCAAATCGGATATACGACCCGTCGCGGCGGCGATACTCTTTTTTGGTACGCACGACAACAGCTCTCGATACCTCGCCCTTTTTGATGTTACCACCCGGAATAGCGGACTTGACCGAGACGACGATTTTGTCGCCTACTGAGGCGTAGCGACGTTTAGACCCTCCAAGGACGCGGATGCAGAGCACTTCTTTGGCTCCGCTGTTGTCCGCCACGGCGAGTCGTGATTCCTGCTGAATCATGGCTTTTCTGTAATTGAGAGACCTACGAGGTCTCGGGTGGACGGACGATTACTTGGCGCGCTCGATAATCTCGATCAGGCGCCAGCACTTGTTTTTGGAGAGCGGACGTGTTTCCATGATGCGCACCGTATCGCCTTCGCCGGCGTCGTTGGTCTCATCATGGGCCATCAGCTTGGTCGTCTTGCGGATAAACTTGCCGTAGATGGGGTGCTTCACCTGCCGCTGGATGGCGACGGTGATGCTTTTATCCATCTTGTTCGATACGACAAGGCCGATGCGCTCTTTGCGCGCGTTGCGTTCGGGTGTTTCCATAACTTGAGTGGGCTTGGTGAGCCGTGGAGCCGATAGGCCGTAGAGGCCTGCCTCACCAACTACCCTTTAAATGATATTAAGCAGATTGCTTTTTCTCGTTCAGCAGCGTTTTCAGGCGCGCGATGTCGCGGCGCTTCTGGCGCAGTACCATCGGGTTCTGCATAGGAGCCACGGCGTGCTGAAAACGCATGTTCAACAGCTCGGCACGCTCCTCGTCAAGGCGGCGCTGAATTTCTTCGGCGCTCATCTCGCGGATTTCTTGGGCTTTCATGGAATCGCTCAGGTATACGTTTCCCTTCCTTACACGCGCACCGGCCCTTCGGGCGCGGTGTAATCGTGACGGACGAAAAACTTGGTTTTGATCGGCAGCTTGGCCATCGCCAGCGCCATGGACTCCTGGGCGAGGCTTTCCGGCACACCGCCGCCGATCTCGAAGAGGATACGGCCCGGGCGGATCACGGCAACCCAGTATTCGGGCGAGCCTTTACCACCACCCATGCGGGTTTCAGCGGGCTTCTTGGTAATAGGTTTGTCGGGGAAGATGCGGATCCACACCTTGCCAACACGCTTCATGCGGCGCGTCATGGCAATACGAGCAGCCTCGATCTGGCGGCTCGTGATGCGGCCCGGCTCCAACGCCTTAATGGCAAAGTCGCCAAAGGCAATGGTCGTCCCGCGCTGCGCAAGGCCCGTGTTGCGGCCTTTCTGGACGCGGCGGAACTTGGTGCGCTTGGGCATCAACATAGCTTTTCTCCGGTATTTGCGTCACCTCTGACCGAGGCAACAAACGTGAATCAGTTACTGCGTCCGCGCCCGCGCCCGCCACGACGGCCACGCGCGCCCTTATCTGCCTCACCCCGCTTTTTGCGGTCTTCGTCCTCGCCTCCACGTCGGCGGCGCTCGGGTACAGGCTGCTGCATCTGGTGACGCTGTGCCTGGACGTTGGGGTTCAGCTCGGGCCGCCCGATAACCTCGCCGCGCGAAATCCAGACTTTGACGCCGCTCGTGCCGTAGATGGTAAAGGCGGTTGCCTCGGCGTAGTCAATGTCGGCCCGAATCGTGTGCAACGGCACGCGCCCTTCGAGGTACTGCTCGGTGCGGCTCATTTCTGCACCGCCCAGCCGGCCGCTCAGCTTGATGCGGATGCCTTCGGCACCCATACGCATCGCCTGCTGGATAGACTGCTTCATGGCGCGGCGGAACGATACGCGGCCTTCAAGCTGCTGTGCGATGTTCTGCGCCACCAGCGAAGCCTCCAACTCGGGACGCTTGATCTCGCTGATGTTGATCTGGATGTCTTTGCTGGTAAGCTTTTTAAGCTCTTCGCGCAGCTTCTCGACCTCGGTACCGCCGCGGCCAATTACGACACCCGGGCGCGACGTGTGCAGCGTCAGGATGATGCGCTTGGGCGTACGCTCGATAACGATGCGCGCCAGTCCGGCGCGCTTGAGACGCGCGTTGAGATAGCGGCGGATTTCCTCGTCCTCGACGAGCTTCTCCGGCAAATCCTTTTCCGCGTACCAGCTGGAGTCCCAGCCGCGAATCACGCCGAGACGGAAGCCGACGGGGTGTGTTTTCTGACCCACTGTGAATGCCTTTTTACGTTGTGAATAGGTGCGTGCTGATACTTCAGACCGCCTTTTCTGCTTCCTTCTCCTCAAGTGTTGCCACTACCACCGTGAGGTGGGAGGTGCGCTTGAGGATGGGAAGCGCGCGCCCGCGTGGAGCGCTCTGAAAGCGCTTGAATACCGGCCCCTCATCTACCCGGATCTCGCGCACGACGAGGCTGTCCTCGCTGATACGTTCGTCCTTGTTCTGATCAATCAGGTTGTGGTAGGCCGACCGGATGGTCAGCGCGACAGGGCGCGTGGCGCGGTGGGGCATGAACTGAAGGATAGTTAACGCTTCAGGCACGCTCTTGCCGCGCACGAGGTTAGCCACTGTCCGCATCTTGAGGGCAGAGCCGCGGATGTGCTTGCGGATCGCTCTTGCTTCCATAATGACGTGTGTTGTAAATCGTGGGCTGTAGGTAAATAGGGCAAGCAGGCTGTGCGTAGCGGTAGAACCTGCTACGCTTCATACAACCTGTGCTTAACGCTTGCCTCGTTTGTCCCTTTTGTCACCCGCGTGGCCGCGGAAAGTCCGGGTCGCGGAAAACTCGCCGAGCCGGTGGCCCACCATGTTTTCAGTGACATAGACAGGGATAAACTGCTTGCCGTTATGCACGGCAAAGGTGTGGCCCACGAAGTCAGGCGTGATCACCGATGCACGGCTCCACGTTTTGACGACTTTCTTTTTATTGCCGGTGTTGAGGTCGTCCACTTTGCGTTGCAGCTTAAAGTGAACAAAGGGGCCTTTCTTGAGCGAACGTGCCATATCAAATGTGCGGATTGAGGATCTCGGATTTCGGACGGTCAGCGGCTGGCGCTCGGCAATCCGAATTCAGCAATCCGGAGCGGGTTATTTCTTGTTACGACGGCGGACGATGTACTTGTTCGACGGCTTGTTCTTTTTGCGCGTCTTGAAGCCCTTGGCAATCTGCCCCCACGGCGAGCGCGGATGTCCACCCGAGGCCTTGCCTTCGCCACCACCCATCGGGTGATCAACGGGGTTCATCACCACGCCACGCACTTTCGGGCGGATGCCGCGCCAGCGGTTACGGCCTGCCTTGCCCTGATCAATGTTCATGTGATCCGGGTTGCTCGTCGTGCCGATAGTGGCCATGCAGATGATGGGCACCATGCGCACTTCGCCCGATGGCAGCCGGAGCGTGGCAAACTTGCCTTCGCGAGCGGTAAGCTGCGCGTACGTCCCTGCTGAGCGCGCCAGTTGCGCGCCTTTGCCGACTTTCATCTCGATCGCGTGCACAAACGAGCCCAGCGGAATTTTCTGGAGAGGCAAACAGTTACCTGCTTCCGGCGCCGCCGCGGCACCGCTCATCACCGTCTGCCCCACACGGATTTCGTTGGGCGCGATAATGTATCGCTTCTCGCCGTCCGCATAGGAGAGCAGGGCAATGCGAGCCGACCGGTTTGGGTCGTACTCGATAGCCGCCACGCGCGCGGGGATGTCGTGCTTGTCGCGCTTGAAATCAATTATCCGGTAGCGGCGCTTGTGACCGCCTCCCTGGTGACGCGTCGTGATGCGGCCGTTGTTGTTACGACCGCCGTGACGCTTGACCGGGGCGAGCAGGCTTTTTTCCGGCTCCGACTTCGTAATGGTGTCGAAAGCAGAAACGGAGCGCTGACGCTGTCCCGGCGTGTTGGGTTTGAGATTGCGAATAGCCATGGCTTTACGCTTATGGGCTTACCTGCATACCATCACGGCATGCTTTGCGCCCGGTGAAGTAAGAATCAGATGCTTTCGTAGAAGTCGATAGGCTCGCTACCAGAAGCCAGCGTAACGATGGCTTTCTTGTAGCCTGCCCGCCGGCCTTCCTGCACGCCGCGGCGCGTCATCTGGCGGCGGCGCTTGCCGCGCACTACCATCGTCCGCACTTCCTTGATGCTGATCTGGGGGTAACGGGCCTGCACAGCCTTCTTGATTTCGATCTTATTGGCATCCTTAGCCACCACGAAGGCATAATGCCCGGCCTCCATGAGGTCGGTCATCTTCTCCGTGACGAGCGGGCGGATGAGGATCTGCTTATCCATGAGTCGTTCCTTTTAAAAAGATGGTCGGCCTCAGACGGCTTCGCCTGTTGCGGCACCGAGTTGGCTGCGGAGCGCATCGAGCGCGCCTTCCTGTAGCACTACGACGCCTGCCTGCATGATATCGAGCGTAGAAGCCGACGTAGCCTCTCGCACCTGCACACCCTGGATATTGCGTCCTGAGCGGTAGAGCGTGTCGTTACGATCGTTGGTAAGGATGAGCACTTTTTTGCGCTCGATGCCGAGGTCCCGTAGCATTCCGGCAAAAGCCTTTGTGCTGGGCGCATCAAAAGTAAAGCCTTCAACAAGCCGGAGGCCTTCGCCCTGCGCCTTATAGGCAAAGGCCGAGCGGCGGGCGAGCTGTTTGGTCTTTTTGTTGACCCGCTGCGTGTAGTCACGCGGCTTGGGGCCAAAGATGGTGCCACCGCCACGCCGGATCGGGCTCTTGGCATCGCCGGCGCGTGCGCCGCCTGTGCCTTTCTGCCGGTACAGCTTGCGAGTCGAGTGCGCGTTCTCACTGCGCTCTTTCGTCTTGTGCGTCCCCTGGCGCATGTTGGCCTGGATGGCCTTTACGTCAAGCCAGATGGCGTGGTCGTTCGGCTCGATAGCGAAAATGCTTTCTTCGAGCGCAATGGTGCGGCCGGTCTCTGTGCCGTCTTGTCGGTATACCTTCAGTTCCATGATTGGTCTGTATCGCTAAAGGGTGTACGTTATTGTTTTCAGGATGCCTGCTTTTTGTGCAGTTCCACGTACGAGCCCTTCGGCCCCGGGATGGCTCCTTTAATCAGGATGAGGTTGGAATCAGCCAGGATGCGCACTACACGCAGGTTCTTGACCTTGACGCGGTCGCTGCCCATGCGGCCTGCCATGCGCGTGCCCTTGAAAACACGAGAAGGCGAGGAAGACTGGCCAATCGAACCTGGCGCACGGCCCCGGTTGTGCTGGCCGTGCGTCTGCATGCCAACACCGTGAAAGCCGTGACGCTTGACGACGCCCTGAAAGCCTTTGCCTTTAGAGGTGCCTACTACGTCGATGGTTTCTCCTTCGGCAAATAGCGCGTCAACGCGGAGTTCATCCCCTGCCGTCACATCGTTCGTGAAAGCGCGAAACTCTGTCACTTTACGCTTCGGCGTCGCGCCGACCTTGCCGAAGTGCCCCTGGAGGGCCTTGGTGGTGCGTTTTTCTTTTTTGTCATCAAAGGCAAGCTGAACGGCATCATAGCCGTCCTTGCCGTCTTGCGTTTTAATCTGCGTGACCGTGTTCGGCCCCGCTTCAACGACGGTGCACACAATGTTGCGCCCTGCGTCGTCGAAGACGCTCGTCATGCCGAGCTTCTTCCCAATCATACCGCTCATTGTAATCCGTGAATGTGGGCAGCCAGAGCTGCCGGATTAAGTTAAGCGTAGCCCTGCCGGAGCAGAGACTGCTTAGTTATTAAAGAACAAGTGTTTAACTACCTATCCCGTATAAAGGACATCCGAATGGTACCACTGTACCCCGGCCCCAGAAGCCGAGCGGCTTCTGAATCCGGAAAAGCGAGCAGCAGCGCTCCCGTACCATCAGCCACATACTCCCCTGCTATCACATCCCCTCCCTGAGGCCTGAGCGTCAACGATACACCGGATAGTTCATAGGCACCCTTGAGCACAATGTCATCCGTCCGCACAAAGTCAAGGGTATAGGTAAAAGTGCCGTCGCCGTTGAACGTGATCAGGAGAGACTGGGCGGCTTTGTCAAGCGTCACCGTTTTATCCCCCTCTCCGTCTTCAAGCAACAGAAGCCGCCAGGTGCCTACCACTGCGCTATCGGCTTCGTCTGCGGTATCGCAGGCAGCGGCCATAGCAACAGTCAAAAGGCAGAGCAAGAGCAGGCGGCTCATTACGTTATTTGATCTCGACGTCAACACCGCTGGGAAGCTCAAGCTTCAAAAGGGCATCTACCGTCTTGGAACTGGTCGACAAGATGTCGATCAGCCGCTTGTGAGAGCGCGTCTCAAACTGCTCGCGACTCTTTTTGTCAACGTGCGGGCCTCGCAGAACCGTCACGATGTTTTTCTGTGTTGGCAGCGGAATTGGGCCACTCACCACCGCGCCTGTCTGGCGAACGGTCCGAATGATCTTTTCCGCGCTCTTGTCGATCAGGCTGTGGTCGTATGACTTGAGCTTGATGCGGATGCGTTGGTTGGTCGCCATAGCGGTTTATCATCAGAGAACCGCCGGTGCAGATGTTGCTCCGCACCGGCGGCGATCCGATATACTCTGGAATAAA
>PPFU01002905.1_pt1 | contig 21177 bp, 18 predicted proteins | sample 1535991 | NCBI WGS metagenome assembly PPFU01 (sample SAMN04901290, study PRJNA319586) | Hypolithon metagenome, whole genome shotgun sequencing project. | isolation source: Antarctic Hypolithon | place: Antarctica: Miers Valley | collected 2014
ACATGCATGCAAGTGCTCCGAGGATTCGTGTCCATCATAGGGCGCGATGCACCGCTTCTCCGAACAACGCGGTGTGGTGCGAACAATCGTTGAGACGCACGACTTCCAGATGCTCGACGTCTGGACCTTCCAGCAGGTTCAGCGTGGTGGGCGCCTGACGGAACGTCCACAGTTTCGCGAGCGGGATCCCGAGCACGCGGCACAGCAGCACGCGGTTGACGGCATCGTGCGCGACGATCAGCAATGTGTCGTCGTCCTCCATGCCTTCGGCGGCCGTGGCAAGGGCGGGCCACGCGCGATCCAGCACGTGCTGCAGGGATTCGCCTTCCGGCATCAGCACGTCGTGGGGGGCATCGCGCCATTGCCGGAGGCGCTCGCCATCGCGGTCGTGGATTTCGCTGGCGAGCAGTCCTTCCCAGGTGCCGTGCGCGATTTCCTGCAAGGCTGGTTCGGTGGTCAGGTGCTTGGCGCGTTCTTCGCCGAGTGCAAGTTGCGCGGTGCGCAGCGCGCGGGACAGCGGGGAGGCGACGGCGCGATCGATGCGGACATCGCGCAGGCGTTCGCGCAGCGCGCGTGCCTGCGATTCACCGACAGGAGACAGAGGAATATCGACCTGGCCCTGGTAGCGGCCTTCGGCGTTCCAGGCGGTTTCGCCGTGGCGGGCGAGGATGATTTTCATGGTGGAAAGGCGCCTTCAGAATGACCCGAGCGTAAACCGGGGTATTGATTCGTTGCCCGGATAAGCGAAGCGCATGCGGGGTTCGCGACTTGACGAAAATTCCCGGGTGCGGAATGCGGCCCTGCCCGAGCTACGTGGAAATGCCAGGTCACAAGGCCTCCAGTGACAACACGCCCGGAATTGTCCGCAGGGCCAGCAACTGCGCATCCGGCGCGGCGCGATCGACGGTGATCGCAGCGATTGCCTCCCCATCGCCTTTCGCGCCGAGCGAGAAGTTGACGATGTTGACGCCGGCCGCGCCGAGGTGCGAGCCGACCAGGCCGATCATGCCGGGACGGTCCTCGTTGCGCATCAGCAGCAGGTGCGCGGATGGATCGAAGTCGAGTTCGACGCCGTCCAGGCGTACGACGCGCGGGCCGCGGTGCAAGGTCGCTTCCACGTCGCGCGCGGCGCCGCGTTCGTCTTCGACGCGCAATTTCAGCAGACGATCGAACCCGTCGCCATCTCCGCCGACGGTTTCGGCAACCACCAGTCCGCGCGCAGCGGCTTCGGCCAGCGCATTCACGGGCGTGACGCGACTCGACGCTTCACCAAGCAGCGAGGCCACCAGCAGGCGTGTCAACGGCCGCGGATCCAGTGCCTGGCTGCGTCCCGCATAGGTGATGTGCAGACGGGTCGGCGCGGGGACGAGGCGTGCGATGAGTTTGCCCAGCGCCGACATCAACGGCATCCACGGTCCCACTTCGCGCGCCGCTTCCGCGGTCAAGGGCGGCAGGTTGACGCAGCCGGCCACGGCCCCGGTTTCAATGAAGTCGATGATCTGGCGCGCGAGGATCGTGCTGACCGCCTGCTGCGCTTCGCTGGTGGATGCGCCCAGGTGCGGCGTCAGGATCAGTTTCGGATGCGCTCGCAAGGGCGAATCCGATTGCAATGGTTCGGTGACGAACGTGTCCAACGCGGCGCCGGCGAGATGGCCTTCGTCCAGCAATCGCAACAAGGCTTCCTCATCGATCAATCCACCGCGTGCCGCGTTGATCACGTAAGCGCCTTTCTTCATCAGGCGCATTTTTTCCTCGGACAGTAAGTTGGTCGTTTCTTTCGTGCGCGGAATATGCAGCGTGACGATGTCGGCCTTGGCCAGCAGTTCATCGAGCGGTTTCAACGGCACGCTGCCCTTCCCCGCCGCCGATGCCGGCAGGAACGGATCGAACGCCGCGACATCCATGCCGATGCCCTGCGCTTTGCGCGCAACGGTGCTGCCAATGCGGCCGAGGCCGATCACGCCGAGTTTCTTGCCCTCGAGCTCGAAGCCGGTGAGTCCCGCCTTGGGCCATTCGCCCGCTTTCATGCCGGCATCGGCGCGCGGGATGTGGCGTGCGAGTGCGAACAGCAGCGAGATCGCGTGTTCGGCCGCGGCGAGCGTGTTGCCATCGGGCGCATTCATCACCGCGATGCCGCGGTCGGAGGCCGCATCGACATCGATGGTGTCCACGCCCGCGCCAGCGCGGCCGATGACTTTCAGTTGTCTTGCGTCCCTGATCGCATCGGCAGTGACGTTGGTGGACGAGCGCACCAGCAATGCGTCGACGCCGTCCAGCGCTTTCGCAAGCGCGGTGGAATCCTTGATCGGATCGGAGACTTCGACATCCCAGCCGGCTTCCCGAAACAGATCGAGACCATCGGAATGGATGCCATCACACGCCAGCACTTTCATCGCACGCTCCTGCAGGGGAAGGGTCCCGCGGAGTCATGGCAGCCGGCATTGGTCTTGCGAAATACGGCCGCGTCATGCAGCAGTGTTGCGTTCGATCGGGAGACGGGGCCGGCTGGCATGGGAATCCGCGATGGCCGTAGCGTAGCAGACAAGCTTCGAGGAGCGACAGCGTGTGGCATGGCAGCGTGCCCTGCGGCACGATGTGAATCCTTCAGCCCGGCACAAACCCTCATGACCCAGCAGATCAAAGGCGCATTCGACGTCAAGCGCAGCATGGAACCAGCCTGCGAGATGGGCGACGGCGTGGAGGCCGGGCATTTCCGCTTTGACAAGCGCTTCCACGGCGATCTTGATGCGACCAGCGTCGTCCACATGCTGGCGGTCATGACCGCCGTCGAAGGTTCGGCCGGTTATGTCGCGATTGAACGCGTGACCGGAAAAGCGCTCGGCCGCCAGGGCAGTTTCTTCCTGCAACACAACGGGATCATGGATCGTGGCGTGCCGACGTTGGCGTTGTCGGTGGTGCCGGATTCCGGGACCGAAAAACTGGAAGGGATTTCAGGCGAGATGCGAATCGACATCGTCGATGGCAAACATTTCTACACGTTCGATTTCGATTTGACTGAAGAATGAGCACGGGCGGCTCGTTGACGGCCCGAATGCCATGCGAAGCATGCTGTCGGTTACCGGCATGCGTTCGTAGCGGAAGCGCCCTCATCCGCCCGCGATCGGATATGCCATTGGTAAGACTACGAGGGCACCTTCTCCCGGGGGGAGAAGGGAGCAGCGACAGCTCGCGCCTTTGATTCTCCCCCACATGCGCAGGGGAGGGATCAAAGCGGATTACTTCGTCTCCGGCACACCCAACTCCGCCAGCACCTGCGGCGCGGGCGCGACCTCCTGCATGATCCAGCGCATATAACGCTGGTCGACGGAAATCATCCGCGTCATCACCGGATCGAACACCCAGTTGGAGCTGACCGACTCCCAGTTGCCGTCGAACGCCAGGCCGACCAGCTTGCCCTCAGCGTCCAGTACCGGCGACCCGGAATTGCCGCCGGTGATGTCGAGGTCCGAAAGGAAATTGACTGGCACGGTGCCAAGCTCCTTGTCGGCAAGCCCGCCGTAATTCTTGGCCGCGATCGCATCGAGCAACGGCTTGGGTGCATCGAAGGGTTCCTCGCTCGTCGCCTTTGCCGCCACTTCCTCGAGCTTGGTGAACTCAGCCTGCTTGCTGCCATCAAGCTTGGTGTAGCCGGTCACGTTGCCGAAGGTGATTCGCAGCGAGCCGTTGGCGTCGGGATAGATGAACTCGCCCTTGCTGTTCTTGTAATCGGCGATGGCCTGCAGGTAAACCGGGCGCGCAGCGAGGATTTCACCGGAACGGGTCTTGCGCTGTTCCTCCAGTTTCAGCAGCGTTGGCATCACCGCCACCGCGTACTGGATGGCCGGATCATTGCTCTTCTCGAACGCGGCGCGATCGGCTGCGAACCATTTCAGGCGCTCATCGCTGTTCACCAGCTTGCTCGTCGCGAGCTTGTCCAGCGCGCCTTCGATCGCCGCGGCGTCGTTGCCGCCAAGCCACGTGTCGACCGCGTCCACGCGCTGCGCGGCAGGCAGCTTGATGTATTCGTTGAGCCAGTACGCCTGCAGTTTGCGATCCATCGCGGGCGCATAGCGGCGTTCCATCTGCTTGAGACTGCCCTCGATCGACGCGTAGTCGCGCTGCTGGTAGCCGGGCTCACGTTCGGCGTCCGGTTTCGCGCGTTCGATGGCCGTGCGGTACAGCGAAGTCGCGGTACCTCCGAGACTGCCCCCAGCCTGGCCCAGCACCAGATCGCGCTCGCGAGTCTTGCGCGCTTCGGCGCCGAGCGCTTCCAGCCTGGCATGCGCGGCGAGCGCGGCCTTGCCCTTGTCGCCCTGCGTGCCCAGCCATGCCCGCACCGCGGCCTCGTCACGCTGTTTGATGCCGGCGGCATCGGTGCGCTTGAACCCGGTCAGCTGGCCGTCGTAATTCTTGAGCGTGTTCTGCCACCCCTTGACCTGGCTCGCATACTTCACCGCGATGTCCGGATCCTTCTGGCCTTCCGCCTCGACCATCGCCACCAGCGTCTTGTAATGCCCGCTGATGGTGGGATACGCCCAGTTGGCGGTGTTGTCGAAGTCATCGGCCAGCGCATAACGGCTGGTCGAACCCGGATAACCGGCAACCATCACGAAATCGCCCACGCCCAGCGGCTTGTCGGCGACTTTCAGCCAGTGTTCGGGCTGGTACGGCACATTGTCGGCTGCGAACGCCGCCGGCTTGCCGTCCTTGCCGACATAGGCGCGATAGAACGCGAAATCGCCGGTGTGGCGCGGCCACATCCAGTTGTCGACCTCGCCGCCGTAGTTGCCGACGCTGCCCGGTGGCGCGTACACCAGCCGCACGTCCTTGATTTCGAGATTCTTGAACAGGCGATAGGTGTTGCCGCCCATGAAGCTGTACACCCGGCAGCGGAAGCCGCCCTCGGCTTCGCAGCCGGCGACGAGTTTCTTCTCGATGCCTTCCAGCGCTTTGGTGCGGGCCAGCGCATCCGGCGCAGCGGCGATCGCGGCCTGGACTTCGGTGGTGACGTCACGGATCGAATCCAGCGCATAGACGCGCGAGTTGGGGCCGGCAGTCAGCTCGGCCTGCCGGGTGGCGGCGTTGAAGCCATCCTTGATCAGGTTCTTTTCCGGCGTCGAATTGAGCTGGATCGCGCCGTAGGCGCAGTGATGGTTGGTGACCACCAGCCCCTGCGGCGAAACGAAACTGGCGGTGCAGCCACCAAGGGAGACAACGGCGCCCATCGGGTCGCCGGTCAGATCGGCCAGTTGTTCCGCGTCGAGTTTCAACCCGGCTTTCTTCAGCGGCCCGGCGATTTCCGGCAACTGTTGCGGAACCCACATGCCTTCGCCGGCATGGGCGAGGCCAGTGACAGTGACGGCAATGGCCGCAGCAAGAACGGTGAGACGCATGATGATCCCCAGTGGATTGATGTGTGACAGCGAGTTTATCGCCAGCGGGCGTTGCCATCCCATGACGAAAGACACATGCGGGAACGTAGCCCCGGTGGAGCCGAGTTTAGGATGTTCAGAGGGTGGGCCGTAGCCCACCACGCATAGCCGCGACGAAGGCGGTGGGCCAAGGCCCGCCCCGGTTTACTCGGGTGGCAACTGCATTTCGCGCAGCAGATGCGGCGCGGGATACACCTTGGCCAGCAGCCAGCGCATATAGCGCAGGTCGACGTGGATCGCGCGCTTGTAGCGCGGGTCGAACATCCAGCTGGCGCTGACCGCTTCCCAGTTGCTGTCGAAGTTCAGGCCGATCAGCTTGCCGTTGGCATCGAGCACCGGCGAGCCGGAATTGCCGCCGGTAGTGTCGAGGTTGGTCAGCAGGTTGACGGTCTGCGTCTTCAGTTGCGGATCGGCCGTGTTTCCGAAATCACCCTTCGCTATCGCATCGCGCAATGGCTTGGGCGCATCGAATGGCGCGACGCCGGTATGTTTCTGGGTGATGCCCTGCACGGTCGTCAGTGGCAGGTAGGTCACGCCGTCGCGCGGCGACATCGTACTGACCTTGCCGTAGCTCACCCGCAGCGTGGAGTTGGCGTCGGGATACACGGCGCGGCCCTGTGACTTGCGGTATCCGATCAGCGCGCGCATGTAGGCGGGGCGCAGGCGCAACAATTCGCCGCTGCCGGCCTTGTCGGCTTCTTCCAGCCGCAGGACCGCTGGCAGCAATCTGGCCGCGGCCAGCATCAGTGGATCATCGCTTGCGGCGATGTCGGCAGGCGATGAGGCCAACAGGCGCAGGCGCTCGGCTTCGTCGCCGAGCTTGCTGCCGGCGTAGAGGACATCGATCGCGCGCATCGCAGCGGTCGCATCGTTGCCGAACACGGCATCGACTTCGGGAATGCGTTGCGATGCGGGCAGCGCGCGATAACGCGCGAGCATATCCGCGAGCATCGCCTTTTCGATGGCCGGGTCGTAACGGCGCTGCACCTGCTTCATCGCGCCTTCGATCAACGCCTGGTCACGTTGTTGGTAGCCTGACTCGCGTTGCGGGTCGGGCTTGCCGCGCTCGGCGGCCAGGCGTTGCAGGGTCAACGCCGAACGCAGCAATTGCGTTTGCGAACGCATCGCTCCGAACAGCTGATCGCGTTCGCGGTGGACACGCGCGGCATCGAGAACCGACTGCGCTGCCCGGATGTCGGCATGCGTAGCGGTTGCATCCGATTGCTTGCCCAACCAGGCCAGCATCGCCGTCTCGTCGCCACGCCGCACGCTGATGGCATCGCTGCGCCGCAAGCCATCGAGTTCGCCCTGTGCACGTTTGAGGCTGTTCTTGAGGCTTGCAACCTGCGAGGCGTACAACACCTTCGCATCTGGTTGTATCGCGGTGGCAGATTCGATGGTCTTGATCAGGCCGCCGAACAACGCGACGCGGGACGGCAACTGCCATTCGATCTGGTCGGCGAATTCCGACGCCATGCGATGTCGGTACGTGGTGCCCGGATAGCCGGCCAGCATCGCGAAGTCACCGTCGGCCACTGGATCGGTCGACACCTGCAGGTGTGCGGGCGGCTGGTAGGGCACGTTGTCTGTTGAATACGCCGCTGGCTTGCCGTCCTTGCCGACATAGGCGCGCAGCAAGGTGAAATCGCCGCTGTGGCGCGGCCACATGAAATTGTCGATCTCGTCGCCGTAATTGCCGATCGCGTCCGGCGGGGCGTAGACGAGGCGGATGTCCTTCAGTTCGAGCTGTTTGACGAGGTAGAAATCGGTGCCGTAATACATGTTGGCGACGCTGCAGCGGTAACCGGCTTCCTTTTCGCATTCCGCCACCGCTGCCTTCGTCGCTGCATCGACTGCATCGTAATAAGCCCGTCCCGTCTTGCCGCGCGCATCGGCGAGGATACGGTCGGTGATGCGGTCGAAACCGGACGTCACCAGTACCCGGTAGTCGGGATTAGCGGGCAGCTCGGCGTTGCGATCAGTTGCGATGAAACCGTTGCCGATCAGGTCGCGCTCTTTGCTGCTGTTGTACTGGATCACGCCGAATGCGACGTGGTGGTTGGTGAGCACCATGCCGTCTTTCGATACGAATGCACCCGTAGCGCCACCCACTTTGACCACGGCATTCATCGGCGGCTTCGCCAGTTCGGCAAGATCCGATGGATCGCCCTTGAAACCGGCGGCCTTCAACTGTGCGGAGATTTCCGGCAACTGCGACGGCATCCACATGCCTTCATCGGCGCATGCCGCACCCGCAGCAACCGTCATCGCAAAGAAAAGACCCAAACGCATCGCGCATCTCCCTGTGTCAAGACGATCACGATAGGTGATTCCCAAGGCGACACGCAATGTCCTTTCTGAAGGCCGGCCCGCTGAAGCCGCGGCGTATAATTCGCGCCCTGCCCCGCGTCCCGCGCGCGTTTTCCAGACAAGGCATTCCTTCATGTCGCAAACCACTCCGTCCCTGAACACGATGCGCGCGCTGGTCAAGCGCGAAGCGGGCAAGGGCATCTGGATGGAACAGGTGCCCGTTCCCACGCCGGGTCCTAACGAAGTGCTCATCAAGCTGGAAAAAACCGCGATCTGCGGCACCGACCTGCACATTTACCTGTGGGATGAATGGAGTCAGCGCACGATCAAGCCGGGGCTGGTCATCGGCCACGAATTCGTCGGCCGCATCGTCGACATCGGCCCGGGGGTCAGCGGTTACCAGCTTGGGCAGCGCGTCTCGGCCGAAGGTCACATCGTCTGCGGTCATTGCCGCAACTGCCGCGCGGGCAAACAACATCTGTGCCCGAACACCGTCGGCATCGGCGTGAACCGCGATGGCGCGTTCGCCGAATACATCGTGATGCCGGCCAGCAATTTGTGGCCAATTCCCGACCAGATCCCTTCCGAACTGGCGGCGTTCTTCGACCCGTACGGCAATGCCGCGCACTGCGCGCTCGAATTCGACGTGGTCGGCGAAGATGTATTGATCACCGGCGCCGGCCCGATCGGCGTGATGGCCGCCGGCATCTGCAAGCACATCGGCGCGCGCAACGTGGTCGTCACCGACGTCAACGATTACCGTCTCAAGCTGGCGGCCGACATGGGCGCCACGCGCGTGGTGAACGTCACCAACACGTCGCTGAAAGACGTGATGGCGGACCTGCACATGGAAGGTTTCGATGTGGGCCTGGAGATGAGCGGCAATCCCAAGGCGTTCAACGACATGCTCGACTGCATGTACCACGGCGGGAAGGTCGCGCTGCTCGGCCTGCTGCCGAAGGGCGCGGGCGTGGACTGGGACCGCATCATCTTCAAGGGCCTCACGGTGCAGGGCATCTACGGCCGTCGCATGTACGAGACCTGGTACAAGATGACCCAGCTGGTGCTGGGCGGCTTTCCGCTCGGCAAGGTGTTGAGCCACCAGTTGCCGATCGACGATTTCCAGAAAGGGTTCGACCTGATGGAATCGGGCAAGTCGGGGAAGGTCGTGTTGTCGTGGAATTGAGCTACGACCCGTCGCCGCGCGCTACGTCGCCGTGGTTCCAGCGTTCTCCGATCAACCGTGGCGAACTGACGGTGGAAACCATCGCGGTGGTCGTCGGCATCCTGCTGGCGTTGGGAATCAATTCCTGGCACGAGAAGCGGCAGGAGCAAGCCGTGGTGGACACCGCGTTGCATACGCTTGCCGACGAGATCAACCGGAATCGGTTGACTGCCGAGCACCACAGCCAGTATCTCGGTCAGAAGGTGACACCGTGACCCGCTTGAAGCGAAGGAACGTCCGTGTTGGGGCTGGGAAGGCTGGAGCGGCCGCAACGAGCCCATGCCGCTGGAAACGTCGTATCAGGTCGCCATCGTGACCCAGGCCTTCCCAAAGATGCCGTTTTCGCAGGCCAGCAGGATCGGTGCGGCCTATGGCGCGCAGCGACACAGCCAGAAGTACTACGACAGGATCAGCGCATTGCTGCATGGCGGTCCGTCTTCGCTTGGACTGTGCACGGGACACGCGCTCGAGGCCGCGCGCATCAGCCAGGACCTTGCCAAAAGCCACGCCAGGGTGATGCAAGCCGCATTGCCCGGCACGCGCCGCTGACCCACCACGCGCCGCTGACCCACAAGGAGCCCTCGATGTCCCTGACCAAGCGCTACGCAGACACGCTCGACGAGATCCGTGACGCTGGCCTGTTCAAGACCGAACGCATCATCACCAGCCCGCAGTCCGCGGAGATCACGCTGGCCGGTGGCCGCACGGTGTTGAATTTCTGCGCCAACAACTATCTCGGCCTTGCGGATCATCCCGACATCGTCAAGGCGGCGAAGGACGCACTCGACACGCATGGCTTCGGCATGGCTTCGGTGCGCTTCATCTGCGGCACGCAGGACCTGCATAAACAACTGGAACGGACCATCGCCGATTTTTTCGGCACCGAGGATACGATCCTCTACGCCGCCTGTTTCGATGCGAACGGCGGCCTGTATGAACCCTTGATCGACGAGAACGACGCGATCATCTCCGACTCGCTCAACCATGCATCGATCATCGACGGCGTCCGCTTGTGCAAGGCCAAGCGATTTCGCTATGCCAACTGCGACATGGCCGATCTGGAAAAGCAACTGCAAGCCGCCGATGCCGCGGGAGCGCGCACCAAGCTGATCAGCACAGACGGCGTGTTCTCGATGGACGGTTTCATCGCACCGCTCGACGAGATCACCTCGCTGGCAGAAAAATACGGTGCGCTTGTACACATCGACGAATGCCATGCCACCGGTTTCCTCGGCGCCACCGGGCGCGGCTCGGCGGAGGTCAAAGGCGTCATGGAGAAGATCGATATCTTCACCGGCACACTCGGCAAGGCGATGGGCGGTGCGCTCGGCGGATTTACCACGGCGAAGAAGGAAGTCATCGAACTGCTGCGCCAGCGCTCGCGTCCATACCTGTTCTCCAATTCGCTGCCGCCGCATGTGGTGGCAGCAGGCATCAAGGCATTCGGGATGCTCTCGTCGGCCGGTGCGTTGCGCAGCCAACTTGCAGAAAACACCGGTTATTTCCGCGAACGCGTGACTGCGGCTGGCTTCGACATCAAGCCCGGCACCCATCCGATCTGCCCGGTCATGCTTTACGACGCGTCACTGGCGCAGAGGTTCGCCACGCGGTTGCTCGAGGAAGGCATCTATGCGATCGGCTTCTTCTTCCCGGTCGTCGCGCAGGGTCAGGCCCGGATCCGCACGCAGATGAGCGCCGCGCATTCGCGCGCGCACCTGGAACATGCCGTCGATGCCTTCACCCGCATCGGGCATGAACTGGGCGTGCTGAAAGGCTGATCACGGGCGCTCGCGCGCATCACGATGCGCGACTACGCGCATGTGACAGAACTTCGCGCGACGTGAAAAAAATCCAACCCTATGGTGGATATGTTGTGCTCAAGAATGTCGACAACTCCGATGGCGGCAGGCTATCGAAGGACATTTGCTGCTGGTGAGGTTACGGACGGAAGCGCGACGGACAGCGTGGCCCTGGACTATGTGCCCGCGGATTCGCACTGCGAGGCAAACCTGATATTCACGCACGATCATTCCCGCGATCGCTTGCAGTTGCGCAATGCGGCTATGAGCCGCCATGAGGGCTGCGTTGCAGTGCCTGCACCTCGTGCGGCTCCAGCGTGCGCCATGCGCCTTTACCAAGCGCCCCCAGCTGCAGTGATCCAATCGCCACGCGCACGAGCCTTAGCACCGCGATGTCGCACGCCGCCAGGAGCCGTCGGATCTGTCGGTTGCGGCCTTCGTCCAGCACGAGTTCCAGCCACGCGTTCTTTTGGCCGGCGCGAAGCAGGGTCGCGGATTTTGCACGGAGCCGTTGTCCTTCGTTGTCAATTCCCTGCGTCAAGCGCGTGAGCAATGCGATATCCGGGATCGCATCGATCTGGACGTGATACGTCTTGTCCGGACCGGTGGCGGGCGACGTGATTGCTGCGGCCCACGCCGCGTCGTTGCAGAACAGCAACAGCCCCTCGCTCGCCTTGTCCAGGCGGCCCACCGGGGCGATCCACGGCAGATCGGTGCCATCGAAGCAGCGATAGACGGTATCGCGCTGCCGCTCGTCAGCGATGGTGGTGACCAAGCCGCGGGGCTTGTTGAGCATGAGATGGATACGGACGGCCGGTTGCAGCGCGACTCCGTCGATCAGGATGACGTGTTGCGACATCGACGCTGGAAATTCCGGATCCAGGATCACACACCCATCGAGCGTCACACGTCCGTCGCGGATGCGGCGCTCGGCCTCGCTTCTGGAGCACACGCCCTGTTTGGACAGCACGCGAGCCAGGCCATGCCTGACTTGCAATTTCGCGACGTGATCGCCTGCCATTGCACTCCCTTTTCGATGCGTCTGGATGATGCACCCATGCAAGAATGACCTGACCAATTTTTCACCAGCACATCACCGGTGCATCCGCATTGTCGCAGTTGCAACGTCACGACAGGTGCCGAGTTTCGCGATGAATGTTTGGACACTGGCATTGGCGATCTGGGCGCTCAGCGCATTGACGATGACAGGAGTCTGGTCGTTGGCGATGCGCACGCGCAACATCGGCTACGTCGATGTCGCCTGGGCCGGACTGATGTCGGCCGCTGCGTTGTTGGCCGGCGTGTTTTCCTCTGGCGCCCCACTGCCGCGCATGTTGACGGCAGCCATGGGTGCGATCTGGGGCGCGCGCCTTTGCGTACACCTGCTGCGGCGCGTGCTGCACGAAGCGGAGGACGGGCGCTACCAAGCCTTGCGAGCGCGTTGGGACAGTAGTCCGGCGAAATTTTTTGCGTTCTTCCAGGTTCAAGCCCTGGTCGTTCCGTTGTTCGCATTGCCGTTTCTGGTTGCGGCCAACAACCCGGATGAAGCAGTGACGGTCTGGACCCTTGCCGCGATCGCCGTATGGGTGGGTGCCGTAGGCGGGGAAAGCGTCGCCGACGCGCAGCTCGCCGCGTTTCGGGAGGATGCGGGCAACAAGGGCAAGACATGTCGCACGGGATTATGGTCGTGGTGCCGGCATCCGAACTATTTCTGTGAATGGCTGCACTGGTTCGCGTATGTACTCCTGGCGGTGGGCTCGCCCTATGCCTGGGTGGCGTGGCTGGGTCCGCTCCTGATGCTGGCCTTCCTGCATCGCGTAAGCGGCATCCCCTGGACGGAGCAGCAGGCCTTGCGCAGTCGCGGCGAGGATTACCGACGTTATCAGCGGGAAGTCAGTGTCTTCTTTCCCCGTCCGCCGCGCAAAGTCTGAAACTTGTCGTTTGTTGCGTCCCAGCCTGAGTTGAGTTTCTGACGCGTAGGGCCAGGATCTCAGTAAATCTTCCGCATTCCCGTGGATGAAAAAACGCAGAAAAAGAAACCCGCCCTGAGGCGGGTTTCAGCATGCTCAACGTCTCGGCCCTGCAGCGCCGGATACCGATAGAAAATCAGCCCCACAACTCAATCGGGTTTCTGGCCAAGCGGTGAACCGGGCGCGGCTGCCGGCACTGTCGGCGCAGGTGCGGGGGCTGACGCAGGCGCGGATAGCACGGGTGTCTCGCCGGTTACAACGGGCGCAACGGCTGTCGAGGCGACTGGCTTGCGTCCGGCGACACGTACGCCGCGTGCCTTCATCCATGCATCGAACTCGTCGGCCGTCATGCGCTTGCCGTTCTGGCTCATGTCGAAGCGCCAAGGGGTGTTGTCGAACTCGGTTTTAGGCTTGTATGCCGCTGGGTCGTTCGGATCGAGCGCGCTTGGCGCGGGAATGGCCTTGGCGACGTTCTGGCAGCCTTCGATACGCAGTCGCAGCAACACCTGATCGACCGACTGCGCTTCGTCATAAGCCTGCGACAACACCCCGCTGGGCGCACCCAGCTGGTAACCCGGAGCGGTCAGCTCTGAAGCCACCGGCGCGAGCACGGTCGGCCGCATCGGAACGGCTTGCGGCACGGACGCCGCCGAGCAGTTGAACGCTTGCGCATGAACCCATCCCGAGACCAGCAACAAGGGGGCGATCACCAGAGTCCGGTACATGGGCATTCCCGTTTGACGAATTCATGGAGTGTAGAAGCAGTGGGTAGTTGCAACAAGCCGTGCTGCGCGTGGATTACGTCGCGGTAAAGCAGGCGCTTCAGAAAGACGATCAGCAACAAACAAATTTCTGCAGTGGAAGGCCACCAGAAGTTCATAGGGGGACTGATTCGTACCCGGCAGCTGTGGAGGCTCAAAGCCGTCCACTCACTTGAGATTGTCACCGTGAATTTTCAGCTGACATCGGCTGAAAAAACGAAACCCGGCACTTGGCCGGGTTTCGCGTATTACTCACTTGGCGTCCGATCAGTTCTGGACGTTCAGCTCGGTGCGGCGGTTGCGCTCGTTCTTGCAGCCCGGGAGGGTCTGCGAGGTCGATTCTAGCGGACGGCTCTCGCCGTAACCGCTCGGACCGGCGAGACGGCCACCGTCGATGCCATTGCTGGTCAGGTAGTTGTACACAGCGTTCGCACGACGCTCCGACAAACCCTGGTTGTAGCTGTCGCTACCGCAGAGGTCGGTATGGCCGGCCACTTCAACCCGCAGATCGGGATAACGCTTCAGGATTTCGATGGCTTCGTTGAGGATCGCGACCGCGTCCGGACGCAGGTTCGACTTATCGAAGTCGAAGTTGACGCCCTTCAGGTCAAGCGATACCGGCACCGGGCAACCGTCCGGACCGATGGTCTGGCCAGCCTGCGAACCGGGGCACCTGTCGTCGCAATCGTTCACGCCGTCGCCGTCGCTGTCGCTATCTGCGCAGTTCGGGGCAACCGGAGCCGGGGTGACAGGTGTCATCGAATCCGGGCCAAGCGCGACCGTCAGGCCGACAGAAGCGAGGATATCGGCGAAGTAATCTTGCTGCTGGTTGGCCGGACGGAACTGGACATCATCGAAATCAACGCGCGTGCCGATTTCCGTACGCAGGTCAACGCGACCGAAGTCGAATTGCAGGCCCGCGCCAAGATTAATGGCAGCGTTGTTGTCTTCATGCTGAGCCGGGAAACCATCCCGCGGAGTACCGAAGGCGGGAGCACGAATGCCCTCTTCTTCATGACGCTGGAGGCCCAGACCCATGCGCACGTACGGCCACCAGTTACGATCGGCGCCGCGGAAGTGGTAACGCGCATCGGCGGAAATGCCGTACTGGCTCCACCACAGATTGGGATTGCTGGATTTGTCGGGGTTCTGATAGTTCAGTTCCATTTCGACCGACCAGTTCGGGTTCAGAAACTTGCCGAAACCGAGGGTTCCGAAGATCGAGTCTTCGGTACCGCGGTCTTCATCCTGGAAATTGACGCCCGTGGAACCAGCCACATACCAGCGGTCGTCAAACTCCTGCGCAGAAGCAACCTGCGCCACGCTCAGTCCGCCCAACAGCGCAGCACAGAGGAGTTTCTTATTCATATTCAGCTCCTTGATCAAGGTAATTAAAGCGGTAAAGCGTTCTCGTAGACGGCCATATGCGCACGCCATCCCGGCAAGATTAGTGTCGGGTATGTGAAAGCCGCGTTAACACTACCATAACTTTTTTCGCGTTGCCAACCACGAGGTCTGGGTGGATGCAGATTACAGTGTGTAAAGGTTCATGAATAGCTGAATGGGCATGGCTTCGAGTTTTGCCGGGCTCCTCGCCAGCGCCATGAGCTGCTCGGCCTGCGCAGGGGGCAGATTGCTTCGCAAGGCGGCATCGCATTTGCCCATGAGCACCGGAATACCCTCTGCGCGACGGTTGCGATGGCCGATGGGGAAATCGATCGAGACCAAATCCGTCGCTGTGCCGTCTTTGAAGATCACCTGCACGGAATTGCCGATGTAACGCTTGCCGGGATCGAAATAATCCTTGGTGAACTGCGGGTTCTCCCTGACCTGCATGCGGTCGCGCAGGGCGTCGATGCGCGGATCGGCGGCGATGTCGTCGTTGTAATCGGATGCGGTCAGGCGGCCGAAGATCAACGGCACAGCCACCATGTACTGGATGCAGTGGTCGCGGTCGGCGTAATTGGCCAGTGGCCCGGTCTTGTCGATGATGCGCACGCCCGCTTCCTGGGTTTCGATGACGATCCTGTCGATCTCGTCGATCCTGTCCTTTACCTGCGGATGCAACTGCATGGCACATTCCACGGCGGTCTGCGCATGGAATTCGGCCGGAAAGCTGATCTTGAACAGGATGTTTTCCATCACGTAACTGCCGAATGGCCGCTCGAACGCGAATTCCTTGCCCTTGAACGCCACGTCGTAGAAGCCCCACGTCTTCGCGCTGAGCGCCGACGGATAACCCACCACGTTCTTGTTCACGGCATTCAGTGCGTGCGTGACGGCTCGTCGGCAGGCATCGCCCGCGGCCCAGCTCTTGCGCGGCCCGGTGTTGGGCGCGTGCCGGTAGGTGCGCAGGACACCGTTGTCGACCCAACTGTGCGAGACGGCCGTGATTACGTCTTCCTTGCCGCCGCCAAGCATCGCCGTTGCAACGGCCGCCGACGCCAGCCGGACGAGGATCACGTGATCCAGTCCGACCCGGTTGAATGAGTTCTGCAAGGCATACACGCCCTGGATCTCGTGCGCCTTGATCGCCCAGGTCAAGACATCGCGCACGGTGATGGTCTTCCCTCCTTCACGTTCGGCCTGCCGGCTGAGGTAATCCGCGACCGCGAGGATCGCGCCGAGGTTGTCCGAGGGATGCCCCCACTCGGCCGCAAGCCACGTGTCGTTGAAGTCCAGCCAGCGCACCAGCGTGCCGATATTGAAGGCTGCCTGCACGGGATCCAGCTCGAAATTGGTGCCCGGCACGCGCGCGCCGCCCGGCAGCGTTGCGCCGGGCACAAGGGGGCCGAGATGCTTGACGCAGTCCGGGAACTTCAATGCCAGCATCGCGCACGCCAGCGAATCCAGCAGCATGTAGCGCGCGGTGTCGTAGGCCTCCTGCGAGTCGATCCGGTAGTCGATGACGTAGTCGGCGATATCGACCATGGGCTGGTCGGGATCGGGGCGCGCGGCGGAGCGAATGTCGGGATGGCTCATCAGGCAGGGGCTTTAGGCAGAGGAAGCCCGGTATTTTGCCGCGCCGCGGGACAACTGGCTAATGCTCTTTCAGGCGCGCCGCCGGTACGAATGCCGGTGCTGTCTGCGGAAACACGATCAGAACGCAACGAATCATGATTCGCGCTTGATTGCCAACTGCACGAAACCATGGTGAAGCCACGAACCAGACGTCTCCAGTGCTGGCGATCTTCCTATCGCACGGCTCGCCGATGCTGGCCGTGCAGGACTTATCCGCTGGCCGTTTTCTAGATGACTTGGGCACTACCCTGCCGCGGCCCAGTGCGATCGTCGTCGCCTCGGCGAATTTCATCGGCCCATGTACGGGCATCGGTGCCGCAGCCCTACCTGCCACCGTTCAAGATTCCGGCGGTTTTCCAGCGCAGATCTAAGACATTGTCTTCTATCCCGTTCCAGGCGAACTCGCTCTGGCCAATGCCATCGCGCATCGGCTAGGCAATACGGGATTCCAAGCGGAGCCGCATCCGCACCACGGTGCATCGCTCGCACGAATTCGGATCTCTGGCACTCGATGCGATTGCATTCCATTGATTCCCGCGCGGCACGGTGCCGGGCGGCCGCTTGTCACGAAGGATGGTTGCCGTCATCGTGCGCTTCCGTACTCACGCGTATCGCGCATGACGCCAGCATCGCCCTACCCGCATCTCTTCGCTCCGCTCGACCTCGGCTTCACCACGCTGCGCAATCGCGTGCTGATGGGTTCGATGCATACCGGCCTCGAAGACCGTCGTCGTGATTTTCCAAAACTCGCCGCCTACTTCGCCGAGCGGGCCGCAGGCGGCGTCGGCTTGATCGTCACCGGCGGCTTCTCGCCGAACATCGTCGGCTGGCTGAAACCATTCGCCGGGAAATTGAGCTGGCCCTGGGAGACGAGCAAGCATCGCGAGGTCACCCGCGCGGTGCACCAGCATGACGCGAAGATCTGCCTGCAGTTGCTGCACGCCGGTCGCTATGCCTATCACCCGTTGTCGGTATCGGCCTCCGCCGTGAAAGCGCCGATCAATCCATTCAAGCCGCGGCAGCTCAGCGCGCGCGGCGTGGAGCGGCAGATCGATGCCTTTGCCAATGCCGCGCGGCTCGCACGCGACAGCGGTTATGACGGGGTCGAGATCATGGGTTCCGAAGGCTACCTGTTGAACCAGTTCACCGTGGCGCGCACCAACCTGCGCGACGATGCGTGGGGCGGCAGCGTCGAGAAACGCATGCGCTTCGCCGTGGACATCGTGCGCCGGGTGCGCGAGGCGTGCGGGCCGGACTTCATTCTCATCTACCGCCTGTCGATGCTGGATCTGGTCGAAGGCGGGTCGGACTGGGACGAGATCATCGCGCAGGCCAAAGCCGTCGAGGCCGCAGGCGCGACCATCATCAACACCGGCATCGGCTGGCACGAAGCGCGCATCCCGACTATCGCCACCTCGGTGCCGCGCGCGGCATTCGCCGGCGTCACGGCCAAGCTGCGGCCACATGTCGCACTGCCGCTGGTTGCCACCAACCGCATCAACATGCCGGAGGTGGCCGAAGCGGTCCTCGCCCAGGGCGGTGCGGACCTGGTATCGATGGCGCGGCCGCTGCTCGCCGATCCGGAATGGGCGAACAAGGCGCGCGCCGGCCGCAGCGCCGCGATCAACACATGCATCGCCTGCAACCAGGCGTGCCTGGACCATGTCTTCGAAAACAAGAAAGCCAGCTGCCTGGTCAATCCGCGCGCATGTGCCGAAACCGAACTCAACTACACGAAGACCGGAACATCGAAACGCATCGCCGTGGTGGGCGCGGGTCCTGCCGGACTCGCCTGCGCGACCGTGGCCGCGCAGCGTGGCCATCGCGTCACGCTGTTCGATGGCGCGAACGAAATCGGCGGCCAGTTCAATCTCGCCAAGCGCATTCCCGGCAAGGAAGAGTTCTACGAGACCGTGCGTTATTTCCAGCATCGCATTGGGGAAACGCAGGTCGATTTGCGACTCGGGAAACGGGTCGATGCCGATGACCTGCGCGATTACGATGAGGTCGTCCTTGCCACTGGCGTGACCCCGCGTGAAGTGAGCTTTCCCGGCGCGGCCCATCCAAGCGTGGTCAGCTATCTCGACGTGCTGACCGGGCGGGTCGAAATTGGCAAGCGCGCCGCGATCATCGGTGCCGGGGGCATCGGTTTCGACGTCGCCGAATTCCTGTCGCTCGCTGTACGACCCGACGATGGCCGACAGCCTGTCCTGGACCCGCAACGCTGGATGGCCGAATGGGGCATCGATCCCGCCTTTGCATCACGCGGTGGCTTGGCCCCTGCCCGCCCGGAACCTTCGGTTCGCGAACTCTGGCTATTGCAGCGTAGTTCCGGGAAGCCGGGGGCGCGGCTGGGCAAGACGACAGGTTGGATCCATCGCGCAACGCTCAAGGGCAAAGGCGTGAAGATGCTCGGCGGGGTGGAATACCTTGGTGTGGACGACACGGGGCTGCGGATCCGCGTGGAAGGAGCCGAGCAAACCCTGGCCGTCGATCACGTGGTGGTCTGCGCCGGCCAGGAACCCACGCGGGACCTGCTGGCTTCCCTGCAGTCCCGAGGGGGCAGCGTGCACGTCATCGGCGGCGCAGATGTCGCCGTTGAACTCGATGCCAAACGGGCGATTGCGCAAGGCAGCCGGCTGGCATCAATCCTCTGAAAGTGTTGCAGCGCAACATTTTACCGGCGTTTGAAATAAAAACTTCAATCGAATCAATAATTTCCATATTTACCGTTCAGCTGCCGTTGGGTATCCCGCGGCTACCTTGCGCCAACTTTTCCTGACCGGAACTTCGTCAGGAGCCGGCACAGCCCGCAATTCCGCGGGCCTTGTGCCCGGGCAAAGGCGAGCCGCAGAGCCGCCGCCCTCCCCAGTACGCCATGCCCATCGTGCAGAGACGCCCTTAAAGGGCCAGTCGAAGTGCGCGCGGGCGCAACGGAGTAAGGAGCCGTCATGAAACTGGCCTGGATTCTCTGGTTGTCGCAGATGCTGCCGCAGCCCGCCGCCGATTCGCTGTGTTTGAGCACCACCCTGTACTTGGAAGCCCGCGACCAGTCCGAACGCGGCCAGCAGGCCGTTGCCGAAGTGGTCCTGCGCCGCCGCGACAGCGGGCTGTGGGGGGATTCGATGTGCGATGTGGTCACGGCGCGCAAGCAGTTCGCGCCCAGCCTCGTATCGCCGCAGACGCGCCTGAGCAACGGCGAGGCCTGGGCCGAAGCCGTCACCGTTGCATTGGAAGCCGAGCGCAACTGGGCCCTGCCCCAGGACGAGCGCAAGGAAATCGTCCCGGGTGCGAGCCATTTCATGGCGCACGCCATCGCCAGCCCGAGCTGGCGCAACGCTTATCAGGTCGCGCGCATCGGCGATCACACTTTCCTCAAGGTGCAGTCGCTGAAGGCTCAGAAAAAGCACAAGGCGCGCGCGTCGTAACGATTCGTTCCACGCGACACCATTGAGCGCGCCCAACGGCGCGCGCATGATCTCGGCTCCCCACGATGGAGCCGCACATGAAGCTTTATTACACGCCGGGCGCATGCTCGTTGGCCGACCACATCGCCTTGGAATGGATCGGCAAACCTTACGAGACCGAGCGCGTATCCAAAGACCATCGCAGGTCTCCCGACTATCTCAAGATCAATCCGGCCGGCGCGGTGCCGGCGTTGCAGGATGGCGCCTGGGTGCTCACCCAGAATGCGGCGATCCTCAATTATCTGGCAGATTCGTTCCCGGAATCCGGCCTGGGGGGCGATGGGACGCCCAGGAGCCGTGCCGAGGTGAACAAGTGGTTGTCGTTCGCGAACTCCGACATCCATCCCGCATTCCATCCGCTCTTCGGCTTGAGTGTCTATCTGGGTGGTGAGGGCGAGGAAAAAACGAAGGAAGCTGCGAAAAAGAAGCTGCGCGGCCTGTTCGAACGCGCCGACAAGCAACTCGCCGGGAAGGACTGGCTCACGGGCAGTCGTTCGATTGCCGACCCCTACCTGTTCGTCGTCGCGCGGTGGGCGAAGGCGACGGGGGTGGATCTTTCAGGCTTGGACAATCTCGAGCGCTTCGTCAGGAACATGGAGACCGACGCCGGCGTGCGACGCGTGCTGGAAGATGAGGGGCTGACCTGATACGGGCCGGAAATCATAAAAAAACCGCACCGAGTGCGGTTTTTTTGGGCTTATTCGTCGCCCCAGTGCCGGCTCATCTCCAGGTAAGTGAACGACGCCGACCAGGTAATCATCATCAAACCTGTCAACGCCTCACTGCCCGACAGGAACCGTATGGGACCAACAGGCGCAAGATCACCGAAGCCCACGGTGGTGTAAGTCACCGCCGACAAATACACCGCATCAAGCAATGACAGCGGGTGCGCCCCGCTGACGCTCCCGCTGCCTTCGATCAGCAGGGCGCCCCAGTAAGCGGCGCCGAACAGCCATATTTCGACGACATGCAAAGCGAGCAATGCGCAGATCACCAGCAACACCACGCGTCGCGCCGGAGGACTGTTCTTGCGGCGAAAATGCCGCGCAAGCCAGACCATGCCTTCGTAATGCACTGCCACCGTTGCGATCACGGCCGAGGCAGTAATCACGACGACCCACGCATGGACGGTCCAGGCGCCCATGGTGTCGGATCAACCGCGCTGCCCGATCGGAACGTAGTCTCGGTCGTC
>PPFU01006874.1_pt1 | contig 21166 bp, 24 predicted proteins | sample 1535991 | NCBI WGS metagenome assembly PPFU01 (sample SAMN04901290, study PRJNA319586) | Hypolithon metagenome, whole genome shotgun sequencing project. | isolation source: Antarctic Hypolithon | place: Antarctica: Miers Valley | collected 2014
CCCCCGCCGCCAAGGCCCGCCAGCGCGCCCGCCAGGCGCAACCGCGTGGGTGCGAGCGAGCGCATTGCCCGCCCGATGAGCAGTGCGGCGCCAAGGCCGAGCAGCGACACTGAGGCGAGGCAGCGCAGCCAGGTCGCGCCCGGCCAGGCGGGGCCCAGCGCTGCGATCTCGAGCACGGCGAGCACCAGCACGGCGGCGAAGGGGATAGCCAGCACAATCAGGGGAAGGCGCAGCGCGCGGCCTGGCCGGCCCGCGACATGGAGCGCGAACAGGCCGGCCGCCGCCACGCCGAGCGCGAAGGCGAGCTTCATCGCATAGGGCGCCAGGCCCACCTGCGGCAGCGCGCCGAGCGGCCGCCCGAAGGCGAGCGCCAGCAGTACCAGGCACACCAGCGCTGCGGCGATCACCGGCCAGGCCAGGACGCGCCGCGGCGCATCGGCGGTCACCGTTCCCGTGCCCGCCAGGTGGTCGATCAAATCCTCGGTCCTCGTCATTCTTCCTTCGCCACCATATCCTTCAGCCGCGCCATGCCGCGGTGAACGCGCAACTTGAGCGCCGACAATCCGACCCCCGTCCGCCGGCTCGCCTCGGGGCCGGTCATTCCCTCGATGTGGGTCAGCCGGATCGCCTCGGCCTGGCCTTGCGGCAGGCGGCCGAGCAGCGCGTAGACATCGAGCCGCGCCGCCTCATGTTCCGGATCGGCGCGCTCGTCCGGCTGTTCGATCATCGTCTGCACCGGCGCGCTCCGCCCCTGGCGCCGCCAGTGATCGGCCAGCTTGTAGCGGGCGATGGCGAACATCCACGGGCTCACCGGCCGGCCGGGATCGAGCGTGGCGCGCTTCTCGTGCATGGCGATTAGGCATTCCTGCACCAGATCCTCGGCCTGCGCCCGATCGGCCAGCCGGCGCAGCAGGAAGGCGCGCAGCCGCACCGCCGCTTCCTCGAGGAAGGCGCGATAGGCCGCCTGGTCGCCGCCGCGCCAGCGGGCGATCAGCTGGTCCAGCCGTGCGGACGATGGGTCCATCCCCTCCTTCTTCGCTCACGGACGCAGAACGGTTACCGCCGGAATCTGCGCCGCCGCCCATGTAACCGTTCTGCGCCTCCCGGCGAAACCCTGAGTAATCGAGCGCGCGAAAACAGGAGCGGATCGGCATGGCAGTTGAGGCAGGGATAAGTATCGCCCGCGCGGTGGTCGCAGGATTGGTTGCGGGCCTTGTCTTTCTGGTCGTCGAGATGGCGCTGGTGCCCACCGTGGGCGACGGCGCCATGTGGGGCCCGCCGCGGATGATGGGCGCGATTGCGCTCGGCGAAGGCGTGCTGCCCCCGCCGGCCACGTTCGATGCCGCGATCGTGGCCGTGGGGATGATCGTCCATTTCGCACTGTCGGCCGTGCTCGGGGTGATCTTCGCCCTACTCGCCGCGCGGCTGAGCCTCGGGCGCGGCGCGCTTGTCGCGCTCGGCGCGCTGTTCGGCCTCGCGGTCTATCTGGTCAATTTCTACGGCCTCACCGCCATCTTCCCGTGGTTTGCGATGGCCCGCAACTGGATCACCATCCTGGCCCACCTGATCTTCGGCGCCGTGCTGGCCTCTTGGCTGGTGCGCGGGGATCGGCGCCTGGTGACCGCATAGCGCGCTCTGCAGGCGCGCCCGGCCGGTCGCGGCTCTCCCCCTCGGGCCACGGCCGGCCGGCATCCCTCGAACGCAGACGGCCCGCCTAGCCGGTCTCCCGGAGCCGGGCGACCTCGCGCAAACCGATATCGCGGCGGCAGAATCCGCATTTGAAATCAATGGCTTGGACAGCCGCGTAGGCCCTGTCGCGGGCCTCGATGATGTCCGCCCCGGCGGCGGTGACGCTCAGCACCCGCCCGCCGGCGGCAAGCAGGCAGCCGTCAGGCCCCGAAGCGGTGCCGGCCTGAAACACCCTTGCACCAGTGGACTGTGGACCGCTCTCGACTGCCGCCAGGCCCCGGATCGCCCCGCCGGTCTCGGGCGCTCCCGGATAGCCCTTCGCCGCGATCACCACGGTGAGCGCGGTGCGATCGGCAAAGCGCGGCGGCTCGAGGGCGGCCAGGCGGCGCTCGGCACAGGCGAGCAGCGTTTCGGCCAGATCGCTTTCCAGCCGCATCATCAGCACCTGGCATTCGGGATCGCCGAAGCGGCAATTGTACTCGACCAGCTTGGGCCCCTCGGCGGTCAGCATCAGCCCCGCATAGAGCACGCCGGAAAAGGGCGTGCCGTCGGCTGCGAGCTGGCGGATCGTGGGGTGGATGATCCGGTCCATCGCCGCCTCGTGCCATTCGGGCGTGAGCACGGTTGCCGGGCTGTAGGCGCCCATCCCGCCGGTATTGGGGCCGGTATCGCCGTCGAACGCGCGTTTGTGGTCCTGCGCGGTGCCGAACGGGCGGACGGTCTCGCCATCGGTGAGCACGAACAGGCTCGCCTCCTCGCCAGCCATGAACTCCTCGATCACCACCGCCGCGCCCGCGCTTCCGAAGCGCCCGCCGAGCATGTCGGCAAGCGCCGCCTCCGCCTCCGCACGGGTGTCGGCGATGACCACGCCCTTGCCCGCCGCGAGCCCGTCGGCCTTGATGACGTAGGGTGGGGCGAACTTGTCGAGCGCGGCGCGACCTTCCTCGAGCGAGGCGACCGTTGCAAAGCCAGCGGTGGGAATTCCCGCGCAGGCGCACAGATGCTTGGTGAAACTCTTGCTGCCCTCGAGCCGCGCGGCGGCTTTCGAGGGGCCGAACACGGGCACCTCCGCGCGTCGGAGGCTGTCCGCCAGCCCGTCGACGAGCGGCGCCTCGGGCCCGATGACCACGAGGCCGATGGCTTCCCGCGCGCAGAAATCCACCACGCCTTCGTGATCGTAAAGGTCGAGCGCAATCAGCCGCGCATGATCGGCGATGCCCGGATTGCCCGGGCTTGCCCACAGCGCCCCGCCTTCCTCGGCGATTGCCCGGGATTGCGCCAGCTTCCAGGCGAGCGCATGTTCGCGTCCGCCCGAGCCCAGCAACAGGATGTTCATGCCCGCTTCCCCGTCCCGACGCCGCAAACCGCAAGCCAACCCGATGGCCGACCTGATCGACGGCCCCGACGCGCTGGTAGCCAAGGAGCACCCCGGCGACAATTCCGCCATCCTCTCGGTCAGCGAGATTGCCCAGGCGATCAAGCGCAGCCTGGAGGACGGCTTCGGCTTCGTGCGCCTGCGCGGCGAGCTCTCGGGCGTCAAGCGCGCTGCCTCGGGCCACCTCTATTGCTGCCTCAAGGACGAGGGCGCGGTGATCGACGGGGTGCTGTGGAAAAGCGCCATGCCGCGCCTCGCCTTCGTGCCCGAGGACGGACTCGAAGTGGTCGCCAGCGGGCGGGTGACGACCTATCCGGGGCGCTCGAAATACCAGATCGTGATCGAGCGAATGGAGCTTGCGGGCGAAGGCGCGCTGCTCGCTTTGCTCGAGAAGACCCGCGCGCGGCTGGCGGTGGAAGGGCTGTTCGACGCCGGCCGCAAGCGGGCCCTGCCGTTCCTGCCAGGCGTGATCGGCATCGTCACCTCGCCGACGGGCGCAGTGATCCGCGACATCCTCCACCGCCTCGCCGACCGCTTTCCGAGCCGCGTGCTGGTGTGGCCCGTGCAGGTCCAGGGGCAGGACGCAGGCGGCCAGGTGGCGGCGGCGGTGACGGGCTTCGGGGCGCTGGCCGAGGGCGGCCCGATCCCGCGGCCCGACCTCGTGATCGTCGCGCGCGGCGGCGGCTCGATCGAGGATCTGTGGGCGTTCAACGAGGAACAGGTGGTGCGCGCGGTGGCCGCCTCGCCGATCCCGGTGATCAGCGCCGTCGGGCACGAGACCGATACGACGCTGTGCGACCATGCCGCCGATATCCGCGCCCCCACCCCCACCGCTGCGGCCGAGATGGCGGTGCCGGTGCTGCGCGACCTCGCAGCGACGATCGCCGATCTCGCCCATCGCCAGCGGCGCTGCGCCCTGCGCCCGGTCGAGCTGGGGCGCGAGCGGCTCGAAGCGCGGATGCAGCGCCTGCCGCGGCTCGAGATGCTCGCCGCACCCTCCGCGCAGAAGCTGGACGATGCGGCCGATCGGCTGCGGCGCGCCCTCGGAGCCCGCGCGGCGCTGGCCCAGGCGCGCTTGCAGGAGGACAATGTGCACCTCTCTGCCGCGCTTCTGCGCGCGAGGGCCGATCAGGCGCGCGACCGGCTGGCGGCGGCGCGGCTGTTTCCCGACTTGATCCGCCGCCCGCTCGCCGAACACCGCCGAGCGCTCGATTCGCTCGCCCGCCTGCTCGGCCAGCTCCACCCCGACCGGCCGCTCGAGCGGGGCTACGCGATGGTGCTGGATGGTGCCGGCCGTGCGCTCGCGACCCGCGCCGAGGCGCTGCGCCAGACGCGGATCGATATCCGCTTCGCCGACGGCATTCTCGCCGCCGCGCCGATGAGCCGCGCGCGGGCAGGCTCCGCTCTCCGCCGGGCGAAGGACAAGCCCGCGGAACCCGGGCAGCCGAAATTGCTTTGAGCGCAGCGAGCCGTTAGGAACCGACCCCGCAATGCTGATGAAATCGGGCGAGACCGCCGCCACCCTCGTTTACGGCCCCAACGGCTTTCGCATCGTGCGCACCGGGCGCTTCGTCCCCTGCGCCGTGACCGGCGAGGCCATCCCGCTCGAGGAGCTGCGCTATTGGAGCGTCGAGCGGCAGGAGGCCTATGCCAGCGCCGAGATCGCCACGCGCGCGTTTCTCGACGCGTGATGCTGCGTTCGACGGGGAAGGCCGCGGCGCTGGCTGCGCTTGTCGCCAACGCGGCCTGCGTCGGCCCGCCGCCTGGCGTTCAGGGGGATGCGGGCGAACCGATGGCGGTGGTCCAGCCGGTCGCCTCGCCCCTCCCTGCACCCGCGCCCCTGCCTGATGCCACCCCCGCCGGGCCCTCGACCTTCGTGTTCGCCGGCGAGCTCGAGCAGGGCGGCTGGATCCGCGGCCAGGCCCCCGCCGGCACGCGCAACGCGCGGCTGGGGGACGAGCCGCTCTCGCTCGATGGCGAAGGCCGCTTCTTCGCCGGCTTCGACCGCGATGCGGCGCCTGCTGCCGAGCTCGTCGCCATGCTGGCGAATGGCGAGACGATCGTCAGCCCGCTCGCCATCGCCCCGCGTGGCTGGAACATCGAGCGGGTCAACGTCGTGCGCCGGCCCGGCGGGGCGAGCGCGGCCTTCATGCAGCGCCGCCGCCCCGAACTGGAGCGCATCGTCGCCGCCCGTGCGCGCGAGACCGCCGCGACGGGCTGGCGGCAGGATTTCGTCTGGCCGGCGACGGGCCGCATCTCGGGCCGCTTCGGCTCGCAGCGCATATACCAGGGGGGCGAGGAAGGCAGCTACCACTCGGGGATCGACATCGCGCGGCCCACCGGCACGCCTTTCGCCGCGCCGGCCGACGGGGTGGTGACGCTCGCCAGCGAGGTCCCGTTCAGCCTCGAGGGCCAGCTGCTGATCATCGATCACGGACAGGGCCTCAACAGCGCCTTCCTGCACATGGATTCGATCGCCGTCAGCGAGGGCGACCGGGTGCGGCAGGGCCAGCTGCTCGGCACCATCGGCGCCAGCGGCCGCGCGACGGGGCCGCACCTCCATTGGGGCCTGACCTGGCGCGGTGCGCGGCTCGATCCGCTGCTGTTTGCAGGGCCGATGCCCTAGAGCCGTTCGACGATGGCGACGGGATCGGCGGAAAACAGGGCTGCGCGATGGCCGGGGCGTCGCGCGCGCCTAGGGCTGCTGGCAGCGCTCGTCGTGCTGGTGGCGCTATCCACCTGGCTGCGCACGACACCTGCTGGAGAGCGCCTCAATCGGCTGGAAGTGACGCCGCTCGAAGCTGTGAGCCAGGCCGAGCCGGCCGCGGGCCTATCGCTCGAGGGGCTCTGGCGGCTCGACAGCCCGGACCTGATGTTCGGCGGCTTCTCGGCGCTGCTGGTGCACGGAAACCGGCTGCGCGCCTTCTCCGATTCGGGCGAGCGACTGGCTTTCACTCTGCCCGGCCGCGGACCGCCGGCGCCTTCTTTCGCCACGGTCCCGCAGCATCTCGGCCTGGCGCACGAACGGCCGGACATCGAGGCGGCGACCTTCGATCCGGCCACCGGACGCCTGTGGCTCGCCTACGAGCAGGTGCACGCCATTCGTCGCTTCGGCCCGGGGGATGGCGAGGACGCGATCATCCGCCCCGAAACGATGCACGATTGGCAGCGCAACGGCGGCGCAGAGGCGATGGCCCGGCTGGCCGATGGCCGCTTCCTGGCGTTCGGCGAGCGCAACCGCACCGGCCTGCTGTTCCCCGGCGATCCGCTCGATGGCGGCGCTCCAGAGAGCTTCACCGTCGCCTGGCCCCCGGGATGGCGGCCGGTCGACACCGCCGCCCTGCCGGACGGGCGGGTCCTCATTCTGATGCGCCGCGTAGTGCGTGACTGGCCACCTTTTCGCAGCATGCTGATGGTGGGCGACCCACGGGCGATCGTGGCGGGCACGGTGTGGCGGCCGACGAAGCTCGCCCGGCTCGATCCGCTATTGCCTTACGAGAATTACGAGGGGCTGGCGGTCCGGCGCGAGGGTGGCGCGCTGACGATCTGGCTGATTGCGGACGACAATTTCAGCACCTTCCAGCGCACCTTGCTGGCGCGGTTGCGCTGGCGGCCGTGAACCCGCTCAGGCGGCCTCCTTGCTCGCCTTCCTGAGCTCGCGCTTCACCTTCAGCGCGCGGGCGGAGAGCTTGTCGTCCTTGGTCTTCATCAGCCAGTTGTCGAGCCCGCCATTGTGCTCGACCGAGCGCAGGCCATGCGTGGAGACGCGGAACGAATAGCTCTTGTCGAGCTGCTCGCTCATCAGCGTCACGTTCTGCAGGTTGGGCAGGAAGACGCGCTTGGTCTTATTGTTGGCATGGCTGACATTGTGGCCGACCTGGCGGCCCTTGCCGGTCAGTTCGCAGATGCGCGACATGGGCGTTGCTCTCTTATCTCATAGGCGTGGTTGGGGCACGGCCCGGGGGCCGGAAAGGCGAGGCGCATAGCGGCGCGGCGGCTTCGGGTCAAGCGCGGCGGGCGTTGTCGGAGCGGCGGCGAGCGGCTAGCGCGGCGCACGATGACCCGCTGGCCGCTCCCCTCGCCGATGGCGCGCGCGCTGGCGCTCGCCCGGCTGGCGAGCGATGCGGGCGAGGTGCCGGTGGGCGCGGTGGTGGTGAAGGACGGCGCGGTGCTTGGCGAAGCGCACAACATGCCGCGCAGCCTTTGTGATCCCACCGCCCATGCCGAGATCCTGGCTATCCGCCGCGCGGCCGAGCGCCTCGGCAGCGAGCGCCTCGAGGGCTGCGACCTGTTCGTCACCCTGGAACCATGCGCGATGTGCGCGGGCGCGATCGTCCATGCGCGGCTGGCGCGGGTCTATTTCGGCGCGCTCGACCCCAAGGGCGGCGCGGTGGAGCATGGCAGCCGCGTGTTCGAGCAGCCGCAATGCCTGCACCGCCCGCAGGTTTTCGGCGGGATCGGCGAGGGGGAGGCGGCCGAGATCCTGCGCTGGTTTTTCCGGGAGCGGCGCTAGTCCGACGCTTGAGCCACCGGCTTGCCGCGTTCGATGAACCAACGCATGGAACGACGCGTGAAGAGCAATCCGGTGGCGATCACCGCCAGGACGAGAGACACCACCCACAAGGGCGCGACCGCCTCGTCGGGTCCGAGCGCCGTCAGAGTCCCCGGGACCGTGGCCAGCCGGCCCAACATCAGGAATAGCACCAGCCAGCGTGCCCACGGGTTGGCGAGGAACCAGACGAGCGCCACGGGAATGAAGGCGATGCTGAGGCGGGCCGACAGTGCGACAATGGTGAGATCGCGGTCGAAATGCCAACCGGGCACAGCCGCGACGAACATCGCTTGCATGTCGCAGAGCCGGCCCATCTGGTGAACGAAGGCGAGCGCCGCCTGCGCGATGAAGGCGAGCGTGAACCAGCGGATCGGCCATGGGCGCGGCCCTCGAGCGAACCTCACAGCGGCGTGAAATCGAGCCCGATATCGGCGGCAGGCGCGCTCTGGGTGAGGCGGCCGACCGACACGTGATCCACCCCGGTGGCGGCGATGGCGGCGATGGTTTCGAGCGTCACCCCGCCGCTCGCCTCGGTGACCGCGCGGCTGGCCACCAGCGCCACGGCCTCGCGCAAGGTGGCCGGGCGCATATTGTCGAGCAACAGGTGATCGGCCCCGGCGGCGAGCGCGGGCTCGATCTGGTCGAGCCGGTCGACCTCGCAGATGATCCGCGCGATTCCGGCGGAGCGCGCCCGCCGCACCGCCTCGCCCACCGACCCGGCGACGAGGATGTGATTGTCCTTGATCATCGCCGCATCCCACAGCCCCATCCGGTGGTTCTGCGCGCCGCCCATCCGCGTCGCGTATTTTTCCAGGTGGCGGAGGCCCGGAATTGTCTTGCGCGTGTCGAGCAGGGTGGCGGGAGAATCGCCCATCGCCGCGACATAGGCGCGCGTCATGGTGGCGATCCCCGCGAGGTGCTGGACCGTGTTGAGCGCGCTGCGCTCGGCGGTGAGGAGCGCGCGGGCATTGCCGGCGAGTCGCATGATCGGCGCGCCCGGTGCTACCTCCTCGCTCTCGCCTGCGAGCAGGGTGATCTCCATGTCTGGGTCGAGATGGCAGAAGAAGGCGGCGGCAATAGGCAGTCCGGCGACCACGATGGCGTCGCGGCTGTCCATCACGCCGGTAAAGCGCGCATCGGCGGGGATCACGCTGGTCGCGGTGACATCGCGCCCGCCGCCGGGCAATCCCTCGCCAAGATCCTCGGCGAGGGTGGAGCGGACAAAGGCATCGAGGTCGAAGCCGGGCAGCGAGAATGCGGTCATGCGCGGGGATTGGCGCAATTCTGTCGAGGCCTCAAGAACGGCGAATGGGCTAGCCTGCCAGCCTCGTTCTCATCCGGCCGCGGGAGCCCCGCAACCCGAAGCGGCCGCTGACAGAGCGGGCGGTCGGGGAGAGCAATGTCTGCTTTGGATTGCTTGCGGACAGACGGCTTCGAGGGTGTGCCACAGGCGGGCCGAATGTCGGATATTGGGTGGATAGCTTCCGGTCTCCTTTTAGAAGATCAGTCCGGGAAAGCTGACCTTGAGCCGGGCACTGAAGCTCGGCAACTTTGCGCCGCCGCCGGTTCAATGCCACGCCGCGTGCTGCGCCATCCGCCGCTCGACGATCCCGTCGCGCACCGGAGGTACACCGCAGGGCGGCGAAGGATGTCACCATGAAAAAACGATGATGATGCTCGGCACGCTGGCGTTCGCGCTGACAGCTCGCGCGCCCGCAGTGTCACACATGACCATGTCACAGTTCATGATAGCCAAGAACAAGATGAAGTCGGGCGACAAGATCGAACGACGGCAAATGGCCAAAGGCGACGAGATGACAAAAACAATGACGCGGTCGGCACTTCCCGTCAGGCCCGCCCATGGGAGTGCCGTATTTAACGCTGCAATGTGGTGGTCAGCAAAGGCTCATCCCGGCCTGGCTCCGAGAGCCGCGTCCAGAAGAGAGACCGTTTAAGCGCTCCGCTTCAACCGGCGGTGAAGGTAATTGTCATCGAAACCCGCAATGTGCACCAGCTTCGCGATATCCGCGATGATCATGCTGCCGGGCATGACCTCCAGCGCGCCTGCCTCGCGCAATTTCTTGATAACCCGGTTGGTGTGGACGGGGGTCAGTCCCACCGCGTCGGCCAGCACGATCTGCGTAAACGGCATTTCGCACGGGCCTTCGTCGGTAAGTCCGATGTTCCGCATCCGGAAATAGAGTTCGCACAACAAGTGCGCGATGCGTTCCAACGTGGTGCGGCGACCCATGCTGACGATCGTCGCGCGCAAGACGCCTTCATCGACCAGCTGCGTCCACCAGAACGCCTTGGTCAGGCCGTGACGCGCATCGGTCAGGGCTTCCATTTGGGCACGAGGTATCGTTGCGACCCTGGCCGTCGTCAGGGTCGCGATGCTGTGGTCCATTTCCGCAAGCACTGCGACATGCACGTCGCAACAATCGCCGGGCATCAAGAACGCGATGATCTGGCGGCCGCCGTCGGGCAACATCTTGTAGCGGCAGGCCCAGCCTTCAAGCACCACGAACACCACGCTCGGCTCGTCACCTTCGCGGATCAGGTCATAGCCGGGAGGGTACCGACGCACGTTATTACACGCGGCCTCAAGCGCCTCTTCATCCCCTCGGGTCAGCGGGGCGTAGCCACGTAACTTGTTTAAGAACGCATTCGGCATAGCTGCCCACTCCTCCTCGAATAATCGCGGAGTCGCGAATTTAGGGTGCCGGAATGATACAGATCAGTTTTGCGCGCGGCTGGCAATGTTTTGTCGCGCGCCGTGCGGTAACGCGGGTTCGCACGTCGCACGTCGAGAGGCTCGTTCGCCATCTCCATGCAATGGACGGCGGCAATTTCCAACACCGCCTCAAGCAACCAACACTTCCCCAGCGGACACGGCCAGCGGAACCCTGACCGTCACGCGCAAGCCGGTGCCGCCGCTGCTCGTCGATCGCGTCAGAGTGGCACCACAAATCTGGGCAAGCCGGTCGAGCAGCCCGCTCCCCTGACCGGGGCGATATTCGCCGGGTACGGCGGGCCCGTCGTCCGCCACGACCAGCTCGATCCCGGTTGGGCGATGGCCGAAGGCGACAGCGATTGTACCAGGACCTTCGGCCGGAAACGCATATTTGAGCGCATTGATGACGAGTTCGCTGCAAATCAGCGCCAACGCCCGCCGGTGCTCGGGCGTCGCGAGCACTTCGTCGCCCGAAAAACGCATCGCGATGTTGCGCGCCCGCCCGAAGATCAACGTCAGCCGCATGGCGACGTCCGATACCATGTCGAAACAGGGGACCTGGATGGCGCTTTCGTTATCGAGGCTCAAGGCATCGTAAGTCCGCGCCAGCGCGCGCGCCGGTGCCGCAACCTCGACGGCGTCCCATCGGCGTGGTCCAGTCACCAAATTGGCCAGCGAGGTAGATAGTTGCGACAGGTTCTTGGCACGGTGAATGGCGTCCTTCCGCCACAGCGAAACCATATTGAGCTCCCGCGCGCCGACGTTGGGGAGCCGGGCAGCCGTTGGCGCGAACAGGTCGAGCATGCGGATTTCCATCGCGGCGGAGGTGAGTAGTGTGTTCTGAGCGAAGGTCATAATGGCGCCACCCCCATGCCGGCGATCACGTTTCACGAAAACTCGACATTAACAGGCACCCCGCCAGCCCGATTGATTGCGATCAAGCGGCCCCATCTAAACGCGCGTATGCATAGATTAGTGTTGTGGTGAGCAGTCGCAGTTGCGCCCATGCCCACCGGATCGACGGGTTTCGATAAGCCGCCGTCGCACAAAAGGCGATCTCCCGCCTGAGGATTATAGGCCGATACCAATGACCGAAATTGCTAATGACGACGATCGAGCAAGGCCCAAGCCTCCGGTGTTGGAGGCGGACGCCCATGGCCAGGCGGCGTTGATGCTCGCCGAGAGTACACTTCATGCGCTGATGGAGAACGGTACCTTTACGACCAGGCAGGCTGTGTCTGTCGTCACCACCGCGCAGGAGCTCAAGACCGAATTCGCCCATTTGGCACACGAATCGCGCGCCCGGATGCAGGCTTCGCTCGATCTCCTGAATGCGATTGGCGGCAGCCTCGAAAGCGAATTGACGTAGTGCGAAGCCATGATCTTGAGGGAACGGTATGCTGCACAAGCGATCATCGCCTCTAAATCGGGGATCACCGCCCCCCGACACCGAGCGCAGCGATCGCTGCGCTCGGCTTGAAGAGGCGCTGACCCGTACGGGCAGCGAAGACCGTGAGGCTTTTCGCACCGTCTACACGCTGACCTGTAACAAGCTGTTCGGAATCTGTTTGCGGGTTTGTGGAAAGAAAGCGGCGGCGGAAGATGTCCTCGCCGAAGTTTACCTGACCATCTGGAAGCGAGCGGGTGCGTGGGAGCCGGAGCGCGGTAGCGCTAACGCTTGGCTGTCGACGATCGCCCGGAACCGCGCGATTGACTGGCGACGCAGACACGCGCGGGTGATCGAGGTCAGAGGTGACATCCTCAATCTCTCGGACCCAGAGCCCGGTACCGAGGCCCTGCTGCTGTCGGCCGAAACAGAACGCCACGTCCGCCGCTGTCTCGACGCGCTGGTCCCGCAGCAGCAAGCGGCGATCCGCTCGGCAATTTTTGACGGACTGACCTATGCCGAATTGGCTGCGCGCAGCGGCGTTCCGCTGAGTACGATGAAAAGCATCGTGCGGCGTGCGCTATTGCGGATGAAGGACCAAATGGATCGCGACAATCTGGCGAGCGGGGAGCCCGAGTTGCAGACGATCTTGCGGGTGCGCCAGCAATCTCAAAACGCCTTGGCTTGATTGCTGCAGCCCACAATCGACAGAATGCCGCCAATTAGGGGAAGAAGAAGAAGCCGACTCATGGGTTGGGTATCGTCGCCAAAGCGAAGGTCCGCAACGGGGTCGTTTGCCGACAGGCAGCATTCCGACCCGTGCGACCGTAATCGCCCGCCCGGCAGCGAAGGATCGGCGCAGGCAAACTCATAACCGGACGGACGCAAATACAGCAAATCAATCCTCTCCACCCGGTCCGCTCCAGCGGACCGCAAGGCCGACCGGCCGCCCGCAGGTGCCCCGCAGCATCGCGCAGGGAACAGCACCGAGGCCGAAGCCGCGGATGCGGCTTCGCAAAGCAAATTAGTGCACGAAGCGCGCCACCACATCCCGGTAGCTGCGCGAGACCTTCACCTCGGCGCCGCTCTCCAGCACCAGGAAGCATTCGCCGTTGGTGTGCGGGCGGACCTGGCGGACCTGGTCGAGATTGACGATCGTCGAGCGGTGGACGCGCTGGAAGGCGCGGGGGTCCAGGCGCCGTTCGAGGTCCTTCATCGTCTCGCGCAGGATCAGCGAATTGTCGCCGGTATAAATGCACATGTAATCGCCCGCCGCCTCGATGTGCTCGATCGTGTCGACCTCGACGCGGAAGATCTTGCCGCGGTCCTTGATGTTGATCATCTTCTCGTAGCGTCCCGCGGCGGTGGCGCCGGCCGCCTCGCCCTCGGCAGCATCGAACTCTTCCAGGCTTTCGGGCGCGACCTCGGCGAGCACGTCCTTCAGCTTCTCCGCTTCCTCGGCCGAGCGCTTCTCGGCCAGCCGCGTGCGCACGCGCTCCATCGTGTCGGCGAGCTTGGCCTCGTCGACCGGCTTCATCAGGTAGTTGATCGCATTGGCCTCGAACGCGCGGATCGCGTGCTCCTGGTAGGCGGTGACGAAGACGAACAGCGGCGGATCGATCTCCATCACCCCCTTGACCACGCTGAAGCCGTCGAAGCCGGGCATCTGGATGTCGAGAAAGACCAAGTCGGGCTTTTGCGTCTTGATCGCCCGGATCGCCTCGCGTCCGTTGGCGCAAGTGCCGATGATCTCGACGTCGGCGAACGGTTGCAGGCGGAGCTCGAGACCCTGGACGGCGAGCTTCTCGTCGTCGACGACGATTGTACGGATGGTCATGCGGTGGTTCCTAGTTCCCGCCTTGCGGGTTCGTCCTCTACAATCGATGGACCGGTTCGTTTCGGCGGCAAAGCGCCCTGGTCCTCCTCTTCCGCCAGTTCCAGCGGGATCTCGATGATGACCGTGAAGCCGCTATCGGGCGGGGTCTCGATGACGAAGCGGTGCTCCTCGCCATAGGCCTGTTCCAGGCGCTCGCGGATATTGGCGAGGCCAACGCCGGTGGAACTGGCCTTGCCGGGCGGCGCATGGGCGAGGCGAAGCTCGCCCTCCTTCTGCGCTGCCGCGCCGGGTCCTGTGTCGCTGACGGTGAGGCGCAGCGTATTGCCCATCACCTGCGCGGAGAGGCGGATGCGCGCGCCTTCCTCCAGTGCCGAGACCGCGTACTTGATCGCGTTCTCGACCAGCGGCTGGAGCAGCAGCGAGGGGATCAGCGCGTCCTCGGCCGCGGGATCGATGCGGAATTCGTTCCGCAACCGCTCTTCAAAGCGCATCCGCTCGATCTCCAGATAGAGCTTCAACGTGTCGACTTCCTGCGCGATCGTCACCTTGCCGCCGGGCTGGGTGACGAGCGTATGCCGGAGGAAGCTGGAGAGCCGGGTGAGCATCGCATTGGCCGCCTCGGTCTGCTTCAGGAGGACCAGCGTGCTGATCGAATTCAGCGTATTGAACAGGAAATGCGGGTTCAGCTGGTAGCGCAGCATGGCGAGTTGCGCGCCGGTCGCCTGCGCTTCCAGACGTTCGAGCCGGTCGGCTTGCTCCTCGACCTGGAGGAAGTAGTTGATCGCGTAGTAGAGCCCCGTCCAGGCGGCGAGGAGCGTCAGGTCGAGATAGAACACGCCCAATAGCAGGCTGACGAAGGTGCTGTCGCTGCCCGCCTGGTAGAGGCTCAGCACCCAGCCGTTGATCGAGGCCGAGATCGCCACGGACACCGCAAGCACCAGCACCGTGGCCCCCCAGGTGACGAGCGGACGGCGGTTGATCAGGCGGCCATAGACCACCGACAGGATCGTGCTGATCGAGAAGCCTGTAACGGTGGCGATGAGGATGATGATGAAGAAATCGAGCGGCAGCTGGTTGAACAGCGTCGAGCTGGTGCGCACCAGCATCGCTCCGCCCCAGCCGACCATCTGCAGCCGCCAGAAGGCGCGGTTCTTGTCCGCGAAGAAGGGGACCGGCTGGAAAGGCAGCATCGCCATGGGCATGAGGGTCTAGCCGATCACGGCGCGCTGCGTCAGGGGCTTTCGCGCCGTGCCCGGGTTGCGGGTTTCACGACGCGCGAGCATTCTCGATCGCATCGGCAATCCGCTCGGCGCCGACCGCGCCGGTCAGCGCCTGGTCGCCAACGATCCAGCTCGGCGTACCGGTGAGGCCCAGACGCTCGGCCAGCATCACGTTGCTCTCGAGCTGCCCGTCGTAGCGGCCGAGCGCGATCGCCCCGCGGGCCTGGTCGAGATCGACTCCTGCCCGGAGCGCCGCGGTCTCGATTGCTTCGGGCGTCAGCGCACCGGCGGCGAACATCGCCCGGTGGAACTGGGCGAAGCGGCCCTGCTCGGCGGCGGCGAGCGCCATCCTGGCAGCCTCCAGGCTCTGCGGACTGAGCACCGGATATTCGCGCACCACCACCTTCAGGTCGGGATTAGCGGCGATTAGCCGGTCTACATCGGCCAGCGACGAGCGGCAGAAGCCGCAGGCATAGTCGCTGAACTCGACCAGCGTGATCGAGCCTTGCGGATTGCCGAGCACCGCGCCGGGGAAGGGCGTCTCGATCTCGCCGCGCAGGGGTTCAATCAGCCGGGCGAGGTCGCGGCGCTGCAATTCCTCTGATGCCTCGCGCAGCACCTCGGGCCGTGCGAGGAGGTAATCGCGCACGTCATCGCCCCCGCTGTTGGCACCGAGTCGCACATCGAGGCCCGACCAGGCGAACAGCGCCGCGCCGGCGAACCCGCTGACGAGCGCGATCACCGCCAGGGCCAGGTAACGCGCGCCCGCCATCGCGCTAATTGCGCCGCTCCTCGCGCTCGATCAGCGCCCGGGCCTGGAGCGCGATGTCGCCGGCGCGGATCCAGTCGGGGCTGCCGCGCGGCAGCTGCGCCTCGGCGGCGGTGGCGCTCGCCAGCGCACGGCGCGGATTGCCGCTCATCACCTGCTGCTCGGCGCTGGCGAGCTGTGCCCGAGGAATATCGCCCCGCGCTGCATGGACGACGCCCAGCTGATACCAGGCGAAGGGGTTCTCCCGGTCTCGTGCTACCGCCGCGCGGAGCACGCGTTCCGCCTCCCCGAAATGCGCCTCGTCCTCGGTCGCGATCAGCGCGTGGCCGAACAGGCTGGCGATGAGCGGATGGTTATTGGTCATCCTTGTCGCCCGGCGCAGCGGCTCGAGCGCCTCGGCAGGCCGCCCCGATTCGAGCAGCACCTGTCCCTCCAGCTCGAGGAAATAGGGGTTGTCCGGATCGCTCGCGATCAACGCCTGAGTCTCAACGAGCGCTGCATCCATCCTCGCCTGCTTGTGGTAGGCGTAGGCGCGGGCATAGCGCGCAGGAACGCTGGTCAGGTAATCGGGATAAGCCTGCAAAATGCGCGCCGGCTCGGCGAGATAGCCGTAGAGCTTGGCCTTGACCCGCTCGAAGCGCGCTTGCTGCTGGGCATCGGGCGGCACCTCCCAGGCCGGATCCGCCTGGTATGCCTCGGTCAACCGGGCGATGCGCGTGCCCGAGAGGGGGTGCGTGCGCGCGAATTCCGCCTCCTGCGTCTGCCTGTAGCCGTAGCGGAACTCGACGTTCTGCAGCTTGCGGAAGAACTCGAGGCTGCCCTTGCCGGTGATCCCCGCCGTGGCGAGATATTCTGCGCCGGCGGCATCCGCACTGGCCTCCTGGGTGCGGGTGAAGGCGAGGAAGCTGCCGAGCGCCGCCTGCTGACCGAGCGCCATCGCCCCCATTGCCGCATCGCCGCCTGCCCCGGCAAGCGCCGCGGCGACGCCGGCGAGCACCGAGAGCAGCTGGATGGTGCCTGCCTTGCCGATCCCCTCGCCGATGCGATTGATATGGCCGCCGGTGATGTGGCCGAGCTCGTGCGCAAGGACGCCCTGCACCTCGTTGGCGGTATCGGCGGCGTCGATCAGGCCGGAATGAATGTAGATGACCTGCCCGCCAGCGACGAAGGCGTTGATCGACGGGTCGTTGATCAACACGACCTCGACCTGTCCGGGGGCATAGCCGGCCGCCTCGGCGAGCGGATCGAGCATGTCCTGGAGCAGCGCCTCGGTCTCGGCATCGCGCAGCACGCTTTGCGCAGCGACCGGCTGGGCGGCGAGCCCGGCGAGCGCGAGCACGGCGAGAAGCGTCGCGACGAGGCGCGCTGCGGCGCCGGCCAGGGGGCGGCCGATGGCGGTCATATCCGGTATCGGGCTAGCGCATCTGCGGCTGAACGCCAACTGAAGGGCGGCGTGTGTGGCCGGCAAGGTCATTGCGGCGGCGTCTCGACCTTTTCCACCACTTTGACGATCTGCTCGGTCTCTCCGCCAGGCGTGAAGCCGAGCGCGCGCAGGAACTCCTCGCCGACCGCGAAACTGCTGCCGAGCCACAGCGGCACGCCTGACGTGCGGATGGCCGCGATCGCCTGTTCCTCCTCGAGCGTGAGCGCCTTGCCCACGGTGCGCACGAACACCGCCGCGACCCGGCCGGGGTAAGCCGACACCGCCCCGGCAAAAGCGGGCAGATCGCCTTGCGTATCATCACCGATCAGCGCGAAATCGAGGTCGGGATACATCGCCAGGATCGCCGCAATCGCATCGCGTTTGTGATGGCCGTGGCTGGCCTTGCCGAAGGTCGCGCGGTTCATCCCCCAGTCCCGCAGCAGCAACGGGCCGAGCGGCAGGCCGTGAGCGCGCTGGTAGGCGACGAGGTAGGAGAACAGGTTCCACGGCGAGGAGGAGACGTAGAAGAACGGGCGGTGGGTGGCGGCGATCCGGCGTTCGGCCCGCCGCTCGCCCGGCTCCAGCGGACTGATGGGCACCTCGCCGCCGCCGAGCGCGCCATAGAACAGGCCGGCGCCGGGCACGATCTTGCGCTCTCCGGGCAGCTGCGTGAAGATGCGGCGCCAGGTTCTCGCCAGGCTCTTCCAGCCCCCGGTGATGCCCGTCTCGATGATGGTATCGTCGATGTCGGATATCACCGCCAGCCGGCTGTCGAGGCCCGGCGCAAGCACCAGCGCCTCGATGCGGCTGGGGGTAGCGCTCTCGTTCCAGACCAGCTCGGCACGTTCCCAGGCGGGGTGCTCGGGGAGATCCCACTCCGGCTCGAGCGCGAGATCGAAGTGGACGAAGCCCTCCTCGTCGGTGACCCCATCGGCATCGAGCAGCGTCCCGTCCGGGCCTTGGATGCTGAGGGTCACCTTCAACCCCGCCACTTCGCTCGAGGTGAACTGGCCAAGCAGCGTGCGCATGGCGCCGAGGCGCGAGCGCGGCTCGAAGCTGCGCTCGCCCTGGCGCAAGGCGCGGGCGGTAAGGCGCAGGCGGTTGGCGCTGCGATGACCGAAATAGGGCTGCAGGTGGATCGACTTGCGGCGAAATGGCGGCATCGCTGGCCCGCTAGCGCGGTGGGAGCGGTTAGAACAGGGGGGACGGGTCCGAGCGAGCAGACATTGCCGGCAGCCAGTTGAGATCGACCGAGGCGCAGGGGCGTAGAGCCGACCCGCAAGTGTGTGAGCCAAGTTCCGGACTACCGCGCTGGGTGAAGGCGCGCTCGCTTCCCGATCCAGCCGAACTAGCCTTCAGGGGTGGCAGGCGAGACTTTCGGGCTCCGGCTCGAGCAAGGCGCCCAACCGGGCGATGGCAGCGCCATGGTGCGCTTCGGACGTCGCAATTTGAACAGGGGCTTCGAGCGCGGCCGCATTGGGCGCCGCAGGCTTGACCCCATCAGCGGCCCATGGCGGATTACCGCCGCTTCCCAAGGATCCATCGGACCCGAACAGCACGCTGCGATCGTCCGCCGTATGCGAGGGATCAACGAGCACCGCCGAAGCCGATTCCTTCCAGCTGATGACGCCGAACACATAGTCGATCCGCATGCGAGACCGGGTGAAGGGCAGCAGGATGCCGCGATAAAGGATGGTCCGCCCACGCTGGTTGATGCATTCGGCATCAAATCCGATAGGCGCGGGACTGCCGAGCAGATCGAGATAATGCTCGGCTATGCGGGCGAGTAGCGATCGGTCGGGCAGATCCGATACATCGTCGACCTCCGACAGCGATATTCCACACTCTATTGCCAGCGATTCGCCAAGAAAGGTGATTGCCGGCACGCCAGATTGAGATGTGAAGTCCAGCAGGACGCCGAACGGTGAGAGCGAGGGATGCTGGTCGGGCTCGAAATCGGCAATGGACGGCAGCGCGCCGCCATCGAGCAGGCGGTTCCACAGCTCAAAGGCCTTCAGCTGTATCCGCCGTTCGTCCCCTCCCGTCTTGGCCGCTGGCGGGGCGCACCCGGCCGAGCGGGCGAAGGGTGCCGCGTCTGCCGGCGCGGGACCGAGCGATTCGGCCGCGTTCCCTATTCCCATCAACGCCCAGCCTTTCCCTCGCTTCGCGATCGGACGGCTTTGGCACGCGATAAGTAAAGACTTCGTTAAGGCCTGCCTCCGGTGCCAAACTGACTGGCTGGCTAAAGCATGTATCGCATGCGGATCGACTGGCGAACCGGGTCCGCACCGACCACGAACGCGGCCTCTCCGAAGGCCGGCGGACCCATTTTTACCCGCGCATCGCGCGAGAAGCCGAAGCCTTCCTTGGGCATCATGCCGAACGCGCGGTCGGCCTTGCCGTTATCGTTCTCGTCGTGCAGCAGCGCGATCGCATAGGTGCCGGGGCGAACCCTGGCAAAAGCGATCGAACCCGCCTCGTCGGCGCGCACCACCACCGAATAGGCGGCATCATTTCCCCGGCAACGGGGAAAGCGCCCGGCATCGGCGGTCATGCAGGCGCGTACCACACCCCGCTCGGACCGAAGTCCGGTGATCGCGATCTGCACCTCCACGAAACTTGCCGGTGCGGCGCTTACGAGGAGCGGCGCGCACAAGGCGACGACGCAACCCCGGATGCTCATCGTGCGGGCGCAGCGCGGCCCCAGAGTCCACTCGTGGCGAGCCCCCGATCGGTGCCGCACAGGCGATCCCAGAAACGGAAATAGAGGCCGTAGTTGCATCGGTACTCGTCATGATGGCGCTGGTGGTGGCTGGCGGTTATCAGCCAGTTGCCTAAGCGCGAGTGAACGAGCGCTTTCGGAAACATCTCCCAGCCCATATGGTTGGTGACGCCCATCACCGTCATCACCCCCAGCACCACGCCGAGCATCGCGACGTGGATCGGCACGAGCAGCACCAGGAAGGGGATGACCACCGCCCCGGTGAGCGCCTCGAACGGGTGGAAGCTCATCGCTGCCCAGGCAGTGGGCGGGCGGCTGGCGTGATGGACCGCATGGGCGAGGCGGAACAGGCGCGGGGCGTGCATCGCCCGGTGGGTCCAATAGAACCAGGTGTCGTGCGCGAACAGGTAAAGGAGCACCGAGGCCGGCAGGTACCACAGCGGATAGTCGCTCCAGCCGGTATAGATCCGCGTCCAGCCATGCGCCTGCCAGCCCCAGGCGATGATCCCGGCCGGCACCCCGTAGATGACCGCCGAAGCCAGCGACCAGCCGATCTCGCGGCGGATCTGCGGGTTCAGGCCATTGTAGAGGCCGGGCCTGACGCGACTTGTGGCGAGCGCGAAGGCGCCGCTCGTCAGCAGATAGCGCAGCGCAATGATCGCGGTCATCGCGAGGGCCGAAAGGAGGATCGCTGGGAGCATGTGTGGCGCGCCTTATGGCGCGTCCCGCCGCTTCGTGCCAGTGTCAGGCGAGCGGGGCCGCATCCCAGGCCGCGCAGTGTGGGTCATGAGCAACAAGCTGGCGACGCAGCGCAGCACGGGCGAGCCGCTCGGTCTCCACCCGCCGCCGCGCCGGGGCGAGCGGGTGAAACGGCGCGGGCCGGACGATCTCGGCATCATACCCGTCGGCGATGATGATGCCGCAGCAATCGGGCCGGTAGTGGGCGGCATCGAGCACGCTGCGATCGAGCTCGGGCGAGAGCCCCCAATAGAAGCGATCGCAGAAATCGAGGTAATCGGGCCACTTGCCGTCACCCAGCAGGTCCGCGCGGGCGGTCTTGATCTCGACGATGACGATGCAGCCTTTTGCATCGATGCCCATGAGGTCGGCGCGCCTGGCGTTGCGCAGCGGCATCTCGGCGAGGCACCAGATGTCGTTGCGCGCCAGCATCCGGCAGATGCCGCGGGCAACGGCAAGCGAGCGCCGGTCCAGGCGAGCGTCGGCCGGATGATGATCGGATGGCGGGGCAGGCGATTCGGGCATTAGGACAGGCATCGAACGAAAGGCGAACGCGGTCAAGGCGGGGACCCGTCCTGCTCGCCGAGACGGTGGTCACGAGCGCACGGATAGCGCTTGGCGAGCCGCGCCCTGCTTGCTAGGCCGATGAGCAGCGGCCGCCAGGCGTCGCCGTCATGGGCACCCGTAGCTCAGCTGGATAGAGCGCTGCCCTCCGAAGGC